>Ga0181536_10000149_pt1 | contig 78777 bp, 67 predicted proteins | sample PEATcosm2014_Bin_41_FD_121105 | JGI IMG/M metagenome (GOLD analysis project Ga0181536, IMG submission 121105) | Peatland microbial communities from MTU Mesocosm Facility, Houghton, MI, USA - PEATcosm2014_Bin17_60_metaG | ecosystem: Environmental > Terrestrial > Soil > Wetlands > Peat | place... | reverse complement strand
CCGTCAATGCGAACAACGTCCACGTCCATCACGCCCCGCACCGAGTCTACGTGCATTTGTACACCATAGCCCGGTTGTTCGGGTCGGCACAGGATGACGTTGCCACCATCGGCAAACAAGGTTTCGAATTGATCTCCGACTGCGTATCCGAGCCGCTGCAGTTCCTCTCGCAGCACTTCGCCGACATAGATTTCGTTGGCCTGCTTTTCCGCCCGCTTGCGTACTAGCGCAACTCTTTCCGTGACATCCGGCCTTGCCTCTGTGTATCCGGCAATTGTTGCCTCCAGTTCTTGCCGCAGTGCTTCGACGTCGGCACCTGCAAATCCACGCAACTCAGCCAACATCTTTGCGGCAGCCGCCTTATCCTCCGCGCTATGTCGAGCCCGATCGTTAATTTGTTGTATCATTGCCCGTAGCTTCACTTCGAGGTTCTCGGCGCGAAGAACGGTCGCTGCCGATAGGACCTCACCAATCAGGAAATTGATCTTTTGCTTTTCGTCGTCGGTTGCGCTGCCATCAAGACGGCCGACGATGCGATCGATGGTATTTTGCCCTCGATCACGATCAGACGTCGTTTGCGAAGTATGTGATGCTCCTCCCGTCGCACGTTGTGGCGCACGAGGTTTTCCGCTCCAATCTGTGACGTGTTGAATGATCTGAGGAGTTCCTCGAAACGCGCGTAACTGAGCTAATGCCTCAGCGCGGTCGGTCTCCACTCCAATCCGGTTAGTTAGCGCTGACACCTCAGCCACATAACGCTCAAGCTCGTCTGCCGATACGCTTGAATGCGGACGTTTAGGGGCCGCGCCGTGAGCAGCAGGTACAAGTTCGCTGTGCGTTTTTTCAATCCGTGTTGCCTGTTCGATCGCCTGCTTTAGACTTGCTTCCGCGTTCTCAGCAGCTCGTCGAGACTCTGCAAGTCGAGCGAGGCGAAGCCTTTTGTTGAACTTCACGTAATACGTTGCAGATTCGCTGGACATGCAGAACACCCCCCGGCGGCTCTTACCTGCGGATTAGTTTGGCTGCCAGATTTGCCCTCTGATAGGCGCCTCGCTCAGTCCACTAGGGATGAATCAAGCGCCCAGCGGTCGCCTGTCTCGATTAAATGTTGGTCGGCTCGCGCGGTTAAGAGATTAGCGATACTCGTCTACCCCCAATCCTTACCGTGAACGGGGCACAAATAGCCTGTCCCGCTGCAGTGCGTGCAGGTCTTCCAACCATTGGTAAGGAGACTGGTTGCTCCCCAAACTTTGCCTTTACCCTCGCACTGCGGGCAAGGTTTAGCATCCCGATTGCATTTGCTGCATTTGCGTTTTGCCATCGCTCCCCTGCGTAGTTGCGGCTTGACGAAGCCCTCGGCGAGCCAAGCGCCCCATTGGCGGGATATATTCAACATCCTAGCACGTGTCGCTGATCGAGAGGAGAGCGTTGGTTTGCGGCAACTCTCGCGGCCGAATCGCGAGAAGGCGCTTTATCAGTCGGGGCAGATTCCACTTGGAACAGATGGTCGCTACGGCGGCTCCGAAGACATACAGGTCCTGCCGCAGGAGGGAATAATGCATCGTCTCATGTTTGCGATGATTTGCGCCGAATCGCTTCTTATTTTCACGCCCGTTAATGCTGCGGCGGCGTGGGGCTGCTATGCCAGCAACTCCGAATCGGATGCTGGCGGCCAATCTCACTCATGGAAGCAGCCGTCTCGTGCCGTCGCTTCTCGGCTGGCCTTAAAGCATTGCGAAGACTATAGTTTGAATAGCTCTATCGCTGCGGGGGGCTATGGAGTGTGCAGTATAGTCTTCTGTGAGGCCAACATCAATTCATGCCAAGCAGCTGGCGCCGCGGAAGCCAGATACGGCGTCCGACCCGGCTCATGCCCTTCTCAATAACGGTGGTTGCCCACCGGTGAAGTGGTTTCGCGTCAGTATTGGCATGCCTGAGTGGGGAGATAGCGGGACAACAGCCGTCACTTGCAAAGGTTCTTAGGCCGGCATCCCATTCGATACCGGCCCCGGCTTCATATCGAGCTCCGGATGCCCTCCAAGATTTGCCTAAACGCTGGCGCTGGATTGAGACACATGGTTCGATATGTCTCCAGGAAGGGCAGCCAACTCAAGCCACCGCATTTTTCGGCGCTTGATACTGCAAATATTCAGGCCATTTCTGTTGCACTCGCTTGCCATGGCGGGGCACCCTCTGCGAAAGGTACGCGCATGACCAAGGTCATCTACCAGGTCGTCGAACATGACGGCGGCTGGGCTTACAAAGTGGGCGACGTTTTCTCGGAAACTTTTCCCACCCACGAAGCAGCGCACGAAGCCGCGGCCAGGGCGGCTCAAGAACAGCGCGTTCCGGGCACGACAGAGACCATTGAATTCGAGGATGAAAAGGGGGATTGGCACACGGAGACGGACTCGGGCGACGATCGTCCGTCGTCCGAGGTGGTCGACAAATAAGCGGCGACTCTTTTCTCGGCGACGCCGGCGCCCGCGCAGTTGCCGCGCCCGTCCTTGAACTAACATTGAAGTTGGACCACTCTTTGGGGGTCGATCGCGTACCGCTGCGTTTGGACGGGTGTGATGAACTTGGGTGGGAAAAACAGGCTGCCGCTTTCTTTGAAGCGCTCCCTCCGCCAATATTTTTGGTCGCCGGAGAGAGAATACCGACTATATAAGAATTGGCAGATTTATCGGCGCGCCTTTGTGATCACCGCGAATGGGTTGCCCACGAATATCAAGGACAGATTGGGCATTACGACCAAAAGAGTCATACTCGTTGCCAACAACGGAGAGCGGCCGCCCCCCACCTCATTGATTGCATCGCTTTCGTACAACGATCTTGTCGTGCAATATAATGCGTGTCGCCATTATGAATACTTCAAGCGATCAAACTGCTCCAAATTGTTCGTCTTCCGCGAATACGGGTGCACTGGTTTCAATTTCGGCTTTTCAAGAAAGGTGAGGATGTTTGCCGATTTGAACAAAAACATTGATGACCAAGCTCTCTCTATTCTCTTTATCAACAACATTCCTGATCTTACCAGGCATCCTCGTGGCTTAGAAAAAATATTAAAAAATGCCGACGCCTGCTCGCTTGTCGAAACATCCGAACCGATGTTCGAGACTTATCCGACACCCCAGGGCTACAAGTTCGCCGGCCCCTCGACTGGCTTCGCGACTTTGATTCACTTTCTTCAAGCTCGGGAAAGATTACGTCGCAAGGAAGCATCCGATTTCGAGATCGTCCTTTGCGGATTCAGCACCACTTCCGAAGGCGAATCGTGGGAGGGACACAACTGGGCTTATGAAAGAAAATTCATCGCGGGACTCGCGGGTGATCAAGTCACCTTTGCAAATGATCATTCGAAAAATTAACGCGTCGGGCTTACGCGGCAATTGTCCTCTTCCTGTCAAAAATGCGAAATCCACGAGTCCGGGCCGCGTAAAAAGGGTTCCGACTTGATGCGCGTTCTCCACACGATCCCCGATTCAGGATGGGCTGGGCGCGAAGAACGCGTGCTTGAAACATGTTTGTGGCAAAGGGCGAACGGACATCAGGCATGGATCGCCGCTCCGCCAAATAACGAGCTTCACAGTCGTGCGCCCAAGCATCTTGCGCTCAAATACTCGCCGACCTATGAGGGGACAAAGAGGCTGCGCGAGATCGCGGAGGAACTCCAAATCGATGTGTTGGACAGTCACGGCCTCTGCGACACGTCCGTTGCGGTTCTGGCGGGATTGCCGGTTCCCGTCGTGCATTCTCGCCATTGTCTTCTGCGCGAGAGCGACACCACTGCGAACCAGAGATTTATTTGGCGCAAGTTGGATCGTGTCATCGCCGTTGCGAAGGCGATAAGGTCTGAATTGCTCGATCACTCGATGGTCGACGCAGATCGAATCGATGTGATCGGCGAGTGGGTTCTGCCGTCTTTTTTCGAGCCAGCGGATGCGAGGCTCATCGCGCGAACGCGTTCCGAGATCAGCCTCTCGGCGCACCAACCGGCCGTCGCCTTCGTAGGCTTGATGCGAGAAGAAAAGGGCATAGACATATTTTTGCGCGCGGCTGCACTGGCATGCGCGTCGCTCCCTGACCTCCGGGTCGTCGTTGTCGGCGCAAATACCTCCGCGAAAGGAACCAATCGCGACGAATTGCGCGCGCTCCACTTTCTCTGGCGAACGCTTGGGGCCCCAGGGGCATTAGTTACGACGGGATTCAGAGACGACATCAATGTTATTTTGAAGTCAGTCGATCTTCTTGTCGTGCCTTCCTTGCGCGAGGCCCAATCGCGCGTCATCCCGCAGGCTTTTGCCAGCAAGACCGCGGTGATTGCCTCTGCGGTCGGAGGCATATCAGAATTAGTGGTCGACGATGTAACGGGATGGCTCGTATCGCCGAATGATCCCGCCGCGTTGGCCGGCCGCATCGTCGCCGCGATGCGCGATCCCAAGGCCCGGTCAACCGTCGCCGAGAATGCGTATAAGGTAGCCAGAGAACATCTCAGGCTCGACGATCAAATGCAAAACACGATAGCAACCTATGAACACGCATTGCAGACGCATCGGAACTTCCGACTTGCGCGTCACGCGGCTGAACAAGCAGAATTCAATCACGTCAATTCCGAAACTCCCTTTTCGCATTTGCATGTGATGATTGTCGTCGCGCATCCGGACGACGAAGTCCTCGGCGCGGCAACGGCAATGGCCGATTTTCGCCGATTGACGTTGGTGCATATAACGGATGGGGCCCCGTCTCTGAGAATGGCCTGGAAGCGTGGATACCCGACGCGTTCCTCCTATTCCAGAGCGCGGTTTCGGGAATTGCATCGCGCGTTGACGCACATGCAGATCGAAATGAATATCGTCAACCTTGGCGCCCGCGATCAGCATGCGGCCCTGGAAATGCCAAGGCTGACACAGTCCTTGCTCCAACTATTTGCCGTCCACAAACCCGACGCGATATTGACGCATGCGTTCGAAGGGGGCCATCCGGACCACGACGCCACCGCTTTTGCAGTGCATGCGGCGCAAAGGGAATGCTCAACGCAAATTCCCGTTTTCGAAATGTCAGGATATCATAATGCCTTTGGCGTCGAAGCCTACGGAACATTCATCCCGCGGGACGAGGCGCCGGAGATAACGATCTGGCTTGCTCCTGAGACCGCGGCACGCAAGCGAGCGATGCTGGCGGAGTTCGTCTCCCAACGGCGAACGATTGCCAGCTTTGCAACCTACCAGGAACGCTTTCGCTCGGCGCCGAAATATGATTTTGCCAAACGACCTCACGAGGGGAATTTATTTTACGAGCGCTACCCCTTCGGGATGACATGGAGCCGATGGCAGCAACTCGTGAAGATCGCTACAGATAAGCGAGATCGAGAGTGATTGATAAGAGCGTAATCATAGATGGTTTCGGCGATGCCCTCGAATCCGGCATGCGCTTCGACAAACCGTTTTGCCTTTATAATTTTCGGCCGTTTACCCCCGCGTTATACGATCAAATATTAGCGAATCTGCCCGATGACGGCTCCTACATGGAGTTGGTTCATCCCGACGCAATGCTGCCCGATAAAAAGAGCGCCCGTCTCGTATTTCCCCTACGGGAAAAACTGATTCGCGAAAAGCTGACCGGAGAACAACGCGATTTCTGGCTCGAGATGACCAACGTGCTGTGCGACGACAAACTCCGAGACTTGTTCAAGCGAGCGTTCGAGCCCCAACTCAAAAAAAGGTTTGGCGCCATACCGCTTTCCGAAATACCGGCGCTTCCAGTTCCGATGTTGATGCGCGATTTCGCCTTTTATAAAATCAGGATTCACCCGGACATCGACACCAAGGTGATCACGACGCAATATTATCTTCCCTGTGACAGGTCGCAGTCGCATCTGGGAACGAGCATTTATCGAAGAACGCTGTTGAAAAAATTCGAGCTTGTCCGCAAGCTAGAATTCCTCCCCGGCAGCTCCTACGCATTCGCGGTTTCGAGGGATTCGTGGCATGCGGTCGATCCCATGAACGAGATCGAGAGTCCCCGAAATTCGCTTATGCTCATCTATTTTCGGCTTCCGGGCATCGACTACTAATGCTTCGCTAACCCACCGAAAAAGCTGCGAAATATTTTGCAACAGTTCGCGAGGAACCAAGCTTCGCGGCAAACGTTCTCCATCTGAATAAGGCTGGGCCGAAACCGTGGCGCCTGTCACTTTCTGGAAGGGGTATCTCAAGCTCTCTCTGGTGACATGTCCCGTCGCCATGACCCCGGCTGTTTCTGAGAGCGAGAAAGTCCGCTTCCACACGTTGAATAAAAAGACGGGCCATCGCGTTCAAAGCCGCTACATCGATTCGCAAACGCAAGAGCCCGTCGAACGCGACGATCAGATCAAAGGCTATGCTGTCGGCGCCGACGAGTATGTGACGCTCGAAGATTCCGATCTCGAAGCCGTGGCGCTCGAAAGCACAAACACGATCGATCTTCAGACCTTCGTGCAGAAAGACTCGATCGATTGGATCTGGTATGATCGCCCGCACTATCTTCTTCCCGACGATCCTGTCGGCGAAGAGGCCTTCTCGGTCATCCGCGACGCGATGGCGGAGTCGGGACTAGTCGCGATTTCGCGCCTTGTACTCTACCGGCGCGAGCGCGCTGTCATGCTGGAGCCGCGCGATCGCGGCCTCGTTCTATGGACGCTGCGGTATGGCGATGAAGTGCGCGATGCCGCTGCCTATTTCGACGAGATCAAAGACGTCAAGCTCGACGCCAAGCTATTTAGCCTGGTCACGACGCTGATCGGTGAGCGGACGAAAGAATGGGATCCTGCGATGGTGCATGATCCCGTGCAGGAGAAATTACGTGAGATGATTGCCGCCAAAGCGGCGAATCGGCCACTGCCAAAAGCAAAGCCGGCGCAAGAGCCTTCCGGCAATGTCGTGAGCATCATGGATGCTCTGCGCAAAAGCATCGCCGAGGAAAAGCGCGCCCCAAACGGCCACGCTAAAAAGCGTTGAGTGACGCGTCGCGTGTGTAAAATTTTACGTTGTCCTGCGCGCGTTTAGGAACTCGCGTACGGCAAAACTTTCCGTTTCTTGCCGCAGTGCGATGGAACGAAAACACGATTTTGTGTGTTTCTGAGTTACGACAGTCAACCCTTGGCGCGGTCGCCTTATGGCGACGCAGGCGCGATCCTTTCGGAGACGAGCCATGCCTGGCATTGGAATGAATTCGATCAAAAATTGGCCGGCGCAATCGCGTGAGGCGGCGCGCCGTGTCATCGAACAGTTCGGCGAGCCGGATGAGATCGGCGACGGTCAGCTCGTCTGGCACAAGCGCGGACCGTGGCGGCAGATCGTGGCCTCGAAGGCCTGCGAACAGGCCAATTTCCCGGCGCCGCATTACACGCTCTTCGCGCTTGAGCCGAGCCCGAGCGAAGACTCAGCGACCATGGTCGCGGCAAAGGCGATCAAGCGCAAAGTACGCAGAGGCGCCGTCGCGCTCGGCCGCAAAATCGCTGCCGCGCCGCCGGCGACCTCTGCAGCTTGATCCAATCCATCGCCGGCTTCCGCGCCGGCGTTTTTTTCTCTCACTTTTTCCGAGGTCGCGATGGCACCGATTTGGTCTTCGATGGCTTTGTTTTCGATCCCTTTGTCGTCGATGCTGGTGTCTTCGATGATTTTGTCTCGGCGGGTTTCGCAACGGCGCTGCGCTTTTTCGGCGCTTTCGACGAAGGCAAAGGTTTCGCCGATCTCTGAAAATCGGCCCAGGGGTCCTTCCTGAGCGCAGCCAGACGCGCCGGCGCATTTGCGACGGTGAAATAGGCCGGCCCGATTTCCGGCGTCAATTCAGTCCAGCCGAGCGGCATCGAGACCGGCGCGTCCGGTCGCGCGCGCGTCGAATAGGGCGCGACCGCCGTCGCGCCGCGGCCGTTGCGCAAATAGTCGATCAGAATTTTTCCATACCGCTTCGATTTGGTGATCGTTGCGACATAAGACTCGGGCGAATCCGCTGCCATCGATTGGGCGATGTCGCGCGAAAAATTTTTCACTTCGTCCCAGCCGGCCGAGGGTTTGAGTGGCGCGACGACATGGAGCCCCTTGCCGCCCGTCGTCTTGACGAAGCTCGCGAGGCCAAAGTCTGCAAATCGGCTCTTCACCTCTTTTGCGGCGGCGATCACGTCCTTCCAGGCGACGCCCTCGCCCGGATCGAAATCCATGATGATCCGATCCGGCTGTTCGAGCGTTGCAAGCGCCGAACCCCAGGGATGGATTTCGAGCACGCCCCCCTGCACCAGGGCGATTAATCCGTCGAGATCGTCAATGTAGAGAATCGGTTCTTCCGCTTTCTCTTTGGGATCCTTGATCTGGTGGATCGACCCGCTCAAGCCTTTCCAAGCATGTTTCTGGAAGAAGCAGGGCTCTTTGATGCCGCCGGGACAGCGCACCAAAGCCAAAGGCCGCGCGACAATGAATGGCGCGATGTGTTTCCACACATCGGCGTAATAATCGGCGAGGCCCGCCTTCGTCACGCCCGCATCGGGCCAATAGAGCCGATCGGGATGGGTGAGTGTGATGGAGGTCTTGGGCGTGGCAGCCTCCTTCATCGGTTTGTCTTCGCGGACGACCTCTTCCGCCGGCTTGTCTTCGCGCAGGCCGCGGAAGGCCGCGTGACGCAGACTCTGATCCGCCGTCCAACCGCGAAATTCAATCTCCGCTACATAGTGCGGTTTGACATAAGTGACCTGCCGCGCCTGCTCTGCAGTCAGAGCGCGCGCGAAAGGACTCTTCGCGATGCGGATCTTCTCAAGCTTCTTATAGAGATCGGCGGCGATGGCGGCGGTGAAGCCCGTGCCGACGCGGCCGGCGTGAACGAGCGCACCCTTTTTGTCGAAATAGCTGAGGACAAGCGAGCCGACCGCTTTCCGCGTTGTCGTCGATGGGACGAAACCGGCGATCACGAATTCCTGCCGCTCCGAGCATTTGGATTTGATCCAATCCTTGCTGCGGCCCGAACGATAAGGCGCGCTCGCCACTTTTGAAACGATGCCCTCGAGGCTGAGGCGGCAGGCGTGGCGGCGGATCAGTTCGCCGTCTTCGACGAAATGCGCGCTGTAACGCAGCGGGTCGGCCGCCGATTTCAGAAGCTGTTCCAGCGTCTCCTTGCGCGACAGCAGAGGAAGCTCGCGCAGATCATAGCCGTCGAGATAGAGAAGATCGAAAGCGTAATAGAGGAATTTTTTGCTTTGCCCTTCGCTCAGGGCTTGCTGAAGCGCGGAGAAATCGGAAGCGCCGGCCGCGTTCTCGACGACGACTTCGCCGTCGATCAACGCCGACTTGACGGGCAGAGCCTGCAACGCATCGACGAGCGTCCTGCCGAATTTGCGCGTCCAGTCGAGCCCGCTGCGCGTCAGAAGCTTGACGCGGCCTCTGTCGATGCGCACTTCGACACGATAGCCGTCATATTTGATCTCGTGAATCCAGCGCGCGCCGCTGGGCGCTTTCTTTTCAAGCGTCGCAAGCGCTGGCTCGACGAACTCCGGCAAGGCCGCTTTTTTCGCGCCCTTGAGCTTTGAAGGCTCGGGGGGTTTGGCTTGCGCCTCCGCCCCGTTTGGCTTCGCTTTCTTTTTGGAATTGTCGATCCGGCCGGTCTTCGAGGACCATCCAGGGGCCTCGCCGGTCAGCGCTTCGACCGGGCGTCCGGTCTTCACCGAATTCGGCTGCTCTTCAAGAATATCGGGATCTTTCGGGCCGCGCGCGGCATCGTCATCCGCTTTGATCAAAAGCCAATTGTCGCGCTTTTCGCGCGGCTTTGCCCGCATGCGCACGAGATGCCAGCGGCCATGCAGTTTCTCGCCATCGAGATCGAAATCCAAATGGCCCTTGGCCAAACCTTTGTGCGGATCGCCGACGGGCGTCCAATGGCCGCGATCCCAAAGAATCACATTGCCGCCGCCATATTCGCCTTTCGGGATCGTGCCTTCGAAGTCGCCATAGTCGAGCGGATGATCTTCGACATGAACCGCGAGCCGCTTTTCGCCCGGCACGAGGCTCGGGCCGCGCGTGACGGCCCAGCTTTTCAAGACGCCGTCGAGCGCGAGGCGAAAATCATAGTGAAGCCTTCGCGCAGCATGTTTCTGAATGACGAAGAGATTGGTGTCCTTGGGCCCTGTCCTCCCGCGCGGCTCCGACGTTTTGTGGAAGTCGCGTTTTTGCCGGTAGGTTTCGAGCGCCATCTCAGGCCTCTTTGCGCCGCCGCGCTCCGCTGGCCCGCGCGGCGGCCTTGGACGTCGTCTTCTTGGCCGACGTCTTATGCGATGCCGAGGCAGCGGTGCGCGACTTGCCTTTGCCGGTCTTGCCGCCTGCTGAAAGGGCCGCGCTCTGGCGCAATGCGTCCTTCAGATTGATGACATTGGTCGCGGCTTGAGCCTTCGGGCGTTCGATCACCCTGCCCTCTTGCTTCGCGCGCACGAGCTCCGCGACGGCCGCCTCATAGCGATCGTCGAATGTGCGCGGATCGAATGTGCCGCGTTTCGTCTCGATGATGTGTTTGGCAAGATCGCGCATCTCGCGGTCGATCTTGATCTCAGGAATATCGGCGAAAGCTTCCGTTGCCGAACGGACCTCGTAATCGAAATTCAGCGTCGTCGCGAGAAGCCCCTTGTCGTCCGGCCTGATCAACAGCGTGCGCACGCGGCGGAAGAGGACGGCGCGGGCGAGCGCCGCCACTTTCTTTTTCCGCATCCCTTCGCGCAGAAGCGCAAAGGCCTCTTCGGCCGCGGCGCCGCTGGGGCTCAGATAATAAGGCCGGTCGAGATAGACGTCGTCAATCTCGTCGCAAGGGACGAAGGCTTCGACCGTAAGGAGCTTGTCGCTTTCCGGAACGGCGGCGGCGACTTCCTCGGGCGTGAACATGACATATTGGCCTTGGGCGACTTCATAGCCCTTGACCTGATCTTCGCTCGAGACAGGCTTGCCGCTGTCCTCGTCGACAAACTGCCGCTGGACGCGGTGGCCCGTCTCGCGATTGATGGTGTGGAAGGCGATCCGCTCGGAGGTCGAGACGGCGGTATAGAGGGCGACCGGGCAAGTCAGCTCGCCCAGTTTCAGAAAGCCCTTCCAATTGGCCCGAGGCGCCATAACGCAACTCCACGCCGGATGCTCACGCGAGGCAACGCGTGAGCCGAACCAATGTTCCGCTCACGCTCTTCGCTTGGCAAGCCCTATTCGGCGGCGGATTGGCGCCGGCCGGCTTGATCCAGTGCGGAAAAATCCGCGTCCGAGAGCGTGATATCGACCGCCGCCATGTTCTCGTCGAGATGCGCCACCTTGGACGTGCCCGGGATCGGCAGCATGACCGGGCTTCGCTTCAAGATCCACGCGAGCGCGACCTGGCTGGGCTTGGCCTTATGGCGCGACGCGATCTGATCGAGCACGGAGCCGGGCTTCGCAAGATCGCCGGCTGCAAGCGGAAACCAGGGGATGAAACCGATGTTCTTGCGCTCGCAATAGATGAGAACATCCTCGCTGCCGCGATCGATCAGATTGTAGCGGTTCTGCACCGTTGCCACGGGAAAGACTTTCGAAGCCGCCTCAATGTCGGCGACCGAGACCTCGCTCAATCCGGCATGACGGATGACGCGATTGTCGAGCAGGCTCTTGATCGCCGCAAACTGCTCGTCGCGCGGCACTTTCGGATCGATGCGATGGAGCTGCCAGAGATCGATGATCTCGACGCCAAGCTTCTTGCGGCTCTTATTCGCTTCTTGAATCAGATATTCGGCGCGGCCGTCCGGAACCCAATTGTCCGGGCCCGGCCGCTGCAGGCCCGCCTTGGTCGCGATCAGCATGCCCTTATAAGGATGAAGCGCTTCGTGAATGAGTTTCTCCGACACGTCGGGGCCATAGGAATTCGCGGTGTCGATGAAATTGACGCCAAGCTCGGGCAAGCGCTTCAGTGTTCTGATGCATTCTTCGCGGTCGGCTGGCTCTCCCCAAATGCCGCGTCCCGTCAACCGCATGGCGCCGAAGCCCAAGCGATGAATGGCGATGTCGCCGCCGACTTTGAATGTTCCTGATTTTGCTGCATTGGGTTGAGACATGAGTGTGCCTTAACACTGTCTGGATGAACTGCCCCGTGGCGCCCGCCCGCGTAGCAAAGCTAAATAGAGCGGCAGCGAGCCGACGGCAATTGATCGAATACATAAGCCTCACAGAGAACGATAAAAAGGCGGTGAAGCCAAAGCTCCACCGCCCTTTTTCCATAGTCCGCTTCAGCTCTTACGCCGCGCGACGGTTAATGCGGTTTTCCGCCAGCGCCGTGAGCTTCTTGTCGGTCTGCTTTTCTTCATTGAGCGTCTGCTCGAGCAGGCTGACGCAATCCGCGTGGCCGGTCTCCTTCGCCCAGGCGATCAGCGTGCCGTAACGCGCGATCTCATAATGCTCGACGGCTTGCGCCGCCGCGACGAGACCGGCGTCAAGGACCGATTTATCGGCGATATCGCCGGAAACCTGATTGGCTTCCTTGATGATGCCGTCGATCGCCGGACAATCGACGCCAGCGGCTTCCACGCCAAGCGTCTTGAAGATCTGCTCAAGCCGTTTCACCTGATTGTTGGTCTCGGCGAGATGCGTCTCGAAGCCCTGCTTCAGTTCCTTCGACGAAGCCTTTTCGATCATCTTCGGCAACGCTTGGACGATCTGCTTCTCGGCGTAATACATGTCCTTGAGCTGATGAACGAAGAGATCGTTCATTGTCTTAATGTCTTTGGTGAAGAGACCCATGGTTGTTCCTCTGCTTGTTTTCTAATGGTTTCACCGCAGTGAAGGTTGGGCAACGGCATAAAGCGGACGCGGCGGTTGGTGCCGGCTTGGCCATGGGATGGCCCCTGCCGTTGCTCTTCCGCTAACGGAAAATGCCGCCGCCGGTTCCCCCAGAACAGCGATGGCAAAAGACTCTAAATCACTCAATTTTATTGAGATTCAGTCGGTAGCAATCTCGACCACCACCTTGCCGCGGGGATGGCTCTTTCCCAAAAACTCTTCGGCTTTTTGCACGGCTGAAAAAGGAAACTTCTCAGTCACGATCGGGCGAACGCGGCGCGAGTCGATGAGATCGGCGATCTCTTCCAGCTGCTCGGCATTGGGCTGAGCCTGATAGCCCGCAGCACGCGCATCGCATTTGGCAGCAAGATCCTGCGGCGGCTGGCCGAGCGTCGAGACAAGCACACCGCCGCGCTTCAAGACCGACCAGGAACGCGCTTGCGTCTCGCCGCCGATCAAATCGAAAACGAGATCGATGTCTTTCAGCATCTCCTCGAAGCGCTGCGTCTTATAGTCGATCGCCTCGTCGGCGCCGAGGGTGCGGACGAAATCCACATCGTTCGCCCCGACCGTCGTCACGACATTGGCACCGGCGACCTTCGCGAATTGAATCGCGAAATGACCGACGCCGCCAGCACCGCCATGAATCAGAACGCGTTGTCCCTCTTTCAAGCCGCCATGATCGAACAACCCCTGCCAGGCGGTGAGCGCCGCGAGCGGAATCGCGCCGGATTTGGTGAAATCGCAATTCATAGGCTTTGCCGCGATTAGCGATTCCTTCAGCATAACAAATTCGGCCAAGCCGCCGCGATCGTTCGGCAGCATCGCATAGACGGCATCGCCCTTCTGGAAGCCTTTAGCGGCGGAGCCGTTGCGATCGATGCGGCCCGCGACATCGCGGCCCAAGGTGAGCGGCAAATCCTTCGCGGTAACCGAAGGATATTTGCCTTCCCAGGTCTTGTGATCGACCGGATTGACGCTCGCCGCGAAGACGCGCACCAGCACTTCGTCGGCGCCGGGTTCTGGAACTGGCACGTCTTCGAACTGCACGACCTCTGGGCCGCCAAAACGATGAATGCGAAGCGCTTTCATGATTTCGTCCTTTTCAGGCTGCGGGCCCGCTCCGGTCCGCCAACAGTCCAAGCCGGAGCCTGGCGCAGGAAGAAAACGGATTTTTCGCGATACCGTTCCCGCACCGGCCCCTCAATCTCCGCCTAACGCGCCGTCACTTCGTAAAATAGGTCGCGAACATGCCGACCGCGGCGGCGCCCATGAAGAGAAAGGTCACCCAGAGAACAATATTGGAGAGTGGGCCGCTCTTATATTCGCCCATGATCTCGGAACTTCCGGCAAGCCTTATCACGAGGAAAATGAGCGGCACGGCGACGACGCCATTGATCACGGCGGTGACGATCAAGGCTTTGACCGGATCGATACCGACGAAGTTGATCACAAGGCCGACGAGCGTCGCAATGGTGATGACGCCGTAGAAGCCATGTGCCCGCTCGAGCTTCAAGTTGAGGCTTGCCTGCCAGTTCACAGCGTCCGCAACGGCATAGGACGCGGAGCCCGACAGAACCGGCACGGCCAGAAGGCCCAGGCCGATCACGCCGACCGAAAAGAGAAGCTTGGCGACATAGCCCGAATGGGGAAAGGAATGGACCAGCGGCTCAAGCGCTCGCGCCGCATCGGCCGAGGTCGCGATATTGGTGACGCCATTGGCATTAAGCACCGTCGCCGCCGTCACGATGATGCACCAGGACACGATATTCGACGACAACATGCCGAAAAAATTATCGGTTCGCATTCTTTTGATGTCGGGCCAGCCGATCTTTGGCTTTCCGTCCGGCCCAAGAAGGTTGCGATCGCGGAGGTCCTCAACCTCTTCGCTCGCTTCCCAAACGAACATGTAAGGCGAAATCGTCGTGCCGATGACGCCCGTGATAATGAACAGAAAGGCGAAGTTGAATTCGATGTGCGGAACGATCGTTGCGCGCAGAATTGTGCCCCAGGGCTCATGAACGATGAAGACCGTAATGACGTAGGAGAGCAAGGAAAGACACAGCCATTTGAGGATCCCGGCATAGACCTCGTAGTTTGTAAAAATCTCCAAAATCAGAATGAAGGCCGTGAAACAAAGCGTCGTGGCGACGAAATTCACCGGCAGGATGAGTTGCGCGGCGGCCGCCATCGCGCCGATATCGGCACCGATATTGATCGTGTTTGCGACAAGGACGAGCAGCACGACGATCAAGGTGAGTTTCGCGCCGTAACGCTCTTTGGCGACGGCGACGATGCCCTTGCCGGTGACCATGCCGATCCGCGCGCAGGCCTCCTGAATGGCGGTCATCAGGGGTAGCGTGAAAAGCATAACCCAGAGCTGGCCATAACCGAATTGCGCGCCGGTTTGGGAATAGGTCGCAATGCCGGAGGGATCGTCGTCCGCGGCGCCGGTGATGAGGCCAGGACCAAGCATGGCGAAAAATTTGCGGATCGGGTTTTGCTCAGCCGCGTCCTTTTTTTCGCTTTCTTCGTTTGCCATCGGCTTCCCCTTCCGCCTGGATTTAGCAGTCTACCCCGACCGCAACGTCATGGCGACGCTGAAGTTCCTGGTTGAGTGAACGTCGGAAACTTGTTGAGGCTTCGCGCAAGCTCCGTTTCTAGCCAAGCGCGTTGAGCGCGGCCCGGATCTGCTTGGGGTCGATGCTTTTGAGTGACCGCGCCATCCGTGCCTGCGTTTTCTTCCAAATCGGTATGGCGGAGGTGAGTGCAGAACGACCGCGCGCGGATAAAAGGAGCCTTCGGCTCCGCCGGTCCTCCGGATCGACGGCGATCTTGACGAGGCCGCGCCGCGCCAGCGGCTTGAGAGCCGCGGTAAGCGTCGTGCGATCCATGCCGAGAAGGTCCGCCACATCCGCGAGATTGGGGGCGTCTGGCCTGTTGAGCGCCATGAGCAGCGAGAATTGCCCATTGGTTAGATGCGCCGGCCGCAAGGCTTCGTCATAATGGCGTGCGACAACACGCGCCGCCCGCTGCAGCGCGAGACAGATGCAGAGATCGCGGACCATCAGCGTTGCCGCGAAAGTCAGTTTGCTGTCTGCGGCAGAAGAGCGTTTTGACATGCCATAATAATGTTGATATCAACTCATTAATGCAAGGGAATTTTTGGAAATGCCCAAAGTGACATTTACCTGCGCGCTCCAGCGGTTCCTTCCTGTGGCCTCGTCCCAGGTGGAGGGCGCAACCATCGCCGATGCCCTTGCCGAGGTTTTTGCAGAAAACCCTTTGCTGCGCGGCTATGTGCTCGATGACCAGGGCGCGCTTCGCCGCCATGTCGTCGTCTATGTGAAGGGCGGCGCGGCGGTCGGCCGCGTAAAACTCGCCGATCCCGTCGCGGCGAGCGACGAGGTCTTTGTCTTTCAGGCGTTGTCAGGGGGTTGAGGAAGCATGGTTGAGCGGCTTCTTGTCGGAACACGCAAAGGTCTCTTCGAACTCGCGCGCCACAATGGCCACTGGGACATCGCGGAGGCGCATTTCCTCGGCGACCCTGTCTCGAGTGTGTATGAAGGCAATGACGGCACGGCGCTCGCGGCGCTCGATCTCGGCCATTTCGGCGCCAAACTCTGGCGCCGCGAAAAGGGTGTGGATTGGCGCGAAGTCCCTGCCCCGCTCTTTCCCGCAAAACCGGAAGATGCGAAAGACGATCCGCATCCCTGGTCGCTTGGCAAAATTTGGGTGATCGAAGACGGCGGCATCGATGGGCGCCTTTGGGCCGGCACAATGCCCGGCGGTTTGTTCCGCTCGGACGATAACGGCGAGAGCTGGGCGCTGATCGAAACACTCTGGCGCATGCCGGAACGATTGAAATGGATGGGCGTCGCCGGCGGCGAACAGCCCGGCATCAATTCCGTTCTTATCGATCCGCGCAATCCCGCCGACATCCGCGTCGGCGTCTCAACCGCCGGGCTTTGGGCCTCGACCGATGAAGGCGCGTCTTGGAGCCTCATCAATGAAGGCATGTACAACGAATATATGCCGCCCGATCTTTCCGGCGACCCCATTTCGCAGGACATTCACCGGCTCGCGCGTTGCGCCGCGCATCCCGAAACGATGTGGTGCCAGCATCACAACGGCGTCTTTCACTCGCAAGATGCCGGCGCGCATTGGCAGGAAGTGACGGCGATCAAACCGTCCAAATTCGGTTTCGCCGTCGCCGCGCATCCCCATGATTCAAAGACCGCCTGGTTTGTCCCGGCCGTGAAAGACGAGCGGCGCATTCCCTGCGACGGCAAAGTCGTCGTCTCGCGCACGCGCGATGGCGGCGAAAGTTTCGAGATTTTGAACAAGGGCCTGCCGCAACGACATGCCTATGATCTCGTGTGGCGGCATGCGTTGACCGTCGATGAGAGTGGCGATGTTCTTGCCTTCGGTTCGACGAGCGGCGGTCTCTGGATTTCAGAAGACGGCGGCGACAGTTGGACGATGCCGGAGGCGCGGCTGCCGCCGATCGCCGTCGTTCGCTTCGCGGCCTGACACTTATTATTCACAGCAAAAGTCTAGAGAGATTTCTGGAGGAGGACGCGATGCTGCTGCAACCCTATCTGATGTTCGATGGCAAATGCGAAGAGGCTTTTGAATTTTATCAAAAGGCGCTCGGCGCCGAAAAGACGATGCTGTTGCGCTTTAGCGAAAGCCCCGAGCCGACCATGGCGCCGCCCGGCTGCGAGAACAAGATCATGCATATGCAGTTCCGCATCGGCGAGCAGATCGTCATGGCCTCGGACGGACGCTGTCAGGGGAAGCCCACATTTGAGGGCATCTCGCTCACGCTGACGCTCGACAACGAAGCCGAAGCCGACAAAGCCTTCGCCGCGCTCGTCGATGGCGGCAAGATCCAGATGCCTTTAGCGAAGACCTTCTTCTCGCCACGCTTCGGCATACTCACCGACCGCTTCGGCGTCTCCTGGATGATTTTCACAAGGCCGCACTAGCGCGCAAGCTTGCTGTGGCGCCGGCCATAAAAGAAATAGAGGCAGAGGCCCAAAACCATCCAGATGAGAAAACGCTCCCAGGCAATGCCTGGGAGTTTCGACAACAGCCACAGCGAAAAGCCGATGCCCGCGATCGGTATGAAGGGCACGAAAGGCGTGCGGAATGTGCGCGGCACATCGGGCCGCGTCTGGCGGAGCACAATCACCGCGAGGCAGATCACCGCAAAGGCCGAGAGCGTGCCGATGTTGACGAGTTCCGCTACTTCCCGGATCGGGAAGAATCCCGCGACCAGCGCCGTCAGCGTGCCGGCGATCAGCGTCGGGCGATGCGGCGTGCGAAAACGCGGATGCACTTTCGCAAACCATGCGGGCAGCAGGCCGTCGCGGCTCATCGCGAACCAGATGCGCGCGCAGCCGAGCATGAAAGCGAGCATCACGCTCAAGAGGCCGATGACGGCCGCGACCGACACGATAAGCGCGACCCAGCGCAATCCCACGTCGGAAAAGGCGGTGGCGACCGGCGCGGCGCTGTTCAGCCGGTCGTAGTGGACCATGCCGGTCAGCACCAAAGCCATCGCGACATAGAGAACCAGCGAGATCGCGAGCGAGAGGAGCACAGCGCGCGGCAATTGCCGCTGCGGATCGCGTGCTTCTTCCGCCGCCGTCGTCAGCGTGTCGTAGCCGAAGACGGCGAAGAAGACGACAGCCGCGCCATTGACGACGCCGCTAAATCCGAACGGCATGAAAGGATGCCAGTTCGCGGCTTGCACATGCGGCAGGCCCGCGGCGATGACGAGCAGCACGGCGGCGATCTTGAGAATGACCATCAGCATGTTGAAACGCGCGCCCCATTCGATCCGCAACGTCAGAAGCCCGGCGACGCCGAGAGAGCCGACGACAGCCATCAGATCCATCGCATGTCCCTGCCCCGTGCCCGGCGCGCCGCGCGCCCACAGCGGCAAAGCGACGCTGAACTGACCGAGAAGCGATTGCGCATAGGCCGACCAGCCAATCGAGACAACGGCGGCGACGAGCGCATATTCGAGCAAAAGATCCCAGCCGATGATCCAGGCGACGAGTTCACCCAGCACCGCATAACCGTACGTGTAGGCGCTGCCCGCGACCGGAATCATGCCGGAGAATTCGGCATAAGAGAGTGCCGCCGCCGCACTCGCGACCCCCGCGATGACGAAAGAGAGCGCAACGCCCGGCCCCGCCTGCGTCGCCGCGACGACGCCGGTCAGAACGAAAATGCCGGCGCCGATCAATCCGCCAAGGCCGATCGCCGTGAGCTGCCAAAGTCCGAGCACGCGGCGAAACGATCCCGCGCTTTGGCTCTCCGACTGCAGAGACTCGATTGATTTGGTGCGCAGGAGCGAGGGGAGAAACATGTGTTTTTGGATATTCTGCGCGCTGAGAGCTATGCTGTTGAACGAGATTCTGGCGGAAGGGGTGGGATTCGAACCCACGGTGGGCTTTCACCCACGGCGGTTTTCAAGACCGCTGCCTTAAACCACTCGGCCACCCTTCCGATTGCGCGGAAACATTTGCCTCATAAAATTGAACTGCAAAGTTGTGACACATGATGAGTTAGCGAACATTTCGTGCCGGCTCATCGACATAGACGATCCCAGGACCGTTCAAACCATCGTCTCTCTAGGACGATCAGGCCAATTGCGTCAACGCAATCGCCGAAATTTTTAATGAGCAACGTCAACATGCCATTTCCATCTGGCGCGGCTGACTCGTTTGTCCCTCCGTGCTATGGAAGAAGCGACGAAAGAGGGGTCATTCCATGGGGATGCTCCGGTTAGTCGCTGGCCAGGCAGGCATTGCTCTTTTTACTGCCGCGGCGCTCTTTTTCCAGCCGTCCCAAGCGCGCGGAGATTGCTCTCCGTCCGATCTCTGGAACGCACTCGAAAACACATTCAGCACGATCACCTCGAGCGGCTGCGCCGGAGTCAGCGCCGATCCTGCATTATGGGCGCCTGTCGGCGTTGCCGCCGGAGTCATGGCCGGCGTCTCGCAAAGCCAGCAGTTCTGCCAGGGTGTGCAGAATGTCCAAAATCAATTGTCGAATCTCAGCGGCGACGGTAACAGCCTCGTCACTCAACTCGACAATCTCGGCGTCAACGCGGATTTTCTTGCCTCGGCGCTGAGTGCATTGGGCAGCGCGTCAGATGCTCTGTCCGTCGTCGAGTGCTCTTGCGCTTTGTCGAACAACATCAGCCAGCTCGGTGGCGATGCCGGCGACTGTATCGAAGGCGCGCTCTGCGACCTGCAGAATCTGGCGAACAGCCTCGATCCGTCGGCGTTTCCCTCCTGCAGCGGCCATGTCGTTATCCAACAATCGAATTGCACCCAGAATCCGTGTCAGAGCAACGGCAGCTGCAATCCGAACCTCGGCAATGTCATCGTCCAATGCCCGGCAGGCGATGACGCGCCGCCCGTCAATCAAGTCAATGGCCCGAACGGCAGCGGCACAATCGTCAGCGTAACAAACGGCGCCGACGCGTCAGGCAATATCTATGTCCAGCAATGTATCTGCCCTCCGCCGATGCAGGGCACTTGGACTTCGTTCGGAAATTATGCCGGCTGGGGCCAGATCGTTCAGGATCCCAACTGCAGCTTTTTCACCTGTAATTGTCCGCCTGATTCCCAGGCTGCGGCGACGTCCGGCGCCGGCGCCTATGTCTGCATCTGCAACAACACCCATCAGCCGGCGCAGCCACCGATCAAGACGACGACCAATCCCGGTGGCATTCCCTGCCCCGTTCCGTTGACCGGCCTGCCCTGCCCGAACGGCCAGACGAATGACGCCGGCAAATGCGTGCCGACCTGTGCTTCGAACCAGATTCTGCTGGCCAACGGAACATGCTGCGATCCCGCACAAGCGAGCTCCTGCGGCACGTGCTGTCCGGGCGGCCAAAGCCCCGATCCCGTGACCGGCGCTTGCTCATCTACACCGAAACTGCCGCGGCCCGGTCCGCCGCAAAAATTGCGATAGCGCCATGCGAAGCGATCGACGTCTTGCCCTCTTTGCCCGCGCGCTGTGGTCGCCGCGCATGATGGTGCTTACGCTTCTCGTCGCATCCTGCGTGCCGGCCTTTGGGCAAAACAAATCATTGGTGCCTGGCAATGTATTGGTGCCAGGCAATGCCGCCGTCACCAGCTTTTCCGGCGCCATTGCGCCGATCGATATCGCGCCCGGCGTCGATCCCGGCGAGCTGACTTTTATTGATGAAGACGGTGCCTCGCTGCGCGTCATCGATCTGCAGCATATGAGCGGACCGCCGGCGGCGCAGCTTGTCGGTGCACCAAAGCCGCACACATGGACAGCAAAAGACATTGGCCAGGTGTTTGGGATCGCAATCGACGATGCGACCCCGCCGAACATCTATGTCGCCGCTACCTCTGCCTACGGTCTGCCGATCGTTGCGCCGGATTCTGACGGAAAGCCTCGCCACATCGCAATGGGCCGCGCGAATGCTGCCTTCATGCCGGGTCTTTGGGGCACCGCGGAGCCGGACGGCGGCCCGGGCTCGATCTGGAACATCGACGGCGCGACCGGCACCGTCAGCCTCTTTGCCAATGTGGCGCTGAACGGCCAAGCGGGCGGCCGGAAGAATTCCGGCGCGGCGCTCGGCGGCATCGCTTATGACCCGCGCTCGAAATCGCTCTTTGTCGCCGATCGCGAGAGCGGCCTCATTCATCGCTTCGGCATGAATGGGCAAGAACTCGATCTCTTCGATCACGGCGTTGACGGACGCAAGGCTCTGGGTCTCGCGCCAATTCCTTTCGACCCGGACAAGCGTCTCGATATCACGAGCCCGCATTTCGACAGCCGCCTGCCCGCGACGTGGAATTATGCGGCGCCGGAGCGCCGCGTCTTCGGTCTCGCCGTCTTCGACGGACGCCTCTATTACGCCATCGCCGAAGGCTTGCAGATCTGGTCAGTCGCACTCGCGCCGAATGGATCGTTTGGCGACGACCCGCGCATCGAACTCGTCGTGCCCGCCGGATCGGGCCCCAGTGAAATCTCCAAAATCAATTTCGACGAACAAGGCCGCATGTTTCTCGCCGAGCGGCCCGATCCGACCGGCGCCTTCGATTTCGAGGCTCTGACGCAAGAAGGAGTCGGCCGCGTGCTCCGTTATGCGAGCTTGCGCATCGATCCCGACGGCCGGCATATCTGGCAAGAGGTTCCGGACAGCTATGCGATCGGCTTTCCCCTTGCACTTACCAATGGCAATGGCGGCGTCGCGATCGGCTATCGCTACGATCCGCTGGGCAATCTCGCATCGGGAAGTTGCGGCGGATTCCTTTGGACCACGGGCGAAAATCTACGCACGACATCAGATCCCGCGCTCGTCGAATATCTCAAACAGTCCGGTCCGCTCAATGTCGATGGCCTGCAAGGCAATGAGACCTGGCGCATTCGCCGCGACGACAAGCCGCCGCGCGATGCCTATTTCATCGATGACGACGACAAATTCGACGATACAGCGGCGCGCGGTCATATGGGCGATATCGCCATTCCGCGCACATGCTGGTCGCTGCCGCAGCCCGAAGAAGAAATTTGGCCGCCGCCGGGTCATGGCAAACCGCCGCGTCCGCACCATCCCCCGCCGCCGCCTTCAGGCCAATGCCCGCCCAATACGCCCTGTCCGCCCGGCACCTGTCCGCCTGGCCAAGTGCGCGGCCGACACTCAGGCAACTGCGAACAATGCTCGCGGCCCAATGTTGAGATTAATGGCGTCTGCTGCTCGCCGGCCGACATCACCGCAAACGGCGCATGCGTCAGCAACAATCCCGGCTGTCCGCAAGGGCAAAAACCTGTCGGACCAAGCGGCGCCTGTTGCCCGAGCGGTCAGATTTATACGGGCGCGAGCGGCGCGCAGGCCTGTTGCGCGACTCTGCTCGTCAACGGCCAATGCGGCCCGCCGCCCCCGCCTCCGGGACAGACCGGGTGCCAAAGCGGCTATGTGCAAGTTGGCAGCGGCTGTTGTCTTGCAGGCCAAGTCACTTCGACCGGCGTCTGCTGTCCGACAGGCCAAGCACCGAGTGGGCCGAACAAGAGCCAATGCATAACGTTGATTCCGATTCCGACCGGCGGCGGCGGGGCCTGCTGCACGAATGGACAAATTCCCGTCGGGCTCAGCGGCGGCTGTTGCGCGCCGGCGTTCGTGACGACGCTTGGCGTCTGCTGTTCGCAGCCCGTCGATCCGAATGATCGGACCCATTGCCCAGCGACGACGCAAAGCATCGTCAAATGCGCGCCCGGCTATACGCGCATGCCGAACAATTCCTGCTGCCAAGACAAATATGTGAGCAGCGACGGCAAGTCCTGCCGAGGCACCCCGCAGCTTCTCGTGCCTGCAGGCGATTGTAGCGCGCGCGGCGACACCTACATTCGCGATCCGGACCATCCGAGCGCCTGCATCGCCTGCCCCAGCGGGCAGGTGGCGAATGAGGATCACACCGCTTGTATCGCCGGCCGCACGCCGGGCCATGTACCGCCGCGTCTCGCAAATTGTGCCGCGCGTGGGCGCCTCTTCATCCGCGATCCCGATCATCCGTCGGCCTGCATCGCCTGCCGGCATGGACTCATCGCCAATCGCGCGCATACGTCCTGCATTAAAGTCTTCTATCACCTGCCGCCGCGCTACGGCGGTTACGGTGGCTATGGCGGATATGGTGGTTACGGTGGCTATGGCGGTTTCCGTCCAGGGCCATTCTTCCCCGGCGGCGGCGGCTTCGGGCCGCGCGGCGGCGGATTCCGACGATTTTGAGAGGCGAGCACAAGATGATCCAACTGACGCGTTCGATCGCGGTCTTCCTGACCTTCGCTTTGTGGTGCACTCCGGCACGCGTCGGATTCGCTGATACGCCTCCCGGCGATCTCGACAAAGCGATTCACGATTATCTCGCCGCCCACCCGGATGAGCTGGGCGATCTCGTCCGCGCCTATCTCGTCAAACATCCGGACGTGCTGCGGGACATGTTTATTGCGCTGATGAAACAGCGCGCCGCGGCGAAAGCTAATTTATCGCCGTTGCTCAGCACGAGGAATGTCGCCGATCGCAATGCCGCCATCGCGCCCATTGCGCAGGCGCTGTTCAACTCGCCGCATCAAGTCACGCTCGGCAATCCGAGCGGCGATGTGACTCTCGTTGAATTTTTCGATTACAGCTGCGGTTATTGCAAGCGCGCGCTCGCCGACACGATCGCGCTGCTGGGTGGTGATCCGAAACTCAAGCTTGTTCTCAAAGAATTTCCGATTCTCGGGCCGGGCTCGACGGAGGCCGCCCATGTCGCCATAGCAGTTCGCATGCAGGACGCTGACGGCAGGAAATATCTCGCTTTTCACCGCGAATTGCTGAGCGAGGCCGGCCCCGCCGACAAAGACCGCGCGCTTGCTGCGGCAAAAGATCAAGGCCTGGACCTCGATCGGCTCCAGCGCGACATGGCAAGCGCCGAAGTGCAGACGACGATCGATGAAAGTCTCAAGCTCTCAACCGCTCTTGGTCTCAGCGGCACGCCAAGCTATGTGATCGGCGCGCATGTTTTGCAGGGCGCCGTCGGGCTTGCGAGACTGCAAAGCGAGATCGCTCTGGTTCGTGCGCAGCCACGCACTGAGGCGCACTGATCTCCTCTGCAACTACGCATGATTTTGGCGCGCCGCCGCCAAAGAATCGCCATCGCCGCGATTCCAATCCGTCATACTTCGTGAGCCGCAAGCAAAGCGTTACGAAGAATTGATCGCAAGGCGTCGCGCGACGCAGGCGATAAGGGCGTCAACGCGAAGCGCGCTCGCATCTTCGCCATATTCAAATTCTTAACTTTAATTACAGCTTCCATCTTCTTCGAGAAGTTTAGGGGCTTTTTGCGTTGCGGACGCCCGGTGGGGCCAGCCGAAAAAAACCTTTTGTTCGTAATGTTCTGTCCATTCTGATGGGAAGGAATTTCGAACGACGTGTGCGAACGAATTGGCTCAAGGCAAGGACTCGCAAGAGAGGGAATGAGAATGCTGCGTAAGTTACTCATGTCGACGGTGGTGGTTTTTGGCGCGACGGGGATTGCGTCCGCGGCGGATCTGCCGACGACCAAAGGGGAACCCATCTACGCGCCGCCCCCGCCGATTTTCACCTGGACCGGTCTCTATATCGGTGCACAGGCTGGCTATCAGTTTGGCCATTCGTCGACCTCCAGCGGCGGCGGTTTCCCCGGCTACAATCCGAGCGGCGTCGATGGCGGCGCGCACATCGGCTACAATTATCAGGTCGGCCAATTCGTCGCCGGTCTCGAAGGTGATGTGAACGGCTCAAGCTATCATGGTTCGAACGCTTTCGGTGCGCTCACCGCCTACAACACCACTGAGAATGTCGATGGTTCGCTTCGCGGTCGTTTCGGCGTCACCTGGGATCGCGCTTTGATCTACGCGACCGGCGGCGCTGCCTTCGGCAATTTCCGCAATCAGTATGTGAGCGGCCTCGGGGCCGACACTTTGTGGAACACGCGGGTGGGTTGGACGGTCGGCGGCGGCGTCGAATATGCGCTCGACAACAACTGGTCGCTTCGCGCCGAATATCGCTATACCGATTATCCGGGCTTCACCGAATTCGCGGCCAATTCGCTCGGTGCGAATGTCTACAAGCATGAGACCGACAACCGCGTGCAGCTTGGCGTCAGCTACAAATTCGACCTGATGGGTCCTGCCCAGATACCCACTAAATATTGATAGCTGCGACGCGACGCATTTCAGCGAGAAGAAAGCCCGGCGGGTTTGGCCGCCCGGCTTTTGCGTCCTGTTAGTTGCAGGTTGTAACGCCCCTTTTTCAACAAGATTTGATCCGCGCGATGAACCAAAATTTGATTTTAATCAGTGAATTGCTCAGCTTCTGATCAGTCCGCAGGCAAGTCGTTGCGCATACGCAACAACCATCGACAATCGACCCCAAACACACGCCAGAATTGCCCTTTGGAATTGCACGGCTGCCGGATTGCTCTAGATTTCAAGCCACCGGAATCAGTGAAAAGCAAGGGGCTATGATGTTCAGAAAAGTTCTCCTCTCCACGGTCGCCGTGGTCGCAATGAGCGGCGCGGCGCTTGCGGCCGACCTGCCGACCACGAAAGGTCCGCCCGTTTATACGCCGCCGCCGCCGATCTTCACTTGGACGGGGGTCTATATCGGTGCCCAGGTCGGCTATGAATTTGGCCGCGCCTATCCGGCCATCACTGGCACGAACTTTGTTCCTTACTCGCCTAACGGGGTCGTGGGTGGTGCTCACCTCGGCTACAACTATCAGTTTGGCCAGTTCGTCTTCGGCGTCGAAGGCGACGCTAACGGCTCAAGCTATCGTGGCAGCAATGGCATTGGCGCCTCAAAAGACCCGATCGACGGGTCGGTTCGTGGCCGGCTGGGCTATGCTTGGGATCGCGCTTTGATCTATGCGACTGCCGGTGCGGCCTTTGCCGACTTCAACCACTCCAATACCGTTGGCCCTGACAGCAATTGGATCGGTCGGGTTGGCTGGACCGCCGGTGGCGGCCTCGAATACGCCATCGACAACAATTGGTCGCTGCGCGGCGAATATCGCTATACCAACTTCGGCCGCTACTACTTCACTGGTAGCACCACCGGGGCTCCTCTCAGCGAGAAGCAATATGACCACCGCGTCCAGGTGGGCTTCAGCTACAAATTCGATTGGGCACAGCCGATCGTCTCGAAATACTGAGCGACAGCGTCTTCGACAGTTTCAAAAGCCCGGCTTCGGTCGGGCTTTTTCTTTGAAAATCATGGAAATGTCCTAAGCGATCTCGGGCATCGCTTTAAAAAATCATCGCCCTCTGGCGGATGTTCCCGCAGCCAAGCTCGGGTTTACAACCGAAAAGTGTGACGCCGGAGCCACAAATACCCGAAAAGTGGCGCTCAAGCCGCCTCCAGGGGCCAAAAATTGTTGCGTGACGGGTCGATAAAACTGACGCTCTCAACCCAGGCGTTAAGGTTTTCCTAACTTGTTACAGTTTGACCGGGGGGGTCACCATGCTTCGCAAGTTACTCATCGCGTCCGCAGCCGTCATTGCCGTGGGCGGCACCGCCTACGCCGCAGACCTGCCGACCACCAAAGGTCCGCCCGTCTACACGCCGCCGCCGGCGATCTTCACCTGGACTGGCTTCTATGCCGGCGCTCAGGTCGGCTATGAATGGGGCCGCGTCTATCCGAGACTCTCAGCGCCTTTCGTGATCGATGGGTTCGATGGCGGTGGCCACGTCGGCTATAATTATCAATTCGGCCAGCTCGTCGCCGGACTCGAGGGTGACGTCGACGGCTCGACCATTCATGGCGGCAATGGCACTCTCACCGTGAAAAAGCCACTTGACGGCTCGTTCCGCGGCCGTTTGGGCTATGCCTGGGATCGCGCTTTGATCTATGGCACGGGCGGTGTGGCCTTCGGCGACTTCAACTACATCTTCTCCCAAAACCGCTGGGCGGGTCAGGTTGGTTGGACGGTCGGCGGCGGCCTCGATTATGCCCTCGACAACAATTGGTCGCTCAGCGCCGAATATCGCTACACAGACTATGGCCGCTACTACTTCACTGTCATCAGGCGGCCGGAGAACAACCGTGTGATCGACAACCGGGTGCAGGTCGGCTTTAGCTACAAGTTCGATTGGGCTCAGCCCGTCGTCTCGAAATACTGAGCGCGGCTTCGTTTCTATCTAAGAGAAAAGCCCGGCTTCGGCCGGGCTTTTTGTTGTCTCTCCCTCTCCGGTTGCCTAATTCGGCCCCGCATGGCAATCGAGCGCGATGACCTTAAGACCGGCACCGCCTCGCGCCGTCGCCCCAAAAATCTCCTTCGTTTCGCTCGGCTGCCCCAAGGCTCTTGTCGACAGCGAACGGATCCTCACGCGGCTGCGCGCTGAAGGCTATGACATCGTCAAAAGCCATGCCGGCGCCGATGCTGTCATTGTCAATACCTGCGGTTTCCTGGACAGCGCGAAAGCGGAATCCCTGGCCGCAATTGGCGCGGCACTCGATGAAAACGGCAAAGTGATCGTCACGGGCTGTATGGGCGCTGCGGCGGAGGCGGCAACGATCCGCGATGCCTTTCCCAATGTGCTGTCGATCACCGGGCCGCAAGCCTATGGCAGCGTCATGGAGGCGGTGCATGAGGCCGTGCCGCCGGCGCACGATCCTTTCTACGATCTGCTGCCGCCGCAAGGCGTGAAACTGACGCCCCGGCACTACGCCTATCTGAAGATTTCGGAGGGCTGCAACAATCGTTGTTCCTTCTGCATCATTCCGCAACTCCGCGGCGATCTCGTCTCGCGTCCCGCGGCGGAGGTTCTCCGCGAGGCGGAAAAGCTTGTCACAGCTGGCGTCAAGGAAATCCTCGTCATCTCACAAGATACCGGCGCCTATGGGCGCGATCTCGCCTATTCAGAAAGCACCTTTGGCGACCGCACAGTCCGCGCCAAATTCATCGACCTCGCGCGCGAATTGGGAAATCTCGGCGTGTGGATCAGGCTGCATTATGTCTACCCTTATCCGCATATCGATGAGGTCTTGGCCCTGATGGCGGACGGCAAGATCCTTCCCTATCTCGACGTTCCCTTTCAGCACGCAAGCCCCTCCGTACTGAAGGCGATGCGCCGGCCAGGCGATCAGGAGAAGACACTCGATCGCATCAAAGCCTGGCGCGCGGCCTGTCCCGATCTCACCCTGCGTTCGACCTTCATCGTCGGCTTTCCCGGCGAGAGCGATGCCGACTTCGACTTTCTGCTTGAGTGGCTGGACGAAGCGAAGCTCGACCGCGTGGGCGCCTTCAAATATGAGCCGGTCGCCGGCGCGCTGGCGAACGATCTTGGTCTTCCATTCGTGCCTGCCGAACTTCAGGAGACGCGCTACCGCCGTTTCATGCAGCGCCAACAAGCGATCAGCGCGCAGCGCCTCAAGCTTAAGATCGGGCGCCACATGCCGGTGATCATCGATCGCGCCGACGAACGCCACGCGGAAGGGCGCAGCAAGGGCGATGCACCGGAGATCGACGGCAAGGTGCATGTGACGTCGCGGCGGCCGCTGCGCCCCGGCGACATCGCCAGCGTAAAGATAAAAAGCGCAGACGCTTATGATCTTTTCGGCACGGCGGTCTGAGTCTCCGTGCCCTATGCTATTGAAACGCTTGATTATGGTTTGTGGTTGCCCTGTTCATTCTTGCGCGCGGCGGTCGCGAAAACATCTTCCCATTCCTTTTCCTGCCGGCGCAGAACGATCCAAAAGGCGACAATGCCGAGGACGACCGCGCCCAAGGCAATGAGCCCGAAAATGCCGCTGACGCGCGTCATGGCATCGCCAAAGAGATAGGCGCCTATGCCGAAGACCAATGCCCAGGTGATGCCGCCCGCGGCGTTGAAAAACAAAAACAGTCGCCAATCGTAACGGCTGACGCCGGCAAAGAGCGCCGCCAACATGCGAAGAAGGGCGACGAATCGACCGAAGAAGACGACTTTGCCCCCATGCCGTTCGAACAGATAATGCGCGATCTTGAGTCGCTCTTCCATGATTCCGATGAAACGGCCATAGGACTCGATCAGCCGCGCGCCGACCAGGCGCCCGATCCAATAGCCGAAATTGTCGCCGATGATCGCGCCGGCCGCTGCCGTCGCAATGACATAGAGAATATCGAGATGATGCGTTGCGCCGGCATAGGCAGAGGCGAGAACTAGAGCAGTTTCGCCCGGCACCGGCACGCCCGCGCTTTCGAGCATGACAATGAGAAAGATCGCCCAATAGCCATGATGAACAATGAGCGGTTGGATATGGGTCTCGAACACGCTATCTCCCACCGCGATTGGCACCTGCCCGCCCGTCTTAATCCCCGCACCTGGACGTGGTTTGGCGGCCAAGGCAAAGATCATAAACACCTTGCCGCTACAGTTGCGGCTCTGAGGCAAAAGAGCGAGGTGAAAGAATATACACATAATAACTGTGATATGTTTTAAACTCGCAAAATATCTGGAAAAGCCCTATATAGAGCTACGAACAGCGTTTTCTGGCTGGGCCAGGAAACGCTTTCCCTTTCACCATTCACGAGCGTCCGATGCTTCGGGTCCTTTCTGCCAATCGACTTCGCGATGGCATCATCGTCTATCTCTCTCCGTCAGGAGATTGGCGGCCACAGATTGGCGAGGCCGCGCTCCTCACCTCTGAAGAAGCCTCAGAGGCGGCGCTTGCAAAAGCGCGCGCAGCCGTTACTGCCAATCTGATCCTCGATCCGCTGATCGTCGATGTCACTGAAAGTCCGAAAGGACGGACCGCGCTGAGCCTGCGCAATTCCATTCGCGCGCTTGGTCCGACCATCAAATTCAAAGGATCATCAACGGCCGCCTAGCCGTTGGGAGGTCACATGTACCGCTACGACGAATTCGACGCCGCCTTCGTGGCGGACCGCGTCCGCCAATTCGAAGATCAGGTTGCGCGCCGGCTTGCGGGCGAATTGACCGAAGACCAGTTTCGGCCGCTGCGGCTGATGAACGGCGTCTATCTGCAATTGCACGCCTATATGCTGCGGATTGCCATCCCGTATGGCACGCTTTCCCCCCGTCAATTGCGTCAGCTCGCCTATATCGCGCGCCGCTACGACAAGGGCTATGGGCATTTTACGACGCGGCAGAATTTGCAATTCAATTGGCCGGCGCTCGCCGACTGCCCGGCGATCCTGAACGATCTCGCCGCCGTCGAGATGCATGCGATCCAGACCTCGGGCAATTGCATCCGTAATGTCACGGCGGATCACTTTGCCGGCGCCGCGGCGGACGAACTCGAAGACCCCCGCCCCTATGCCGAAATTCTGCGGCAATGGTCGTCGCTGCATCCCGAGTTCTCTTATCTTCCGCGCAAATTCAAAATCGCGGTCAACGGAGCAACTGAAGACCGGGCCGCGATCCAGGTTCACGATATCGGCTATCAGCTGGTCAAGAACGGCATCGGCGAGATCGGCTTCAAGGTCTATGTCGGCGGCGGCCTCGGCCGCACGCCGATGATCGGCCACAAGCTTCGCGACTTCCTGCCGAAGGCGGATTTGCTGGCCTATACGAACGCGATTTTGCGCGTCTACAATCTCGAAGGCCGCCGCGACAACAAGTTCAAGGCGCGCATCAAAATCCTCGTCCACGAAAAAGGCGTCGATGAAATGCGCGCGGCGGTCGAAGAAGAGTTTCGCCGCGAACGTAAGGCGCCGCTGTCGCTGCCGCAGGCCGAAATCGACCGCATTCGCGCTTATTTCGCGCTGCCGCCGCTGCCGGAGCGGCCGGAGCGCTCACCGGCACTTGACGCTCGGGCAGCGAAAGACGCGGAATTCGCCCGTTTCAACCGCTACAATGTCACCCCTCACAAAGTGCCGGGCTATGGGATCGTAACGATCTCATTGAAACCCATCGGCGGCATTCCGGGCGATGCGACAGCGGAGCAGATGGAGATCGTCGCCCGCCTCGCCGAAACCTATGCGCATGACGAAATCCGCGTCTCGCATGAGCAGAACCTCATTCTGCCGCATGTCGCGCTCGACGACGTGCCGGCGCTTTACGACGAACTCGCCGCCGCCGGTCTTGCCACGGCCAATGCCAAACTCGTGACCGATATCATCGCCTGCCCCGGCCTCGATTATTGCGCGTTGGCAACGGCGCGCTCGATCCCGATTGCGCAGCGCATTTCCGAGCGGTTGGGTTCGCCCGAACGCACGGATGAAATCGGGCCGCTGTCGATCAACATTTCGGGCTGCATCAACGCCTGCGGCCATCATCATGTCGGCCACATCGGCATTCTCGGTCTCGAAAAGGGCGGCGTTGAGAGCTATCAACTCACGCTCGGTGGCTCCGCCGATGAGAACTGCTCGCTGGGCCAGCTCGCGGGTCCGGGTTTCACGACCGATGAGATCGTCGATTCCGTCGAAATCCTGGTCGATACCTATCTCGAGCTACGCTCGGACAAAGCGGAAGATTTTCTCGCCACCTATCGGCGCGTTGGCATGGCGCCTTTCAAGAAAGCGCTCTATGAACGCTTCCAGGGAACCGCCATATGAGCGCGCATGACATCGCCCTTTTCGGTGATCAGGACGCCGCAGCGCGGCTTGCCGCCAAATTCTCGGGCACCGATGCGCCCGAGCTGATGCGCCTTGCAATCAAGGATCTGTTTTCCGGCCGCATCGCGCTGGTGTCGAGCTTTGGCGCCGATTCCGTTGTCCTCCTCCATATGGCGTCCGAAATCGACAAGGCGCTGCCCATCGTTTTCATCGACACGCTGCATCTCTTTCCCGAAACGCTCGCCAATCGCGACGCGCTTGTCGCGCGCCTAGGCCTCACCAATGTCAAGACGACAGAGCCCGATAAGAAGGCACTTGCCGAAGCCGATCCAGAAAATTTTCTCTGGGCGACGGACCCGGACCGCTGCTGCGAGCTGCGCAAAGTTGCGCCTCTCGCCAAGGCGCTTGAGGGCTATGACGCCTGGATCACGGGCCGCAAGCGCTTTCAGGCCGCGACACGCACCGCGCTGCCGCTCTTTGAGACGGAAGCCGAGCGCGTCAAGATCAATCCCCTCGCCGGCTGGACTCAAGAGCGCATCGAGGCCTATTTCAAAGAGCACGATCTGCCGCCTCATCCGCTTGTCGCAAAGGGCTTTCTGTCGATCGGCTGCATCCCCTGCACCTCGCCCGTGCAGCCCGGCGAGGATGCGCGCGCCGGCCGCTGGCGCGGGCGTGCTAAGACCGAATGCGGCATTCACGTCCAGCCGCTCGATGCAGGATCGGACATCTGACCATGGCCTTATGGATGGGCGGCCGGTTTGCGCCGGACCCTTGGCGTCGTCTCGAGCCCAATGAAGGCCTCCCGGCGAGCGGACAGGTCTATATGACGCTTGATGATTGGCATCGGCATGCGCCGTACCGCACGCATCCGCATGCAGCTCTCTCGAATGTTGCGCTGGGTGTCATTCTCGATCCAGACGATACGCTCGACGAACTCATTCCCGATCTTCAGCATCTGAAGCTGATCGTGCTCAATTTCCCGAAATTCACCGACGGGCGCGCCTATTCGACGGCGCAACTCTTGCGCGGGCGCTTCGGCTTCAAGGGCGAACTCCGGGCTGTCGGCGATGTGCTCTTCGATCAGCTCCAGCTGATGGAACGCAGCGGCTTTACCGCCTTCGAGATCACGCATGAGCCGACGATCCGGCTCCTTGAAGCCGGCCGCCATTCAGGCATTGGTGAATTCTATCAGCCGAGTGCAATTCCCGAAGCGCCTGCCGGCACGAGACCTTGGGCGCGTCGGCCGCTAGAGTGACCCGCGGCCGATCGTATCCTCAGCCCATATGCTGCTGCGCGAGACTCGGCATCTTCGGGCAGGTCAATTTTCCGATCGACCAACGCCCTCCGGCATCTGTCGCGGCGAGCCGGGATTGGAGGATGGCGCGCAGGCCGACAAGGATCGGCTGATCGGCACGCTCCATAGATTTCTGAATGGCACGGCGTTCGCTAGTGTCGGCCGCATGGCCGAATTCCCGCACGAGACACGCAACGAAAGCGCCGGCGCTGACGCCGTGGCATTCCGCTTCGTTACGGACGCGCATTGCGAACGCAAAACCGAGAGAGGCAAGAGCCGCCTGCGCGACCTTCTCGTTTGAACACGTGTGGACGATTTCATCGATCGACACGGCACTCTCCATTCGCTGACGTGGATGCATTTGTGCGCTTCCCTTCGACTGCGATGAGATATGCCGGACGATACTGGCAAACTGATGACCACAAGCAGAATCTTTCGTGTCGATTTGCGCGCAAATCCGCGTGCGCATCGTCATCGCTTCGTTACATTCACGATTTCGAGAGAGGGGTAGGAGACATCAAATAAAAGCGACGGGACATCGCGCCACGTTCTCGAACTCAACGCGAGAACGCAGCCGCGACGCCGTCGAGGCGACCTTCAAACCGGAACAAGCCGACCGCGCCTCACAGGGGGGACGCTTGGTGCTGTCGAAAATTCCGGTCCGCGACCACGCTCACGGCGCGGTCCATCGCCCCAAATTGGGATCACAGAGAACGATTCGAACGCCGATTGGTTCCAGAGGCCCGTATCCTTTATGCTGGCTTGAACGTGGGGTTGGAGCGATCTGAGGTTCCAACGGTAGACCCTGGAAATGATTAGGCTTTGAGGGGACGCTTTCCGATGAAAGAGGGGCAAATTCGCGAGGCTCTGGTGGAAAACTGCCGCGCCTTGGAGCAGCAGAATCTCAACCAAGGCACATCCGGCAATCTCTCCGCTCGCTGCGGCGACGACATGCTGATCACGCCAACCGGCATTCCCTATAATGTGCTCACCCCACGTATGATCGCCAAAATGCCGATCGCCGGCGAGAATGGCGCCTGGTCTGGACCTGTTGCGCCGTCAAGCGAGTGGCGCATTCATCTCGATATTCTGCGCGCGAAGCCCGAGGTCGGCGCCGTCGTGCATACGCATTCTCTCTATGCGACGACGCTTTCGCTGCTGCACAAGCCGATCCCCGCGGTGCATTACATGATCGCGGCTTTTGGCGGGCCGACGATCCGCTGCACCAAATATGCGCCCTTCGGCACGCAGCAGCTTTCCGATTTGGCGGTGGACGGTTTGAGCAATCGCAGCGGCGTTCTCCTCGGCCAGCACGGCATGGTGGTGACCGGGCGTGACCTCGGCCAGGCGATGTGGCGCGCTGTCGAACTCGAAACGCTCGCCAAAATGTATCTTCTCGCGCTCTCGATCGGCCGCCCGCACATTCTCCCCGACGCCGAGATTGCGCGGACAGTGGAGAAATTCAAATCTTACGGATATCAATCCGAGAAAGTCGCCGCGCTTGAGCAAAAGTCCGGCAAGGAAGGCGGCGGGAAAAAGGCGGCCGACGCCAAAGCGGCCAAGAAAGGCGCAAAGACAATCACGAAGGCAGAGAAGCCCGCCCCCGCAAAGAAGAAATGATCGGGTTGCGCGCTTACCAGCTTCCCGTATTCGGCATCGAGGCCCAGGGCTCCTGTGCCGGCTTCGGCTGGCCCTTCTGCAGAAGCTCGATTGAAATATTGTCGGGCGAGCGGATGAAGGCCATATAGCCGTCGCGCGGCGGCCGGTTGATGGTGACGCCCGATGTCTTGAGCTTTTCGCAAGTGGCATAAATATCGTCCACGGCGAAGGCGAGATGGCCGAAATTGCGGCCGCCCGTATAGGCCTCCGGATCCCAATTGTAGGTGAGTTCGATCGTCGGCGCCTTCGCCTTGCCCAAGGCCGCGACGTCTTCGGGCGTCGCGAGATAGACGAGCGTATAGCGGCCCTTCTCGTTCTCCATCCGCTTGACTTCGACGAGCCCAAGCTTGCGACAATAGAATTCGAGAGAACTGTCGAGGTCCGAAACGCGGACCATCGTGTGCAAATATTCCACGACCGTCTCCTCTCTCCAGAGCCGAATGCGACCGGCAGGCCCCGGCTTCGAGGACCCTGCTTGCGGCATCACTGGGAGAGCTGATAAACCGCCCTCACGATTTGGGCAATGAGGCATTCGGCTGCCAGTGGGCGCAGCGCATTTTCCCGGCTTCGGCCCCTCGCAAGAGTCCCATGGACGCGGCGCAACATCTCAAGCAAAGAGCGGCACTTGCGTCGATCGGCGTCAGCGCGGCGCTTACTTTTGCGAAACTCGCGGCGGGGCTCTTTTCCGGCTCGCTCGCGCTGCTGTCGGAAGCCGGTCATAATCTCGTCGATACCGGCATCACGGTCATCACCTTCTTCGCCGTGCGCACCGCGGGCAAGCCCGCCGACGAAGAGCATCCCTATGGCCATGGCAAGGTCGAGACGGTCGCCGCGCTCATCGAGACCGGCCTGCTCTTTGGCCTGTCGGTCTTCATTCTCGTCGAGGCAATCCAGAGGCTCAAAGAATCGAGCGTCGCCATCGACGCCAATGTCTGGGCCTTCGGCGTTCTCATCGTCTCGATCCTCGTCGATCTCTCGCGCGGCTTTGCGCTATGGCGCGTTGCCCATGCGACGAAAAGCGACGCGCTCGCCGCCGACGTCATGCATTTCAGCTCCGATGTGGTCGGTTCCGCGCTCGCACTCTGCGGGCTCATCGCGGCGCGCTTCGGCTTTCTTCAAGGCGACGCCATCGCGGCCGTGGGCGTCGCGCTCTTCATCGCGATTGCCGGCTTCCGCCTTGGCCGAAGCGCCTTCGATAAGCTCATCGATACGGCGCCCAAAGACGTGAGCGACGGTGTTCGCCGCATTGCCGAAGAGGTGCCGGGTGTCTCAGGAGTCGATACGGTGCGGTTGCGTCACTCAGGATCGGATATCATCGGCGATGTCGGCATCTTCGTGCCGCGCACGCTGACGCTTGAAAATGTCGCGGCGATCAAGGATGCGGTGCAATCGGCGATCGCCGCCGCCTATCCCGATGTGTCGGTGACGGTCGCGACGCAACCTGTCGCGCTTGACGACGAGACTGTGCTCGAACGGCTCCTGCTCATCGCCGCCAAGCGCCACGCGACGATTCATAATGTCATTGTGCAGGAAGTCGCCGGGCGCACCTCCATCGGCTTCGATATCGAAGTCGACGGCGCCATGTCGCTCGGCCAGGCGCATGAGATCGCCTCGCTTCTGGAACGCGACGCGCGCCGCGAATTCGGCTTCGACATCGAGGTTGATAGCCACATCGAGCCTTTGGAGCCGCGCGAGCTTCCGGGCCAGGATGCACCGCCCGAGGTGCGCGACGCCATCGCCGCGGCGCTGACGCGCCTTGCGCGCGAGCCCGTGGTCGAGATCCACAGCGTCCGCGTGCGCGAGACGCCGGCCGGGCTCGTCGTCAATTATCACTGTCGCGCCAATCCCGCACTCAGCGTCGAAAAAGTCCACCTTGCGGTCGATGACATCGAACGCGAGCTGATCCGCGAATTTCCGAAAATTGCGCGTATCATCGGCCATGCGGAGCCGTTGCGTGACGCTGCGAAAAGACGGCGCGGCTGAGGCGCGACAGTTAGGGCGTCTTGCGAATGAACGTGCCGAAAGAGCGCGGCCCATCGGCAACGGACATTTTCGCGATCACTTTGAGAGTTGCAGTGTCGATCGCCCAGACATCGTCCGAGAACCAGTTGGCGACATAAAACTGCGTGCCATCCGGGCTGAATTCGATGCCCTCGGGATAATCCCCGACATTAATCTTCGTCACCGGCTTGAACGTCGAGATATCGAAGACCGTCACCGTACCGGCATATTCGTCGGTGACGAAGCCTTGGGTCTTGTTGACTGCGACCACATAGGGACGAAGCCCCGTCTGCACCGTCGCGATCACTTTGCGCGCGGCGAGATCGATGACGGTGACCGTATTGCTTTTCACATCCGCGGCATAGGCGCGCTTGCCCTCCGCATCGATCGTCAGGCCAAAGGGATGCTCGCCCGTCTTGACAGCGGCGATTTCTTTCAGGCTTTGCGCATCAAGGATGGTGATCTGATCGTCGTCGCGGTCGGCGACCGCGATCACCTTGCCGTCGGGCGTGATGGCGACGCCGCAGGGCGCCGCCCCGACCTGCGCTTGGCCGACAACCTGCCCCGCTTTTATATCGACCTTATAGACATGCGGCGTATCGAAATCGGCGACATAAAGAAAGCGGCCGGATGGATCGACGGCGATACCGAGCGGGTCCTTACCGACCGCGATCTTGCTGCGGATTTTCCGCGTCGCTGTGTCGATCACCGTGACATAGGGCCCTTCCGGGCTCGTCACATAGGCGGCGCTTCCATCGGGCGCCATGGCGATGCCAGCGGGCTTGCCGTCAACCGCGATCGTCGCCACGAGCTTATGCGCCGCGAGATCGAGCACGCTCACGGCATTCGCATTCTGATCGGTGATGAAGGCCTCGTCCGCCGATGCGGAGAGCGCCGGCAGACACAATGAGATCGCGAGACCGACCGCCGCCGCGCGCAAGCGCGAGCGCTTGGCCATGAGGCTCAATTCGTCGCCTCGGAGGATTCGACCTTCTTTTTCAGGGCGGCGAGGCCGGCGCGATAGAGATCGCCGACCGCCTTCGTCGCTGCATCGTCGCTCAAATCCGGCGGCGGATTGAAGTTCGGATCGCCGCGGAAGAAAGCGCCGCGCCAATCAACTTTGGATTTGCTGCCATCCGCCGTCACCGCCAGCGTCGAAGAATAATTCGTCACCGGCAGCACTTTGAGATCGACCTGGTCGATCGCATAAGAATAGCTCATGTCGGCGGCATCATATTTATAGAGCGACTCCTCGACCGTCGCGCCGCCTTTGAGCGTAATGACGCGTTTGGCGACTTCCGGCGTATTGTCGCCGGAGCCAGCCGTCGAGACGACGCCGGGCAGCCAGCTCATGTCGTGGAAATTGCCGATGACCTTCCAGACCTTGGAGGGTGGCGCATTGATCTCGACCGACTCCGTCAACTTCAGCCGCGACGCGCCATGCGCGAAGGCAAGAGCGGGCACGCAAACAAAACCCGCGACAAGCGCGGCAAATCGCATGGACTTCATCAGGGATATTCTCCTCAACTCGTTTCCCCAAGCAAGGCTCAATGCGCGGCCTCGACCTTCGTCTTCAATCCGGCGAGCGCGGCATCAATCATCTTGGTGACGGCCTTGACCGCGGCATCGTCGCTCAACTCCGGCGGCGGATCGTTGTTCATAAAGCCGCGATAGAAGGCGGCATCCCACGTCACTTTGCTTTTGTCCGCGCCGTCGGCCACGACCTGGATGGTGCCGGAATAATCATTGACCGGCAGAACCTTCACATCGACCGCGTCAGTGAAATAGCCATAGCGCATCTGATCGGGTTGATAGCGCGTGAGATCCTGGGTGAGCGTTCCGCCGTTTTTCAGCGTGACCACGCGGGTCGCCTTATTCGGCGTGTTGCCGTCGGTTCCCGTCGTCTTGGCGACGTCATCGATCCAGCTCAAGTCCTGAAAATTGCCGATGACCTTCCAAACCTTCGCCGCCGGCGCGTTGATTTCCACGCTCTCGGTCACCTTCTGCCGCGTCGGCCCATGCGCGCTTGCAAGCTGCGGAGCCGCGACAGAAGCGGCGATCATTCCCAATGCCAGACCGGCCATGTGCAGCGTTTTCATCGTTCCTCCCCTCATCGAGATTTCCTCTTCCTGCTCCCCTTGGATGCCCGAACTTACACAGCCGCCTTGCCAAAGCTAGTCGGATTCTGGAGCGGACCCGGAGGGCTGGAAAAGGTCATGGCCGCTCTGGTGAGCGCGCTCTGTGGCCTTACATTATCGAGGAGGAGCCGTAGAAAGGGCCGGCTTTGCGTGCAAGGCTTCGGCCCATAGTATGGCCCCGATTCCGGGGTGCGTCGGGACGGATCGTCGCACTGAGTGATGGGCCGCACGGCCCGCGATCGGTCCTCCGGCCGATCGGATTTCTTCCTGCGAGGATCGCATGCGTACTGACGTAGCCCAGCCGATCAGGCTCGCAGACTATCGGCCGCCCGACTATCTGATCGACACCGTCGATCTTGATGTGAGCCTCGATCCGCATGCGACGCGTGTCGTCGCTCGCCTCGCGGTGCGGCCGAACCCAAAGGGTCGCAGCGGCGCTGATCTCGTGCTCGACGGCGATGGACTTGTCGCGCGCCGCATTGTGCTCGACGGTCAGGAACTCGACAGCAAGGCGAATTTTGTCACGCCGGACCAACTCACCATCGCAGGCCCGCCGCAGCGGCCCTTTACGCTCGAAATCGAGACCGAGATCGACCCGTCCGCCAATACATTCCTGATGGGTCTCTACCGATCCGGATCGGCCTATTGCACCCAATGCGAAGCTGAAGGTTTTCGAAGGATCACCTATTTTCTCGACCGGCCCGACGTGCTCGCCGTCTATACGGTGCGGCTCGAAGCCGAAATTGCGGAAGCGCCTTTTCTGCTGAGCAACGGCAACAAGGTCGCCTCCGGCACAATCGAGAACACGAGCCGGCATTTCGCGATTTGGCAGGATCCATTCCCCAAACCTTGTTACCTCTTCGCTTTGGTCGGCGGCGATTTCGGCGTGATCCACGATGAATTCGTCACGGCGTCGGGCCGCAAGGTCGCGCTCGGCATCTATGTCGAACATGGCAAGGAAGAGAGCGCCGCCTATGCGATGGACGCGTTAAAGCGTTCCATGCGTTGGGACGAAACGGCCTTCGGCCGCGAATATGATCTCGATATGTTCAACATCGTCGCCGTCTCCGACTTCAACATGGGGGCGATGGAGAACAAGGGCTTGAATGTTTTCAACGACAAATACGTGTTGGCGTCGCCCCGCACCGCGACCGATCTCGATTATGCGCAGATCGAAGCCGTCATCGCGCATGAGTATTTCCACAATTGGACCGGCAACCGCATCACCTGCCGCGATTGGTTTCAGCTCTGTCTGAAGGAAGGGCTGACCGTCTTTCGCGACCACGAATTCTCCGCCGCCATGCGCTCGCGCGCCGTGCGCCGCATCGCCGATGTGCGGACCTTGCGCGCGCAGCAATTCCCGGAAGACGCGGGCCCGCTCGCGCATAATGTGCGGCCCGACACCTATCTCGAGATCAACAATTTCTACACGGCGACCGTCTACGAGAAAGGCGCCGAGATCATTCGCATGCTCAAGGTGCTGATCGGCGAAGCGGCGTTTCGCGCCGGCATGGATCTTTATTTCGAACGCCACGACGGCACGGCGGCGACGATCGAAGAATTCATCGTCTGTTTCGCCGAAGTCTCGGACCGCGACCTCGCGCAGTTTCTGCGCTGGTACACGCAATCCGGCACCCCACTCGTCGAAGCAACATCAAGCTACGATTCCGCGAGCCAGACCTTCACGCTCGATTTTCGCCAGAGCTGGAAGAAGACGCCGGGCCAGGACACAAAACAACCCTATGTCATCCCGATCGAACTCGGCCTCATCGGCGAAACGGGCGAGCCGCTGTCCCTTGTCGCGGCTGATGACTCGGCAAGCGCGGAAGAATTGGCCCGCGGCGTCATCGAATTCAAAGACGAAGAGCGCCGCGTGCGCTTCCGCAATCTGCCTACTCGGCCCGTCGCCTCTCTGCTCCGCGGATTTTCCGCGCCGGTGCGTCTCGCCTATGATTTGAGCGAGGCCGATCTCATCACGCTCATCGCGCATGATACCGATCCCTTCAATCGCTGGCAGGCGGCGCAGACCTATGCAACGCGTCTGCTTCTGCGCAGCATCGAGAATCTGCGCAAAGGCGTAAGCGTGCCCCCGGACGAGGCGTTCATCGGCGCGTTGAAGCGCGTGATCGCGGCGGCCGATGCCGATCCCGCCTTTGCCGCGCAAGTCTTGACCTTGCCGGGCGAAGCCGACATCGCCCGCGAGATCGGCGAGAACGTCGATCCCGATGCCATCTTCGCGGCGCGGCGTATGCTGCGCCAAAGCATCGGCGCATCGCTTGGCCACGATCTTCGCGACGCCTATCGGCGCCTGACCGACACCGGGCCTTATTCGCCCGACGCGCGGGCCGCGGGACGCCGCGCGCTGCGCAATGCCGCGCTCGATCTTTACGCCGAAGGCGAGAGGCAAGACGGTCTCGCGCTTGCCGTCGCACAATTCGGCAGCGCAAATTTTATGACCGACAAGGTCGCGGCGCTCGGTGTGATCGCGGTGAGGCCCGGCGAGGCACGCGAAGATGCGCTCAAATCCTTCTATGACGACTATGCCGGCGAGCCACTCGTCATCGACAAATGGTTTTCGCTACAGGCGATGGTTCCCGAATCCGGTACTCTGGCGCGCGTGCGGCAATTGATGCAGCATTCCGCCTTCTCGCTCGCCAATCCCAATCGTGTCCGTGCGCTCGTCGGCGCCTTTGCCGTCGGCAATCAGACGCAGTTCAACGCCAAGGACGGCAGCGGCTATGATTTCGTCGTCAACATCGTCCTGGCGCTGGACGCCAAGAATCCGCAGGTCGCGGCGCGGCTGCTTTCCGCCTTCAAGAGCTGGCGCATGCAGGAGGAAGGCCGGCGCAATCTGGCGCAGACGGCGCTGCGCCATGTCGCGGCCGCGAGCCATCTCTCGCCCGACGTGCGGGACATCGCGGAACGCTCTCTCGCCTGATGATCAGCGCCAAAAGCGGCCCTGCTATGAGAAATCATGGGTCGACAGGGACGCCTTTCGGCCCATGTGGACCCGGAGGCTCGGTCGGCACGCCGGTCGCCTCGCCCCGCCCTTTCCGCCCATCCCACACTCAACGGACCGCCGATGACGTCTTCTTCCGGACAGACCCCGATGTCCTTTGCGCTGACGCTCCTGCTCGCCGTCTCGGCCGGCGCGATCGTCGCCAATCTCTATTATGCGCAGCCGCTCGACGGCCGCATTGGCACCGCTCTGCATCTGCCCGGCTGGGCGGTCGGCCTCGTCATGACGCTGATGCAGATCGGCTATGGGCTCGGCCTCGTCTTCGTCGTGCCGCTCGGCGACCTCATCGAGAACCGGCGCCTGATCGTCGCGACGCTGATCTTCAACGCGCTGGCACTCCTCGGCCTGTCGTTCACCAGCAGCGTCGCGGCCTTCTTCGCCTTCGCCTTTCTTGTCGGCATCACCACGACGTCAGTGCAGATCATCATCCCGCTGTCGGCGCATCTCGCGCCCGAGCGCCAACGCGGCGCGGTTGTCGGCAATGTCATGAGCGGCCTGCTCATGGGCATCATGCTGTCGCGGCCCGTCGCGAGCTTTCTTGCTCATTATGGCGGCTGGCGAACGGTCTTCACCGTGTCGGGCGTTGCGATGATTGCGCTCGCCGCGGTGCTTGCTTTCACTCTGCCGAATTTTCCGGGTCAGGCCGGCCTGACCTACCGGAAAATCTTGAGCTCGCTCGGCCCGCTGTTGGCAAGGACGCCGGAACTGCGCCGCCGCGGCATCTATCAGGCGGCGCTCTTCGGCGCCTTCAGCCTGTTTTGGACGGCCGTTCCTCTCCTCCTCTCGGGGCCGGCCTTTGGCCTGACGCAGCGGGGCATCGGCCTCTTCGCGCTCGCCGGCGCGGCCGGCGCCTTTGTTGCGCCGATCGCGGGACGGCTTGGCGACCGCGGCCATATCCGCATCGGGACTGGCGCTGCGATGCTGACTGTGCTCGCGGCCTTCGGCATCGTCGCAATCGGCGGCAATACCCATGCGGTGCCGGTCCTCATTGTGGGCGCTGTGCTTCTCGATGCCGGCGTGGCGCTCAATCTCATCCTCAGCCAAAGAGTCATTTACGGCCTCGCGGCCGATGTCCGCGCGCGCCTCAATGGACTCTTCATCGCAATGTTCTTCGTCGGCGGCGCCCTGGGGTCGGCGCTTGCGAGTTTCGCTTATGCGTTCGGCGGCTGGTCTGCCACATGTCTTACCGGCGCCGGCTTCGCGCTCTTCGCGCTCTGTGCCTTTGCGACCGAATTCACGAGTCTGCACCGGCTTGTATGGGTCAAACCGAGTGTTTCGCGTTAGCGAAGGCTCGATCAAATCTTTCTTCACGCTTCATTAAGCGCTGGACAAATCGCGAAGCTGGGATTCAACTGATCCTGATTCGGGGAGATGCGGCACATCGCTTCGGATTGAATCTCGAGGGGGATTTGCCATGGTCCGTGCAGTCGCGGCCGCTGAGACGGCACGCGCGCGCATCGCGCAAGGACTGATTGGCCCGGCGGGTCCGCTGGCTTCCCACGCCTATTCCAAGCTCGAACCCTGGGTTCGCCGCGCCGTCCCGGCGATGATCGTTCTGTTCATCGTCGTACTCACGAGCCTCAGCATCCTTCTCATCAATGAGGCGCATGACCGAGCGATCGAAGATGCGATCACCGACCTCGACCTCATCGCCTCCAATGTCACCGATGAATTCAACGCCGCGCTCGATCGCGGCGATTTCAATCCGGCGCCGATCCATATCGCCTCGGCGAGCCTGCCCGTTTCCGGCACCGCGCTCGGATCGTCAATGGCTCTCGCCATTCCCCTCGCTTTTCAGGAACCCGACGGCGCCGCCCACATCATCGATGTGCGCCAAGCGCTCGCCACCATGATTCCCGACCGCGCGATCACCCGGGGGCAGCGTATTTTCGTCGCCGACGCGAGCGGCGAGATCGTCGCTGCCTTTCCCGCGCGGCTCGCCCAAAAAGGCCGGCTGCTCGACCGTCTCGGCACCAATGAGGCATTGACGACCTTTGCCGAGAAGGCGGGCGTGATGCGGATCAGCCTCGCCGACGGCACGGATGCGCTCGCGACCGTCAGGACGCTTCACGGGCCCTTCGCGCAAGTTGCCTTCGTTCATCCGATGCCGGCGGTGCTCGCCGAATGGGAACGCAGCACGACGCGCACCGGCACGGCCCTGTTCCTTACGATCTTCGTTCTCTGCTCCATCGCTTGGGCCTATTTCTGGCAGGCGGCCCGCGCATGCCGCGCCGAATCCGATGGCGCGCATATGCGCGGCCGCATCAACACGGCGCTGCATCGCGGCCGTTGCGGGTTGTGGGATTGGGATCTCGGCCGCGGCCGCATCTATTGGTCGGAGTCGATGTATGCGCTCCTCGGCATGGAGCCTGAGCGCGCCTTTCTTTCATTCGGCGATGTCAACGCACTCGTGCATCCGCAGGACGACGCGCTTCAGCAACTCGCCGAAATGGTCGCCGCCGCCGAAGCCGATACGATCGATCACACGTTTCGCATCCGTCATTCGAAAGGCGATTGGGTCTGGTTGCGCACCCGCTGCGAGCTCGTGACCGACGGCAAAAATAACGTCACCCATCTTGTCGGCATCGCCGTCGACATCACCGAACAGAAGATTTTGGCCGAACAATCCGCGACCGCCGACATCAGGCTGCGCGATGCGCTTGAGACCGTCTCGGAGGCCTTCGTCCTCTGGGACGAAGACAACCGCCTCGTCATGTGCAATTCCAAATTCCAGCGCTTCCACAATCTCCCGCACGATGCGATTGCGCCCGGCAGATGCTACGGCGAGGTGATGGCGAAGGCCGCCGCGCCCCTCGTTCAATCCGAAATGATCGTCGACCATCCGCGGGCCGGCGCCAAGACTTACGAAGCGCGTCTCGCGGACGGACGCTGGCTGCAGATCAATGAGCGGCGCACGAAAGACGGCGGCTATGTCTCAGTCGGCACTGACATCACCGCGCTCAAAGATCACGAAGAGCAGCTGATGGATTCCGAGCGGCGCCTGATGGCGACCGTCGCCGATCTCAGGCGCTCGCGGCAGACGCTCGAATTGCAAGCCCAGCAGCTCGCCGAACTCGCGGAAAAATATCTCGACCAGAAAGCCGAAGCCGAAACCGCGAACCGCGCCAAATCGGAATTTCTGGCCAATATGAGCCATGAACTGCGGACGCCGCTCAACGCCATCATCGGTTTCTCAGAACTGATGGCGCACGAGACCTTCGGCGGCCTCGGCTCGCCTCGCTATCTCGACTATTGCAACGACATCAAGGCAAGCGGCGAACGCCTGCTCAGCGTTATCTCCGACGTGCTCGACATGTCGCGGCTCGACGCCGGACGCGTGCGGCTTGAAAAATCCGAATTCTTCCTCGACGCCGTGGTCGAGAAGGCGCTCGATCAGGTGCGCGGCTGGGCGGAAGAAAAAGCGATCACGATCGAAGCGCTCGCGATGCCGGAGATCAAATTGCATGCGGATCGCCTCGCGCTCGAGCGCGTCCTTGCGATCCTGCTCCGCAACGCCGTGAAATTCACCGACGAACAGGGCCGCATCGCTATCCGCTGCCGCAACATGAACGGCTCGACGAGCATCTATGTCGAAGACAATGGCGTCGGCATTTCCGCCGAAGCCATGGCGCAGCTCGGCCGCCCCTTCGAACAGTTCAACGCGATCCTCGAAGACGGCTGCAAAGGCTCGGGGCTCGGCTTGGCGATTGCCCGCTCGCTCGTCGATCTCCACGGCGGCTCGCTGCGCATCCGCTCCAAGCCAGGACGAGGAACGATCGTGCGCATTCGTCTGCCGAAGGCGCAGGCGACGCCCCTGCCCGAAACGCCGCCGCGCCCGCGCCCCTTGCGCCTGCTCGCGCCCGTGCGCCATCAGCCGCGGGGCCTCGTGCGCTCGGCTGTGGGGCACGGCTAGCGCGCCAGCCTGGGGCCTTCTCGACTGGCCACCCCGCGGCCGATGATCTCATTGAAAGTCGCGTTGACGCGGCTGCGCGCGCTCGCAATTTCCGCCTCAAGCCGTGTTCGGTCCGGCAGGCCGGCCGCCGCCGCCAAGCGTTTGTCGATCGCCTCGTTCAAGGGCGCAACAAGCGAAGGACCAATGAGCGTGTGCAGAACCTGCATCACATCGGTATAGAGCTGTCGCGCGGAAAGAAGTGTCTCCGCCTGCTCGGCTGAAACATAGCCGGCCTCCCCTGCCCGCCTCAGCACAGCCACGGGACTCGTCGCCAGGATCTCTTTATCTTCATGCGCATGAGCGAGGCAAAGATATTGCGCGATGAAATCGATGTCGATGAGACTGCCCTCACCATATTTGAGATCGAACGGACCGCGCTGAAGCTTTTCTTCGGCAATCAATTGCCGCATGTCGGCGACTTCAGCCCTCAGCGGCGGCGCAGGCGGCCGCGACAAAATCTCGATGCGCGCCGCTTCGACTTCAGCGGCGAGGCTCGCATCGCCGGCAATCACCCGCGCGCGCGTCAGCGCCAGATGTTCCCAGCTCGCTGCTTCCTCCGCCTGATAGGTTCGGAAACTTGAGAACTGCGTCGCAACCGGTCCTTTGCGTCCGGAAGGCCGCAATCGCAGATCGACCTCATAGAGAAGCCCGCGCCTTGTGTTGACCGTCAGCGACGAGATCAGTCTCTGCGTGAGCATGGTGAAATAGCGCACCGCATGCAGCGCCTGCGGCCCATCCGCCAGTGCGTGATCGGGGTCGAAGTCGTAAAGCAAGATCAGATCGAGATCGGAGGCCGCCGTCATCTCGCGCGAGCCCAATTTGCCGAGCCCGAGAATGACGCAGCGGCCACCCCGCACGGGCCCGTATTTCTCGGCGAAGAGTGCGAGCACATGCGACAGCGCCGCATCGACCACGCTTTGCGCGAGATTGGAATAGCCCACCCCCGCATCATCCGCGGCGATGAGATCGGCCAAGAGCCTCACGCCGATCAGAAAGGATTCTTCCTGCGTAAAGTCGCGCAACAGATCGAGGAAATCCTCGGTCGTCGCTTGCGCGGAGAGTTGCGCGGCAAGCCGGCGCGAAAAGGTCTTGGATTCGAGATTGGCGGCAAACCGGTTCGCATCGATAGCGGCATCGAGAACATGCGGACGGCGGACCACCATTTCGGCGAGCCGCGGCGCGCTGCCGAGAATATTGGCAAAGAGATCGCGCAGTTGCGCATTGGATTTGAGAATGGCCAAAAGTTCGGTGACGGCCTTCATCCGCCCGAGCGCGGCATCGAAGGCGACGAGCGCGGCGTCGGGATCGCCCGATTGCCCGAAGGATTGCAGCAAAGCCGGCACGAGTTCTGTCAGAATTTCCCGCGCGCGTTCCGATTGCATCGCGGCGTGGCGGCCAAAATGCCAACCGCGGATGGTTTCAGCCGCTAAGGCCGGCCGTTTGAACCCCAGTTCCGTCAACGTCTTCAAGGTCTCCGGATCGTCGCTGACGCCGGTGAAAACGAGATTGCCGATTTCGGACGAAAGGCCGGGCGCACGCTCGAAGAGACGCGCGTAATGTTCGGCGACCTCGGTCAAATGCGAAGCGAAGACTTCGGCAAAGGCCGCGAGCGAGTCGTAGCCGCAAAAGCGCGCGAAACGTTCGAGCGTCGCGTCATCCTTCGGCAGGCGCTGCGTCTGTTCGTCGGCGATCATTTGCAGCCGATGCTCGATCTCGCGCAAAAAGAGATAGGCGGAGGTGAGAGCCTCGCGCGCCTCCTCCGTGATGAGATTTTCGCGCGCGAGTTCCGCCAACATCACGAGCGTCTTGGCGCCGCGCAGTTCTGGTTTCTTGCCGCCGTAAATCAGCTGCTGCGTCTGGACGAAGAATTCGATCTCGCGAATGCCACCCCGTCCCAATTTGACGTCGTGCCCCGCGACCGCGACTTCGCCATGGCCGCGCACCGCATGGATCTGCCGCTTCATCGCGTGAATGTCGGCGATCGCGGCGTAATCCAGATACTTGCGCCAGATGAAGGGCGTGAGCCGCGCCAGAAACTCCGTGCCCAGCCGGAGACAGCCAGCAATCGGTCGCGCCTTGATCAGCGCCGCGCGTTCCCAGTTCTGTCCATAGAGTTCGTAATAGCCATAGGCCGCGGGTAGAGCGATGGCGACCGCGGTCGAACCTGGATCGGGTCTGAGGCGCAGATCGACGCGCAGCACATAGCCGTCGGACGTGCGCTCCTGCAGAAGCTTGACGAGCCGGCGCGTCACCGCGATGGCGCGCGCCGTGGATTCATGCGCGTCGGCGAATGCATCAGGATCGAAGAGAACGATGAGATCGGTGTCGCTCGAATAATTGAGTTCGCCCGCGCCATGTTTGCCGAGCGCGAGAACGACGATGCCGAAGCCCTTCTTGAGATCGTTGGCGCCCGCATTTCCGCTTTTGCGCAGAACGAAACGCAGCGCGGAGCGGACGAAGACGTCGGCCGCCGCGGTCAGCGCGCTCATCACCTCTTCGACGCGCCAGACGCCGCCGAGATCGGCGAGCGCGATGAGCAGTGCGACTTCCTGCTTCGCGCGACGCAGGAGGCGCATCGCCTCGGCTTCGTCCGTCGTCGAATCGCAAGCCGCCGCGAGCGCCTCAAGGCAACGTGTCAAACCTTCGCGTGGCGGTGTCGCGAGCATCCGCTCAAAACGCGCGGGATCGCTGCGGATCAGCCGCCAGAGATAAGGCGAATGATCGGCGACGGCGCGGAGCAGGGTTTTTACGTGCTCATCGAGCGGTCCGAGACCCGCCTCCGCCAAAAACTCATCGAGCCGCGCGTCAGCCTGCGCCGTATCGGAGACACGAGGCGCGTTGACGATCAATGTGCGTAACGGGGCGCCGGACTCGGCCAGCAGGGTGATGGCGTCGGATGGGCTCGCACTCACGCCGCAGCCCCGGCCTCGGCCTGGATGCGCGGCGGCGCCAGAAGCGGCGGCGTGCGCGCCGGTGACGGCAGAAGGAGCGTCGCCCGCAGCCCCGGTTCGTTGTCTTCGACGAGCAGCCTACCCTTATGAAGACGCGCGACGGCAGCCGCCAAAGCGAGGCCCAACCCCGATCCTGGGCGTGAGCGTGAATCTTCGAGGCGCACGAAACGATCCTGCACGCGCGTCCGGTCTTCGGCGGCGATGCCGGGGCCGCGGTCGGCGACGCTGATCTCGACAAAATTGCCATGCCGTCTCGCGCTCAAGACCAATGGCGCGAGTTCGTCCGATTGGCCCTTTCCGTCCGCGCCCACAGCCGGCACGCCATATTTCAGCGCGTTGTCGACGAGATTGGCAAGCGCTTGGCCGATGAGTTCCCGGCTGCCATGGAGCGCAAGCCCGCTTTCGAGATCGAGCGACAGATGCATACCGCGATCTTCCGCGGCCGGCTCGTAAAGTTCGGCGACATCGCGCGCGACGCTCGCCGCATCGAATTCTTCCATGCCTTCGAATGTGCTACCCGCCTCCGCCCGCGCGATCATCAAGAGCGCATTGAAGATGCGGATCAGCGCGTCGGATTCTTCGATCACCTTTTCAAGCGCCAAGCGATAGTCGTCCGCGCTGCTGGCCGAATGCAAGGCCTGCTCGGCGTGGCTGCGCAGCCGCGACAAGGGCGTGCGCAGATCATGCGCGATATTGTCGGAGACTTCTTTCAGTCCCGCCATGAGGACCTGAATGCGATCGAGCATCGCATTCAGATTCTGCACCAGACGGTCGAGTTCGTCGCCCGTGCCGGCAAGCGGCACGCGGCCGGCCAATCCACCGGTGACGATCGTCTGCGCTTGCGCATTGATCTTATCGACTCGATGCAAGACGCGCCGCGCCGCCCAGAGCCCGCCGATCGTGCCGATGAGAACGAGCCAGATGAGAGATGTGGCAAGCGCGCCGCCGAGAATATGCCTGAGCCTCACGCTTTCTTCGATGTCGTGGCCGACAAGAAGCCGAAAGCCGCCTTGCAGCGCGAAAATCCGCGCCATGGCGCGATGGTGTTCGGCGGCATCGCCGCGGACATAATCCGTTTCGACGACGCCGGGATGCGAGAGCACGCCGGGAGGAAGGTTGGTGATATTGCCGACAAGAGGTTCGCCGGCAAAAGTCGTGAGCAGATAGAGTTCGGCGCCGGGTTGACGGATGCGCCGCTGAATGGCCTGCACCAGCTGCGTGACGCCGCCCTCTTCATATTGCTCGGCGAGTCCGGTTATATCGGCGTTGACGGTTTGCGCGGTCTGCTCGTCGATCAATTGCCTCACGTTCCAGCCGACGCGGCCGAGCACCAAACCGGCGCCGAGGGCCGAAAGGCAGAGATAGACGACCGTGATCTTGAAAGCGGTCGTCCGAAAGAGCTTACCGAGAGCCGTCACGGATCATATATCCAGCACCGCGAATCGTTTGCAGAAGCGGCGGATCGAAGCCTTTGTCGATCTTGGCGCGCAGCCGCGAAATATGCACGTCGATCACATTGGTCTGCGGATCGAAGTGATAATCCCAGACATTTTCCAGCAACATGGTGCGGGTGACAACCTGGCCCGCGTGTTTCATCAAATATTCGAGCAGCCGGAATTCGCGCGGCTGAAGAACGATCTCCTTGCCGTTGCGAGTGAGTTTATGGGAGAGGCGGTCGAGTTCCAAGCCGCCAACTTTATAGACCGTCTCCTCACCGGTGCCGGAGGATTTCCGCCGCGCCAAGACTTCGACTCGCGCAAGCAGTTCGGAAAAGGCATAGGGCTTCGTTAGATAATCGTCGCCGCCGGCACGCAGCCCTTTGACGCGGTCATCGACCTGGCCAAGCGCAGAGAGGATGAGGACGGGCGTGTCGATCTTCTGCTTGCGCAAGCCGCCGATGAGCGACAGGCCATCCATCTTCGGCAGCATGCGATCGACGATCAGCACATCGTAGGTCGCGTCGCGGGCCATGTCATAGCCCTCGACGCCGTCCTTCGCGTGGTCGGCCATATGGCCAGCCTCACGGAAGGCTTTGACGAGGTAAGCCGCCGCTTCCGAATCGTCTTCGATGATGAGAATGCGCATGGACGACATATAGGCAATCCGACGAAAAAACGGCAGGCCGGAGATGGACTCCGGGCCTGCCGCCTCCCTTGGCGCCGACGTCGTGAGGGGGGCTAATACGACGCCGGCGAGCGGCTCAGGACGAAGAGTCGCCCCAGGGCCCGGCCGCTGTTGGAGCGAAACCGGCGCAGGGTCCCGAACGCCATGGTCTTCGGGACCCTGCCTTTTCATGCGTCAGCTCGCGGGGTTCACAGAGAGGGCGACATAATGCATGTCGTCCCCGCTCTTGACCCGCAGAAGCACCGCCTTGCGGCCTTCCTTCTTGGCATCCTTGATGACATCCGAGACATCGGACGGCTGAGCAACCGTTTTGCCGCCGACTTCAAGGATCACGTCGCCGACCTTGAGGCCCTTCTGCGCCGCAGCGCCGTCAGGATCGACCTCGGTCACAACCACGCCCTGCTTGCCGGCGCCAGGCACTTCATTCGCGGCGGCGAGCGCCAGGCCGAAGCCCGAGAGCGGGTTCGTCTCCTGTTGCGTCGGGGCCTCGACCTTGGCCACCTGCTCATTCGGCAGCGTGCCGAGCGTCATGATGTCATCCGTTGTGGAGCCGTTGTGCCAGACCTTCAGATCAACCTTGGTGTTGGGGGACAGCGAAGCGATTTTCCGCGCCAACTCACGCGGCCCATCGACTTCCTCGCCATTGACGCTGAGGATTACGTCGCCGGACTTGATGCCAGCGGCCAGCGCCGGACCGTTCGGCTGCACTTCCGCAACAAGAGCACCATCGGTCGATTTGATGCCCAGGCTGTCGGCAATGTCCGATGTGACCGGCTGGATTTGCACGCCGATCCATCCGCGCGTCACCTTGCCATGGTCCTTGAGTGCCATGATGACGCTCTGGACGGTATCCGCTGGAATAGCGAAGCCAATGCCGACGCTGCCGCCGGAAGGCGAGAAGATCGCCGTGTTTACGCCGACAACTTTGCCCGAAGTGTCGAAGGTCGGGCCGCCGGAATTGCCACGGTTCACCGGCGCGTCGATCTGGATGAAGTCGTCATAGGGGCCGGAGCCGATGTCGCGGCCGCGCGCGGAGACGATACCGGCCGTCACTGTTCCGCCGAGGCCGAACGGATTGCCGACTGCCAGCACCCAATCGCCGACGCGCGGCGTCTTGCCCGCAAAACCGACATAGGGATAGTTCGAACCGGTCGTGACCTTCAACAACGCGAGATCGGTCTTCTTGTCGGTGCCGACAACTTTCGCCGGCAGCGTCTTGCCATCGTCCATGACGATCTGCACGTCGGTCGCATTGTCGACGACATGATCATTGGTGACGATGTAGCCATCGGCCGAAATGAAGAAGCCGGAGCCCTGCGCCATCGAGATATGCGGCTTCGCATCGGGCGTTCCCTGATGGAAGCGCTTGAAAAAGCGATAGAGCGGACTGTCCGGCGGAACATCCGGCAGCTGGTTGTCCGAATCGTCGCCGCTGTCGGCGCTCGTATCCTCGACCTTTACCTTGATGGAGACGACCGCACCCTTCACTCTATCGACGATATCGGCGAAGCCGGCGGGCGCCTGAAGCTGTGTGGCAGCCGCATCGGCCCGGGCCGGGGTAATAAAGCCAGCCTGCGGCCACTGACCGTTGCCGACATAAGCGCCGCCCAAAGCAATCGCGGCGACGGTGCCGAGAAGCGCTGCGCGCATGCTGAGACGGCTTTTCGGCCGGCGGTCCTTCTGATGATCAGAATTGGAGGAAGGCTGTAACGTCATGAGGTTCATCTCCATCTGTCGGAATGTCGTAGTGTGCGCCGGAATTCCGGCTCGAATTGGAATGTGGAGACTAAACTGGTGCAGCGCGGCTTACGTCGCCATTTCGGTGAAATGAAACTTTCGTAAGGTGGGCCTTTGCAATAAGGGTGACGCCAGGGTACGGCTCAGTTCGGCCTTCAAGGAGTTGTGGATATGTACAAGGACGGCGGCAAGGACACGATCAGCCTCTACTACGCCCCGAATACGCGCTCCTCCGCGACCCTGCTGCTCCTCCAGGAATTGGGCCTGCCCTACGACCTGCACGTCCTCAATATGAAGGCGGGCGAAAATCGCCAGAAGCCATATCTCGCCATCAATCCGATGGGCAAAGTTCCGACAATCAAACATGGCGATGCGATCATTACGGAACAGGTCGCAATTTACATTTATCTCGCCGATCTCGTACCGGAAGCCGCGCTTGCGCCGGGGATCGGCGATCCGCTGCGCGGGCCTTATCTGCGCTGGCTCGTCTTTTATGGCAGCGCCTTCGAGCCCGCCGTCACCGATCGCTCACTGCAGCGCGAGCCTGGGCGCCCCGCGATCATGCCTTATGGCGATTTCGACACGATGTTTTCGACGCTGGTGAAACAGCTCGAAAGAGGCCCTTATATTCTGGGCGAGATTTTTTCCGCCGCCGATCTTCTCTGGGGCTCAACGCTCAACTGGATGATCCAGTGGAAGCTTATTCCCACGCCGCCCGTCATTACCGACTATGTGGCGCGGATCACCTCGCGGCCTTTGTTCGCCGAGGTCAAAGCCCGTGATGCCGAGATCGCGGCGCAGCTGGGGGGATAGCTCAGCCCTCTTTCTTGCCGACGAGCGCGGCAAGGCGTTCTTCTTCCGCTGCGCTCAACGCAACCGGCTTCGATATCGGACGGCGATGGCGCAGTGACATCAGGATCGCCGCGCCGCCGCAGAGCAGGATCACAATCGGCGTGCCCCAGAGCAGCAGAGTCGATGCTTCGACCGGCGGCTTCAGCAAAATGAAATTGCCATAGCGCGAGACGAGAAACGCCTTGATCTCTTGATCGCTCTCGCCCGCCACGATCCGCTGGCGGATGAGCACGCGCAGATCATGCGCGAGCGTCGCCCCTGAATCGTCGATCGATTCATTCTGACAGACGAGACAGCGCAATTCGGCGGACAGTGCCCGTGCGCGTGCTTCGAGTTGGGGGTCTTTCAGCATTTCGGCGGGTTCGACCGCAAAGGAAAGGCTTGGCGTCAGCAGAAGCGCGAGGATCGCAATGCGAGCGAGAATTTTACTTCGCATCGTCATTCCGCCGCCTGCGGCGCGGCAGCAAACCTAAGCCGCCGCGCAACACCGATCCTCAACCGCCGGTCGCTCAACGAAAGAAGCCCACCGAAGGCCATCACCAGCGCCCCGCACCAGATGAGCACGACGAGCGGCTTCCAATAGAAGCGCGCGTCGAAGGTCTTGCCATTGGCGGCGCCGCTGTCGGTAATGCTGACATAAATCTGGCCGAGGCCAATCGTTGCGATCCCCGCCTCGGCGCGGCTCATTTCGCGCACCGGATAATAGCGCATCGCCGGATTGATTGCGCCGATCTCGGCGCCCCCCGAGCGAATGCCGACATGGGCGAATTTCGCGGTGTAGTTCGGCCCCTGCTCCGCGCCGAAATTCTCAACGACGAGTTCGTAAGGCCCGACCTGGACGATGTCGCCCGGCGTAATCACCATGATCTTTTCGACGCCCCAACCGGTCGCGGCGAGCCCGAGCAAGGTGACGGCGAGACCGGCATGCGCAAAGGCCGTGCCCCAGACGGAACGCGGCAGGCCGAGCGCGCGGCGGAAAGAACCATCGATACCCTCGGCAAAGATGCGGCCATAGAGATCGGTGAAAGCGCCGACGATGGCGAAAATCGCAAGACCGCCGATCAGGATCGAGACGACAGGGCCGCCATGCAGCGCGGCAAAAATGAGAACAGCAGCGACGCCTGCGAGCGCGGCGACGACAAGCCTTTGCGCCGCACCCAAGAGATCGCCGCGTTTCCAAGCAAGCATTTGGCCGATCGGCATCAGGAAAAACAGCGGCAGAAAGACGGGCACGAAGGTCGCGTTGAAGAAGGGGGCGCCGACGGAAATCTTTTCGCCCGTCGTCGCCTCAAGCGCCAACGGATAGAGCGTGCCGACAAAGACGGTGGCACAAGCCGTCGAGAGAAGAAGATTGTTGAGCACCAGCGCGCCTTCGCGCGAAACCGGCGCGAAAAAGCCGCCGGGTTTCAGGTCATTGGCGCGAGCGGCAAAAAGCGCGAGCGAGCCGCCGATGAAAAAGACGAGAATGAGAAGAATGAAAACGCCGCGGCGCGGATCGTTGGCGAAGGCGTGAACGGAGGTCAACACGCCGGAGCGCACGAGGAAGGTGCCGATCAGCGACAGTGAAAAGGCGAGAATGGCGAGAAAGATCGTCCAGATTTTCAAGGCTTCGCGTTTTTCCATCACGGCTGCCGAATGCAACAGCGCGGTCGCGGCGAGCCAGGGCATGAGCGAAGCGTTCTCGACCGGGTCCCAGAACCAGAAGCCGCCCCAGCCCAGCGTGTAATAAGACCAGTATGACCCCATGGCGATGCCGAGCGTCAGGAACATCCAGGCGAGAAGCGTCCACGGCCGCACGAGCCGCGCCCAGACCGCATCGATGCGTCGGCAAATGAGTGCGCCGGCGGCGAAAGAGAAGCTGATCGAAAGCCCGACATAGCCGAAATAAAGCAGCGGCGGGTGAATCGCGAGGCCGGGGTCCTGCAAGAGGGGATTGAGATCGATGCCCTCAAGCGGCGGATTGGCAAGGCGCGTGAAGGGATTCGACGTGAGCAGAATGAACAGAAGAAAAGCGGCGCTGATCCAAGATTGGACGCCGAGCACCGCGGCATGAAAATCGGGTGGCATGCTGCGTCTTGCGCCGGCCACGAGTGCGCCGAAGGTGGCGAGGATCAACACCCAGAGCAGCATCGAGCCTTCGTGATTGCCCCAGACGCCGGCGATCTTATAGACGAGCGGCTTGGCCGAATGCGAATTCTCGACGACATTCAAGACCGAAAAATCGGACGTCACATGGGCATAGACGAGCGCGGCGAAGGCCGCCGCGATAAAGGCGAATTGCACGAGTGCCGCCGACGGCGCCGTTGCCATCAGCCGCTCGTCGCGCGCGGCAATCCCCCAGATCGGTACGAAGGAATTGAACAGCGCCAAAGCGAGTGCGAGGACAAGCGCATAATGGCCAAGCTCAACGATCATCAGATCCTCACTTCGCAACCTGCGGCGCGGCCTGCGGAGCCATCGCGCCCGTCATCTTGCCGTCCTTGCCTTCCTGCCAGAGGCCGCGCTTTTTCAAAGCATCGGCCACTTCGCGCGGCATATAGCGCTCATCGTGCTTGGCGAGAACTTCTGTCGCCGTCATGCCACCTATCTCGATGACGCCGTCGGCTACCATGCCTTGACCCTCGCGGAAGAGATCGGGCAACGCGCCGGAATAGGTCACGGGCAAATCCTTCTTACCGTCGGTGACGACGAAATGCACGGTCGTTCCATCGTGAACGACAGAGCCCTGCTTGACGAGACCGCCGATGCGGATGCGCGTGCCGGGCGCCAAATCCTTGGCGAAGACTTCGCTCGGCGCGTAGAAGAACACGATGTTGTCGCGCAAGGCATAAAGAACGAGACCGGCGCCGCCGCCGAGCACGATGAGCGCGGAAAGAATGAGGGCGAGACGTTTCTTCTTTCGCGTCATGACTCCAGTCCCAATTCATGCGCCAGCGCATCGAGGCGCGCGGTGGCATCGGCATCGCCGTTGAAATCCTTGCGCGCTGTGGCGAGCGCGGCGCGCGCCTTGTCGATCTCATTCGTCACTTTATAGGCACGCACGAGCCGCAGCCATCCTTCGATATCGTGACCATTCTGCGCCAGACGCGCCGCGAGACGATCGATCATGCCGTGAATCGCGGCCGCGCGTTGCTCGGGCGCCATGCCGGCAATTGCCGCCGCCTCGTCTGAAGGCGGCGCTTGGCCTTGGAGTGCGGCAAGGCGCGCTGCGACGTCGTTCGCAAACGGCTCGCCTTTCGGCAGCTTCGCCAAAAGCGCCTGCCATTCGCTCGCGGCCGCTTTCTTATCGCCATCCTGAGCCGCGGCAAGGCCGAGAAAATAAAGCGCCTTCAACTCCGGCGGATTGGCGGCGGCTGCCTCGGAAAAGAGTTTGCGCGCCATCTCGGTCACGACGCCATGCGCGGCAAAGACCAGCGTCTCGCCATAGATCGTTTTTCGTTCCGGCGTCGCGCCAAGAAGCTGCATCGCCATGTCCGCGGCATGCGCCGCATCATCGAGGCGGCCCACATTCAGATAGGCCGGCACGAGCACTTCATAGCCGCGGCCATCATTGGGATCATGCAGCAAATGCACTTCGACTTTGGCGATCGCGGCGGCGAGACTCAATTTCTCCGGCGGGACATCGAGGCGCGCGGACAAAGGCACATCGGGCCATGACGGATGTCCGAGCACGGCGTAAAGCCCAAGCGAGAGAGCGGGAATTACAATCAGCGCCGCGAGCGCAACAAGCCGCACGCGGAATTGCGCCGCGCCGGTTTCAGGCCGAAGCGGCTTCTGCGGCACGCTCTCGTCAGCCGCTTTCAACAAACGCCGCGCGGCCTCGGTGCGCGCGGCCTCGGCCTCTTGCGGCGAAAGAAGCTCGCTCTCGGCCTCGCGCGCGATCTCATCGAGCTTCGCTTTATAGAATGCGACGTCGGGCGCGGAACCCACATTTTGGGGATCAGGCTTGCGCGCAAGCGGCCATAGAACGGCGAAGACCGCCGCACCGGTCAAAAGCGCGATAAGGCCAAAAAGCATGGCGCTTCCTCAAGCCGTCCCTTATCGGGATCGGAACATAGTCCATTGAATCCTTGCCGGCAGGGCCGGCCGATGTGCGACATGCTTTAGAGCATTTTTTTGGACGGCGACAAGAAATCCCCGGCCCGTCACGGAAAATCGAAGTCCACGCTTAAGGTTTCAATATAGACAAATGCGCGCAGCCTACGTGTTCGAGATCACGCCGCGGCGGGTAATTCGAGCTCCGCACGCAACCCACCCATGGGGCTTGCATCGAGCTTGAGGGCGCCGCCATACAGAGCTGCAAGATCGACAACGATCGACAAGCCGAGGCCCGAGCCCGGCCGCGTCTCATCGATGCGCCGTCCGCGCCGCATGGCGGCTTGCCGCAGCTCCGGCGCGAGCCCCTGCCCGTCATCGTCAATGGTCACGCGAAAAAATTGCCGTCCGTCGGCATCGGTGCCCGGCACGGGTTCGGTGGCGATCATCACGCCTTTGCGCGCCCATTTGCCGGCATTGTCGATAAGATTGCCGACCATTTCTTCAAGGTCCTGGCGTTCGCCTTGGAAGCGCAGGCCTTCGACGGATTTGATCGAAAAGGTGATGTCGCGCTCGCTGTAAATTTTATTGAAGAGCTGAACAAGAGCAGCCGTGACAGGCGCTACTTCCGTCGCCCTTCCAAGCACGCCAGCGCGCGCCGCGATCTGCGCACGATCAAGATAATAGGTGACTTGATCGCGCATCAGCGCCGCCTGCTCGCGCACTTTCGCCGCAAGCCCTTTATGGTCAGTCTCCGCCTCATTGATGATGACGCTGAGCGGCGTCTTCAGCGCGTGAGCGAGATTGCCGACCTCGTTGCGCGCGCGCGCCACAACTTCGCGATTGGCGGAAATCAGCAGGTTGAGTTCGGACGCGAGCGGCGCGATGTCGCGCGCGAAGGTTCCGTCGATCGTTTCGCGCTCGCCGCGCCGGATGGCGGCCGCGCCCTCCTTGAGCCGGCGCAGCGGCAAGAGGCCGAAATGAAGCTGCAAGACCGAGGATCCAACCAACGCAACGCCCAGCAGCGAAAAAGTAATGATCAGCGAGAATTCGAAATGGGCGATATCGGAATCAATGCTCTCGGTCGTCGCCGCGACTTGGACGAGATAGACGCCTTGATCGCCGAGATCGATGACGCGCTCAACCATGCGCAGATTACGGTCGTCGGGCGCTTTCACATAGCCTTCGCGTATGCCACCGACACCCGCCTGAATATGCTGATCGGCAAGACGCGGCAGTCTAGCTGCGAAGAGCGAACGCGAGGTCCTGATGTCCTGCTTGTCACCGTCGAGGCGGGTGATCTGCCAATACCAACCAGACAACGGCAATTCGAATTGCGGCTCGCCGATATCACCGGGATCCGGGTGATTTTCTTCCAAGGGCGAGGCGATATCCGCGACGAGCGTGCGCAGATAAACGCCGAGACGGTCGTCGAAACGCGATTCGGCGGTCTTTCGATAAAGCGTCGAAAGGCCGATGCCGGAGGTGACCAAAATCGCCGAACTCAGCACCGCCGCGGAAAAGAAGAGGCGGGTCGCAATCGACCAATTTCGCGGGGAAGCCAGGCGCATTGCGCGAACCTTAGGGGGATTTGGACTTGGCTCAACCGAGAGCGGAACCCGTCGGCCTGCGTTTGGCCGGCGGCGGCTCTTCTGCCCCGGGCGGCGCAACGATATAGCCAAGGCCGCGCATGGTTTGGATAATGTCGATTCCAAGTTTCTTACGTAAACGTCCAACAAAGACTTCTATCGTGTTGGAATCGCGATCGAAATCTTGATCATAGAGATGCTCCACAAGCTCGCTGCGCGAGACGATCCGCCCGGTATGATGCATCAGATAAGCGAGCAGCCGATACTCATGCGAGGTCAGCTTGATGAGCGTTCCATCGACAGTGACCTGCCCTGCCTTGGTGTCGAGCCTGACCGGCCCGCAGACGAGATCGTTGCTGGCATGACCCGCGGCACGGCGCACAAGAGCACGCAGCCGCGCTAGGAGTTCCTCGATATGAAAGGGCTTCGCGACATAATCGTCGGCGCCGACATCAAAACCTTGGACTTTTTCGTGCCAGCGATCGCGCGCGGTGAGGATCAGAACGGGCATGACGCGCCCGGCTTTACGCCAATCGGCAAGAACGGCAATGCCATCCTTCTTGGGCAGGCCGAGATCGAGAATGACGGCGTCATAGGATTCGGTTTCGCCAAGAAAGCCCCCCTCTTCGCCATCGAAAGCGCGATCAACCGCATAGCCGGCCTGGGTCAGCGCTGTCACGATCTGGCGATTGAGGTCATTGTCGTCCTCGACCACAAGAAGCCGCACGTCTCGCTCTCCTATTGCTGCCGGAAGCGCCCGCGCGGGTGAGGGGGCTCCTGCTTCTCGGCCGCAGGGTTTTCCGCATTGACCGTTTTAACGATCTTGCCGGTGACGGCATTGACATAGACTCGGATGACCCGACCGTCCCGCTGCAGAAGGCTTATTTCGTAAATGAATTCGTCTTTTCTCCGGCAAAGCTTCACGCGCAGCGTTTCTGCCTGAAAATGATGCGCGACGAAGGTCGTGACGCGAAACGGCTCGGCAAGCTTGTTGAGCGTGATCGTGTCGCGCGCCTGTGGGACGGAGAGGCAGACGCGCTCGGGGTGCTCGGGCGTACGGGCGTGCTCCTGCGCGGTCTCGGCTTTCGCCGCAGGCCCGCACATGATGAAGGTCAATGCCAAAGCGAGCCGACCGCGCAGCATAAACCAAGCCTTGCCGAAGTGCCGTGAACCCCGAATGAACCATAGAGGTCGCGGGAGATTCTCGAAACTGCCTTATGCGAATTCATTTTGCTCACGAAAGAACCGATTCCGTCCCCGGGGCCCGTCGGACGAAGAAGCCCGGTTCTCCCGGATTTTGAGGGTCGACCTAACGTTAAATCAATGATTTCGGGCCATACCACCCAAAGTGGCAATTCAGCCCGGCCCGATGGGATTCATGATCTTTCGGAAATTGCGCCGCCTTACCAGCGACTTCAGACGCGATCGCCGCGCCAATGTCGCAATGATCTTCGCCTTCCTTCTGATCCCGGTACTCTTCGCCGCCGGGATGGGGGTGGACTATGCGACGGCTGCGCGGCGCCGGGCGAAACTGGATGCCGCCGCCGATTCGGCCACTCTCGCGGCGGTCACGCCCTCCTCCATGGCGCTCTCTTCGACCAATGCGCAGACGCTCGCGCAAACCCTGTTCAACACCCTGTCTTCGCAGGTCTTGGGCCTCCAGAGCGCCTCTCTGAAATCGACGATCACCGTGACCGACAATGGCCTGAACCGGACGGCCACGATCAGCTACACCGCCAGTTCGCTGACGAGTTTCGGCGGCATTATCGGCAAGACAGCATTAACCATCGGCGGCAAATCGACCGCCTCCGCCAGCCTGCCACCCAACATCGATTTCTATCTGCTGCTTGATGACTCGCCCTCGATGGCGATCGCCGCGACGACGGCCGGCATCAACACCATGGTTTCCAACACCTCCTCGCAGGGAGGCTGCGCCTTCGGCTGCCATGAATACAATCCTTCGGCCGATGGCCTCGGCAACCCCGGCAATGAGGACAATTATCAGCTCGCGCGCAATCTCGGCGTCACGCTTCGTATCGACCTCGTCGGCACGGCCGCGCAAAATCTGATGACGCAGGCGCAGAGCACCGAGACGACGACCAATGCGACCTATCGCATGGCGCTCTACACCTTCGATTATGCCTTCAACAGCCTCCAAGCGCTGACATCGAACCTCACTACCGCCAAGACATCTGCCGGCAATGTCCAGCTCTTAGAGGTTTATCAGCAGAGTTATGTGACGAAAAACAACAACAACAACGACACCGACACCGATTTCAGCGATGCGATGAACAGCCTCAACGGGATCATGCCGAATCCCGGCGGCGGAACGCAGGCATCGGGCGACAGCCCGCAGGAGGTGCTGTTTCTGGTGACCGACGGCGTCGAAGACGCGACAGTCAGCGGCAACCGCGTGCAGGCGCTGATGGACACGTCCTGGTGCACCACCGTCAAGAACCGGGGCATCCGCATCGCCGTGCTTTATACGCAATATCTGCCGCTGCCGACGAACTCCTGGTACAATACCTACATCGCGCCCTTCCAATCGCAGATCAGCGGCAATATGCAGGGCTGCGCGTCGCCCGGCCTCTTCACCGCGGTGACGACCGACGGCGACATTTCCGCCGCGCTGGTGAGCCTCTTCAACACCGCGGTCATGACGGCATCGCATCTGACGCAGTAAAAAAGAAGGACCCAAAGAAAAAGCCGCAGCGCGGATTTCGCCTGCGGCTTTTGTGCGTCTGTGGATGGGTGGATCGCCCGCGCGCGTCGAGTGCGCGTTCACTAGATGCTCAGAACCAGCACATGAAAGACCAGTAGCCGCTATAGGCGCAGCTGCTGCCCGAGCCCGAGGAACCGGATCCGGAAGAGCCCGAGCCGGAGGACCCGGAGCCTGAGGACCCCGAGCCCGAAGAGCCCGAACCGGACGTGCCAGACCCAGAACTGGCCGTGCTGGCGCAATTCGTCGTCAGCGTCGATGTCGAAACCGAACTGCCGTACGCGATCGCCGTGCAGAGCCGCGGATTCATATAGATCTGATCGGACAGATTCGTCGTGCCGATGATCTTGTCGCCGAGCACCGGCGTATAGGCATATTGCGCCTGACCCCAGATCACCGAAATGTTCGGCTGGCTGATGCCGCTCGGCAACGTCACCTTTGTTCCGGCTGGATAGGCGGAGGCATTCGAGCTCCAGGTAATGGTCGCATTGCTCTTCGAGTCGGTCTGGACTTCGGAGACCGTGACCGTGAGATTGTTCGACGGATAAGGCGCAATCACTTGCGAAGCCGCGCTGACCAGATTCGTCATGTCGCTTGTCGACAGCGCCGAATATTGCGTGACGAGATCGGTCACGGTGCGCACCGTGATCGTCACCTTGCGGCTGATCGCAATCGCTTGGCCGACTTCCGAAACGCCGACGAAGACGACCAGCATCAGCGGCACGAGCATCGCGAATTCCGTCGCCGCGAGGCCGCGGCGATCACGGAGGAGATTTCGTGCCTTGCGAAAGGCGGCGCGCGAGATGGGACGAGCGGGCATCACAGCGGCTCATTCCTGAATACGGCGGTCGCCATCAAAAGACGATTGCCGTTCGACAAATTTGAGAGATTGAAGTTGAAGGGCTTCAGATAGATCGGCCATTGGTACATCACCTGCACCACGATGATGCTGCCGTTGGTGCCTGGCGAGAAGGTCCAGGTGTTGGAGACTTTGCCCTTGGAATCGAACGTCAGGGTTGGCGCCGTCGTGCTGGCGCTCGAGAAACTGGTCCCTGTGCCGTAGTTCACCACATTGATCATCAGGCCGCTGCAGTTGAAGAGCGCCGAGACCTGGTTGCAAACCGTTTGCGCAAATTGCGCTTGCGTGAACCCCGTCGCCTGCTCGGTCAGAATGTAGCGGCTCGCCTGCTCGGTTACCGTCTCCAATTCCTGCTGCGCCATATAGACGATCGCCGTCTGCACGGTCGCCATGATGACGAGAAAGAACGGGACGGCGATAAGCCCGAATTCAACCGCAGTGGCACCTTCGCGGCGGCGCCAGAAGCGCACGCTGAGCTTGGCGAGCCTGCCGGACAAACTCCGGAGCGAAGGAACCAATGCGACCATCAGGCGGCGATCCGCTGTTAACCATATCCGCCGGCTTTAAGCGCGGGACTAACGTGGTCTAACAGAGGCGCGTTGCCTAATGGTTACACCGATCGCGGAGTCTTGGAGGCTTTGTCGGGGCGAGCGCTACTATGTCTTGGCTCTCTTGCGCCGTGCCGGATTGGCAACGCGCGGGGTCTTGCCCGGCCACGCCACGATGTGATGCTCATAGTCCTCGATCGGCAGCTCGGATTCGGAAATCGCCACGCGGCCCCGAACCGAAATTCCGGCCGTATGCACAGTCTCGGACGAGCCCGAGACGAGCGGATGCCACCACTTCAGGGGTCGCCCCTCTGCTCGCAGCCTATAGGCGCAGGTGGGCGGCAGCCATGGCAGCGCCCGGACCATGGCGGGGGTCAGTTTGAGGCAGTCTTTGACCTTACGACGCCGCTGCGGGTAATTGCTGCAACGGCATGATTTCTCGTCGAAAAGCCGGCAGGCAATGGCGGTGAATTCGACCTTGCCCGTATCCTCGTCTTCAAGCTTGACGAGGCAGCAGCGGCCGCAGCCGTCGCAGAGGCTTTCCCATTCTGTCTGGGTCAGCGCTTCCAGCGGCTTTGTCTCCCAGTAGGGATCTTTGGGCTTGCTCATCGGCGGGATGCCATGCTCTTGCCGCTCAGGTTTGATCTGTTGCGCCCGCCAAGAAACGGCAGGCCGGTTTGACGCATCCGCAGGATTGCTAAATTGCCCGGAGAATTGCAACACTCGCCGCGGGCAGGCGCCCGAAAGTGCCCAAGAGGGAACGGCCGCACGTGTTCGAACAGCTGAAATCGTCGCGAGCCTATGCCGCCGCCGTGCGCTATGCCAAGCGCATTTCGCGTCAGGCCTTGGCGCTCGACGCCTTCATCGATTCCGGCATGTATGGCGCCGGGCAAAAAGCACGGGGCTATTACGAGACCGTTGCCGCTTGGATGGACCGGCTGCATGTCACGAGTTGGCGCCGCCTCATCGTCGAACTCATCTGCGAAGGCTCGAATCTCGGCGTCGCCGCCGGGATGCTCGCGCTGTTCATGGCGATTCCGGCCTTTCAAGACACGGCCACCGACGATTGGCTGAAAAAGCAAGATCTCGCCGTCACCTTTCTCGACCGCTATGGCGATTATGTCGGCAAGCGCGGCGTGTTGCACGATGATTCCGTGCCGATCGATCAGATGCCGAAATATATGATCCAGGCGGTGATCGCGACAGAAGATCGGCGCTTCTTCCAGCATTTCGGCATCGACGTTCTCGGCACGCTGCGGGCGCTGACCGTCAATGCCCGCTCCGATTCGGTCCGGCAAGGCGGCTCATCGATCACCCAGCAATTGGCAAAGAACCTTTTCTTGTCGAACGAGCGGACGCTGATCCGCAAGATCAAGGAAGCCTATCTCGCGCTGTGGCTCGAAGGCCATTTGACCAAGCACGAAATTCTCCAGCTCTATCTCGATCGCATGTATATGGGCGGCGGCACATTCGGCGTGCAGGCGGCGGCCGAATTCTATTTCGGCAAATCCGTGCGCGATGTCTCGCTCGCGGAGGCCGCTATGCTCGCCGGCCTCTTCAAGGCGCCGACCAAATATGCGCCGCATGTCAATCTGCCGGCGGCGCGCGCCAGAGCCAATGACATTCTGCAGAACATGGTCGATGCCGGCTTTCTGAGCGAAGGCCAGATCTATGCCGCGCAACGCAACCCCGCGACGCCGGTGCCGCGCAGCCGCGACATCGCACCGGATTGGTATCTAGACTGGGCCTACGATCAAGTCCGCCAGCTTGCCGAAGCGCATAAGCTCGGTGATGATCGCACGCTGACGGTACGTACCGCGCTCGATCCGAATTTGCAGAGATTCGCCGACCAGACGATCGAGGATCAGCTGCGCCAATATGGCCCCGCCTATCATGCCGATCAGTCGGCGATGGTCATTCTCGATCCGTCGAATGGCGCGGTGCGCACCATCGTCGGCGGCCGCGATTATGGCGCGAGCCAGTTCAACCGCGCGACCGACGCGCTCCGCCAGCCGGGCTCCTCCTTCAAGCCGTTTGTCTATCTGACCGCGCTGTTGACGGGCAAATTCACGCCGCAGACGATCGTCGTCGATGGTCCGGTGTGCATCGGCGATTGGTGCCCACATAATTTCGGCGGCGGCTATCACGGCGCCGTGCCGCTCGTCTTCGCGCTCACGCATTCGCTGAATTCAGTCGCCGTCAAACTCTCGATTGCGATCGGCGAAGCCTATCCCGTCCCCGGCCACAACAATGTCTTTGAATCCGCCAAACGCGGGCGCGCGAAAATCATCGAGAACGCGCGCAAAATGGGCGTCACGACGCCACTCCCCGACACTGTGTCGCTGCCGATCGGCGCCGACGGCGTCAATGTGATGGAAATGGCCGGCGCCTATGGGACCTTCGCCAATGGCGGAAAGCGGATCAACCCCTTTGCGGCGGTGGAAATCACCAACAGCCATGGCAAGGTGATCTACCGGCACGATCAGGACGAGCCGCCGCCGAAACAGATCTTCGATCCGAAAGTCATTATCGACATGGTCTCAATGATGAAACAGGTGGTTCTCGAAGGCACCGCCCGCCGCGCCGCCATCGATGGCGTCGATATCGCCGGCAAGACCGGCACGACGAACGGCTTCAAAGACGCCTGGTTCAACGGCTATTCCGCCAATTATGTCGGCACGATCTGGTTCGGCAACGACGACGATACGCCGACGAACAATATGACCGGCGGCTCGCTTCCGGCCGCGACTTGGCACGAGATCATGGCGTACGCGCATCAGGGCGTCGAACTGAAACCGCTGCCCGGCGACACGGCGCCCGTTGCGGCAGCGCCCGTGGCGCAAGCGACGGATGACTCGCAACAAGACGCGCCGCGCCGTCCGACGACGCTGTCCGCGGGTTCGATCGCTGCGCTCGCCGCCATTGCCGATACGGCGAAGGCGGCCGAGCTGAAGCGCACGGCAACCGCCACCCAAGCCAATTTCCGACCGCAGCCCTGATGCTAAGCCATTGAGTCGCGCCGTGCCCCAATCCGCTCCAACTGCGAGACCGCGCGAGTCGAGCGTCGCAATAAGCGCAGTGAACTTCTGGTCCGGTTTTTCTCTGCGGGAGGGTTTGATCTCCTACCTCCTCGAAGAAGCCTTCGGTGAATTCCAAGTGGTCGCTGAGGAAAGCGACGCGGACATCGTCCTCACCAGCGTATTTCCGCATCAAGCAACTCAATATCCCGAGAAGAGCATTGCTGTCATTTGGGAGAACATCCGACCCAATTACGACTTCTATCGATTTTCCCTCTCATCGGATTTCGACAGTTACGATAACCGCAATTGCCGAGTTCCCGGCTGGTACGGACAAATCAAATGGCCCAATCGGTTCAAGCCCACGGAAAGCCGCTTGTTCGGCCACAATTATGAAGAACCGTTGGATATAGAGACGCTGCTGCGGCCACGCGAGACTATCAAACGGGCGCGCCAAAAATTTTGCTGCTTCGTTTCCAGATACCGTGAGCCTCACCGCGCTCTTGCGGTTGAGGCATTGTCTCGGATCGCACCCATAGATCTTTTCGGCGAGGTGAGTGGCAAACGCCTTCTCCGCTCCAAATATGAGATTCTCCCGGACTATCGTTTCAACCTTTGTTTCGAGAATTCGATCTTTCCCGGCTATTATACTGAGAAAATCATCCATGCTTGGGCGGCGGGATGCATTCCCCTCTACTGGTCAGATCCCTGGTTCATCGCCGACTTCAATCCCCGCGCAATGATCAATCGGATCGACTTTCCCTCTCTTGAGGATTTCGTCGACTACGTCGCAGAAGTCGATAAATCGCCCGAACGCCGCGCGGCATTCTTACGCGAACCCCTCCTCCTTCAACGCCCGAAGCTCGACGATGCGGTTGACTTTCTACGTCGCGCGCTGAACGCGATCACGAACGGGGCCGCGCGACCATCGCCTGCCGTATCGGCCGCGATATCCCCTTCTAGCGCTCGCCCGGGAAGCCGATTATTGGCGTCTCCTTTTTTATCTTTTATGTTAGGACATCGTCGTCGCCGGCGAGGATGACGTGACAAGTCTTTTCAAATTTCTCATCGTAGCGTTCACAGGCACCGTTCTGGGGCTTGCCTTCACTTATTACATGCTGCGCTCCGGCGTGAACTTCGATGAAGTGCGCGCTGGCCCCTGGGTGCGTTCACCCAAGACGGGCTCGCTGGAGATCGATCCTTATTCGCAGGCGCGGCTCGCGCGGACCGGCCAGCTGCCGCTCGGAAGCGCCGAAGGTCTGAATTTCTTCGCTTGGCGCGACAGCACGGGCGAACCTTTGCGCGCCGCCTGCACCTATGTCGTGAAAGGCCCGATCCCGCCGACTCGCTTTTGGACCTTGAGCCTTTATTCGACGAATGGTGCGCTGCTGGACAATTCGGCCAAGCGCTTCGCCTTTACCTCGTCGGAGGTTCTGCGCGACGCTGCCGGCAACGTCGAGATCGCCGTCTCGCGCGATGCTCGGCCCGGCAATTGGCTGCCGATCGGCGATGTCCCGAGCTTCGCGCTCGTGCTGAGGCTTTACGACACGCTGTTCGATTTTGGCATGTCCAAGGTCGAAGCCGCGGCGCTGCCCCAGATCGCGAAGGTCGGCTGCCAATGATCTGGATGAACCGGTTCTTCGCTGTCTTGCTTTACGGGCTCGCCATTCTGTTTGTCGCGGGCCTCGTCCATATCGTCAGCATTCTCATCATGCCGCGTCTCGCCCCGCATGATGCTTTCGCGCGCTTCGCGGTGCTCGCCACGCCAAAGCAACCCTTTCTTTTGCCGCAGCCGCTCCCCGGCCACGAGATCACGCCGTTCGAGGATCCCGCCGTCGCCGAAGCGGTCTGCATGTTCGATATCACCCAGGCGCCGTTTCACGTCGGCGCGAACCTCGGTGAGGATGCGCTGGTCACTCTGTCGTTTCGCAGCCGGACTGGAAAGGTTTTCTATTCGATGACCGACAAGGCGTCCGTGCACGGCAAGATCGACATCAGCGTGATGACGGAGCCGCAGCTCGAGGCGGCACAAGCGAACGACGATGAAGACAATCCGTCTCAGGAATTGCGGCTCGTCGCGCCGCAGATGCAGGGCTTTCTGCTGATCTCGGCGCTCGCCGCACATCCGAGCGAACGTGCCGCTGCGGAAGCGCGCGCGCTTTCGATCGAATGCGCGCCCGAAACCGTCGCGCAGGACTGACCGCGCTCTAGCTCGCGCGGCGTCGGCGCTTGCGTGGCGACGGCTCTTGAGGACCGCCTTGCGGCATGTCGGCGCTCTCGCGGACGATCCTCACCCCCGTAAAGAACAGGATCTCGGCACTCGCCCCCGCGGCCATCATCGGCCGCGACACGTCCGCCTTCGGTTTAAATGATACAAGCTCACCCATCGGCCCTTCTCCGGTAGGTCGCGCGATGCAACGGCCTCGCTGCGCTTAAGTGAAGCCTCGGGCCGAAAGGGTTAACGATGTGTCAATGGTGGGCGCGCCTTCGCCCTATCAGCGCCCCATTGGCGAAGATTTTCTTAAAATGAGAGCCATGTTGTTTTTGAGTCACACCGCGCGCGTGCGCAAAACGGCTCATTCCGCGAGTTCGAGGAAATTGCGGCCCTGCCGGTCTTCCACTTCGACGACCCAGAGATCGGGATCGAAGCCGATCTCGCGCGCGATGCGCGCTGATGCCTGCGCCGTCTCGATCCATTCCTCTTTGTGCATGCGCGCGAAGAAGCGGCCCACCTCGTCGACCTCGCTTTGCGGCGCCGGACCGTAGAGCGCGCCCGTGCCGTCGAGACGATCGATGATAACAAGAATGGCGCCCGCCTCCGCCGCGCCGCGACGGCGCAGCACGGCGGCGACACCTTCCACGCCACAGCGACGCAGGTAAGCGGCAACCCATATGTCACTTCGAAGTCGCATGTCACAAATCTGAAAGATGAGAGACGGTGGTCGCGCAGACAATGCATGTCACACGCGTGTTGCGGCGTTTCGCTTGATTTGCCGCACTATCAGGAGGCGTGTTCATGACTTCCATTGCTTCACTCGATTCAATTCCAGCCCAACACTCCGACAACCCGAAACCGCATCTCGATCAGCCGATCGATATGAAGGTCGTCATCATCTTTCTGGCCGTCGTCGCGGGCGGTCTCTTCTTTGCGGCCTATAGCATCTACGGCGACATGAAAGTCGCGGGCTCGCCGACCACGAGTATTCTTCCATTTCTGCTTCTCGGCGTCGCGCTGCTCATCGCGCTGGGGTTCGAATTCGTGAACGGCTTCCATGACACGTCAAACGCCGTCGCGACTGTTATCTATACGCATTCCTTGCCGGCGCAATTTGCGGTCCTCTGGTCCGGCTTCTTCAATTTTCTCGGCGTTTTGTGGTCGACCGGCGCCGTCGCCTTCGGCATCGTCTCGCTGCTGCCTGTCGAACTCATTCTACAGGTCGGATCTTCGGCCGGCTTCGCCATGGTCTTCGCCATGTTGGTCGCCGCCATCATCTGGAACCTCGGCACCTGGTGGCTCGGCCTGCCGGCTTCGAGCTCGCACACAATGATCGGCTCGATCATCGGCGTCGGCGTCGCCAATGCGCTGATGCGCGGCCGTGACGGAACCTCGGGCGTCGATTGGGGCCAGGCCCAGAAGATCGGCTATGCGCTCCTCTGTTCGCCGGTCTTCGGCTTCGTCTGCGCCGCTCTGCTGCTCTGGGTGATGAAACTCTTGGTGCGCAAGCCGGAGCTTTATACTGCGCCGAAGGGCCAGAAGGCGCCGCCGCTTTGGATTCGCGCCTTACTCGTGACGACGTGCACGCTCGTCTCCTTCTTCCACGGCTCGAATGATGGGCAGAAGGGCATGGGCCTCATCATGCTCATCCTCATCGGCACGGTGCCGACCGCCTATGCCTTGAACCGGGCTGTCCCCGTCAGCGAGACTCAACATTTCATCGCCGCTTCCGAGGCTGCCACGAAAATCATCGACGCCAAAGCGGCCGGCTTCAACGTAATGGGCGATCCGCGCGGCTTCGTCTCGCGCGACATCGCCAACCACAGCTTCAACGAGGGCACTTTTCCCTCGCTGGCAGTGCTCATGCATGACATTACCAAGCAGGTCCAAACCTATGGCTCGCTCGCCAAAGTGCCGGCGGCCCAGGTCCGCAACACGCGTAACGACATGTATCTCGTCTCCGAGGCGCTCCGCTGGCTCGACAAGAGCAATAGCGCCGGCCTTTCGGCGAGCGATGTAAAGGCGCTTGAAACCTATAAGAAGGGGCTCGACAGTTCGACGAAGTTTATCCCGGTCTGGGTGAAGATCTGCGTCGCTCTCGCGCTCGGCCTTGGCACAATGATCGGCTGGAAGCGCATCGTCATCACAGTCGGCGAAAAGATCGGCAAAGAGCATCTGACCTATGGCCAGGGTGCTGCCGCCGAAATCGTCGCAGCGAGCACGATCGCTGCCGCCGATATGTTCGGTCTGCCGGTCTCGACCACGCATGTGCTCTCCTCCGGCGTCGCCGGCACGATGGCGGCGAACGGCTCGGGCTTGCAATTGGCGACCCTACGCAATATCGCGCTCGCCTGGGTGCTGACGCTGCCCTGCGCGGTTGCGCTGGCGGCCGCGCTCTATTGGATCTTCAGCCATCTCTTCAATGCCTGAACCCTGGGGCTCGTCCTCGCATTAGGAAAGCCGGCCGCTTCGCGGCCGGCTTTTTCTTTGATGCCGCATTGCTCTCGATGTCCTTTGCATTCCGATCCGCTTCGGCGCTAGGCTCGATGGTTTCCCAAGCAAGGATGGCACATATGCCGACCGCGGCTATGGCGGCGACCCTTTCCAAAATGGAGATCATCGGTCTTCTCGCTCGGCGGCATGAGTTCACCCGCTATCTGGAGCTGTGCACGCCGACGACGGGCTGTGAATATGCGCGTCTCGACCGACAGATCCTGACGGCTCCGTGCCGGCTCATGTATAACTGCCCGGCCGATTTCGAAGATGGGCTCGGCATCGACTTCCGCAGCGAGACGTTCGATTACAGTCCGTGCCTCGCCGAAATGCACCGCCAGAATCTGCGCTACGACATCATCCTCATCGAATCGTTCCACGAATATGATTTCTCCTATCGCGACCTTAAGATCGCTTTCGATCTGCTGGAAGCTGACGGAATCATCGTTGCGCATGATTGCCTGCCGCCGACCGCCGCAATGGCCACGCCTCATTTCATCCCTGGCTGCTGGTGCGGCGTCAGCTACAAGGCCTATCTCGACTTCGTTCTGGCCCTTAGGCTCGACTATTACACCGTCGACACGGACTATGGCTGCGGCATCATTTCGAAGCCGGACCGCCTCTCGCATTTGGCCAAGCGGCTCCAGACTTATGCGAACGTTGTCTTCGATCACTTGCCGCAGCAGGGCTTCGAGCGGCAACGCAGTCGAGCGCTATGGCGCGAATGGAGGGGCGTCGGACGCGACTTTGATCGCGCTTTCAGCCTATTGGAGACGCAAAAGGATGAGCTTCTCAATCTGGTCAGCCCCGAGGAATTTCTCGCGCGCTTTAGCAAGATCGATGGCTTACGACTTGAAATAAAATAATTAATTAGAATGATGCTTCCTGCTCGATGTGTGGCCCTGCTAAACAGCCTCCAAATCACGCCCTCCGAGGAGAAGACCATGGCTGCGCTCGATCCCGTCCTGGCGCGCGTTGACGCCAATCTCGATCAGGCACTGAAGCGCCTTTTCGCTCTGGTGACGATTCCTTCCGTCTCGACGGACCCGGCCTATGCCGCCGACTGCGTTCGCGCCGCCGATTGGCTCGCCCAAGAACTCAATTCGCTCGGCTTCGAGGCGTCGGTCAGGCCGACCAAAGGTCATCCGATGGTCGTCGGCAAAGCGAAGAGCGGCCGCAAAGGCGCGCCGCATGTCTTGTTCTACGGCCATTACGACGTGCAGCCGCCAGACCCACTCGATCTCTGGACGACGCCACCCTTCGCGCCGCGTCTTGCCGATGCGCCGGACGGCAAGCAAATCGTCGGACGCGGCACCGCCGACGACAAAGGCCAGTTCATGACCTTCGTCGAGGCCTGCCGCGCCTTCAAGGAGGCGGCGGGCGCACTGCTCTGCGACGTCACCTTTCTCTTCGAAGGCGAAGAAGAGTGCGGCTCGTCCTCGCTCCCCGCCTTCCTCGCCGCGCATCGCGACGAACTCAAAGCCGATCTCGTCCTCGTCTGCGACACCAGCATGTGGGACCGCAAAACGCCCGCGATCACGACCATGCTGCGCGGTCTCGTGCTGGAAGAAGTCATTATCCACGGCGCAGACCGCGATCTTCATTCCGGCCTCTTTGGCGGCGCCGCGGTCAATCCGATCCATGTGCTCGCCAAGATCATCGCCGATCTGCATGACGACGATCATCGCATCACTTTGCCCGGCTTCTACGATGGCGTCGCCGAGCTGCCGGACGACATCGCCAAGCAGTGGCGAAACCTGCCGCTGTCGAGCGATTTTCTTGGGCAAGTCGGATTGTCGGTGCCCGCCGGCGAAAAGGGCCGCAGCATTCTCGAAATGATCTGGGCGCGGCCGACCTGCGATGTGAACGGCATCATCGGCGGCTATACGGGCGAAGGCTCAAAGACTGTGCTGCCGGCGAAGGCCTCCGCCAAATTCTCCTTTCGCCTCGTCGGTCAACAGGACCCCAAAAAGATCGCGGCGAGTTTCCGCAGTTTCGTCAAAACGCGCCTGCCGGCCGATTGCCGCGTCGAATTCATTGCGCATGGCGGCTCGCCCGCACTTCAACTGCCCTTCAGCTCGGAAGCGCTGACACGCGCCCGCGCCGCCTTGAAGGACGAATGGCAGGTGGAGCCCGTGCTGGCGGGTGGCGGCGGCTCGATCCCGATCATCGGCGCGTTCAAGGCCGATCTCGGCATGGATGCGCTGATGATCGGCTTCGGCCTCGACGACGACCGCATCCATTCGCCGAACGAAAAATATGAGCTGAGTTCATTCCATAAAGGCGCGCGGAGCTGGGTTCGGATTCTGGCGGCGCTGGCGGGGTGAGCCTCCCCTGGTATGCCATCGAAGCCTTGGCGCCGACCGGATCAAACTTTCCCCGCGGCTCCTCTCGCCTCCCGCGCAATCTGCGGCTATACCCTCCCATCGCTTCGCCCTGATCCAGCGCAAGGACAGGGGCCAAGCTGCCGTATTTGAAGAGCAAAGCTGACCAACCGTCACGAGGACCGCGTTCATGCCGACCGATATTGAGATTGCCCGCGCCGCCAAGCTCCAACCGATCACCGCGATCGCCGAGCGAGCCGGTATTCCGGTCGAGGCCTTGCAGCCCTATGGCACCAAGATCGCCAAGGTCGATCTCGATTTTCTCGCCAAGACGCATCAGAGCGGGAAGTCGAAGGGCAAGCTCATTCTCGTCACCGCCATCAATCCGACGGCAGCGGGCGAAGGCAAGACGACGACCTCCGTCGGCCTCGCCGATGCGCTGGGCGTGATCGGCAAGAAGACGATCGTCGCGCTCCGCGAACCCTCACTCGGCCCCTGCTTCGGCGTGAAGGGTGGCGCGGCCGGCGGCGGATATGCCCAGGTCGTGCCGATGGAAGCAATCAACCTCCATTTCACCGGCGATTTTCATGCGATCTCCTCCGCGCACAATCTGCTCGCCGCGCTGATCGACAACCATATCTATTGGGGCAATGAGCTGAAGCTCGATCAGCGCCGCGTCGCTTTCCGCCGCGTCGTCGATATGAACGACCGCGCGCTGCGCGAGATCGTCGTCGCTCTTGGCGGCGCCGCCAATGGTTTTCCGCGCGAAAGCGGCTTCGACATCACGGTTGCCTCCGAAGTGATGGCGATCTTCTGCCTCGCCCGCAATCTCGACGATCTGCAGGATAGGCTGTCGAAGATCGTCGTTGGCTTGAACAACGACAAAAAGCCGATCACCGCCAGCGATCTCCAGGCGCATGGCGCGATGACCGTGCTGCTCAAGGACGCGCTGGCGCCCAATCTCGTGCAGACGATCGAAGGCACGCCCGCTTTCATTCATGGTGGCCCCTTCGCCAATATCGCGCATGGCTGTAATTCGGTGATCGCGACGTCTGCGGCGCTCGATCTCGCCGATTATGTCGTGACCGAAGCAGGCTTCGGTGCCGATCTCGGCGCGGAGAAATTCCTCGACATCAAATGCCGCAAGGCTGGGCTCGCTCCTTCCGCCGCCGTCATCGTCGCGACGCTGCGCGCGATCAAGGCGCAAGGCGGCGTCGTCAAGGCGGACTTGGGCAAAGAAAACCACGCTGCTGTGAAAGCCGGCCTCGCCAATCTCGGCCGCCATATCAGCAATGTGCGGAAGTTCGGCGTGCCCGTCGTCGTCGCGATCAATCATTTCGCCGGCGACAATGAGGGCGAACTCGAGATCATCGCCAAGACCTGCCGCGATGAATTCGGTGCCGATGTCGCGCTCTGCAAACATTGGGCGCTGGGCGGCAAGGGTGCGGTCGAATTGGCAGAGAAAGTCGTCAAACTTGCCGAGGGCGGCGCGTCGAAATTCAAGGTGCTCTATCCCGACGAGATGCCGCTCACCGAAAAGATGCGGACAATCGCGCGCGAAATCTATGGCGCGGCGGATATTTCGATCGAAAGCAGCGCCAAGAAGCAGATCGCGGATATCGAAGCCATGGGCTTCGCCAATTTGCCGATCTGCGTCGCCAAGACGCAATATTCATTTTCGACCGATCCGACGAAGCTCGGCGCGCCGTCGGGCTTCATCGTGCCGGTGCGCGAAGTGCGGCTCTCAGCCGGCGCAGGCTTCGTCGTGATGATCACGGGCGACGTCATGACCATGCCCGGATTGCCGAAAAAGCCGGCGGCTGAGACGATCCGTCTCGATAAGAATGGCGAGATCGAAGGGCTGTTCTGATCAATAGCCTTCCGGCGCGCGGCCCAGTCGCACGCCGGACACCAAAAATCCGAGGCCGAGCACGAGCGTATAGACGAGCCCTCCTCCGCACACGAGGAGGATCAGTTCGATCTCGTTTTCAAAATGGCCAACGCCAAAGGCGAATTCCGCCGCCGGCAGCGTGAAAAAGAGCGCGAAAAGCGACAGCACAAATGCGGCAATCGCCGCAGACCCCGCGCTTTTCGCCAGAAGATCGTCCGGCCAGAGAAGGTCGCGGCGCAAGGCAAAAAAGCAAAGCAGGATGAAATTGAGCCAGGCGCCAAGCGCGGTCGCGAGCGCTAGGCCCTCCGCGCCGAAGGGTTTGAACAGCACGACTTTGAAGCAGATGTTCACCGCGACGGAAAAGAGCGACACCATCATCGGCGTGCGCGTATCGCCGATCGATTGAAAGCTCGCGACGACCGAGCGGATCAAGACGATGGCGATGAGGCCGAAACCATAGGCCGTCAGCACGCGCGCGGAAGCGTCCGCCGCCCCTTCGGTGAAGGCGCCGCGTAGAAAAACGCCGCGCATGATCACTTCCGGAATCATAATGAAGGCGACGAAGAACGGCGCGCCGAGCACGATCGACAGCGCCATGGTGCGGTTTTGCGCGTGAAAGGCGCCGCCGTGATCGCCGAGCGCGAAACGCCGGCTCATCTCGGGCAGGAGAACGGTGCCGGCGGCAATGCCAATGATCCCGATCGGCAGCTGATAGATGCGGTCGGCATAATAGATCGAGGAGACGCCGCCCGTCGGCAACATCGAGCCGATGATCGTATCGGCGAAGAGTGCGAGCTGAACGCCGGCCGAACCGATGACGGCGGGGCCGAGAACCGCGAAGAAATGCCGGATCTCTTTCGTCCAGCTGATGCCCATCAGCTGTTCATGCAGGCCGTCTTCGCGCAAGGCGGCATAGGTCAGCGCGAATTGGCAAAGACCTGAAACGGTGACACCCACCGCCGCGGCATAAGCGGCATTGGGAAAGAGGAAGGCGAGCGCCATGAACCCGATCATCACCAGATTGAGCAGCACTGGCGCAAAAGCCGCAGCAGCAAAATAACCGCGTGCGTTCAAAGTCCCCGATTGCAACGTCACCAGAGTGACGAAGAGCAGATAGGGAAAGGTGATGCGGGTGAGCGTGACGGCGGCAGAAAATTTCACCGGATCGGCGCGAAAGCCCGGCGCAAGCAGATCGATGAATTCCGGCATGAAAATGAGCGCCAGAACCAGCAGCAAAAGCTGCGAATAGAAGAGCAGCGTGAAAATCTGGCTGGAAAAGCGCCAGCCCGCCGTCTCCCCTTGCCGCGCCAGAACCTGCGTGTAGCAAGGCACATAGGCGGCGTTGAACGCACCCTCGCCGAAGATGGCGCGAAAATGATTCGGCAGGCGGAAGGCAACGACAAAAGCATCCGCGAGCTGTCCGGCGCCGAGGACGGCGCCCAGCATCACGTCGCGCAGAAAGCCCGTCAGCCGCGAGAGGAGCGTGAACGCCGCGACGGAAAACAGGTTCCTATACATAAAGCGGCCTTCGTCCTATCAATCCGGCGTTCGCAAGTGACTCGGGCAGGTGAATCGTGTCCGTGAATTGGCCTGCGCGTTGTGTTTCGAGGCGAAAAGATAAGAGTTCGCGACTCGATGGCGTAAGGCTCGGATAGCCCCCACCGGCTATAAGACAGAAATCTTGCTATTTCGCTTGCGCGTTTAGCGGCCCGACGTGTCTCCCAAGTTCAGTTGATCGCCCCGCTTCTTCCTTGGCGATATTGGCAAAAAACGGCTGAATGCATGGTCTCTGGCGGATTTTCGACTGGCGCGGATAAGCGGCAGATTGCGCTTTTTTCCCTCTGTGCCGATGATTTTGGGCTTTCGGAAGGTGTGAGCCGCGGCATTCTTTCCGCGCTTGCCGCCGAGCGGCTTTCGGCCATCAGCGTCATGACAACACGGCCGAACTGGCGCGCCGCGGCGCGCGACCTCGCGGCTTCGGCCCACATGACCGACCTTGGCCTCCATCTCAATCTGACCTTGGCGGCGCCGTTGACCCCCATGCCCAAATTGGCGCCAGCGGGCAGTCTGCCGCCGATCGCGGATCTCCTCTCGGCGGCGCAGGCCGGACGACTGGAGGAGGACGATGTCTGTCTCGAGATCGCCGAGGAGATTGCGGCCCAGCTCTATGCTTTCGCGGTCGCCTTCGGGCGCTTTCCAGATTTCCTCGACGGTCATCAGCATGTCCATGTGCTCCCCGGCGTCCGCAAAGCGCTTTTTGCCATTCTCCAGAAGAAGGGTCTCAGGGGACGACTTTGGCTGCGCGACCCCGGCGATCACCCTTGGCGCATTCTCAGGCGCAAAATCGGGATCAAGAAAGCGCTTGAAATCAGCAAGCTTGCCCGGCCATTCGTCGACGAGGCGCATTCCTATGGATTCGCCGTCAACGAAGGATTTTCCGGCTATTCGGCGGCCGCGAAGAGGCGCGATTATGCGGCCGATTTTGCGCACTATCTCATTGCGCCGGGCCCTGCCCATCTGATCATGTGCCACCCGGGCCATGTTGACGATGACCTCATGCGTTTGAATTCCAAAACACGATCGCGCGAGTACGAACTCGCCTTTCTTCTCTCGTCCTGTTTCGATGAATGCCTGGAACAGCATGGCGCCGCCCTCGGACGGTTCACCGGCCCCGCGCGCCGATGATCGCGCGCATGATTAACCGCCGGTTAAGCCGTTGCAGGCACTCTGCCAGCTCAGATTGTCCGTCCTAAGAAGATTCAACCGGTCAAAGCCTCTTTGCGCTTTCGGCCATGACGGCCTGCCGCCCCTTGCCGATCGATGCCGACATGGTCACGAAAGCCGTTCCCCCGTCAGTTCCGTTTGGGCATCGCAAATCCTTTCGGCAGTCGGTCCTGTTTGTCTCGCTCGCGACGATGGCACTCGCTTTCGTCGTCATCGTCGCCATCGCCGCCATTTACAATAGCGAGAAGGGCGTTCGAGAGCTGAAGCGGCAGGTCGATCTGGCGACAAATATCGACGTTCTATCCCTCTCCGCGATCCTCGGGCGCAACGACATTCCGGCCGCGGGCAAGCGTCTCGCCAATCTGGCGCCGGATCCGGACTTCCGCAGCGCGATGGTGGTCGACCACGACGGCGGAGTCATTATCTCCTTTCCGCAACAGCCGAAGGAGATTTCAGCGGCGCAAGTCGCCGCCCAATTCGGCGGCCGTGATCGCGGGCAAGCCTCGGATATCCTATCGGGCGGCGAACTCATCGTTTATCGGACGCTGCTTGGCAAAGCGATCGATCATCCATTGCTTGGCTTTTTCACCGCGACTTATTCCCTCGATCGGGTCAACCAACGCGCATTCTTCGAACTCCTCGGCTCAATCGCGGGCGCGATCATTCTCCTCGGCCTCATCGGGATTGTTCTGCATGTCTCGCTCGGCCGGATCACTTCGCCGCTCGAGCAGCTCGTTCAATCCGTGCTGAAGATTG
>Ga0181536_10000148_pt1 | contig 78806 bp, 67 predicted proteins | sample PEATcosm2014_Bin_41_FD_121105 | JGI IMG/M metagenome (GOLD analysis project Ga0181536, IMG submission 121105) | Peatland microbial communities from MTU Mesocosm Facility, Houghton, MI, USA - PEATcosm2014_Bin17_60_metaG | ecosystem: Environmental > Terrestrial > Soil > Wetlands > Peat | place... | reverse complement strand
CTCATCGCACCTCGCCGCGCTTACGCGCGCCGGCACTGTCGTGTGCTCGCAGCGGTCCAAATGAGCCGTTTGGTGCATCCCTTAGGCGGCCATCCTGGTGCCCTCTCTCACCGGCGCTAACAAATTTCAACGGCTTACATTAAATCGGGGCATCTGCTTCCGCTAACCGCAGATGGCCAAAAGGCCGTATTTTCGCACAGTTTCTCGCCGCTCGCCCGCCGGATTCTGCCGGGCGCTTCGAGCTGGTTATGCCGGCACTTCCTCGAACAGTGGCGGAATCCCGAGTGGTTGGGAAAGGCTGCATGAAAACCATAGGCAGGGCCTTGGCCATCGCTAAAACAGCGGGGCGGCACAGCCGAGAATCAGCCCGGGGTTTCATCCTGAGTCGTCAGCGACAGCATCTGATCCAGGCGGCCCCGCCCCGATGAGCGCCAGCACGAGCCGTCCGCGCACGGCCTGCTCGTCCGCAAACACGAGCGTCTCCACCCCTGCTCCTATGCCGCCAGAGCACTCTTCGCCGGACCATCTCCGGTCAGCGGATTACGCCATCCTCCGGGCGGGGCCAGTTGCTCCACTGCCGGCGGACCCCATGTCTGCGGCTCATAGAAATGCAGCGGCGCTCCATTTCCGAGCAGTGGATCAATAATCCGCCATGCCTCTTCCACATAGTCCTCGCGTGCAAAAAGGGTGGCATCGCCGGCCAATGCGTCGCTCAGGACCTTCTCGTAGGCATCCATCTGCTCGGCGGTGGACTGCGTGCTCGCCACCATCTCGACCGGCTCGGTAATGATTCTCGTCTCGCCTCCCACCATCACGGTCATACCCATGGCGATCGCCACATCCGGATTGATTCGCAGCCTCAAGTAATTTGAAGTTACACCCTCCGCCGGGAAAATAGCGGGCGGCTTTCGCAGGCGGCAGACAATCTCGGTGCAGGTCACGGGCAGTTGCTTGCCAGCCCGCATATAGAACGGCACCCCCTGCCAGCGCCAGGAATTCACTTCGAGTTTCACCGCTGCGAAGGTCTCGGTCTTCGAGTCCGGCGCCACGCCCTTTTCCTCCCGGTACCCCAGGAACTGGCCGCGAACCACGTTCTTCTCTTTGAGATCCGGAATGGCTTTCAGCACTTTCACCTTCTCGTCGCGCACCGATTCGCTGTCCGTGCGAACCGGAGGCTCCATCGCCAAGTTGCACAGCACCTGGAAGAGATGATTCTGAATCACGTCGCGGATGGTGCCAGTCTGGTCGTAGAACGGCCCGCGGCCTTGCACCCCGAAATCCTCGGCCATCGTTAATCTGCACGCTCTCGACGTAATTGCGGTTCCAGAAGGACTCCATGAAGGTATTGGCAAAGCGGAAGACCACCAGGTTGTTCACCGGCCGCTTGCCCAGGTAGTGATCGATCCGGAAGACGTCTTTCTCTATGAGGTCGAGCAGCCACGACGCGATCACACTACCGCGGCGCCAGAGTTCCGCGATATCGGCAAGTTTGAGGTCGTATTGATACTCCTCCGGATTGCGGAGCGGGGTGGTTTCGGCGTCGGGCGCTTCGCCGGTCTGCTTGCCGATGTTGGCGCTGCGAAGGACTCCCAGGCCTTCAGCGTACGCCGCCATCACGCCGTATTCGATGCCGTTGTGGATCATTTTCACGAAATGGCCGGCGCCGTTCGGGCCACAGTGCAGATAACCCTGCTCGGCCGTGCCGCCCATCTTCTCGCGGCCGGGCGTTTCCGAAATGCTGCCCTTCCCCGGAGCGAGCGCCGCGAAGATGGGCTCGAGGTGCTTCAATGCCGCCTCCTCGCCGCCGATCATCATGCAGTAGCCCCGTTCCAGTCCCCATACGCCTCCGCTCGTGCCGACGTCAACGTAGTGAATCGAGTGCGACGCCAGTTCCTTAGCGCGGCGGATGTCATCCACGTAGTACGAGTTCCCGCCGTCGACCACGATGTCACCCGGCTGCAGAAGCGGCACGAGGTCACCGATGGTGTCGTCCACCACCGCCGCTGGAACCATCAACCAGACCGCACGCGGCGGCGTGAGCTTCGCGACCAAATCGGCGAGCGACGTCGCTCCCACGGCTCTCTCCCTCGCCAACTCTCCGATAGACTTTGGCGACATGTCGAACACCACGCATTGGTGCCCTTTTCGGATGACGCGCCGCGCCATGTTGGCGCCCATCCTTCCCAGACCGATCATTCCCAATTGCATCTCTGCTCCCCTCTCAAAATAGTCAGCCGCGTAAAGCGGCGCTGCCACAACGAATAGCGGCTCTCAGCTGGTCCATCGCCGCGGTGATCCCCTCTTGGTGCCCGAACACCGATGACCCCGCCACGAACACGTCCGCGCCGGAGGACGCTGCCAGCGGCGCCGTCGATTCATCCACGCCGCCATCCACCTCCAGTTCGCAGCGAAGGTTCGCGTGATCGATCATCTTCCGCACGCGCTCAATCTTCGCTAGGGTCGTCTGCAGGAAGTGCTGATGACCGAACCCCGGATCCACGGTCATCACCAGCACCAGATCCACCAGCGGCAGGACCTCCTCGAGCACCGAAGCCGGCGTCGCCGGATTAATCGCCACGCCCGCACGCTTGCCGAGATCCTTAATCCGCCGCACTGTCCGGTTCATATTGCAGTTGCCCTCCCAGTGCACCAGGAACGAATCCGAACCTGCCTCGACGACTCGTCGAAGAAGAAGTCCGGATTCGTGATCATCAGGTGCGTCTCTAGCGGCAGCCGCGTCACGCGCCGGAGCGACTGAACAACGGGCGCGCCCATCGACAGATTGGGCACGAAGTGCCCGTCCATCACATCCACATGAATGCGGTCGGCGCCGGCCCGCTCCGCCTCGGCCACCTGCTCGCCGAGGCGGGCGAAATCGGCCGCCAGTATCGATGGCGCGAGTTTCACCGTTTCTCTCTCCATCGTGCCTGCCTACGCCGGGACGGCGTGCTGGTGCGTCTCGAAGATGGTGACGAACTCGCGGTAGCGCGCGGAAATCTCATCCACCGCCTGGTCCTGCGTGACCTTCTTCGCCAGCCAGTTCACCAGCGGACCCCAGAAACTTGTCCGGCCCACGGCAAAACCGATGAACCCGGGAACGGCCGCCGCGATGCTGAGCCATTCGCGCACCTTGGCGTCGTCCTCGCCGCGCCCCAGGATGATGCACCCCACCTGGTTGCGCCCCTGCCGGCGCGCGGCAGCCACGACGTTTTCGCAATCGGCACGGCGCTCCAGGCCCTCGATCTTCCAGACGTCCGGTTCCACTCCGGCGTCCTGCAGCGCTTCGATGGCCTCCGCCATGAGGTGCGGCCGCAGAGTCAAATCGTAAGCCTTCCGGTCGCCGTGGAGGCCTTCGAGTTGCGCCTTCTCCGGGGGGACCAACAGTTCGAACATGAACAGGCTCCTGCTCTTCGCCCTGTGCAGATAATCCGAGAGGCTTTTCAGCCGCGCCTCCTGCCGGCGGTTGAGTTCCGGGTTGCCCTCCGGGTTGTACCGCACGAGCACTTTGCAGAAAGTGGGAGCGAAAGCCTCAATGTGCTCGGCGAGGCGGTCGGCGTATTCGAAATCGAACTCGTCCTGCCCGCTCTTCTCAGCGGGGCAAGCGGTGAAATATCCCTCGGCCGCCGCGTCGCGCAGAATCGCGGCCCCGAACTGCTCATCCACCAGGATGCCCGCCTTATGTTTGGGCACGCCCGTCTGAATGGCTTTCCGAAAAGCATCGTAGATGACCCGCTTGGCGCCGGCAATTTCCGCCGTCTGTTCGGGGGTCAGTGTCCCGTGCCATCCGAACATGTTCTTCTGGAACGATCCGCGGTGATCGAATGGCAGAATGTATAAAGGCTGGTTGAATCCAAGAGTAGTCATGCGGTCTCCTTGTGCTTCCGGTAATAACGAATCAGGTTGTTGGTCGAGCTGTCATGCGCGAGCTTCGGCTCGGCGGCGCTCTCCAGTTCCGGAATGATGCGCTGCGCCAGCACTTTGCCCAACTCCACGCCCCATTGATCGAACGAGTCAATCTCCCAGATCACTCCTTGGGTGAAGACGGCGTGCTCGTAAAGCGCCACCAGTTTGCCCAGAGTCTCGGGCGTCAACCGCTCGGCGAGGATGACGTTCGACGGCCGGTTTCCCTCGAACACGCGATGCGGCACGAGCCATTGGGGCGTGCCCTCAGCCTCCACATCCGCGGCAGTCTTGCCGAAGGCCAGGGCTTCCGCCTGTGCAAACACATTCGCGATCAGCATGTCATGATGCGGCCCCACCGCGTGAATGGGCTTCGCGAACGCGATGAAATCGCACGGAATCAGCCGTGTCCCCTGATGGATCAATTGATAGAACGAGTGCTGGCCGTTGGTCCCCGGCTCTCCCCAGTAAATCGGACCGGTGTCATGCGCGACATTTTTACCCGAGCGAGTAATTGACTTACCATTGCTTTCCATGGTCAGTTGCTGGAGGTAAGCCGGAAAACGCTTTAGGTACTGTTCGTAGGGCAGCACCGCGAGGGTCTGCGCGCCGAAGAAGTCGTTATACCAGAGCGCCAGCAGGCCCGGAGAGCCGGCAGATTCTGCGCGGCGGGCGCGGTGCGGAAGTGTTCGTCCATCCGGTGCAAACCACTCAACATGGCGCGGAAGTTCTCCTCGCCGATGGCGATCATGGTGGAAAGCCCGATTGCAGAAGACATTGAGTAGCGGCCGCCCACCCAGTCCCAGAACTCGAACATGTTGGCGGTATCCATGCCAAACTTCGCCACTTCCCGTGCATTCGTCGAGATCGCTACGAAGTGCCTCGCGATCGCCTTTTCGTCGCCGCCAAGCCCCGCCAGCAGCCAGCCTCGCGCTGTCCGCGCATTAGTCATTGTCTCGAGCGTTGTGAAGGTTTTCGACGAAACCAGGAAGAGCGTCTCCGCTGGATCGAGGTCGCGCAGCGCCTCCAGTATGTCCGCCCCGTCGATATTGGAAACGAACCGGAACTGAATCGACCGGTCGCTGTAGTACTTCAGCGCCTCGTACGCCATCACCGGGCCGAGATCGGAGCCGCCGATACCGATGTTCACCACGTTCCGAATCTGCTTCCCGGTGTGCCCGCGCCATTCGCCGTTCCGCACCTGAGCGGAGAAATGCGCCATCTTGTCGGGCACGGCGTGAACCTTAGGCACGACATTCTCGCCGCCGGCCATCATCGAGGCGTGCCGGGGAGCACGCAACGCCGTGTGCAGAACCGCACGATTCTCGGTGAAGTTGATCTTCTCGCCACGGAACATCGCCTCGATGTGATCCTGCAGGTTCGATTCGGCTGCCAGCCGGAAAAGCAATTCGAGCGTCTCGTCCGGAACCAGGTTCTTCGAGTAATCCAGTAACAGGCCGGTCGCTTCAAGCGTGTACCGCTCGCCTCGCTTGGGGTCTTCCTTGAAGAGCTGCCGGAGGTGCGTTCCTCGAAGCTTCTTATAATGCGCCGCCAAGTCCACCCACGCAGATTTCTTGCTGGTCGATTTCAGCGAATCCAGTGTTGCTTGCATCGACTTCTGCTCCTTTGCTCGTTCGTTACCTTCGTTCCGGATGCCTTCCGTGACCCAATGAGCGACGGCGGGTAATGTCGAGTGTCAGCGCCCTCGCCTCAAAACGAGGTAGACTCCAACGTCGCGCTGCCTATCCTTGGCGACTCGAGATCGCTGTTCAAAGGCGATTCGACAGTCGTTAAGTTAACGCGCCCCATGGGCCGGGTTTGTACGCTCATATGCGTCGTGCGGGCGAAAGGATGTCCGTCCACGAAGGTTATTTCGCGCACAACGGTTATTTCGCCCACGACGCTGATCCCGCTAGTGAAGATAGAAGGAGTCTTTACGAACTGTCCGGTCACGAGAACCGGCGCACCTGTCACCGAGTCTATCCACAATTCTCCTCGAATCAGCCCCACGCGCCTCTTCTTGGGGGTGATCCGAAAAACGTAGGCCGCACTAGCTCCCGTATCGGCCAGGCCCGCATAACGGAATTTATAGTTTTGCGGAATAATGAGGACCGACGAGAGCGGCAAGTTTTCCGCCTGGCGTTGCGCCGTGAGGTAAGGAACAATCACGCGCGCAAATACGATTGAGTCTCCCCGCTGTTCGGTTATCGCGTACTCGCTGCGCTCGGATTCCCCAACGTCACGGATGGACGAGAGGCTGCCCCGTTTGTTCAGGCCGGGCACGGACGCGGTGATTCTCAGCGCAACAGGACCCGACTCGGTGAACGGGTCGCGTGCATGGAGCCAGTCAATATACCGGGCAAAAGCAATGCTCTCATTGGTTATCGTCTGAATAATCGAAGCCGGAATACGCTGCGCCGAACCGCCCGCAGGCATCAGCAACACGAGCAATCCAATAATCGCAAGCGTGCCTCGAAATAACGAATCCGGCCGGTAGAGTCCGCCGGTGTAACTCGATGGGGCTGTCATTTAGATTCCCTTGCAGACAATGTCATCGCACGTGAGGCGCTAACTGCAGTAACGTGCCGCGCTTGCAGTCACCGGAGCTGCCGCCTGAGACGTTGCAGGCCGGGCAGGCAGGACGTCGCCCTCTTGCCATGGAACATCATAGGTACGCAAGCAGGCGCGACAGCGATACTGTCCGTGAACTGGCCAGAGAGGTTCCGGATGAAACGTCCGGCACCATCCGATAGACGCACGATTCCAGAGGGCTTTCATGGGATTGTCCTTTGTGTCGATTAAACCGAGCACATCCGAATCAGGGCAATGCGACTGCCATTTCGCGCGCTGCGGCTCGGACGGCGGCCCCGCTGCAACATCGGCCCTCCCAAAGGCCTCCATCCCTTGTCATCCCGCACAGAACGAGACCGCCGGTTGTTTCGTCAGCTACTCAAGAGCGAGGTGGCTTCGTGCCGAACCTCGGCATTTGCTTCGGCGGATGACGGGCAACCGGCATCCTGAGTGTTGAAGTACCGAGTTCGTTGCTGGACACCGAGGTGCCAGCATTTCCGTAGAAAGCAAAGGAAGGAGACATATGTGGATCGTTTGGTGCTCGCGAACAGGGATAGGAGTATGCCTGTTCTTCTCGATGTTCGAAGAGCCTCCCTTCGGGCAAGGAATACGGGGACGAAGGAGGCGCTGAAGTGTGCCACTAGAGCGTGATTGCCGCTCGATCCGTCCTTGTTTCTCGCCCCGCACTGTTGTCGCGGCCGTGGCGAGTTTTTCAGTTTCGGTCGTGGCCACGGCTACTGCCGGGGTCTTGGCAGGGTCGGACGGAAGGACTCATAATGTCCTCCGCGGCGCATTGGGGTCCGGGTGCCTCGTAAGGGAGGACGAGAACTGTGCCGCCGGATCGCGCGAAGCGAGGGTCTGCACGAGGTAAGACGTATATATTCCGCGGGCGAGCAGGCGGATGCCTTTCGCGGCCAACCGGCGCAAGAGCACTGTACCGGCCTGGTCTACTGTCGTGACATCGCGCAAGAACACGTAGACCGGCTTTCGTTTTGACTCGGCTTGACTGCAGCAGGTCTCGACTACCGTGACGCACTCGCACGAGAGTTGTCCATCGATAGTGACGACGGTGCGTGACCGTTCCTCTGTTTTCGTAACCCGGATCATGAGCATCACATCCGGAAGATTACCGTGCACTCTGCGATCCAACCCGATCGTATGTGAAGAACCGGCGTCCAGATCGGATCTAGGCCTGGCGAGCCCGGGATTGATGTTCTCTCGTGCCGCAAGATGCCGGCGCATGCCGACGCAATTGCCGAAAATCGGCACGCGACCAAAACGGGCTTGGGTGCGTTCTCCGAGTTGAGGGGGAGAGAGCATCTAGTTCCGGCGAGGCAATAGCTATCGTTGGGGCAGGCTGTTTCCGCTGGCCAGCCAAATGCATGAATCATCGATCAAGACGCAGAACTGACGACGAAATGATGTCCTTACTGCTAGCGATGATCCAGGAAACAGCGCTTCCCACCCCAATGCCATTGACGGTCACGGAGATAGTCGATCACATGGTGCAAGCCGACAACGCGAGGATGGCTGCGTTCTCCGGGTACACGGGAATGCGCCGGTATAGTTTCGAGAACAAAAAGGTCAAGAAGCACGCTGAGATGACGGTGCGCGTAGTGTGCAACCAGACTGGGGCCAAGACGTTCGAAGTGGTGGCGGAGAGCGGCTCAGGGTTCGTCCGAAGCCACATCCTTCGCCGGATGATAGACGCGGAGCGCGAAGCGAGCGAAAAGGCGGAGCACGAGGAGACGCGGATCATACCGCAGAACTATGACTTCCAGCTGCTCGGAACCGAAAACACGGAGAGGCGATCTTCCTATGTATTGGCAATCAGCCCGAAGAAGAAAAACCAATTCATGATTCGCGATCGCATCTGGGTTGACGCGGCGGACTTTGCGATCACCCGTGTGGAGGGCAGTCCGGCGAAGAACCCTTCGTTCTCTATCCGCAGTGTTCACGTCGTCCACCGCTATGATCGGATCGGACAGTTCTGGCTGCCCGTGACCAATGAATCCCGGGCGGAGGCGCGGGTATTCGGGACGAGCGACGTCGGCATCGAATACTTCGATTACCTCATCAACGGCTCGCATGAAAATGCGGGTTCGGCCCCTGGAATAGAACCCGCTACTACAACGGCCCAATGATCCTCGGAGTGAACTAAAAGGCCACCATGCGGATTGAACTTTCACCGACCATCTCCCACGACAGACGAAGTCCTGGATTTCCCGGGGTTGCTCAGTTCTTCCCGGAGCAGCCGCCCCACCGGTTTCTGGGCGATATCCGCAAATTCGTTGGCAAGATATTCGCACGCAGCTCAACGACAAGCCCCGGCCTGGAGCACCCGCAGCAAACCGAAGGCCAATCCTGTCGAAAATGGCCAGCGAACTGCTTTGTGAGATGGCATGGACACGGTGATCGACCAAATATATTGCGGCGGCGGCGCTGGCGGACGGATCGACGCGTCCATTCTGTACCGGGAGAAGAGTTGAAGACCTCCGTCGTCAGCCCGGCACATCTGACCATTGGAAACGCGCCGAAACCGAGCCAAACCGTTATGACTTTCCAGGAATTAGCTGGCCCTGACTGATCCCTTAGATCGGCATACGATTTGCAACGGATCGTTTATGGCAGCCGAACGGGGTGGGAACGCGGCAGCTTAGTGTGTTCATGTCTTAGGAGAGCATCGACGTGTATTCTGAAATAATTCTGAACAATTTCCCTTCGAACATAAGCGGGCATATCAAGCCATCGAATGCCCGCAACCAGTTCTTGAAGAAAATGCTACCGGCAGTTTTGGTGTTTCTATGGGTTTTCGGGCAGTGGGCGATGGCACAGGCCACCGGTTCGATTCAAGGCACCGTTACCGATTCCTCCGATACAACAATATTTGGTGCGGTAGTCACGGTTGAAGGTGCCGATGGGAACCCGCGCACGACAGTCAGTGATAGTGCCGGTGCTTTCAAGATCTCGTCTTTGCCCCCTGGTAATTACTGTGTGAAGGTTTCTGCCAGCGGAATGTCCGACTGGACGGCGCTGAATGTGCCGGCCTCACTTACGCCGGAATCGAAGCCGGTGCTGGCCGTGTTGGAGGTGGCACCCGAGGTAACGACAGTGACAGTCGGGTTGCCGCCGGAGGAGGTGGCGGAGGAACAATTGCACCGGGAACTGAAGCAGCGGGCGCTGGGGATAATTCCAAATTATTACGTCACCTATGAGAACCATCCGGCTCCGTTATCCCCTAAGCAGAAATTACATTTGGGCTTGGCGACGCTCCTGGACCCTGTGACCATCGGTCTGGTGGGGGCTACCGCGGGTATTCAGCAAGCGACGAACAGCTACCACCAGTTTGGTCAGGGTGCGGAGGGTTTTGGGAAGCGCTTTGGAGCGGACTACGGAGCCGCTCTGAATCACATGGTAATCACGTCTGTGGCCGCGGACTCGATTCTGCATCAGGATCCGCGGTACTTCTACAGTGGGCAGGGAACCAAGACCCGACGCGCCTTGTATGCGATTGAGTCCGCCTTCCGCGCCAAGGGCGATAACGGAAAGTGGCAGCCGCCGTACGCCGATCTGATAGGGACGACGGCCTCGGCGGAGATCTCGAACATTTACTACCCGGGTTCCAGGACGCAGTACACTCTGCTGGGTAGAAGCCTGATGTTCCATTTCGCCGGCCTGGTAGCCGTAAACCTGGCCGAGGAGCTGTTCTTGAAAAAGGCGACGAGCAACACACCGGAAGTTCCATCGGCTGCAAACGCGCCCGTGTTACGTGAGGGGACCGCGGTACCGTTAATTGCCGTGGATGGTCTCAGCGCAGAGACAGCGACCGTCGGCCAAACGGTTACTCTTGTTCTAGCAGAGGACTTGACCGTGAGCGGAAACGTAGTGGCAAGGACTGGCGACGTCGCATCCGGGCAAGTGAGTCAAGTCACCGCGGCGGAGGCGCCAGGTGCCGCGATGAGCGTTGCGTTGCAAGGGGTCACGCTCCGGGCGGGCAACGTGAATGTACCTCTGCGAAGCAGTCAAGTACGCGGATCTGTCGGCCCGGTGCAATATAAGCAGCTGCCCGAATCCGGCAAGATCGAAGTAACGTTGTTCGTTGCTGGAAATGTTCAGTTTCCAGACGGCGAATGAGGACTGTTTCTATGGGAATTAGCGGGTCTGCCGTATCGGCACACGATTTGCGATGGATTCTCTTGTGGCAGAAAAACGGAATGCGCCCCACGGGTGGGTTAGCTTCATCTGTTGTTTAGCCCCTTGTCTCATGGGGATGCTCATGACGCTGGCCTGCAGCGCCGCTGCGTTGGGTAGTAGACCGGGTGGCGCGGGAGGCGCGCCATCTGCACTGTGATCTGAACTCGCCAGTTCTACGAGGACGGGAGCGGTGCAAACTCGATCAAATCGCCCTTGCTCGGCGTGTTCATTTCAGAGCTGCGGTAGCATTGCCGGATTTCGAATAAGGAAGTAAAACATGTTCAAAGTAGTCACGGTGGCGAGGGAGTACGGGAGCGGCGGAGGCATCATTGCACGGATGGTGGCTGAGCAATTGGGGTGGAATCTGCTGGATGGGGCATTGATCGGGGCTGTGGCACGGACCGCTGAGGTCGATACCGAAGTCGCAGACCGCTGCGACGAACGCGTCGACTCATGGTGGCATCGATTCAATCGAGGGGGCTTGTGGAGCGCGGCCATGATGGCAGGGATCCCTAAGGACGATGTACGGTTTTTCGACGCAGACACTATGGCCGAGTATACACGACAGGTCATGCTGCAGGCCGCCGTAAAAGGCGACTGCGTCATCGTAGGGCGCGGCGCCCAATGCGTGTTGCAGGATCATGACGAAGCCTTTCACGTCTTCATTTATGCTCCGTGGGCGGAGCGCGTTGAGCGTGCCCGGGCGCGCGCGCAATCCGGCCGGGATGTCGAAGAATTGATTCGCGTCACCGATCACGAACGGGCCAGCTATCTACGGACTTACTACGGATGTGATTGGAAGGATCCCTATCTCTATCACTTGATGATCAACGCGCAAATTGGCACCGGAATGGCGGTACGGATGATCGTCAATGCCGTTCAGGAAGGCTGCTATGGCGCGGCCCTGACATGCGAACGCCAACACGAGCCTCAACTTTCGATTCTCGAAACCATGGGCCAACCGCGCCCGCCCCGCGGTATTGATAACGGCAAGTGCCGATATCCGGCACGTGGGTGGGCATGTGCCAGTCGGCAGAGAATTCCGCTGAAAGCCTGAAAATCGAGAGGCTCCCCGCCCGAGGCGGTGAATGCGACTAAGAAACTGAAGTGCGCTTCTCACGAGAAATGCCGCTGTTGACGACCGCCGCGATGGCGGTGGCAGTCTTGGGATTACTGTTTCCAGGCTTCTGTTCCGGCCAGCCATTGACACCGGCCGAGGCGCTCGACCGTTACCTGGCGTCGGGCGATCAGCAGCCGGCCTGTTCCGATTCCGTGTTCAACGTTCAGATCGACGCCTCGATGCCGACATTGCGCAAACAAGGCAGCATGAGTGGCCTCAAGCTGGTCTCCTGCACGGGCCAAATCGTCTATCGCGGTCTTCGATTCACCGGAGACAAACTCGTCAAGACGGCGGTCATCGCCCGTTTCCTGGCCCACGATACGAATCCGGCAGAACGGACCGGCGATGTCGCAGTTTCACGCCAGAACTATTGGTTCACCTACAACAAGACGTCGGATTACAACCGGCTTACCGCGTACGTGTTTCTCCTGAAGCCCCGCCGCAAACGGGCGGGCCTCTTTCGGGGCGAGCTGTGGTTGACTGCGGACACGGCTGTGCCTTTGCGATTGTGGGGCGATTTGGTAAAGTCACCCTCTATCTTCATCCGCAGTTCCCGGTTAGTGCAGGATTACCAGACAGTTGGCGCGTGCTCCCAGCCGCTCCGGCTGCTGTTGACGGCCCATACGCGAATTGCCGGCACAGTCGAAATGGTCATATGGTTGCAACCGGTGGAAGTTGTTCCGAAATTTCAGAACGGAGGTCAACCGCCAAATGCCGATAGCGAACAATGATATGCCCGCGAAGACAGCAACGGAAGGCGGGGTTTAACGGAGGCAATGGGATTCACGGTGGGCGAATCGCTCTTCAGGAGTTGCCCGTGCTTGGGCAGCAAGCTCGCCCAGGAAGGCATCGACAGCCGCGCCTCTGAGCTTGTCGGTCCCGCCTTTTCCGAGGCATCCGGAGAAGTGCGGGAATGTGGAGCCCGATCCGAAGCTTCTGCCGCGTGACGGCAAATCCCTACCGGACGAGCGTCACCCTGCCGATGATCCGCCGCACGATGCGCGGATGGCTCTACACGTATCTGGGATCGCGCGGAATGGAAGTGCAACCTCGACTGTTGCTGGGCCTTCGATAATCGTGTCCAGGGTATGACCGAAGATGTTGCCCGCCGTTCCATCGACTGGCTGCACGACACGGGCTGCCGCGTATTGGCCCTCATGGCGGCGAAGTTCTGCTGCGGCCGCAGTTCGCGCACAAAGTCGTCGACTACGCCGTCCAGAAGGGATTCTGGGTGTACGTGCCCACCAACGGCCGTCTGATGCGCCGGGAGGTTATCGACCGGTTGGCCGATGCCGGAGTAGCCACCTTCAACCTCGCGGTGGATTCCGTCGCCGACCGGAAAGAGCTGCCTAAGGCGCTCCAACCGATCCGGTCGTATTTCGATTATCTAATCAAGAAACAGTACGTTTACAACTTCAGCGTCTTCTTCAACATCAACATCACCCGTATCAAACCTGGAGGACGTCCGGCAGCTTACCGAAATCGCTCACGACGTGGGGATCGCGACGGACTATCGCATTAACGAATCGCCCATGCTCGAACAGCCGCACTTCAAGCATAAGGACGGCAACAGCAGTTTAATCGCGCCCGGGACTGGCCGCAGGTAGATGCCGTGGTCGACTGGCTCATCGAGAAGAACCGGTCTGGCTACAAGATGGTAAATTCCGTCCGGCGCCTCCAGGAGATGAAGGCGTTCCGGTGTCCTTGACACGTAACGTGACCTGCTCTAAGACGAAACGCATTGGCAACACTATTGCGGTGGATCTAATGGGAGAGGTGGCGTCCGATTCTCTGTTGATCGGGGGAGCAGCGGCTTCGATGCCGGCGCGGGCCTCAGCGCCCCGGTTCGTGAGGCTGTGCCGCGTATCGTCGATGCGGTTCTGAGCGAGCTCCGAAGGCTCAATGTGGCGCACTCCCCTGGAACCAACGCTGGTCAGCCGGGTATCTGATGGAATCCAATTCTTGATAACTACGGACAACAATTATGCGACTGCTGAACTTTGGAATGAGTTTGACCCTGGTCATGGCTGCGATGGCAGCCGACACTGTAACGCTCAGGGACGGCCGCGTGGTCACGGGCACGTACCTGAAAGGCTCACCTCGCGAAATGAGAATCGAGACCGCCGATCAGATCCAGAAAGTGGATCTGACGGACATCGTACGCATCGAATTCGGCGCCGTTCGCGAAAGTCGCGAGAGCGGGATGCCGCCGGCCCCGGATAGCTCCAACTCCAGCTCCGTCTTGCTCCCGGCCGGCACGAAATTAGTCATTCGCATGATCGACGCGGTGGACTCGGAAAAGAACTCAGTCGGGCAGACATTCGCCGCTAGCTTGGATGAGCCGGTCATGATCGATGGTCAGACGATAATTCCCCGCGGCGCCGATGTGGTGGTGAAGCTGGTGGATGACAAGGAATCCGGCAAGCTCACGGGGCGAACGATCCTCACCCTGGACCTGATGAGCCTGAAGGCGAATGGCCGCATAGTGGACGTCAACACCGAAACGGTCACCGAGGAGAGTTCCTCCCGCGGCGCCCGCACTGCCAAAGTGGCTGGAGGCACGGCGGCACTGGGAGCGATTATCGGCGCTATCGCGGGCGGCGGCAAAGGTGCGGCCATCGGCCTGGGATCGGGCGCTGCCGTAGGCGCCGGGGCGGAAATCCTGACCAAGGGCCAGCGCGTGAGAATTCCATCGGAAACGCGGCTGACCTTCGTCCTCGAAAACGCCGTCCGCTTCTGAAGTCGAATCGCCATGTGCCTCGCCATACCCGGAAAGATCATCGAACTCCACGAAAAGAGCTGCATGAGAATGGGCAGAATCGATTACGGGGGCATCACCCGCGAGGCCTGCCCCGAGCCCATCGCCGATCCGCGTTGCGAATTTGGGCCGGAAGGAACTGCAAAATGGCAAAACGCAGCCCTGAAAAACGGACGCAACAGGTGGTTACCTCTGGTTCCGCTGAAGTAATCGACTTAGGAAGCCATCAAGCCGAGAAAGAGGAGATAGCGCGCCTGGCGTACGAGTTTTGGCTCGAGCGCGGATCACCAATCGGAACTGCCGAAGAGGACTGGTTTCGCGCCGAGGCGGAGGTCAGATCACGCCGAGCTGGCCCGTTTGCGGAACTATTCGTGAGGGTTGAACGGATGTCTGAAATAGGACCCGAACGCCCACTCTTGCGATGAGAATGCTCTATGACAACATCCTACTTAGACTCTGGTATCGATGAATATCTGCGTGCGAGGCTCATGCCCGTGGAAGGTGCAATCCCGCATCTCCCCGGAATCGAAATGTACGGTGATTCCGTTCCGGCAGGAACAGCGGGTGGCGACTTGTTCGAATACATCAACTTTCGGCAGCGCTACGATATCGATACGCGAATTGAACAGGCTCTGAGGCTATCTAAGGAGTTTCTGGTTCCGCACCCACCGAACATGCCTGATCATAACTCTGTCGACGATCATGTCGAATGGTTGAAGTCGAAGTTGGACTACCAGTCCGAAATGGAAGCGGCGTATAGAGAAGCTCGAAGCTTGGAGCAAGTGCGCGTTGCGGAAGACCTGAGGGACTTTTATAGTACAGCTGGCGTCCTTGTGGTAGATGCTCAAGGCCATGGAGTGATCTCAGCGAAGATCGCCTCAACCGTACATGACACATTTCACGCGCTCATGCTCTCCGAACTCGATCGTCACGGGAAAACGACACCGGACTTGTTTGAAAAGATCAATCTCCGGCTAGCGCAGTCAGTCACGGCTCGGAATGCACTGGGGAGAAGCCTCAAGGAGAGTGCGCGAGAGATCGCGACCATGCTATACGGCGAGGTGCATCCCTCCGGTCATTTCCGGTTCGTCAATTTCGGTCATCCACCGCCGCTCGTGTTCTCGGCGCAAGAACGCAAGTTCATCGAGGTTGATAAAGGCCGGATGGTGCGCTTCCTGCCGCTTGGGCTGGAGGTTCCCGAAGACCATCCGGACCGAAAGCGGTATTTCTCGATGCACTTCAGGAGGAGGACGGCGGACTACTCGGATATGGCCGAGATCACCCTGATCAAACCGGGCGACATCCTTTTCCTGTACACCGACGGAGTTTATGACGGAAGCGACGAGGAAGAACGCCGCGCTCTCGAAGAGTTGATGGGCGACCATTGCCTGCTTTCCGCGAAGGACATTTGCAACGCCATGTTGGAGCGTGCCTTGAGAATAGATGATCACTTACGCGACACTGGCGAACAGGATCGTATCGACGATAAAACAGTGTTCATTATCAAGCGAAGCGGACCAGGAGCCTGAACCTGCTCGATGCCTCCGAGCGAGGATGCAGGGCCTGATGACCGGCAACAAGTCTGGGATGCCGGGGCTGAAAAACCTGGCCACCGCTGGAGCAGCGGAGGACCAGCGGAGGAAAGTCACGGTGGCCGCCTTCCAAACCGAGTGGCGCCGCTCTCTGAAACGATAGCGTAGTCTATGGCGGTGTCATGCCGAACTCGCTCCATGCGCCCGTCCCGGATAAGAACCGTCGGTGCCTCAAGTTACAAGCAAAACCGCGGGCAGCGAAACGGACCTGAAGACGATTATCCGCGCGTCTTTCCCGAAAGACCATCCGCAAACACATGGACAACCTGTGGATGCTAGGCGGAGAAATTATCCGCGATCTGCACGAAGACCCCTCTCTGAGAAAGGTTGCCACCGAGCATGCCGGGCATATGCCGAAGCGTTTCCGGGTTCGTGCAGATCAACAGGCGGTAGCAACCACGCCGCAGTCTTCAATGCATGACTCCGATGCCCTCACTCAACTCGCGAGAGCCGGCGGCATCGGCACGTATGTCGGCACGTGCTGAGGGCGCCGAAGCAGATTCGGCTGGGATTCTCGTAAGTGCCTGATTTCATGTGAGCGCATCATGGCGTGCTGAGTGCACGTAAGGAACCGTCAGTTTCATCATGCTATATCAACAGCAGACCGTTGTGCAGCCTCCACTAGCCGCCCCGACGCCTGGGCGTAGTTTTCCAATAGGGGCCACGTTGGTACAGGGCGGCGCCAACTTCTCAATCTTCTCCCGAAGTGCGACCGGCATCGAACTGCTTTTTTTCGATCGGGAGGACGACGCTCGTCCTTCGCGTGTCGTCCCCATCGATCCATCAGTGGGCCGCACGTACCACTATTGGCACGTATTCGTGCCCGGGGTGCAAGCAGGTCAGATCTACGGATTCCGGGCTTACGGTCCGTTCGAGCCAACTCGCGGTCTCCGGTTCGACCCATCCAAGCTGCTACTCGATCCGTACGGTCGCGCGGTCGTCGTCCCCAAACACTATAGCCGTGAAGCAGCGCGCCTGAAAGGAGACAACACAGCCACGGCCATGAAGAGCGTGGTTACGGACCCGCAGGCGTATGACTGGGAAGGAGACCTTCCCCTGAAGCGGCCTTGGTCGCGCACCATCATCTACGAGATGCATGTGCGCGGTTTCACCGCGCATCCCAGCTCCGGGCTGGCGGATTCGAAACGTGGCACATACGCCGGAGTGGTCCAGAAGATCCCTTACCTCCAGCAACTGGGCATTACCGCGGTCGAGCTGCTTCCCGTGTTCCAGTTCGATCCCCAGGATGCGCCCCAAGGCCGGACGAACTACTGGGGCTATTCACCGGTCTCATTCTTTGCGCCGCACCAGGCATACAGTTCGCGTCAGGAACCGCTGGGTGCCGTTGATGAATTCCGGGACATGGTGAAGGCGCTGCACCGGGCCGGCATCGAAGTCATTCTCGACGTGGTCTTCAATCATACCGCGGAAGACGGACACGACGGCCCGACGCAGTGCTTCCGCGGCCTGGACAATTCCACTTACTACCTGCTGGAAGAAGACCGCTCACAATACCCCAACTTCACCGGCACTGGCAACACGCTGAATGCGAACCATCCGATTGTACGGCGCATGATTGTGGACAGTCTCCGTTACTGGGTGGAGGAAATGCACGTGGATGGCTTCCGTTTCGATCTTGCGTCCATCCTGGCGCGCGATTCCTCGGGAGCTGTCATGTCGAATCCTCCGGTGCTTTGGGACATCGAGTCCGACCCGGCGCTGGCGGGTACCAAAATGATCGCGGAAGCATGGGATGCGGCTGGACTCTATCAGGTCGGCAACTTCACGGGCGACAGTTGGAAGGAGTGGAATGACCGGTTTCGCGACGACATCCGCGACTTCTTCCGGGGCGCGAATGATTCGGTCGGGCGCGCAGCCGATCGTCTGCTTGGCAGCCCCAGCATCTATGGTTGGAAAGAGCGGGAACTTGAGGAGAGTATCAACTTCGTTGCGTGCCACGACGGATTCACACTGAACGATGTCGTCTCCTATGACCACAAGCACAACGAAGAGAATGGTGAGGACAACCGCGATGGATCTGGGGAAAACCGAAGCTGGAACTGCGGCATTGAAGGTCCTACGGACGATGCCGTAATCGAGAGGCTTCGCAACCGTCAGGTGAAGAACTTTCTCACAGTCGCCATGTTGTCCGGCGGTGTGCCTATGTTTGTGATGGGCGATGAGGTGAGGCGTAGCCAGCGCGGCAACAATAACGCCTACTGCCAGGACAATGACACGAGTTGGTTCGACTGGAACCTGCTCTCCAAACATGCGGATGTCCTCCGGTTCGTGAAGTTACTGATTAAGCGCCGTGTCATCCGAGACCTCGAACATGAACGCCGGCGAGTGAATCTGAGCCAGGTCCTGCGCGAGGCAAAACCCGCCTGGCACGGCGTGAAACTCAATGAGCCGGACTGGTCGCCTTTCTCACACAGCATCGCAATCGGCGGGGAATTGAAGAACGAATCGGTATTGGCGCACGTCATTCTGAATTCGTATTTGGAGCCTCTCGACTTCGAACTTCCCATATTGAGCGGCGATAGCAAGCACTGGCGGCGGTGGATCGATACCGCACTGGATCCGCCGCATGAGATTTGCGAATGGAATGCGGAGCAAGCAGTTCTGGGCAATACATATCGTGCTGGCGCACGGTCCGTGGTGGTGCTCATCGCAGGTGACGGCCGAAAGCGGGACATTTCAACTGGAGTTCAATCGTGACCACCTCCTTACAATTGACCTACGGCGGAGTTTTCCTTGGGGTTTTTGCCCAACAAGTCGGCCTGCCTATTCCCTCAGTCGTTTTTCTGATGGCCGCAGGCGCGCTTTCGGCCCATGGAGCAATGAACCCGACGATCATTGTGTTCTTGGGTGTTTTGGGTTGTCTGGCAGGCGATGGGATATGGTTCTGGATTGGCCGCAGGTGGGGGTCTAAGGCTGTGCGGCTACTCTGCCGGCTTACCTCCGACCCGCGAAGGTGCTTCAGGGATGCGCAGGAAAAGTTTCGCCGTTATGGCCTCCCCGTATTGTGTGTGGCCAAGTTTCTCCCTGGACTGGATGCCGTCATGCCGCCACTTGGCGGCGCAGAAGGAGTGTCGCTTACGCGCTTCGTTGCGCTCGATGCCGTAGGTAGCTTCCTCTGGTCCGCCTGCTATGTAGGGCTGGGCTATCTCTTCTCGAATCAATTGGATATCGCAATTCGTTGGGTTCAACATTGCGGGACCGCCCTCGGTATCGCGATTGTGGTTCCGCTGGTTCTCTATGCCGGCTCGCGGGGCCTGACGCTGGTGCGAATGATCCGACAACTGCGGCTGCGCCGCATCAGTCCGCCGATGCTCGCACGCAAACTGAAATCCAACAGCAAGGTCGCCGTGATCGACCTGTTGAGTTTCGAAGAAGGAACCGAAGGTGAAAGCCTGGAGGCTATTCCTGGTGCTTTCAGCGTAGATCCCTCTCTGTTGCGGAAAGCTCCATATATCACTGTTCCGGATGATGTCAAGATCATTCTCTATTGCTCTTCGGGCAGTGATATGGTGAGCGCGCGAGCAGCCGTGGGCTTAAAACGGATAGGCGTTGACAAAGTATGGGTACTGGAAGGTGGACTCAAGGCGTGGCGTGAACACGGGTTCCCTGTCTCTCAGGCCCTCGAAGTACCGGAAGTCGTTGCCAAACGTTTTGGTGTTAAGTTGCCAGCACCCGTTACTGTCTTGAGTTGAGAAGCAGAGAGATCGGTGCAGAAAAGGAGCATAAGATGACAACAAAAGATCTTCCCGAGACGGCAATGGCGACATTGTCTCCGGCTACGAACAGCCCATTGCGGGCCTCGGAACTGCTGCGGCAGTATGGTTGCGGACCGATACCTTTCGTCGGAACGGAGAACGCATTCTACGACCGGCATCTGATATTCGACAGAGTGATCGACCCGGGGGTGGCAACGGCGCGGGAACGCTTCGAAGCATTTGCCCATTCCGTCCGCGACATCCTGGCGCAGCGATGGGTGCTGACCAAGAAGACATACGAGAGACAAAACCCAAAGCGCATCTATTATCTTTCGATGGAGTTCCTGATCGGGCGCTCCGCGGCGAACAATGTGACCAACTTACTGCTTGATCCTTTGGTGCAGTACGCCGCGGATGAAGCGGGAATCGACTGGCTCAATCTGCTGGAAGAGGAGCCCGATGCCGGTCTGGGGAATGGAGGATTGGGCCGTCTGGCGGCGTGCTTCCTCGACTCCATGGCCACTATGCAGCTACCCGCGACCGGTTACGGCCTGCGATACGAGTACGGGATGTTCCGGCAATCGATTATGGACGGGTGGCAGAAAGAAAACGCCGATAACTGGCTTCGCCAGTCGGACCCCTGGGAGATAGCGCGGCCGTCCGAAAAGGTGGAAGTCAAGCTGAACTGCTCTATCCAGGTGAGGGGTGGTCGATTCGAAGTGATTCCTGGCCGGCCATCGACACTGTACGGCATTCCCTTCGATCGTCCAGTCGTGGGGCACGGGGGAAAGACGATCAATACTTTGCGTCTTTGGGCCGCGGCGGCCCCCGACTATTTCAACTTCGAGGAATTCGGGAGCGGGGATTTCATCGGGGCTCTGGGCGAAACCCTGGAAGCGGAATCCCTCACCCGAGTTTTGTACCCGGATGACTCGACAACAGTCGGCCGGCAACTGCGCTTCGCGCAGGAAAACTTCCTGGTTGCCTGTTCGCTGGCCGACATCGTACGCCGGTTCCGGCGGCTGCACAACGATTGGGACAGGCTGCCCGAGAAGGCAGCGATACAACTGAATGACACACATCCTGCCATGGCGGTCCCCGAACTGATGCGAATTCTGCTGGATGACGCGCACTTGAGCTGGGAGGAAGCCTGGAGCCTGACCAGGAGGACGCTGGCCTATACCAATCACACGCTGCTGCCGGAAGCCTTGGAGAAGTGGCCGGTGGAAGCGTTTGAAGTCCTGGTGCCGCGGCAACTGGAGATCGTCTACGAAATCGATCGGAGGCTCCTGGAGGACGCCCGCAAGTATTTCCCTGGGGACGAGCGCCGCGTGGAACGCGTGAGATTGGTCGAGGAGGGTGCCGAGCGCAAGATCCGAATGGCCAACCTGGCCATTGTCGGTTCGCACAGCACGAACGGCGTTGCGGCTGTCCATTCGAAGCTTTTACGAAGCTCCACCGTGAAAGATCTCGCGGACATGTTCCCGGAGCGCTTCAACAACAAAACCAATGGGGTGACTCCGCGCCGATGGTTGTTACAGGCCAATCCGGGGTTGGCAAGCGCCATCACGGAAGCGATCGGCGAAGGGTGGGTTACCGACCTTCGAGAACTCTCGAAGCTGAAGCCCCTGGCCGGCGACCCGGCCTTCCGGGATGCGTTTCTGGCGTCAAAGGCACAGGCCAAATCGCGGTTTGCGAACTGGCTCAAAGTTACATCGGGGCGAATTGTCGACCCCCAAACCGTGTTCGACTGTCAGGTCAAGCGAATTCACGAATACAAGAGACAATTGCTGAACGCGCTGCGGATTATCGTCGAGTACAACCGGCTGCGCAACAATCCGAACCTGGAGGTGGTTCCACGCACATACTTCTTTGCCGGCAAGGCGGCCCCGGCGTACCGTTTGGCGAAGCTGATTATCAAGTTCATCAACAACCTGGCAGAGACGATCGATTCCGACCCGGTTACTCGAGGCCGTATCAATATCATCTTCCTTCCTGAATACAACGTGTCGCTGGCGGAGAAGTTGATTCCCGCAAGCGATGTCTCCAACCAGATTTCTACGGCGGGATTTGAGGCGAGCGGCACCAGCAACATGAAGTTCATGATGAACGGAGCGCTCACGGTCGGAACGCGGGATGGCGCGACCATCGAGATGGCGGAGGAAGCCGGAGAAGACAACCTGTTTCTGTTCGGTCTAACTGTGGAACAGGTGGAGGCCAGCAGAGGCTGGTACAGCCCGTATTGGCACTACGAGAATGAGCCGGAAACCAGGGCAGCACTTGACCTTATCTTTTCCGGGCACTTCAATCGGAGCGAGCCTGGGATTTTCGACCCGCTGCGCGAGGTGCTGCTAACAGGTGGCGACTATTACATGCACCTGGCCGATCTGACATCGTATTGCCAAGCGCAGGACCGGCTCGGCGCACTCTATTCGGATTCCGGCACATGGGCGCAGAAAGCGATCCTGAATGTCGCCAGCAGCGGTAAGTTTTCGAGCGACCGCACCATTGCTCAATATGCGGCCGAGATTTGGACGGCCGAACCTTGTCCGGTGCTGTAGAAACTCCATGGAAGGAGCAAACACATGAGACGACTTAAGATGTCCTGGAATACGGAGCGAGGCCGCCTAGCCTGCCGCTGGATTGAATCAAGTGAGAAATGTGGGCCATCCTCGTTCGCCGACCGGTTACGGCTTTCATTCAATCCAGGAAATCATTCGGGCGATTCTTTGGGGGAAAGATGAGTAGTGGCAACGGGCTGCAGAAGACACGCCCATTTCCGCCCGAGTACCGAGCGTCGGGCTTGTTGCTCCATGTCACATCGCTGCCCTCGCCTTACGGTATCGGTGACCTGGGACCGGAGGCATTTGCTTGGATCGACCGGCTGCATGATGCCGGCCAAAGATGGTGGCAGGCACTTCCCTTGGGGCCGACTGGATATGGAAATTCGCCGTATCAGCCATTGTCCTCATTTGCTGGGAACGCCCTGGTGATCAGTCCGCAGTCGCTGAACGCGGAAGGTTTGCTCGATCCAAGCGACTGCCAGGGTCAATTCGCACCCGGAGCCGTCGATTACGAATCAGTAATCCCGTTCAAGGAAAGACTTCACCAAACAGCATGGAACCGTTTCCAACGAGTGAGGCGGAGCGACCTGCTGCGTGACTATGAAGAATTCTGCTCGGTGCAGGCATCTTGGCTGGACGACTACGCTCTCTTTCGGGCGCTGAAAAGCAAGTACGGCGGCGCCTATTACATTGAATGGCCGGCGGAGTTGGTTGAGAGGCGTCCGAGTGCTTTAGCCCAAGCCTTGCGGGAACTCAGAGATGAGGTCGACCGGATCCGGTTCACGCAATTTCTGGTGTCCCGGCAAGGCGAGAAGCTAAAAGAGTACGCGCATTCAAAGGGAGTGACACTGATTGGTGACCTGCCATTCTTCGTTTCGCCCGATTCTAGCGACGTCTGGGCCAACCCTGCGTTCTTTCTTCTGGACGAGCGCCGCCGGCCGAAGTTTGTGGCCGGGGTGCCGCCCGATTACTTCAGCGCGCAGGGCCAGTTGTGGGGAAATCCCGTTTACAACTGGGACGCGCTCCGCGCCACGGGATACCAATGGTGTATCGATCGCTTTCGCGCGCTTTTGTCACATGTGGACTTGATTCGCCTCGATCACTTCCGCGCGTTTGCGGCGGCTTGGCACATTCCGTCTGAAGCTCCCACGGCCCAGACAGGGTGTTGGGTGCCGGGTCCGGGAGCCGGCTTTTTCCAGAAAGTGGAAGCTGAGCTGGGCGGACTGCCATTCATTGCTGAAGATCTCGGTCTGATCACTCCGGATGTAGAAACGCTTCGTGACCAGTTCCAGATTCCAGGCACGCGGGTTCTGCAGTTCGCCTTCGATGGCCATGAAGACAATCCGTACCTTCCACAGAACCTCGGCAGTAAAAGCGTAGTCTACACCGGTACGCACGACAACCCTACAAGCCGCGAGTGGTTCGAAGAGCTTACCCAGAGTCAGAAAGAGACCTTGTGGAGCAGATATCTCAACGCGGATAACGGCCGGGTTATCGAGCCTGGTCCGGCTCTAATGGGTTTGGCGTGGTCATCACGCGCGGCGCTGGCGATAGCGCCGTTACATGATCTGTTGAACCTGGGGCGGGAAGCTCGCATGAATGTACCTGGCTGTGCGCGAGGGAATTGGCGCTGGAGATGCACGGACGAAATGCTCATGGATAAACCGTTCGCCTGGTTACGGGACCTGACTGCCAATTCCAAACGGCTGGCGGATGCCGGCATCGTTGGAACTGGCGAAGGAGCGGAATGAAATCGGCGCTGTTTCGCAGATGGAGAGAGAACGACAGGGTTGAGGAAACCCGGCTGGAAGCAGGTGAGATCACCGTGCACGTTGTCCCTTCGAGTAACTTATTGACGGTAGCTGTCGCGGGACGCACGACGATCGATTCATCTCCGCATCTGCGGTCCGTGCTCCTCGGACAGCTCCATCGAGGTGCAACTCCAGTCGTGGTTATCGACGCGTCCGCCCTGTCCTATCTGGACATGTCCGGCATCGCAACGCTTCTGGAAGCACTGAAGGCTGCTTGCGAATGTTCGGTGAAGCTGCGCCTCACCGGGATGAGCGGCCAGGCCCGGACGCTCGCGGAAATCGCCCAACTGGATACGATTTTTTGTGCTTGGGGATCGGAGGTGGAGTTCCGTTGACCTTTCTGGAGCAAGTCGGGCAAGCAGCGATCGTCCAGTTAGAGGATGCCGGTGCATTGACCATGCAGTTCTGGTCGGTACTTCTCAAGCTTCCGCGCATATTGCCGATCGTGGGCGCCAGAAGGCGTTGGCGTTCGGCCGTCGAGCAGATGCTCACGATCGGAGCGAGCGCGCTTCCTATGGCGGGCGCGATGTCGCTTTGCTCAGGTTTCATACTGGCTCTCCAGAGCGCCTCCGAATTGCGGAGGTTCGGCGCTTTGGAGTTGGTTGTGGAAGTGATCGTGATCGCCTTTACCCGGGAGATGGGCCCCCTCGTCACCGCTCTCAGTGTGAGCGGCCGTTCCGCCTCGGCCATATCGGCGGAGATCGGAACGATGGTTGTGACGGAGGAGATCGACGCGCTCCGCGTAATGGGCCTCGATCCGGTGGAGTTCACCCTTGCGCCAAAGTATCTGGCTGCCTTGATCACCGTGCCGTGCCTCACGATCCTGAGCACATTTTGTGGAATCTTCGCAGGGTACCTGTTCCTGGCCTTCAGCATGGACATGAGCCTTCGCATTTACTTCCACGCGGTCGCTCAAGCGATGCTCCTGCGCGACGTCGCCTTCGGGCTGGTCAAGAGCCTGGTGTTCGCCACCATCATCGTCCACGTCGGCTGCCTGGAGGGCCTGCGAGTCCGCGGCGGCCCGGAAGCCGTTGGGCATTCCACTACGGCCGCCGTGGTGAAATCGACCTTCCTCATTATCCTTGCGGACCTCGGGACCACGGCAATCTTCTATCTCATGGGCTGGAGTTCGACCGGATGACAACACCCAGTGCAGCAAAAGCCGGCGACGCCGTGATTTCCATACGAGGCGTGTCCATGTCCTATGGCGGGAGGCGCGTGCTGGACCGGGTCGACCTGGATGTTTGCCGGGGCGAAATTCTGGTCTTGCTCGGCGGAAGCGGTTCCGGAAAGACCACCTTGTTGAAGCACGTGCTTGGACTGGCGAAACCCGAGGCCGGCAGCATCGCCATCAACGGCGTGGACATCACGCGCTGCTCGCAATCGGAGCTCAGCGCGGTTCGCCGGCGAATCGGTGTCGCTTTTCAAGGCGGGGCGCTCTTCAATTCCATGTCCGTTGAGGATAACGTTGCCCTGCCCCTGCGGGAGTTGACGCGGCTCGCGGATTCCACCATCAAGCTGGTGGTCTGGATGAACCTGATGGCGGTCGGTCTGGCGGACGCCGGCTCGCTTTACCCTCCCGAGCTATCCGGAGGAATGCGGAAGCGCGCGGGCGTAGCGCGGGCGATGGCGCTGGATCCGGAGATCCTGATCCTCGACGAGCCTTCCGCGGGACTCGATCCGATCGTCTCGGCCGAGCTGGATCAACTGATTCTGTTCCTGAAGCGCTCCTTCGGCGTAACAATCCTCGTCGTGACGCACGAACTGGAAAGCGCGTTCCACATCGCCGACCGCGTGGCAATGCTTTACCAGGGCCGGCTGATTGCGGTGGATAAGAAGGAACAATTCGCCGGGCACGCGCATCCGCGGATACGGCAGTTCCTCGACCGCCAGCCTGACGCCATGCCGCGAGTCGCGGCCGAAGAATTCATAGCTTCCTATTTGCGGGGGTCCAATACATGACTACTGAGGCAAAAGTCGGCGTGTTCGTCATCGCCAGCCTGCTGAGCCTTGGCTCGGCGACGTATTTCGTACATACGACGCAAACCGTGCACGGGCAAGTACCGTACAACACCCACCTGCGCAATGCCGGCGGCCTCGCCCCTGGAGCGGCCGTGCTCTTCGGTGGCATCAAGGTGGGCCAGGTAACCGCTGTGCGGCCCTGGTCCGAAGATCCGACCCGAATCGAGATCGTATTTGCGGTGAAGACCGGGACTCCCATGAATCAGAACTCGACGGCCCGTGTGGGAACCATCAGCATCATGGCCACCCCGGCGCTCATGATCACGACCGGCAGCAATGAAGCCGGCCGCCTGAGTGCCGGCGACGTGGTCCCCTCCGCGGAGTCTCTCAGCCTGGAAGAGTTCGAGGCGCGCGTTGCCAAGGTTGCTGAGTCGGCAGATGCCCTGATAGCGGAGCTCCGGAGAGAGATCCCGGCCGTGACAGGCGACGCGCGGACGCTTCTCGCGAATCTGAACCAGATCAGCGGTGTGCAGAACCAGAAGAGCATCGGGCGGATCTTGGGGAATGTCGACACGTTGTTGGAACGGGAGTCGCCCAAGATCGCGCAAATCACCGATCGGATCTCCGACTTGGCGAAACACGCGGACTCCGTCGTCGGTTCAGTGGAGCCGGTTGTTAACCACGTGGACCAGACTGTCGCCAAGGTCGGCAACACCGTCGACGCAATTCGTGAGCCGCTCACGAAGGACCTCACCGAATTGGAAAGCACCCTCCAGGCGGCCCAGACTGTCCTGGCAGATGTCCATGGTGTGGTGGGCTCCAACGAAGCCGACATTGGCGAAACCGTCCGGAATCTACGTTCCGCGTCGGAAAATGTCCGCGTCCTGACTGAGTCACTCAAGCAGCGTCCATGGAGCCTTATTCGAACCAAACAGCCCGCCGATCGGAGGATACCGCAATGAAGAAGCTGACAGTCGCGTTCCTGGGAGCACTCGTGCTCGCCGGCTGTGGGAGAGTTCGTTACCCCGCAAGCTATGTCCTTACTTTCCCGCCGCCGGCCCCTCAGGCGGCGCATTCCAATGACGCTCTAGGGCCTCTCGCAATCCGTGAATTCCGATGTCCGGAATATCTCTGCGAAGGCCGCATCGCGTATCGTCCAAGTCCGGAAGAGGTCGCGTTCTACGAATACCATCGTTGGGCGATGGATCCCCGCCAGGCTATCACGCAATACGTGGAGGACGGTCTTCGGGCCCAATCGCTTTTCCAGAGCGTGACGGTCCACGAGCGTGGTTCGGAGACGGCGTATGTCCTGAGCGGCAATATAGAGCGATTCGAGGAAGTGGACCGAGGCCACGACGTCCATGCGGTTTGCACGATCTCGGCGCAACTGCTGGATACTCGAACGAGATCTGTCGTCTGGAGTCACACGGCATCGGAAACGGTACCGGTGGAGAAGCGGGACATCGCCGGTGTCGTCGGCAGCCTCTCGGCGGCCGCTCGGACTGTCGCCGATCGCTTGCTTAAGTCGATGACGGAGGAACTGCCGGCAACGATGGCGCGGAACGGCTCAACCACAGCGCTGATCCACACACGGTGAAGAAAGACGGAACCGCATCATCGGCACGATGTGGACTGTCGAGGTTCTCGATTCCCCCGTCGAGGGCGCGCCGGGGACAGGGCGCTTCATGTCGCTCCGCCGGAATTTCAGCCCTGAAGGATTACTTTTAGGAGGTAGAACTCTATGGCCGTTAATGGACCGATTATCGTTGCGTTTGCGGCTCTCGGTGGATCCCTCGTTGGCGCTTGCTCGTCCATTGCTGCGACGTTCATGGGACAGCGGCTGCAAGCTCGATGGGCCCGCCTCAGAGCTGAATTGGAGGAGCGCGAGAAACTCTACGGAATATTCGTTGAGGAAGCTGTACATCTGTTTGTCGATTCTATTCGGCAATCGGCAATCGACCCCGCAAAGATAATGCGGCTCTACTCAAAGGTAGCCCGCATACGCCTGACATCGAGTGATCGAGTTCTTCGTGCCGCGGAGGAAGTTGGAAGGCGGCTACTTGAGGCTTATGAGCGGCCGCCGGAAAACCCCGCCGAAGTTCTTGCGCGATACGTGAACGGCGAGGAGCGTCTAGATCCGCTCCGAGAGTTTACAGAGGCTTGCCGCGAGGAGCAGGCTAAATCTCTTCAACAAGTTTGATGATGCCCGATACCGAGGATATCCGAATACCCGCTCCGCGCCGAGATTAAACGGGGACGATTCGCTGTTTGCCGCCAACCGAGATGATTACACCTTCGAAAACGTCAAGGATTCTTGCCAAAGGATCGGTCGAGGGCACCCGCCACCATTCTGTCGAGTCCATCGAATGCAGGTTATTTCGGGCTGTCTCCGACTGTGACACTTCCCACTCCTTATGATCATTAGGCCGGCTGAGAATTGAAACGTACTTAGAAATTGCGAACCTACTTGATCTTTCGGCCAGATTTCGGCACGCAAAGGTGGCGGCACTGGCCCGAAACCGGATCGCACAATCGGCAGGATCTTTTTGCCAAATGGCGCGAGGTCAATCCGCATTCCACATTTGTGACCAGCTGCCACACGCAGTTCTGGTCGTAGAGTCCGCCCGCGACTTCTGTGGTTTTGTACTGCAAATGAACTCTCATGGCCGCCCCTCCATTAAGTAGTTGAAATACATTCACATGTTCATCCCGCGCCATAGCCTCGTTTAGTCCGCCGCCGGCGCACGGACCCAGATCGCCTCAACCTACGCGAGGTCTGCGGTAACCTGGGACAGCGCGTACTCCTGGAGATGGCGGGCGTCGGCGTTGAATTTTCGGATGCCTTCGGCCAGTTTCTCCGTAGCCATGGCGTCTTCGTTGTGCATCCACCGAAAAGTCTTCTCATCCAGGTGAAGACGATCGCCGCCAAAGGCCTTGGCCTTCTCCGGATCGAGCTTGCGGTCCAGTACTCCCTCGGCCTGCTCCAGTTGGTCGAGAAGCTCGGGACTGATGGTGAGCAGGTCCGATCCGGCCAGGCCGGCAATCTGATTGGCATTGCGGAAACTGGCGCCCATCACCTGAGTCTTGTAGCCGAATCTCTTGTAATAATTGTAAATACGGGTTACGGATGCGACGCCGGGATCCTGGTCGGGTGGAATCTCAGCGCCCCCATGTTCCTTTTTATACCAATCGTAGATACGGCCGACGAAGGGCGAGATCAGAGTGACTCCCGCTTCAGCGCACGCAACGGCCTGGGCGAAGCTGAAGAGCAGAGTCAGATTGCAGTGAATGCCTTCTCTTTCGAGCCGCTCGGCGGCGCGGATGCCTTCCCACGTGCTTGCTATTTTGATCAGGACACGTTCCCGGGTGATGGCTTTTGCTTCGTACAGGGAAATGAGTTTGCGGGCCTTCGCGATGGTGCCCTCGGTATCGAAGCTCAGGCTCGCGGCCACTTCAGTGGATACGCGCCCAGGAACCACCTTCAGAATCTCGCATCCGAACAGCACGAAGAGGTGATCAATAAACTCCTGGGCCATTTCCTGGTCGCTGCCGCCGCGTTCGGAAGCAAGCTCAACGGCTTCATCCACGAGGCGCCGGTACTCTGGCATCTGCGCGGCATGATACAGGAGGGATGGGTTGGTGGTGGCGTCCTGGGGACGGTGGCGGGCGATCGCCTCGATATCTCCCGTGTCGGCCACGACCGTGGTGTATTTCTTTAGAGATTCAAGAAGGGTCATAATCGTTTTCCTCAATTCGTGATTACACTGTGTTCGACTCGTTTCACTTTTTCCAGGCGGCGCCGGTGGCGCGCCGCCTCGCTGAATCTGGCGCTCAGAAAATTCCTGGTGCATTCCCAGGCCACGGCGATTCCCGTCGTCTGCCCACCGAGGCAAAGTATGTTCAAATCATCGTCTTCTACACCTTGTCGCGCGGAATAATCGTCGTGGCACAACGCCGCGCGCACGCCAGTGACCTTGTTTGCCGCCACCGATGCGCCAACGCCGCTGCCGCATAGCAAGACGCCCCGCTCCACGAATCCGTTGGCAACGGCCCGTGCGAGCGGGATGGCGAAATCCGGATAGTCGTCATCGGGCTCGAAGGCCATGTTCCCGAAATCGATCACTTCGTGCCCCTGCTCCGCCAGTCTTTTGACGAGTTGCTCCTTCATCTGAAAACCGCCATGATCTGCGCCGATGCCTATTCTCATGTGCTATCCCCTTAGTCCCGAGCTTTATGCGGGACAATCTGACTTTTTGCCGCAGCCACGATGTGATCCACGGTGAACCCGAATTTCTTCAACAGTTGTTTGAGAGGAGCCGACGCCCCGAAGGTTTCTATCCCGATGTTGTCACCCTCTGTTCCCGTGTACTTGGTCCAGCCGAAGTCCGAAGCTTCTTCCACGGATACCCGGGCCTTCACGGGCGGAGGCAGAACAGAGTCCCTGTATTCGCGATCCTGATCGTCGAACAGTTCCCATGACGGCATGCTGACGACACGCGCGCGCACGCCCTCGTCGGTCAATTGCTCGTAAGCTTCGAGACAGAGGGAAACTTCGCTGCCGGTTCCGATCAGGATGACTTCCGGATCGGCGTTGGGAGCGTCCGCCAGGATGTAGGCGCCCCGCGCCAAGCCCGAAGCAGCAGCATATCTGGAGCGGTCGATGGTGGGTACCGCCTGCCGCGTGAGCACCAAAACAGCCGGCTCATGGTGCAATTGCAGGATAACTTTCCATGCTTCCCGAACCTCGTTGGCGTCGCACGGCCGGATCGTAATCAGCCCGGGCATCGCACGCATGTGCGCGAGCTGCTCCACCGGCTGATGAGTCGGGCCATCCTCACCCACTCCGATCGAATCGTGAGTGAAGATATAGATCACCGGAATCTCCATTAGGGCGCTCAGTCGAAGCGATCCCCGCATATAATCGACGAAAATGAAGAATCCAGAGCCGAAGGGCCTCACCTTCACCAGGCTCATTCCATTCAGGATCGCGCCCATAGCGTGCTCTCGGATTCCGAAATGGAAATTGCGTCCCGCGTAATTCTCCGCCGAAAAATCCCCGGCGCCTTCGTGGGTTATGCGAGTCTTGGTGGAGGGGGACAGATCGGCGGAGCCGCCGATCAGCCAGGGAATGTTCTTAGCCACTGCGTTCAATACCTTCGCCGAGGACTCGCGTGTGGCCAGGCCTTTCGGGTCGGCGGGGAACTCGGGCAGATCGCGGTCCCAGTCTACGGGAAGCTGGCGGTGCTGCATGCGAAACAGTTCTTCGGCAAGTTCGGGATACTGCTTGCGGTACTCGGCGATGCGCTCAAACCAGGCATCGCGCAGATCCTTGCCGCGCTGGCCAATCCCCTGCCGGAAGTGATCGTAGACGCCATCCGGCACGTAGAATTTCTTGTCTTCGGGCCAGCCGTAGTTCCGTTTGGCCAGACGAACCTCCTCGTCACCCAATGGCTCACCGTGTGCGCCGCTGGTATCCTGCTTGTGGGGCGCGCCGTAGCCGATATGACTGTCAACGATGATCAGCGTAGGCCGGTCGTTGGTGCTTTGAAACGTTCGGAACGCTCGGGCAAGCATCTCGAGATCGTTCGCATCGCCCACCCGAGTTACGTTCCACCCGTAGCCGATAAAGCGGGTGGCCACATCCTCCGTGAAAGCCAGAGCGGTATTGCCTTCGATGGTGATGTGATTGTTGTCGTAAATCCAGCAGAGATTGGCGAGCCCCAAATGCCCCGCCAGCGATGCGGCCTCGCCGGATATGCCCTCCATCATGCAACCGTCTCCGCAAAGCGCGTAGACGTTGAAGTCAAACAGTTCGAAGCCGGGGCGGTTGTACCGCGCGGCAAGCCACTGCCGCGCGATGGCCATCCCGACGCTCGTAGCAACGCCTTGGCCGAGCGGTCCCGTAGTGGTCTCGACGCCCGATGTCCAGCGATACTCGGGATGGCCGGGGCACCGGCTATCCAACTGCCGGAAGACCTTCAGGGCGTCCAGCGGTACCGAGGGTTCGCCTAGGGTTTCGTAGTCCTTGCTGACCGCCCGCACTTCCGTCAAATGCAGCAGCGCGTAGAGCAGCGTGGATGCGTGGCCAATCGAGAGGACGAACCGGTCCCGATTGGGCCAGACAGGGTCCTGCGGGTCGAAGTGCAGGAACTGCTGCCACAAGCAATAAGCTACCGGCGCCATCGCCATGGGCGTTCCGGGATGACCGGAGTTCGCCGCCTGGACCGCATCCATGGCGAGCGTGCGGATCGTGTTGATGCTGGTCAACTCGATCGGAGAACGTACTGACACGTCGGGAATCGCAATTGTCGCGCTCATCCGGAATCCCTCTGATTTACTTAATGGGCCAGCGCCACCCCGTAATGTCTGGGGCGTCGATGCCATGCTCGTATGCGTGCCGCCGGCAAGCGATCTGCCGGTTGCGAAACTTCTCCTTGGCATGCACGCCGATGGCCTGAAGTTTGGGAACGCGGTCGATAGCGTCAATCGCAAGACTGAAGCGGTCGGTCTCGTTGTTGATCGCCAGCTCCATTGGCGTATTGATATTGCCCTTCTCTTTGTACCCGCGGACATGCAGCCTCTGGTTCTTCCGGCGATACGTCAAACGATGAACCAGCCAAGGGTAACCATGGAAGTTGAAAATGATCGGTTTGTCTGTCGTGAATAGAGAATCGAAATCACGGTCCGTCAATCCGTGTGAATGTTCGGTGCTCGGCTCGAGTTTGAAAAGGTCCACCACGTTAACGAACCGGATCTTGATATCGGGGAACTCCTCGCGCAACAACGCCGTCGCGGCCAGCGCCTCCTGCGTGGGAATGTCGCCGGCCGCGGCGAAAACGACATCGGGTTCGCAGCCTTGGTCGTTACTCGCCCAGTCCCAGGTTCCGATGCCTTTCGTACAGTGCTCGATTGCCGCTTCCATATCGAGGTACTGGAGGTGCAGTTGTTTATCCGACACGATGACGTTGATGTAGTTCTCACTCCGGAGGCAGTGGTCCGCAACGGAAAGGAGGCAATTCACATCCGGCGGAAGATAGATGCGCGTAACCGCCGCGCTTTTGTTAAGCACCACGTCGAGAAATCCGGGATCCTGATGCGTGAAGCCGTTGTGATCCTGCCGCCAGACCGTGGATGTGATCAACAGGTTCAATGACGCGACATCGCGCCGCCAGGAGAGCTGATTACAGATGGACAGCCACTTCGCATGCTGGTTGAACATGGAGTCGATCACGTGAACGAAGGCTTCGTACGAAGAGATGAAGCCGTTTCTCCCGGTCAACAGGTAACCTTCCAGCATGCCCTCCATCGTGTGCTCGCTGAGCATCTCGATGACGCGGCCATCGGGCGCCAGTTCGGTGCCGTCCTGGTCTTCGGGGAAATACTCGGCAAGCCAGAGTTTCTTAGCGGCCTGGTAGATTGCTTGCAGCTTGTTGGAGGTGTTTTCGTCGGGCCCGAAGACGCGGAAGTTGGTCATGTTCAGCTTCATCACGTCTCTCAGGAACGTACCCAACGGAGCGACATTCTCGACCTCGACTGTCCCGGGCCGATCAACCTTGACGGCGTAGTCGCTGAAAGGCGGCAGGCGCAGAGCCTTTTTGAGAATTCCACCGTCGGCGTGCGGATTGGCGCTCATCCGGCGCTTACCCACCGGCGCGAGTCCCTTCAGTTCGGGAATCAGTTTGCCGGTCCGATCGAACAGTTCCTCGGGCTTCTGCGCGCGCATCCACTTCTCGAGGGTCTGCAATTGCTCAGCGTTTTTCTTGACCTCCGTCAAGGGAACCTGGTGTGCCCTCCAGAAGCCCTCGACCCGGTGGCCGCCGGCCTCTAACGGAGCGCCCCATCCCTTTGGGGAACGCAGGACGATCATGGGCCAGCGTGGCCGGCGCGCCACGCCGGTCTCGCGGCATTCGCGTTGCGCTTTCCTGATCTCCTCAACACAGTGCTCCACCGTCGCCGCCATTGCCTGGTGCATGCTCTCGGGATCGGATCCTTCCACGAAGTAAGGCGTCCAGCCGTAGCCTCGCAGAAGGTCCTCCAACTCTTGGTGAGTGATCCGGGCCAGCAGAGTGGGGTTGTTGATCTTGTATCCGTTCAGATGGAGAATCGGCAGAACGGCGCCGTCACGAACGGGATTGAGGAACTTGCTAATGTGCCACGATGTCGCCAGCGGACCGGTTTCCGATTCGCCATCGCCCACCACGGCGGCGACGATCAGATCCGGATTATCGAAAGCCGCACCACAGGCATGCGACAGCACGTAGCCCAGTTCACCGCCTTCGTGTATCGAACCTGGCGTTTCCGGCGTGCAGTGGCTCCCGATGCCGCCGGGAAACGAGAACTGTTTGAAGAATTCCCGCAGTCCTCGCTCGTCCTCGCTCTTTTCCGGATAAACCTCTGAGTAGGTGCCCTCCAGGTAGCCCGGCGCTAAAACTCCCGGCGCACCATGTCCAGGACCAGCCATGAAGATCATGTCGAGGTCGAATTTCTTGATCAGCCGGTTGAGATGGATATAGGTGAAGGCCAGTCCGGGGCTCGAGCCCCAATGGCCCAGAAGCCGGTTCTTGATGTGCTCGGGCTTAAGCGGCTCTTTCAGAAGCGGATTGTCCTGAAGATAAATCATGCCGAGCGCCAGGTAGTTGCATGCTCGCCAATAATCGTCGGTCCTTTTCAGCTCCGAAGGACTCAGGGGGAACCCCGAAATCGTCGATCGTGCGATCCCATAAGCGCTCAACGAGTCGCTGCAAGTTTGTTCCGTTTCTATAACAGGCGTCATTTTCCGTAAATTCCTTCCGCGCAGAGTGGCTGGAATTTCTCGCTCCCGGCTGGAACCAACCTCAGAACCCTCCGCGGCCGGAACTTCACAAGCAATAAGTAGCCTCTGCGCTGCTCTGCGTGGTGGTATCACACTGGATTTCGCACTTGATTGCCCATTCTTCTGGGGACCGCATGGAGCCGGCCAGCCATCCTGATCTGTTGGATGTGTGAGGGTTGGCGCCGCTGTTGAAACACCGCTAGCCGGATCCGCGCCTGCGCCTTCAGCATATGCCCATGTCTTCTGCCGAGGTTCGGCACCGATACGCCATTGACGGTGAGTTCGAGTTGCGCAAGGGGGTGGTGACGGGAAGACTGGTGACAGAGTTGACCGGTGTGATTGGTGACACTGCCTGCTGCCGCAAGGTTTTCGAGTTTCGATCGATATGAATTGTGAGCCGAGCGGAGGATAGGGCGACGCAGGGATGCGACCCGAGCGCCGACTCGGAGGCCGGAATGGCAGGGAGGTGGGTTCAGCGCCTCCCTCCCCGATCTCGGCGCAGCCGTGCGCGGCGGGGGCTTGGGGGCGCGGCCCCCAATTGCGAAGCAACTCAGCTATTCTGGCACGAACGCGCGTAAATCCCGGGGGTTTGGGGGCAGCGCCCCCAACCGTCCCGCTAGGGAGCAGAGCCATCCATTACGCAGCGTGTGGCTTCTGGGCTTTCCGATCCGCATGCGGAGGAGAGGAGGGGCAGGGTCGAATGAGGAGTGGCACTTCGTGGGACACGCCCAGCTGGTAAAAGCTGAACCAAACCTTCCACACCCCATCGCCGGTGGGCTCCAGACCCAAAGGCTCCCCGATCAGGGCGCGGCCTACGAAAACCTTCGCTCCGTTCCAGCGCATTTGGCCGCCCTCACTCACGTAACGGACGTCGAATTCGGTGGGATAAACTACTTCCCGCAGGCGGCTGGGATACGGTCGGAGAGACGCCTGATAACATTCGCTAGGAGTTCTCCCTTGTAAGGCCTGGTGGGGCCGCTGGTGGTTGTACTCCTGGCGGAATAAATCGAAAGCGTTTTGCTGTTCCCGCAGATTGCGGCGCGGCGGCTGGGCAGTCTCTTGTTTCAACGTGCGATGCATGCGTTCGTGTCGCCCATTTTGCGCGGGCTTGCCCGGTTGGATCCGGTCCGGCCGGATGCCCAGCTTGATCCACCATACGCTGAGTTCCGACAAGCCGCCGATGCCCACGCTGGCAAACGGCGCCCCATTGTCGGTGCGGATGTACTCCGGCAACCCATACTCCCGGAAGGTGGCCTCAAACAACGGCTTGGTATACCAAACATCCGGGTGCTTGGCGGCCTGACACCGCAGCAGATACCGGCTATACCCGTCGGTGATGGTCAAGGGGTCGCAGCGGCTCCCATCCGCACAGCGAAACCAGCCCTTAAAATCGGCGCACCAAACCCGGTTAGCTCCTTGCGCATGCTGTAACGGTTGCCGGTTGGCCGGGGTCTTGAGCCGTTTCTTGCGCGGCACCGCCAACCCATGCCGACGCAGGATCTCGCCCATGGTGCTGGCCGCCGGCCAGTCAATCTCCGGCTCGGTGCGCTGCAGCCACGCCCGCAACTTCACCGGCCCCCAGTGCGGGTGCTGGCCCCGCGCTTCCACGATCGCGTCCTCGACTTCCTCCAACACCTGCCGCGGGTTATGATGCGGCGCGTGCTAACCATCTTGGAGCGCGTCTATGCCCCCCGCCGCGTACCGGTCCAGCCATTTATACCCCGTCTTGCGGCTGATTTCGAAGCGCCGACAGACCTCCGCTATGCTCCATTCCTGGCTCTTGCACTCCCCAATAAACTGCAAGCGCTCATCCAACACCGATGTCTCCGTCCATCCCACACTTCACTCTTCGGACATCGGCGGAAAATCGTCACCCCTGTAGGAGAATTATTTTGTTACCAGTCCCATCGACGCTCCTGTTACCACTCAAGCCGGTCAGTACCCTTCTCTCCTATAAAGGAGTTACTCGCCAAACGCGAGCCGCGTTTCGGCTCGGGTTGTTCCAAGAGCCGAACATCGGTGCTTGACCGTCTGATCGTTCATCGGTGCTTGACCGTCTGATCGTTCGTCACCCGGTGTGCTTCCGTTGTCGCTGCACCAACTCGCAGTTCATCGAATTGCCTTTGCCGCTCGATCCGTACTGGAGTCTGATGGCCGTTCTTCCATTTCCCTTTCGATGTAGAGAAAGTGGCCGCTTCGCTCGATCTGTACAACTGCGGGTTTGCTGTCCGTGACTTCATGAATCGCCCCGCGCAATTCCTGTACATCTTGGATCGGCATACCATTCAACGAAACGATCACATCCCCGATGGCCAGTCCTGGACCGGAGTGTTCATTGCTGGCGGTTGTCGCGAAAACGTAGATACCAGTCTTTGACCGCAGGCCGTTCAGCAGGGCAAGCGTTGAATTTACGGTCTTTCCGAATATGCCCAACTCCGAAATGAGGCTTTCGCGCGGGTCAATCGAAAGATCTTTATAGGCCTGATCGTCTGCGACAACTGGCGGCACATGGAACTGAAGCGCCTGTTGGCCGCGCAACACTGTCACATCCACCGGAACAGTCGGGTCGTGCAGATACATCATGGCAGTGTAATAAGGCAGCGCGGAAACCCCGGCGCCGTCCACCGCGGTGACAATGTCTCGCGGCTGGAGTCCGGCAGCCTCCGCTGGGCTGCCAGGCAGAACATCCGAGAGCATGACTCCGTATCCTCGGCTCAGGCCGAGACCCTGCGCGAGCGCCGGCGTAACAGTCTGCACCAGGACGCCGACCAAGCTCTGTCGCACGACTCGATGATTTCGCAGTTGTTCGTAGACATAGCGGGCAACTGCGGCCGGGACCGCAAAGCCGAGACCTTGATTACGGCCGTTCTCAGCGAGTATGAACGTATTAATCCCGATCAGTTCACCCCCCACGTCCAGCAACGGACCACCGCTGTTTCCGGGGTTAATCGCTGCATCGGTCTGGATATATAACATCGGAAAATCTGGCTGCGGCTGCCGGCCGACGGCGCTGACGATTCCGATCGTCATCGTATTGTCGAGGCCCTCCGGGCTGCCGACAGCGAGCACAACCTGCCCCTGACGCGGACCCCTCGCGTTCTGCTTGAGTGGGATGGCCGGCAGCCCGGAACTCTCTATCTTCAGAAGCGCAATGTCGGTTTCGCGATTTGTTCCCACAACGACGGCATCCAACACCTCCCGTTTTCCCAGCGGTTCGCGATTCGCGCCCACCACCACGGCATCCAATGCGGGCTGTTTTCCTACCGGCGCCGGTCCATCGCCCGAGCGGTCCGATTTTGGCGTCAGCATCACGCGGATGCGACGCGCATTTCGTACCACGTGCTCATTGGTGATGATATATCCCGAAGGATCGACGATGACGCCCGAGCCGACCACCCGGCAAGATGTGAAGGTCGCAGATTCTTCACTGCTGGCCGATGCCGAAGCACACCAGGATGAAATCTGCACCTGCACGACTGCCGGCGCGACCGTGGCGGCCAATCGCTCCAGCGCGCCGCTATATGCGGTAAGCGCGTTCGTCTTTTCGTCGCCTGCAGCCCGCACGCATGCCGTCAGACAAAGAACGATCAGAAATCGTTGCATGTTCCCCCCCACCGTAGACGCTGCCTTCCCATCATCGATTCCCCGTAACGCGGGCCAGGTCCGCCGCCGCTACGCTCCGGTCGTATTCCGCCCGCAATAGATCGGCCTGTGCGCTCAACATCGAGGCGTCCGATTCCAGGAACACGGAGCGATTCGCTGTTCCGGCCTCCGCTTGATCGCTCGTGACGCGGCGTGCTTCGGTGGTCGCCGCAACCAACTGCCTTGCCGATTCGACGCCAGTTTCTGCCCGATTCAGCTTCCGAACCGCCTTTTCCACATCGATGCGTACCCGATTCCGAAGGTGTGCGAGATTCTCCTCGGCCTGCGCAACCTCCGCCGTCCGTTCCGACACCTGCGCACGGCGCTTGCCGAACTCGAACATGGTCCACGTCATATGCAGTCCGAACACACCGTTATTCGCCGTCGAGAGGAAAGGCGCGCCATCCTGATAGACGTGCTGCGCAAACGCGCTGATCTCGGGTATGTACTCGGCGCGGGCTGCGCGCACCGCAGCGCGCGCCTTTTCAAGTTGATGAGCGGCGGCCTCGACCTCGGGATTCTGCCTGAGCGCCGCCTGAACGGCCGCTTCGGTTTCCGGCGATGCGTCCGAGGCGGAGCCGTCCGGGTGCGAAAGGTCCAGTTCAGCATCGACCGGCAACCCGCAGAGATCCGCCAGCTCTTCCTTCATGTCGGCGACCGCATCCTGCAACTGTCCATGCACGTGCTTCGCCTGTGCGATCTGCGCGCGCACCTCGGCGGCCTTCACCTCCAGTGCCACGCCAGTCTCAACCGAGTTGCGCGTTTCAGTAATTCGCAGTTCGGCGGCACGAATCTGGGCGTCCACGGCGTCACGGCGGCGTGCGGTAGCGAGAATGCCGTAGTACACCTCTTTCACTTTGAACGCAACCTCGTTTTCCGCCCGGCGCATGTCGGAGCGCGCGCCGGCCGCGTCCGCGCGGTTCACATCCACTCCAGCGCGGATTTTGAAATACTGCGTGATCGGCTGCGAGAGCGTAGTCGTGCTAAGGCCGAAATTAGGTTTGCCCTGGGACAGCGATACACCTGTACCCGGTATCGGGCCGATTTGCGGGTACACACCGATCGCGCCTTGCGCGATATCGATGTGTTGCTGCTCGGCAATATGCACGGCGGTTGTATCGTTCGTCAAAGACGGGAAGTAGCTAGCCCGCGCTCCGTGAACGCGCGCGTCCATCTCTTTCACCTTGTCGCCGGCAATCTTGACCATCGAGTTGTGTTGTGTGGCCAGCGATACGGCTTCATCGAGCGTCAGCTTGCGCGGTTGCGCGTGGGCGACGGCGCCGCACGCGATGGCCAGCAGCACCGCCACTGCAATTGGCACCGCTCCCTTATGATCGTCGCTCGGAACAACCGGGCCGGGCCTGGAACCACGCTGGTGAATCAGAACGTACAGCACGGGAATCACGATGAGAGTGAAGAACATCGAACCTACCAATCCGAACGCAATTGCGCTCCCCAGCGGCGACCACATGCTGGAGCCCGAAAGAATCATCGGCGTGACGCCGACCGCTGCTGCCATAGTGGTCAGGAAGATGGGCCGGAGCCGGCGCTCACCGGCTTCGATGGCGGCCTCCTCGACCGGGACGCCTTCCTGCATTCGCTCGCGCGTGTAGTCCACCAGGATGATCGAATTCCGCACGACGATACCTCCCAGGCTGACGATTCCCAAGAACCCGGTGAAACCGAAAGGATTGTGAGTCACCAGTAGTCCGACCGACGCGCCCAACAGACCGAGCGGGATCGCGGCCATGATGACCAGCGGATCCACTATTGAACGGAACTGGAACATCAGAATGAGATAGATCGCCACCGAACTGATGAACAGGGCCTTGACCATTTCGGGAAATGTGTCCTGCTGGTTTTCAAATTCGCCGCCATACCACACGCGATACCCTGCCGGCAGCGGGAGCTTATCGGTGACTGGCCGAATGCGCTCCAAGACCTGGCTCGGCAACACGACTCCCTGCGCCCCCGAACGGATCGTCAGGGTGCGCACTCCGTTGCGGCGAACAATGCGGCCCGGGTCCCACACGGGGGACACCGCGGCGATGCTGTCCAAAGGCACCCGTGCGCCAGTCAGGGGCGAAATCATGTATGTGTTGTTGACATCGTTGAAGGTCTGACGCCGCATCGGTTCCAGCCGCAATGCGACGGCAATATCGCGATCGCCTTCCCAATACGTCGTGACCGGCGCTCCTTCAAAGCCGCCCGCCAGTATCTGCCCGATGCTGGCGTTCGTAAAGCCCAGACGGTTGGCCACCTCCTGGCGCAGATTCACCTTTAACCGATACGCATCCTCGCGCCAATCGCTGTGCACGTCCAGCGATCCTGGAGTGCGCTGGAGCAGTTGGGAAACCTGATCGCCCCAATGCCGCAACACGCTCTCGTCATCGCCGGTGAGCCGGACCTCGATGGCCGCCTCCTGGACTGGACCTTGCTGCAACTCGCTTAGGAAAACATGGGCTTCCGGGGCCGCCAGCGCGAGCCGCGGGCGCAGCGCTCTGACCAGGCCCGGCGTGACTTCCGGCGACTCGGTCGAGACCAACAACTGTGCGTAGTTTTTGTCCGGCAACTGCGGATTGACATTGTAATAGAAACGCGGCGCGCTCGATCCGATGAACGAGGTAAAATTGACCACTTCCTTCTCGTGACGCAGCACGTCTTCGATGCGCCTCACCGTAGCATCCGTGGCTTCGACCTTCCAGCCTTCCGGAAGCCAGACGTCGATCACGAACTGGTCGCGCTCGGCGAACGGAAAGAAGCGCTCCGGAACGTGATGAAGCACGAGCGCGCCGGTGATAACGGCCAGCACGCCGCATGCGACCGCGACTGTTTTCCATCTCATAGCCACGACAATCACGCGGTTGTAGACCCACTGGATCAACTCGAGCGGCGAACGCCGTCTCTTTCCCCGATCCGCCTCGGCGCTGTGCAGCCCCTTGCGGATGAAGAACTGGCTCAGGAGGGGCGTCAGCAACATCGCCACCAGAAACGACGTGGAAAGAGCGATCGCTACGGTCACGGGAAGCGCATGAATGAATTCGCCAGTGGCCCCGGATAGGATCAGGAACGGCAGGAAAGAGCAGATGATCGTCAGGGTGGCGGTCAGCACGGGAATCGCAAGCTCACTCGCGCTGCGCCATGCCGCTTCCGGTCGACTCACGCCGTGATCGAGCAGCTCAATGTAGTTGTCCGCGATCACGATGGCATCGTCCACCACCATCCCGAGCACCACAATCAAAGCGGCGATCGATACCTGGTGCAGCTCGATGCCGAAAGCGTTGAGCAGGCCGAAGGTCGCCGAAATGGTAACCGGAATCGCCACGGCGGAAACCAGCGCCACACGGAACGGCAGCAGCACCATGGTCACCAGAATGACGGAGGCGATGGCTATCCCGAACTCGCGGATAAAGTCCTTCACGCGCTCGGCGACAACCTTGGGCTGGTCCGCGACGAAATCGATCTTCAGATCGGGCGGCAACAGCGGGCGCAGACTATCCAGCGCAGCGTGAAGCTCCTTGCCAAAGTCCACGATGTTGTTGCCTTCCTGCATCTCCACCGAGAGCAGTATCGCGCGCTCGCCCCTCGAACGCGCATATTGCGTCGGGTCCTTGTAGACGCGTTCGACATTGGCAAGGTCGCCGATGTAAACCGGCTGTCCGGTGCGCGAGACATCGATCATTACGCGCCGGATCTGATCCTCGCCCTGAAACGCGCCGGTCGCCTGGATCGGCGGTTTGCCGCGCTCGGTCGGAACCGCGCCGGCGTAATTCACCATATTGCGGCCTTCCAGCGCCTTCTTAACCTGTTCGGGTTGCACGGAGTACTGAGACAACCGGCCGAGGGAACTGGTGACGTCGATCTCCTCCTTCTGCTCGCCAATCCGCTTCACCTTGGAAACGGAACGAATTCGCCGGATCGCCGCCTCAACCCGCTCGGCATAGTCTTTCAGTTCGCGGTAGCCGTATGCGTCGCTATGAATCGCGAGCAGCACCGCGACCGTGTCTCCAAAATCATAGTCCACGACGGGGCCGAGCACACCGTCCGGAAGATCCGTCTTCTTCAGCTCCGCCATATCGAGACGCAGCTTGGACCAGAACTTCTCCGTGTCCTGAATGTTGTCTTCCAGGTTGAGATTGACGAACATCGCTCCGTTCATGCTTGTTGAGTAGGTCTTCTCGCGCCGTACGCCTTCGATCTTGAAGATGCGCTGTTCGACTTTCCGCGTGACCTGATCCTCGACTTCCGTGGCCGATGCGCCCGGGTAAAGGGCGGCGACAATTCCGGTGCGGACATGGATCTTCGGATCCTCCCGGCGCGGCATCCGCAGCAGAGCGTAAATGCCGCTGACGACCAACATGATCGTGAGGGCAATCGTGACCTGGGGATAGCGCAATGAGGCGCGCACCGGGTTCATCGCGCACCTCCCGCAATTTCAACGAGGCTGCCCTCGCGGACCTTCTGCTGCCCGGCAACTACGATCTGCTCGCCGCCGCGCAGGCCGGAGCGGATTTCGACTTCGGAACCGATTGGGATGCCCAGTTCGACCCGGCGCGCGTAGACGCGCTTGCGGTCCGGGAAGTAGACGTACACATTGGGCGCGCCCTCCGGATCGGGGACAATGGCCTCGCCGGGGATGGTCAGCGACTTGATCTTGGCGGGCCCGAAGATGCGGGCTTCCGCAACCATGCCGGAAAGCAGCACCGGTCCAGGGTTGGAAACGAGGATCTTTACCGTATAAGTGCGCGACGCCGGCTCGGCCGCGACCCCGATAATCGCCACCTTTCCTGCGAAGCGTCGTCCGTCGAGCGAAGGAACGGAGACCTCTGCGGCTCCACCTTGGTGGACCCTTCCGATGTCGGCTTCCGGAACGCCCACGCGAACCTTGACCGGGTTCAGTTCGACGATGGAGAAGACCGGAATTCCGGCGGCGACCGTTTGTCCCGGATCGACTCTTCGCATGCCGATGTTGCCGGAAATCGGCGCCACTAGCCGCGTGTCATTGAGCCGCTTTTGTTCTTCGCTCGCCTGGGCGTCTGCCCCGTGTGCCTGTGCGGCGGCGGTGGCGCGATCTTCCTTCCGCGTCCCCTCCTGAGCCATCTGGTAGCGCTCTCGCGAGGCGTTGTAGGCCGCCTCGATCTTCTGGAAGTCGTTCGGGGGAAGGCTCTTCCTCTCCACGAGGAATTTCATGCGCTTGTATTCGTCTTCCCAGCGTTCGAAGTCGATGCGGGCCTGCTCCAATTCCTGTTTCCGGAGGCCGGCCTCGGCCTTCTGGGCGACGGCTAACGCCGCTTCCTTCTGCGCCGCCGCCGCGTTGAACGCGTTCCGGTAATCGGTGGGTTCGATTTCCGCCAGCAACTGTCCTTTGCTCACGTGCTGACCCTCTTCGACCAGCACCCTGGCTACTCTGCCACCGACCTGGAAAGCCACATCGGCGGTTTCCGAACCTTCGACCGATCCACTGGCGCTCACCAATTCGGCCCGCTCCACAACGGCTGGAGTCCGGACCTGAACCGGCACGCCCGCCTGGTCGCCTGCCGCATGGGTTTCGTGCTCACAAGATGTGAGCACCGTAAGACACGCTAGTGTCGTAAGAGCGAAAACGTAGTTCTTCAGCATTGCAATCATCCTAGGTGAGAGATTTCAGAGGCAGTCATGCGATCGAACACACCCGCTTGGCGGCCTCCTTATACATGTGTTCACATTCAGGCTCGGTATCGATAGCGAGACTTCCCAGGCCGTGTGCAACGGCCAACAATACAAGCGCGACGATTTCCGGCCGATCAGCCGGAACTCCGTCTGTCGCGCCAAGATACTGGCCCAGGGAAGCGGCGTAGGTTTCGAGTTCTCGCCGGCGGAGTTCTGCGAGGTGCGTCCGTACTGAACGATCTCGCATCGCCCTGCGGCTGAACCCCATTCGGAGGGCGATGAAGTCCTTCAGCCGCCATTGATTCAAGAACCACTCCCGGACGGCGGCGCCCCGCTCCGCGGGTTCGGATGCTTGTTGGAGGATGTCGTCTTGGGCTTTTGGCCGGCGCCCGTCGATGACTGCGAGGAATACCTGCTCTTTGTTGTCGAAGTTCGAATAGAAGGCGCCCCGGGAATACCCGGCCGTTTCGCTGATCTCCTTCACTGAGGCGTCATCGAAGCCTTTGCGGACAAATAGTCTCTCGGCTGCTTCGATGAGGCGCATGCGCGTCACCTCTTTGCTCTCCTCCCGGGTGAGTCGTTTCCGTGCCCTCATAGCGATTCACTCATGCATCCCGATCCTGACCCGCGCTGCGGCAACACAAGCGAATTCGCATTCGATTGGCCATTCGCTGCGGAGCGCGAAAGAAAGGGGTAAGTCGTTGAATGCGTGACGGTTTGCGCTGCTATTGAGACGCCGCAAGTCGGATCGGTGCCTCCGCCATCAGCAACTGCCAATGTCTCCTGCCGAACTTCGGCGCGGCGCGGAGCATCACAGTGGTGGTTCGAGTTGGTGGCTGGTTCTTCATAGCTCGCGCGTCCTAGAGTTCACGCACAGCGATGGCGTCTACCGTCATATTGCGACATCGCCAAGCGAGAGAGTCTTGCGAGCGCGCTTCCGCTGGAGCTTGGCCGCTCTACCGTCAGGGCCGTCCGCACCCGCCCGGTTCGCGACTGGTGGTAATCAGGTAGCCGTTAGCGGCTGCAGGTGGTTGAAAACACCGGTTCCGTGCACGCCCAGCACGAGGTTCAGATTTGAAACACGTAGCGAAGAGAATGCTGCAGATTGCTGGATGCATCGGCACCCAGCAGCACAGCATTCCTAATCATTGCTCTGGCGAAGACGTGGCGCGACTGAAGCAGGCCAAGGCATCCGCACATCACCCGCCATTGGCAGGATTCCTGAGACGTTGATCGAAGTGCCAACCGGCACCGGATTCTGGAGCTAACGGACCAGGCTGGTCAAGCCGCTTCGCAGCCAACGACCCAGGCTTGCTGAGCTTTGGCCTCGCGCGAGAACAGCAGGCCGGGTGCATCCTGAGCATGGCTGACGCGAATGTAATCGCCGCGGCGGACCTGTCCGGTTGCCATGAGATTCGAGAGCGGGTGCACCAGCAGGCGTTCGATCGCACGTTTGAGAGGTCTGGCCCCATAACGGACGTCGGTGCCCTCCGCAAGCAGGAACTCTTTCGCGCTCGCCGTCACGTGTATTGAGAATGGATTGCCCTGCGCCGCGACGCCGATCCGCTGCTGCACGATGTCCAATTCGATATCGATGATTCTGCGCAGTTCCGGCGTGCCAAGAGATCTGAACACGACGATGTGGTCCAGCCGGTTCATGAACTCAGGGGTGAACCTGCGCCGAGCTGCCGCGATACCCGTCGTGGTGATCTTGCCGTTTAGTTTTGCCTTGCTCGCGCCGTCACCGGAACAGGCGACGTGAAAACCCAGCCGGGGCTCCGCGAGGGCGGTCATCTCGGCCGCGCCGAGATTGCTGGTCATGAAGATCATGGTCTGGGAGAAATCGACGCGACGGTTGTCGCCCAGAGTCATGGTCGCTTTGTCCAGGATGCCCAACAAGAGATTCCAGAGTGAATCGCTGGCCTTTTCAATTTCATCGAAGAGCACAAAGCTGAGCTTGAGCTCTTCGGTGTGTTGCCGATTGAGGGCTTCCTGGTTGAGTAGCGGGTGTGTTTCGCGGTGGCCAAGATATCCGGGAGGCGAACCGATCAGCTTCGCGATCTCGTGGCTGTGTTGGAATTCCGCGCAATCGATTTTGAGCACCCTGTGAGGGTCTTTGCACAAAGCTTCCGCGGTCGCCTCCACAACGCGAGTTTTTCCGGAGCCGGTCGGGCCCAGAAATAGGAAGTTCCCGACCGGCCTGCCGGCAGGAGACATCCCGGTCAGAAATGCCTGATAAGCTTCGGCTATTCGGGTAATGGCGTCATCTTGTCCGATGACAAGCTGGCGTAGCCTGGTCTCCAGGTCCTGTGCCTCCTGTCCTTTTTTGTTGGGGTCGAGTATTTCGCTTAGACACATGGTCATACCTCCTTTGATCTCTCAGTCTGCTTTGTGCTCAACAAAACTGGCGGGAGATATTGAGCTTGCGCATGCGAGATTGGAACGTCGTTCGCTTCAGTCCCAAACGCGCCGCCGCGCCGTCCGGACCTCCCACTTGGCCTCTTGCTTCCTCCAGCGCCTTCAGTATCCGCGCCCGTTCGGCGTTGTGCGGCTCAGCCCGCGATCCGCCGCGGCAGGTGACCGGAGCCGCCTTGCCCATGAGCTCGTGCATCGGTACTTCGAGCGCGCTTCCCTTGGTCAGGATGACGGACCGCTCGAGCACATTCTGCAGTTCGCGGATGTTGCCCGGCCAGTCATAGTTCGTGAGTGCATCCAAAACCGAGGTCGGAATCGAATCGATGTTGCGGCTCATGCGCTGCGAATGTTTCTGGACAAAGTAGCGCGAGAGCAGCGGTATGTCTTCACGGCGCTCTCGCAATGGTGGAACCTCCAGGGGGAAAACATGCAGCCGGTAGTAGAGATCGGCGCGGAATTTGCCTTCCTCCACCATTGCTTTAAGGTCACGGTTGGTGGCGGCGACCAGGCGGGCGTTAGTCCGGATCGTGCGATTGCCGCCCACACGCTCGAATTCCTGGTCCTGAGTCGCGCGGAGCAGCTTCGGCTGGAGCTCCAGCGGCATTTCGCCGATCTCGTCGAGGAATAGCGTCCCGTTATGCGCCACTTCGAAGCGGCCCATCTTCTGTGCCACCGCTCCGGTAAACGATCCCTTCTCGTGCCCGAATAGCTCGCTCTCGAGCAGGCTGGCGGGGATCGCCGCGCAGTTCACTTTGACGAAACTGCCCTTGCTGCGGCCGCTCAACTCGTGAATGGCCCGAGCGACGAGTTCCTTTCCCGTGCCTGTCTCGCCCGTGATGAGAACGTTAGCGTCAGTCGGCGCCACCGTCTGAATCCCCTTCACGACGCCGTGAAAAGCTGGCCCCTCGCCCACCATATTGCCGATATTCTGGTCGAGGCTGATCTCGTCTTGCAGGTAGAGCTTCTCGGTTGCGAGCCGCTCTTTCATTTCTGCCAGCTCCCGAAATGCGAGTGAATTTTCCACCGTCATGGCAATCTGGCTCGCCACCTGCACGAGGAACTCCAGATCGTCAGCAGTCCAGGCATCGTCGGTCATTCGAGCCAGCTCCAGCGTGCCGATCGTGCGGTCTCGCGCGATCAATGGAACAACGCAGGCGGACCTGGTTCCTAGTGCTACGAACTTTCCAAAATTCGGGCTGGGATACCGGTCGCTATCGGTGTCGCGAGCCACTACGGGCCTTCCGGTGGCGAGCGCCTCGGCCGAGGGCATGCCCGCGGGATCAAGCGGCCCCTTCAGTAATTCGGCGAGCTGCGGGTGTAGGCAATCGAGTGCGTACACATCCAGGCCGCCGGTCTGATTGCACAGCGTCAGCAGCGCAAAATCGTGCCGGATGAGCTTCGCTACCTGGGCGGAAATCGCAGAAAACAGCTCGCCTTGCTCGAGCTTCGACACCAGCGCATCGGTGATATCGAACAGCGCTCGCAACCGGTCCCGTTCCCGGACTGCTTGCTGCTTTGCGAGGAAGGACTCCACCGCGACCGCGAACTCGCTGGCTACGCGCTCGAGGAACGCGATCTCCGCCGGACTGGGATCGAGTGGCGCTACGGAGCTGAAGCCGAATGCGCCCAGCCGGTTGTCGCCCGCAGTGAGAGGGACGAGCACCATTGTATTGATCCCGAAGTCGTGAGAGAGTCTTACGAACTCGGGCCAGCGAGTTTCCGACTGGAGAGAGGAGACTACCAGCGGCTGCTGGTTCCGCCATACCCAACCCGCCGGATCCTCATCGACCCGCAGCCGAAGGCTCGTGATGACTGGATTGCAGGGCTCATTCAAAATGTACCCCTGCATCACGTTGCCGTTGGGATCATGTAGGATCAGCCCGACATGATCAAACGCTACAATTCGGCGAAGAGATTCGGCTACGCCCGAGAGTAGACTTCGTAGGTCCGTGTGGCCGGCGATCGAACGCGAGAGCGCGATCACAGCCTTATACAGTGCTTCTCTGCCGGCGCCATTCGCGCCACAGGTCAGGAAGGTGGAAGCCATTTGTGCGACGGTCCCGCCTTCTGTCACCACGCCGAGCCGGGCCTCGCTCTCGCCGGCGATACCTTTAAAATTTAGCTCGCTCCAGTTCTCGGATTCCAGATTCACGTTTTCCATGACCTCTCCTCCCTTTCGCAGCCCACGGATCGGCGCCCTCGACCACGACGCCTCTTTGGACCCCCGACTCGCCGCGAACGTCGTCATTTCGGCCCTTTCATCTCCAGGATCATCAGTCTGTAATAGATTCCGGCGAGCGTAACATCCCGCCGTTCGCTCGCGGGCCATGTCCTCACCACGTCGTTCCGGTAACGCAATTGTCGCAGTTCAGATTCATTTGCCGGTTTCATTTCGCCTCTCTGTTCCAGTCGCGCTCATTTCGGTCTACCTCTTTGCCATAGCCGCTGCTGCCTCGTAGCGGGCCTCTAGGTCGACCAGCAGGCCGCGGGCATACTCCATGTCGCCCCCCTCTGCTGCCAGCACTAGCGCCTGTAGGGTGTTGCGGAAGTCGTGTTTGGCTCGCTGGCGCGGGTCTGTACGGGATGTGATTGTCCAGTGTTCGTGCCGGATCGTCGCAGTCGCATAAGCGGGTGTCATGAGTTCATTGTTAACCGAATGCTGCTGGGAGCCAACCCTATATCGTCCTGTTGCCGCTTGAATCAATCGTGAAAGCTGTCTTTACCACTTTCGGGGGTGTTTTCAGCAACCCTAAGCAAAAAAGGACCAAACGGACCAACACGGACGACTTCCGCTGCAGGAAGGCGCGCGCGCCGGCCATTTGGGGGTTGCTGGGGATTCGGGAGCGGGCCAAGTGAATCGGAGCGCGGTTGCAATTGTGGAATGAAACTGGGGTTGGCACGGACGTGGAGCTGACCGTCCCCGCCGCAGACGCTGCGTCTCATGTCCGCCGCAGATCTGGGCTCTTTCGGATCAAAACCAAGACGTCGCGAGCCGCGGCTCGCGCAACGGAAGCGAGGCGGCCCCCCGCATATGGCACCCAACTCCATTTGCCATGCTCCGGTAATAAGATGATAGGAGGGTACCGGCCACAAAGCGAATCCAAAATGGCTCTCCGGAGTGAAGCCGTACCCGGAAAGCAGGCGAAGACGTGAACGGCGCAGAAAAACCGATTCGGGTCCTGATAGTGGACGACCATCCGCTGCTTCGTGAAGGAATCGCGGACTTAATCGGCGCCGAACCCGACATGCAATTGGTAGCTGAAGCTGCCACTGGCCGTGAAGCCCTTGCACATTTCAAACTGAAGCGCCCGGACGTCACCTTGATGGACCTACAGATGCCTGATATGGGGGGCATTGAGGCAATCATCGCCATTCGTGGGGAATTCCCGAATGCCCGCATCATTGTCCTGACGACCTATACAGGCGACGTCCAAGTCCTCCGGGCCCTAAAAGCCGGCGCGCGGGCTTACCTGTTGAAGGGGCACGTAAACACGGAACTCCTGGAGATCATTCGTGCCGTGCATCGCGGGCAAAAACGCATCCCGCCGGAGATTGCCGCCGAACTGGCCGATCATGCCACCGAAGACGACCTCAGCAACCGCGAGATCGACGTGCTGCGGCTGATTGCCACCGGCAACAGCAATAGAGAGATCGCCGCTCAGCTTTCTATTACGGAGGAGACCGTCAAGAACCACGTCACGCACATCCTGGCGAAGCTGGGAGCCAATGACCGGACGCATGCCGTGACCATTGGAATCAAGCGCGGATTCATCGAACTCGGGAACCGTAAGGCAGAGAGCGCGAGCTAAGGCTCCGGTGGAACAAGCTGCTTCCTTCCGTACAGCCGCGCATCGATGGACCAGGCGCCCGGTCCGATCATCGCCAGGCTGATGCCCAGGCCTGCCAACATGATCGCCAACGATTGCGTTCCAGGCTGGGTGCAAGCGATCCACGCCTCCACCATGCCGGCCAGCACTCCTACCACGGGCGTCCACAGGCCTCCGAGAATCAGGAAACCCGCGGCAGCGCCGACGATTTGTGGCGCGAGCCCGGTAGAGGTACCCGCACTGGTGGCGGCGATTCCCCCGTTAATCAGAGCGCCTCCCGCGAGCAGGCGTAGTAGTAGAATCCCTCCACCTGGCCAACCATCAGCGAAGGTTGAAAATAGCCGTTGCAAAGTATCCCGTCTTAAGGGTAGGAAATTCTTGGCCGGACGGGAAGATCCGAAACGGGGATCAGGCACTCCTACTTTCGTGTTATTGCAGTTCGATAATTCCCCGCGTCAGCCCGATCGTCACCGCATGTGTGCGGTCGTTCGCCCCCAGCTTCGAGAGGATATTCGTCACGTGCCTTTTGACGGTGTCCTCGGCCAGTTCGAGTTGCGCTGCGATCTCCTTGTTGGCGTTGCCCGCCGCGATCAGCCGCAGGATCCCAATCTCGCGCACCGTCAACTCCTCTTCGCCGGTATGTTCCGCCAAATCGGAAGCCAACTCGGCGGGAATCCGCTTTTGCCCCGCATGTACCGCACGGATGGTCGCCAGCAGTTCTTTATTGACGTTTCCCTTGAGCAGATAAGCACGCGCGCCGGCTTTTAGGGCGCGGACCACCTGGACGTCGCCGGAATACGTCGAAAGCACGATGATTCGGGCCTCCGGAAACTCGCCGCGAATGGCGATGATGGCTTCGATCCCGTTCATATCGGGCATCTGCAAGTCCATCAAGGTGACGTCCGGCCGGTGCGTCCGAAACTCCTCGAAGGCTTCCCGCCCGGTGGATGCCTCCGCCACCAGTTGCATGTCGGATTCCGCGCCAATCAACCTGCGGATGCCGTTACGCAACAGAGCATGGTCGTCTACGGTAAGGACCCGAATCATCTTTTGTCCGATCGGCACGATTACACCTTGTTCCTTCGAAACAGAAATCGCTCCCGGCGATGCACCGTTCCGTAAGCAATTCGGGCCGGAACCGTCAGCTCCGCTTCCGTGCCCGAACCCAGTTCGCTCCAGAATTTCAACCGCGCCCCGATACGTTTCGCGCGCTCGCGGACGCCCGGCAATCCCCAGTGTCCCTGGCGCGCGCCTGCCTCCAGGACCTTGCGGTCGATGCCTTTTCCATTATCGCGAATCCGCAACCGGAAGAATTGGCTATCGTAAGCAATTTCGGCCTCGATGCGGCTGGCGTGCGCGTGGTGAAAGGCGTTTCGCAGGATCTCGCGCGCGATCCGGTACACCTCGTCCTGAAGGAGCGGCGACAAGGACTGCCACGCTCCTTCCACAGTCACCTGGAATGCCGGCGGTTCGCCCTCCGCACTGGAAGATCTCGCGAGTTCCTTTCCCGCGGCTGCGAGCAGATACTCCAGATCTCTCTCCCCCCCAGGGTTGGCCCGCAGGCCTTGAATGGCATCCCGGCCCTCGGCGATGGCCTCGTCTCCCTTGCGGATGGCGCCGTCGAGCGTGCGGATGGCCTCTTCGGTGCGCCCGGGGAGCAGGTTGCGCGCCGCCTGAAACGAAAACATCAGTCCCTGAAAACTCTGCAAAAGCGTGTCGTGCAGTTCGCGCGCGATGCGCCCGCGCTCGTCGAGGCGCTCCCCAAGGCGCATATTGAATGCCCACCGGAGCTGCCGGACACGCAACTGGTAGGCTGCCCACAGCATTGCCAGAAAAACGGCCGCGCAGAGAGCGCGGAACCAGTTTGTCTGGTAGAAGGCGGGCAATACAGTGAACTCCGCTGTTGCAGTATTGTCTGACCATAACCCATTGGTGTCGCTGGCATTGACCACGAAGTGGTAGCTACCAGGGGCTAGATTGCGGTAGCTCACCATGGACGTCGATGATTCGTGCCAGTCGTGGTCCGTTTCTCGCAGCTTGTAGCGAAAACGAATCGCCTCCGGGTCCGCCAGGCTCACGGCGGCATAACCGATTTGCACGCTGGAGGTGCGGGCAGGTAATCGAATTGGCGAATCGAGGCGATAGCCCCGGTCGTCGGCAGAAACCGACTGGATCGTCACCGGAGGCGGCGGGATCTTGCTTGACGAGCGTGCAGGATCTAACCATACGACACCGTTATTCACAGCGAACCATAGCCGCCCATCGGTGCCCTCGAATGCAGTGGGGATTGGTCGGAACTGCGCTGGAAGCCCCGGTAGTCCTTCTCGTCTGCCAAAGCGCTCACCCCTGACCTGATAAGCTGCATTCTTGAGTGCCTCTTTGATTTCTGCCCGGCGGACATGGAAAATTCCCCCCAGTCCATTCAGCCAAAGATCTCCGTTTGCCGTCTCCACGATACCTGAGATTCCGCGGAGGGACTCCTTATTTACGGCGTTGATCTCATGAAAACGTCCCTGATCGAACTGCAGCAGACCAAATTCCCCGCCAACCCAGATTTCCGATCCTCGTTCATAGATCGCGGTGATAGCACCGACTCGAACACCTTCAGACGGACCGAACATCTGGAGCCGGTCCGCGTCAAGCACAGCCAATATACCGTTCCTATAGCCGAACCAGACGCGCCCGGCACTATCCGTAAACTCGCTAATCAGACTCGACTTCGGAAAGTCACGACGCCCTCCAAAGGGGGTCCAGATACCGTTGGCCACCCGATACAGCCCAGCGCTACCGAATGACACCCACATTCCCGCCAATCGATCCTGAGTAATTGCTTGGAGGGACGCAGCTCTGTCAGCCATCGCCGGAGGAAGCTCAATTCTGGTGAGACGGCCATTGACCATGTGCCACAGTCCCCCCTCGCCACCGAACCAAAATGTCTTGTCCGGTGCGCGGTACGCAAAACTCGCGATGCCTCGTTGAGACTTCTGCAACTCGGCCTTTCCACCTGCCACACGATAAAGAATCGATGATCCGTTCTGGTTGCCGGCACTAACCCACACGACCCCGCCTTCGTCAGGCGCCAGAGCAAAGAAAGGATTCAGTTCCGTTTTGGGGAATGCCTGCTCCAGGAGGGGACTATAAGAGAAACGGTGAACACCGCCGGGATCTCCAATCCATACGCCGCCCTCACGGTCAACCAGCCTTGCAAAGCGGTACGGATTGATGTCGTAAACGCGAGAATTGCTTCGCGAGGCCTTGCTGACGGTTTCTGCCAGCGGCTCAGCCGCAGGATGACCCAAAACTATAGGATCGACGGGGAGGAACCAGATGCCCTGAGCGCGATCAAGGATCTGTGCAGAGTTTTTCTTTAGAATTGGATAGGCCGGAAGTGAGCTTTCCAGTTCCACACCGGATCCGGGCTCGCGCGGTCTTTTTTCGTGACTCGTCAAAACAGTCAAATCAGCATCCAATGTAAAGCCTTGTACGAGGAGATGACTTCCGGCGTTTCGAAATTTCCTGCCGTTCGGCATTAGGTAAAAGAGTTGCACCTCAACCTCTAGGCTTCTGTTATCCGTCAGAACCCAAAGTATGCCGTCCCGATCAAACCCCACTTGAGCGACTAGTCTCAATTCGGGATTCCACTCAGCCGGATTCTGCTGCCATGAAGAGCGATCGAATCGCCACACGCCACGATTTGTTGCAGCCCAGACGATCCCATCCCGGTCCTGAGCGAAACCATTAACAGTTCCCGTCCGGGAAGCGAACTCGACGAAGTTTGTGAGTTTACCGTTCCTTAGAAAGGTGAAGCCTCCGAAACGATAGCCGACCCAAAGTCCCCCAGTGGGGGGAGCAAACAGGGCAGTAATACTGGTTGACGGGAATTGATCGCCAAACGGCGAGCGGAAAAGCTCGAACCGGACGCCATCGAAACGAAACAGTCCGGACGGAGTTCCTAGCCAAAGGTAACCGTCAGCCGTCTGTGCCAGAGCTTCAACTGACTCCGGTGCGCCCTCTTTGAAGGTCCAGGATTCGTGGATAATCCGCTGATCTCCGGGTACCGGGGTTTGCGGCTTTGCCCATTGGCAGCTCACGACCGCAACAAGCACGATCAGAACCAGCCGAAACAGCGGTTTGTGGGCCGAGCGCAGACGAGCGGCTATGCTTTTCCGCACCATAGATGGTTGTCAACAGTGAAAATCAGTGGGCACGATTCCACCTTACCCCCTACGAAATAGCCGCCATTCCTCGCGGCGATGCACTGTTCCGTAAGCAATTCGGGCCGGAACGGTGAGCTCCGCTTCCGTGCCCGCGCCCGGTTCGCTCCAGAGTTTCAACCGCGCTCCGATTCGTTTCGCGCGCTCGCGGACGCCCGGCAAACCCCAGTGCCCCTGGCGCGCGCCTTGCTCGACGACCTTGCGGTCGATGCCCTTTCCATTATCGCGAATCCGCAACCGGAGGAATTGACAGTCGTAGGCGATTTCGAGCTCGATGCGGCTGGCGTGCGCGTGGTGAAAGGCGTTTCTCAGGATCTCGCGCGCAATACGGTACACCTCGTCCTGAAGGAGCGGCGACAAGGGCTGCCACGCTCCTTCCACAGTGACCCGGAAAGCCGGCAGTTCGCCCTCCGCAACGGAGGATCTCGCGAGTTCCTTTCCTGCGGCTGTGAGCAAGTGTTCCAGATTTCTCTCCAGCGCCGTGTCGGCCCGCAGCCCCTGAATGGCATCGCGGCCCTCGGCGATAGCCTCGTCTCCCTCGCCGATGGCCCTGTCGAGCGTGCGGATGGCCTCTTCGATGCGCCCGGGAAGCAGGTTGCGCGCCGCTTGGAACGAGAACATCAGCCCCTGGACGCTTTGCAACAGCGTATCGTGCAATTCGCGCGCGATGCGCGTCCGCTCTTCGACGCGCCCCTCCAGGCGCAGGTTGAATTCCTGCTGGAGTTGCCGGACACGGAACTGGTAGGCCGCCCACAGCACTGCCAGAAAAACGGCCGCGCAAAGGGCTCGAAACCAGTTGGTCTTCCACCAGGGGGGCGTGATCAGAATGGGCAGTGAAACGCCTTCTTCATTCCATACGCCGTCGCTGTTCGATCCCTGCACGCGAAAAACATATTTGCCGGGATCCAGATTGGTGTAAGTAGCCAGGCGCTGCTTGCTGCCCACCTCGTTCCAGCCAGGATCGAAGCGCTCAAGCTTAAATCGATACCAGTTCTTCTGGGAATTCGCGTAACTCAACGCCGCGAATTCAAAGGAGAAGATGTTGGCCCGGTAGGAGAGAGTCAAGGAATCGACGTATGGGATGGCTTTCTTAAGTACCGAGTTAGCGCCGATGGCCACAGGTTTGTTGAAGATTTTGAAGCTGGTGATTACTACCGGCGGCACGTAGGGATTGTCGCGGACCTGCTCAGGGAAAAATGCATTGAACCCATTGCTGCCGCCAAAGAAGATCTCCCCGTCTGGGCCTTGATAACAACCGTCACTGAACTCATTGCTCTGCAAGCCGTCGGACACGTCGTAGTTTCTAAACGTTTCCAGCTTAGGATCGAACCGGGATATGCCCCTCTGAGTGCTGAGCCAAAGCCTGCCCAATCCATCTTCCCGAATGCACCGAATCGTGCTGCTCGGCAGGCCTTGGCGTTCCGTGTAGCGGGTGAAGGTTCCGTTTTGACGATTATACCGGTACAGTCCGTCAAACCCTCCCACCCACAGTGTTCCAGTCCTGTCTTCATGAATGGAGGTGATTCCGCCGCCGTTGAGTCTGTGAGGGTCGCGCGCGTCAGGCGTGTAACTCATAAAAGTCTTGGCCTTGTCATCGAAACGGATTACCGCGCCGCCAAACGTCCCTAACCACAGCGTGCCGGAACGATCCTGATAAATGGTCCAGACCCAATTTACCAAGCTGGCCCGATTACTTGAAGCGGGCCGATAATTGGCAAACCCGTCGGTTACTGGATCAAAGCGGCTAATACCGTACTGCCCCCCCACCCATATCTGGCCGTTTCGGTCTCCATAGACCGTGTAGACGTTGTCGGAAATCAAGCTGTTCGGATCATCGGGGTTGTGCCGGTAATGCTTAAAACGCCCAGTGCGTTCATCGAGCCGAGCAAGGCCGCAGCCCCCGCCACCCACCCAGAGACAACCCGCTGCATCTTTGTAAATACTATCGATGTTAGTGCCTTTGCCAACCGTATTCTCGTCGTCCGGGCCGGGAACGTAATGGGTGATTTGGCCCGTCTTTCGATCCAATCGGTCCAGAGCGCGAGGGAACAGGCCTACCCACAGAACCCCATTGGCATCCCGATAAATCGCCTTGACCCTGCCGGTTGAGAGACTATTGGGGTCGGCGGGGCGATGCCTATAGTGGACGAACTGTTCTTGCCGGAAATTCAGAATGTTAAGCCCCGCATTCTCAGTTCCTACCCACAGCACGCCACTCCTATCCCGATAGACTGACATAATGCCGTTATAGTCGAGGCTATCCGGGTTGGTTTCATCGTGCTGAAACCGGTACGTGAAACGTTCTGTCCGCCGGTCAAAGTAATAGAGACCCTGGCTGGATGGTACCCACAATCCATTTTGCCCATCAGCTACTAGCTTGCCATTCAGCGAACCTCCGTTCATCGTGGATGCCAGGACGCCGGCGGCGCCCGCGCCAAGCGGGTATTTCGTGAAGCACCCCGAGTGCCGATCGTATTTCACGAGCCCGACTATCGGGGAATGGGTTAGCATCCACAAATTGCCGGCTTCATCTTCATACCCACTGTCTGCGCTGAGGCCGTTTCCGGTTCCAGGAGGGCGAGTAATCTGTCCTGTCTGTCGGTTCAAATGGAACAGACCGCGCTCGCCAACAAACCAGATGTCCCTGCGGCTATCCTCGATAACGTGAGTGATCCTCCCGACAAACTGGCCGTCGCGGTCGTTTCGATAATGAGTAAATGTTCCGGTCTTTGGATCAAACTTGTCGAGGCCGCTGTCTTGCGTGCCAAACCAAAGATAGCCCGAACTGTCTCGGGCAATGCTCGTAACGTAAGCTCCGCCAATACTATTCGGGTTATTGGGGTCATGAAGGTAGCGGGTAACGCGTTCGGTTGCAGGGTCGAATTTGTTCACCCCGGTGTTGGTGGCAATCCACAGAAAGCCGCGATCGTCTTCCACCAGGTCTTGAATAAAGTTGGAGTTTAAGCTACCAGGGTCGTTCGGGTTGTGCTTGAATACGACGAATGTGTTACCGTCATAGCGATTGAGGCCGTCTCGGGTGGCAAACCACATGAATCCCCGGCGATCCTGCAAAATGGCAGTAACATAGCCTTGAGACAAGCCATCGTTCGTGGTGAGATGGCTGAATTTGAGGTCCCTCACCGGAGCATCGCCGCCCTGGGCATGTATATTCTGAAAGTGGCGGGGGGAGTCAGGTCTCTCTTTGCGGTCCCCGCCAAAGCCGGCCTTCGTCGTCAAGTTGGCGAAGTGTGTGGCCGGGCGGGGTTGATCCGCAACGGCACATGCAGCGTGAACGATGCACAGAAGCAAAATCCGGCTCGCACCGCGCAAGCCCCATGCTTTGTTTTGGCGGATGGTGATCATGCGAGCACCTTGTCCCCTGCCATGAAATGTACTCGTCCGCCACGCCGGGCGGCTATGGCCACAGACCTGCCGTCGTTGAGATACGCAAGTCCCTGACCCGTGAAACCCCAAATTCGCCCACGACCGTCCTGAAACAGAGACGGCGGAGCATCATCCGGAAGCCCACCTGCTTTACGGAAGATCGTAATTTGTCCATCCTTCCAACTGGTCAAACCATCCTGAGCGCCAACCCAAATGCTCCCATTCGCGGCTGCGAGCACGGAGTGACTAGCATCGCTGGATCCTCGAAAAGACTGAGGACGACGTCGCCTGAGAGGCCATCCAATTGCGAAAATATTCATCCGACCCGAATCGGTTTGTGTCCGGTCGTCACGATTCCACCTTGCTCTTTCGAAACGGCCGCCGTCCCTCCCGGCGATGCCCTTTTCGGTAAGCAATTCGGGCCGGAACGGTCAACTCCGCCTCCGTGCCCGCGCCAGGTTCACTCCAGAGTTTCAACCACGCCCCGATGCGTTTCGCGCGCTCGCGGACGCCCGGCAATCCCCAGTGTCCTTGGCGCGCGCCTGCCTCAATGACCTTGCGGTCGATGCCCTTTCCATTATCGCGAATTCTCAACCTGAAGAATTGGCGGTCGTAGGCGATTTCGGCCTCGATGCGGCTGGCGTGCGCGTGGTGAAAGGCGTTTCGCAGGATCTCGCGCGCCATCCGGTAGATCTCATCCTGAAGGAGCGGCGACAAAGGCTGCCGCGCTCCTTCCACCGTAACCCGGAATTCCGGCGGGTCGCCCTCCCCACTCGAGGATCTCGCGAGTTCCTTTCCCGTGGCTGTGAGCTGATTTTCCAGATTGCTCTCAAGCGCCGGGGCGGCCCGCAGGCCTTGAATCGCATCCCGGCCCTCGGCGATGGCCTCGTCTCCCTCGAGGATGGCCCTGTCGAGCGTGCGGATGGCCTCTTCGGTGCGCGCGGGAAGCAGGTTGCGCGCCGCTTGGAATGAGAACATCAGCCCCTGAAAGCTCTGCAACAGCGTGTCGTGCAGTTCGCGCGCGATGCGCGTACGCTCATTCACGCGCGCTTCGGTGGTCTTGTTGAACTGCCACCGCAGTTGCCGCAGACGGAACTGGTAAGCCATCCACAGGAGTGCGAGAAAAGCAACCGCGCATAGGGCACGAAATCCATTCCTCTGGTAGAACGCCGGATCGATGGAGAATTCCAGCGCATCGCCCGTCTTGTTCCACAGTCCGCTGTTGTTGCAGGCAATTACCCGGAAGCGGTACTTGCGAGGCGGCAGATTCGAATACTGCACCTGGCGGTCGTTGATGACTTCCTTCCAGTCCGGATCCTGCCCCTCCAGAATGTATTTGAAATGGACCTTCTCTGGCGCCACCAGGCTCAGCGCCGTGTAGTCGATCGACACGTCGCGGACGCCGGCGGGCAGGCGCATCCCGTGCTTGAGTTGGAACGGCTTGCCGTCGGCTTTGACTTGCTCGATGCGCACCGGGGGCCGGAGTTTGTTGACAGCAAGATGATGGGGATCGACGACCTGGACGCCATCCCCCGTCAGGAACCACAGTTTGTCATCGGTGGACTTCGTAACGCGAGGACCGTAGCCGGTAGCGGCGCCCGCGCGGAGCTTGACGCCCTCGGCCGCATCCCAAACCGTTGTAGCAATCCTGCGCCTCGGGTCGGCGATCCAAGCGTCCAGTTCGGTACGTGCGATCCGCACCAGGCCGCAGCCCGTATACAACCACAACGACCGATCGTCGTCCTCCATCGTCCAGTGAATCGTATCGCAGGGCAACCCGTTCCTGCTGGCGAGCGTAGCGATGCGGCCATCTTTAAGCCGGCTAAGGCCGCCCTCCTCGGTGGCGACCCAGAGCGCCCCATCCCGATCGAATCGAAGATCGGGGACATGGCCCTCTCCCAACCCATCACCGGCTCTGTACCATTCGCGGATCTGACGATCCTTGAAATACGAAATGCCGTCGCGGGTCCAGAATCCAAGCCACACTCCTCCAGTCTCACGGCCAGAGAGCAAAACCTCGGCACAACAATCGCGACGTCCCAGCTCAAACCAGGGGATCTGCTCGACCAAACGTCCCTCCAGCAAGTGCAGGAGACCCTTTTCCCCTGAAAGCCAGAGGTTGCCCGCCTTGTCCCCCGTGATGTAATGCACGTCTCCGCGAGGCACCGAAGGTACGGCAACAAACCTGCCGTCTTTGAAAAAAGCAAGCCCGTGACGCGTGGACACCCAGATTCGCCCACGATCATCCTGAAACAGGGACTGCAGGGCATCATCCGGCAGTCCACTTGCCTTGCGGAAGATCGTAAATTGTCCATTCTTCCACCTGGCTAAACCATCGTGAGTGCCAATCCAAACGCTGCTATCGGTGGCTGCGAGCACGGACTGAGTAGCATCGCTGGACAAGCCTTGTTTCACAGAAATAGTGGTGACAGGCAACTCACGAAACCGGTCGAGTCCTCCGGTGGTGGAGACCCAGACATTGCCTTCACGATCCTCGAAAAGACTGAGGACGACGTCGCCTGAGAGGCCATCGGATCGCGAAAACACATCTGTCCGGCCTTGATGTATATGGACGAGCCCCCGCTCCACGGTTCCGATCCAGAGGCCTCCATCCCGGTCCCGCAGCAATTTATTCGAATTGACATCGCGGTCCTGGAGCAGTCTGTTCGGATCGATTGCGGCTCGGATGGGATACGATTCGACTTTATCGCCGCTGAGCTGCATGAGTCCTGCCCCGTACCTGGCAATTATCGGCCGTCCGTCGTCGGCCTCACTCAGGGCGCTAAGCTCCACCGGCGGTGTCGCATATCGCTTTGGAGGACCGGGCTTCCATCGCCAAAGCCCGGATCCTGTACCGGCCCAGAGAGTGCCTGAGCTGTCCTCATACAAACTCGAAACGACCTTGCCGAAGGCGCCATCCCGCCCGTAGCACTGCGCGCTGCCGCTTCGCATTGCGCAGAGCAGGCTGTTGGGCGTCCCAGCCCCACCCCCAAACGAGCCGGCCCACACCATTCCCTCTCGGTCCTCGAGCAGTGATGCCACGGCTCGTCCATTGAGCTCCGGGGGCCGCGTCAGCTTGGCGCCATTCCAGGTCGCAAGGCCAGTCCACGTGCCAATCCAAAGAGCGCCGTCGCGCGTGCCGAGCAGCCTGAAGACGGCGTTAAGGAGGCGCTGACCGGCAGGTGGCTGCCACGGGATACTGCGAACGCCATCGAAGCGAAAGCAGCCGAATTCCGTGCCGAGCCAAAGATACCCATCGGCGGTCTGGGCGATCGCGTAGATATTGCCCTTAATGAACCCACTCCGGACGGTCCATGCGTCGTGAGCGTACTGGCTGATGTCGAGAGAGGGATTCAACGCGAAGCCGCTACCGCAGCCTGCCGCGAGAACGCCGAGTACGATGGCAACTCGTCGCACGACCACCTCTCCTGACGTCTTGCCGCGCCTGCTCATCGCGTGTCACAGCTTTTTAGTGATAATCCTGACTATACTACGCTTCGACAAAATCCGTTCTCCCAGTTCGTACCGCCAGAAACACACTCGCCTGTTTACAGCGGCTTACCGAACCGCGACCGCCAGGGAGCATGTGCGCTGAACGTTTTTCATCATCTTGCTGGACTCGAGTTCGCGTTCAAGCCAAGGCACTGCCTCACGCCACTTCACGTTGAGCCCGCGCCAAGCACGCCGCGCCCTCAAACGATCCCGGTGGGGTGTTCAGGATCGCCCGCGCAACGTACACGACTGCGCCGGCGTATTGGCGCGCGTGTGCTTGCGCCGTTGCAGGTTTGTGCCTCAGCGTCGCCAGCCATAACCCGAACGCCATGCAGGCATGCACTGCGTATGGCACCAGGTGGACCGCAAGGCGGGAACGGACAAATGCGTCTCCGCAGCGCGTCCCGATCTCGGCATTCCACAGCGCTTCGGTGGCGCCAAGCTCCGCACGGTAAACGTCGGCTGCGAACTCCAGCATCTCCATCAGTCCCCAAGCCATCACCGAGGCATTGCCGGTATCGTCAACACAAGCCAGTATCGTTGACTGCGCCATGCTCTCAATGCATTCGAGAGGAGGCAGGTCCGGGATCGAGAAAAATCGTTTCCGCAGGGCCGCCAGACGATCCTGACTATTGCGCTCGACCACTTTCTGGAACATCTTCTGCTTCGTACCGAAGTGGTTGTGCAGCATTGCCTCGGAAATCCCCGCCGCCTTCGCAACAGCGATTGTGGTGGTGGATGCGAACCCGCGTGCCGCAAACTGCCGCTCCGCGATTTTGAGAATCTGCTGCTGTCGCTGTTCGGAGAGCCAGCGGAAAACCTCGTTACCGGTTTGGGCGCGTGGCCTATCAAAACTCTTCGTCGTCATACCCTCTCTTCTGGGAAAGCCAAGCAAGTGACGAACGATAGCCGGTTTCGCAGCGGATTCACCGGGAACTGCGCCGCTTGCTCAGGCCCGCGGATTGGATCTCATCGACGATGTAGGAGCTGTAAATACCATTTGCCGTCAAATCAATGCCCTCTGCAGCAAGCTGGCGAAGCATGCCACGGCCGCGTTCGTCGATGGCAGTAACGTCGCGCAGGTGAAGCCGGACTGGCTTTCCTTTTGAAACCTCCTGCATACAGCAGGTTTGCACCGGCTCGATGCCCTCGCCGGACAGCATGCCATCCACTGTGATGACTGTGCTTGCCGCTCCATCTGCTGTCATAATCCGAATCATCGCCGATTACCTCTCACATGTTTGAGTTGCAGGCTTAGCACCAAACAAATGAGCGGGATCTCATTAATGAATCATCCCCTAGGGCCGCCACGCGATGTGGCGCTACGATCGGGTCACCGGCCCACCGATGAGAACAACTGGCGTAGTCCGGTTACGCATGGTCGGTCGTCACTCCGATGAGTCTAAACGATTTGATTCGCTGCAGCGATTGGCGCCACGGCCCAACCGCGTCCCGCCGGCAATTCGCATCGAGGTGTTCGCCAAGCATTCTGATACCCATTCGGATGCGTCTTTACGCGAGAATCGGCTCAGTGCCACGGGAATCTCGCCACCTGCTGCGGCAAGTGCCAAAGCCCGGCGCCAACGGAATGGCAAGAAGGGTCCGCGCGTCGCTGAGTTTCGCGCTGAGCAACTGATCCGCCTTGCGCCATTTCGCTCGTCCGCCGGTTTTGCACGTCGAGTTTCGGCACTTGCCGTCGGCATTTGACGTCGTCGCGGCGCCGAACGCCTCATACCAAAGCCCGTTAACACTGCGCCCGCTTGGCGACCGAAGTGCATAGCAAAACGCAAAGAGGCGCGGATTTCGCGCCGCCATAAAGAAGAGCAACTCCGCAGATCAAATAGTGGCGCGAGGCGCCCGCTCTGCGCGAGTTCCTCAAGGTAACGGAAAGTGCTACCGAACGTTACCTAGGAGTTTTGTCCTGGAGTTTTAATGCCGATGCTACCTAGTCTTTTCTTTCTCGCCATAGTGCAAGGCAGTACGCCGCCGTCCCTGACCGCGCCTGAAATCCTGGAGCGCATGGTTCAAGCCGATAACGACAGGGTTGCCGCGCTGGCCGGGTATTCCGGTGTACGGCACTACCGGTTCGAAAACAAGAAGTCCAACAAGCACGCCGAGTTGACGGTGCGCATGTCTTGCGGCAGCGATGGCGTCAAGACGTTTGAAGTCGTCGGCGAAAGCGGTTCCGGATTTGTTCGAACTTACATCCTCCGCAAGATGATTGAGGCGGAAGCGGAGTCCAGCCAAAAGGGGGAACGCAAAGAAACCCGAATCATCCCGGAGAACTATGATTTCCGTCTGATTGGAACCGAAGCCTTGAATGGCCGTGACAGCTATGTTCTGGAGATCAATCCCAAGAAGCCCACCAAATTTTCGATTCGTGGCCGTATCTGGGTGGATGCCCAGGACTTCGCAATCGCACAAGTTGAAGGCCAGCCCGCGAAAAACCCTTCGTTCTGGATTCGTAGCGTCAAGGTCGTGCAACGGTACGGGCGCACTGATCAATTCTGGCTGCCTGCCCTGAACCATTCGGTAGCGCAGGCGAGAATTTTCGGCGCAACGGAAGTCGTCATCGAGTATTCCGACTACAAAACCAACGTCCGCCAGGTGCAGGCGCGCGCCCGTGCCGTGGGGGAGTTGCACGAGTGAAGACAAGGCTCGGATCCTTGCCGGCGTCGCGCAAACCACGGACCTTTGCAGGCGAGCACCCCGAATCGGTTTGCGCAATGTCCGCCGTCAAGGTCCGAAGACTCGGCATCATGCTGCCGATTATCTTTGTCGCCGGTTTCGTACACCTGCTGTAGCAGAACCACGCGTCGTGCATCGCCGTTTGCGAGATGGTGTCGGATGCAGATAGCTTACAGTCCCGGGCCGAAAGCCTTCAAACTGCGGAGGCGAGCGCGCGCAGCGTAATCGCTTTTAGCTCTTTTACTCAACCAAACTGACGTGCGATGTTGAATTCTCGCATGCGAGATTTTCTGCGATATCCGCCCAACTCCAGAAGCTCATCCGGCACGATTTTCCGAGGCGGCTCTGTGCAATCAGACCGTCGGCCTCGATGTGTACCCATTGCATTGCCCACCCGCAGTTCATAGACTTACTAAAGAGACAGCTCGACCCTGCGGCATAACTTCGGCCGGACTGCACGCCACCGGAACGCCTGTAGTGGCGCGCGATACCGATATCGACCGCTACGCCAGTCCGAATTTTCGACGGTTTGCGACACCAGGAACCAGGCCGCTTAGCGTTGTTCCATTGATTGCGCGAAACCATTGCCGAGCTTCCCACGCACCTTAAGCGCACTCCGGCACCGCAGCACCTCTCCGACTTCCACGGGCTACTGAAGCCCCAGAGCCGTATCTGCCCAGTCCGTGCGGCGCCATGCCAAATCTCGGCAGTTGCTGCGTCGGGTGCCGAACCTGCACATCTCGCGCGACTAGAGCCAATAGCATAGGCCGCAAGGATTTGGCAGCCGCCGTGCTTTATGGTGCCGCAGAACCCGGACTGAAACAATCGCGGGGAGGCCGGCACTCGACCGACGGAAACTTCCGAAGGATGCCGCAGGACCTCGCGAACTGCGTCGTTCGGTGCCACAGAATGAGAGGTCGTCGTTATGAAAGAAGCTGACGTAAATGAATTCAGGACGTTACTCATGGCTAAGCGCAAGGAGATCGTGGATCAATCGCGCCGGCGTGAGGACATTTGGATTGTCCAATCAAACGAATTGATCGAGACGGTGCAACTCGCAGGGCAACGGGAATTCGCGGCCCGCGGTCTCGAACGCGATGCCAAGAAGCTGATGCAGATCGGCGCGGCGCTGAAGCGCATCGATGACGGCGACTTTGGGATATGCCTCGACTGCGAGGAGGCGATCTCTCCTAAACGCCTCACGGCTATGCCATGGGCTGGATATTGTTTGCACTGCCAGGAACTGCTTGACGCTCAAGAGGCGACGGATACCGTCAAGCTGAAGCTGGCCGCATGAGGCCGCCCAGGCGCGGGAATCGATTGCCGGATATGTTTCATTGGCCGAATCGAGCGGCGGTCACATGGCGAATTCCCAAGGTGCGCCTTCTCGCCGCTGGCTTTTGGCTCGCGCGTGGCGTTTTCCTGCCTGAGGATCGGGGACTTGCGCGAAGCAATAGCTGTGTCGCCAGAACGAGCGCCATCGGCAGTGATAGGTCACGGGGGACTAGAGGAACGCCCGAAGATCGATCAGGCGACGTTAATGGACCGCCTGTCCTTCGGCACCCCATATGCTGAGCATGTGATTTGCTTGGCTTTTGAGCCGCCTGAAAAAATCAGTACCTCGAGGCCCAGGCCCATGATTTCGCGCAGACGGAAGCAGAGCGCAACTCCGGGCGGGGCTGCCGCGAACTGAGTGTTAACAAAACGATCTTTCTTAAAGCAGGGCTTGCTTGCCTGTCCGGCCCCTGGCAACATCGAAAGGCCCGGCCGACTCCCCTAGAGAGTCGTCGATCGCGTGGGACGCCGAGTTTTACGAGAAGCTCCCGGACCATACTAGCGACGCCAGCCAGTTCAGAAACGCCAAGCGTGGTTATGAACATGCAAATCACATCGGAAGAAAATAAAATGGAAGCCCGAGCATTCAGTTACTACATGCATGACGGACCTACCGGTTTCACCATCGAACTGGCGGGCACACTGGACCCAAAAGGCGCGAAGAAAGTTGAGCAGGATTGGCCGAGTGACGGTGCTGCTGGCAAAAAAGAGCGCCTTCTCGACCTCACATTTGTGACGCAGATCGATCCGGGAGAACGCCGACTGTTACGCCACTGGTTGGAGAATGTGCCCAATATCGATTTCAATCAGCCGGTACGCCTGGCGCTCCGGTCGCAGAATGGGCGGCATCGCATCTATATTGACGCGAGGGGATTGTGGATGCCAGCGAGACTTACTAGCTCGACATCGGTGGAAAACGTGTGTCGGGGCGAAGCCGCCTGAGCCGAGGGTCGGCAACTCCTGAATCGCAGCCCCTTCTGAAATTCCTCCGGCCGACCACCGAGACGCGCTCTTTGTCGCGGTGTGTTGGTCGCTGGCTTCATCGTCACGCTTGAACGCCACTCGCAACTCTCACGAGAGACAGCCCGTGCCATTTCCGGCTATTCGTAGCGGCGAGATGCCTGCTCGTACTGCACCATGCCACCGAGCGCGAGCACGTAGGCGAGCGGAGGACCGACGCGTGAAACCGCTTTTCCGCACGCAGTCGCGGCGACGGCCGTGAAAACCTTCTTTCCTCTAACAACAATGCCCGGAAAACAACTGCAAGTCCACCGCAAGCAGTCGCCAATACGGACAGCCACCGTTGTTCTCGCCGTCCGTTTCGGTATCTGCTCCCAGACTCCATGGTGCGGCTGATTAATGTCCTCTTTAGTCTGAAACCTGCGTAATTCCAAATCGTACATTGATGTGTTTGCCGACTTTCGTCAACTGCCTCGGCATCTGCCATCCTCGCCGGTTCTTTAAGCCATTCATCCCTCGCGTCGCCGCTTCGACCGTTTGCACTCGCAGGGGCCAGCCTGTCTCTAAACCTATTCGCAGGCACACCAACCTGCGAAGCTGAACGTATTTATCTGCCACGCTGAAACCGACAACACCCATCTGGCAGGTGCCGTGCTTGTACAGGTGCCGAGAAGCAACGCAAGTGATCGCAGAAATCGAGATCGTCCGAAGCCGGAGAGTTCGAAGAGTTTTACGTGTCGCGGTTTGATCGTGCCTTCGCGCTGGCGAGGTTATTGCTTCTCTCGTTGTGAGGCACGACAACGCGAGAAAAGTCTACAAGCGTTGGTTCGCAGGAGGCGTATGGTGATGTCAGTTCGAAACGGTTCTAGAGCAGCGTACCACCCGGTCGACAGACGAATAGCTGGTCTCACGTTGCTCTTATCGCTGATCGTCAGTGGTGGTGTGGCGTTCGCCCAGATCCCCGATATCAGCCATCCCGAAGCGAGCCGGCCTTCAATCGAGGGAATGGTGAAGCTGGCCGACCAACAAAACCAAGCCGAACCGGTCCCCGGCGTGCCGTTGACCCTGACCTCTTCTTCAACGGGAGAATCCCTGGCAGCCACAACGGACGCGGAGGGTCGCTTTCAGTTCAAGGACCTGTCACCCGGCACATACGCAATACAGGCACGGCTACAGGGTTTCCAACCATTCGGCGAGACTGTTGTCCTGCGCGATGGAGAAACAAAACTTGAAAACGTCGGCCTGGAGTTGGAGAAGGTGGTTGAAAACATCGAAGTCCACGACCAGGCAGCCGCGCTCCCCACAGAGACTGCGGATTCGAGCGCCACGGTCGCCAGCCAGCAGTTCACCACCCTACCGCTAGCAGAGCAGAAGTTTAAAGCGGCCCTGCCGCTGGTTCCGGGCGTGGTGCGTACCCACGACGGCCAACTCAACTTCAAGGGCGCGCCGGAGAATCAGGGGATGCTGCTAGTGGACTCGGCGCAGACTGTTGATCCTGTAACAGGGAGTTTCTCCATCCCCGTACCCTTGGATTCCATCCAGTCGATGACTGTGGACAAGGCTCCGTACAGCGCCGAGTACGGGGGCTTCTCGGGTGGTCTGACCACGATCGAGACTAAACCGCCTTCCGGCAGTTGGGACTGGGGAGTGTTCGACTTCATTCCGGGCTTGCGTGTCAAGAATGATCACATTGCCGGAGTTTCGGACTTTACGCCGCGCCTCTACTTCAGCGGCCCGCTGCTGAAGAACAAGCTCAACTTTTTCGAATCCGTAACCTATGACGTAAACAAGCGTCCTGTGCGTGGATTGCCATGGCCGGTGGACGAGACCCGGAAGCAAGGCTTCAATGCGCTGACCGGACTCGAGGCGGTGCTCTCACCCAAGCATCTCTTATTTGTCACGGCAAACACGTTTTCGATCCGCACGCAATTCGCCGACATCAGCGCGCTGGTGCCCCAAAGTGCATCGGCTGATGACGGGGTGCGGGGTGTGTCCTTGGGTGCCAACGACAGCTATCAATTTACCTCGGGCGCGCTGCTGAGCACGATGTTTCGCTACACGCGATTCGACAGCAACGCACACGGCCAGGGGCCTGAAGACATGCTCATCACGCCAGAGGGCTGGGGCGGCAATTTTTTCGATCGTTGGACCAGAACGTCTAACCAGTATCAATTCGGTCCGGTTTATCAGTTGCCCCTCAAGCAGTGGCTCGGCCGCCATCAATTGAAGACCGGCGTGATTGTGACGCACCGCTCTTACCTCGGCAGCGACTATTCGCATCCGATCGAACTGCTGCAGCAAGACGGTTCGCTGGCGGAACGGATTGACTTTCAGGGCGGCAACCGTCAGCATGCACGGGACACCGAAGCCGCGGAATTTGTGCAAGATCATTGGAGCTTGAATGACCATCTGGCTCTGGACATGGGCGGGCGCTTGTCCAGTCAGTCGATCGGCCGCTCAGCGGCGTTTGCTCCTCGTGCCGCGGTAGTGTATTCGCCAGGCTCAGACCACAAGACGATCATACGCGCCGGCGGCGGTCTTTTCTACGAACGCGTACCGTTGCCGGTGGCGGACTTTTTGAGCTACCCCAACCGTGTGGAAAGCTTCTACAGCCCGTCCGGGGCTTTGATTAGTACACTAAGCTTGCAAAGCGCTTATCTCCTCACGGAACCGGGGCGGGGTCTGGTCCCGGTTTCCACTCTCGAAACGAGCCCACGTAACACCACGTGGAATGTCGAACTGGATCGCGAGGTTCGACGCAATATGGTGCTCCGCACCAGCTATCTCTACAGCCGGACCAAGGGGCTATATGTAGTCACGCCGCTGGCGGCCGCACAAGGACAACCCGCCTTGTTGGGCATGGAAGACACCGGTGGTTCGCATTACCACGAATTCGAAGAGACCTTGCACTACAAACCGGGCGAGCGCAGCGATGTGAACGTGTCCTATATTCGGAGCCATGCTCGCGGGGATTTGAACACGCTCGCAGCCCTGTATGTACCATTTGAAGAGCCCGTGATCCGCCCCAACACTTTCGGCAACCTTCCGCAGGATATACCCAATCGGGTGGTGGGCTGGGGGATTTTGTCTTTACCCAAGAATATCAGCGTGAGTCCGGTGGTCGATGTGCATAGCGGCCTTCCGTATTCGAATATCGATACTCTCCAAAACTACGTCGGTCAACCGAATACGCAACGGTTCCCGGAGTTCTTCTCGTTGGATCTGAAGGTTTACCGGGAGTTCCACTTGCCCTTTGTCGGCGGCAAGCTCAAGTCCAAGAAAATTCGTTTCGGCCTCTATACGCTCAATCTCACAAATCACTCGAACCCGCTGGCCGTCTACGACAATGTCACGTCACCCGTCTTTGGGCACTTCGTGGGATTTCAGCACCGTGTTAACGGGTTCGTGCTGGACGCGGTGAACTAACCAGACTTTAGCGGACTGGAAAACCAATGCTAGCCCACCTCATCGCTAAACATAAACTAGCGGCACTGATTCTTATCGTCGTGCTGGGGTTCGGTCTCCGCGTTCGCGGCCTTGGCAGTGCAGGCTTCAACGAGGACGAAGTGCATAAGGTGGAGGCGGCACGTTCCTATCTCCGCGGTGGATTCTCCGTCAACCTCGAACATCCCATGCTGATGAAATCGCTCATTGCGGTTTCTCTGGCAGCTTCGGATGTGTGGAACGGCGGCATTGGACGATCTCATCAAGTGCCGGAAGAAGCATCCGTCCGGCTGCCAAACGTCGTTTTCGGATCGCTGACCGCGGTGGTGGTCTTCCTGTTGGCCCAGGAGTTATTCGGCACAGCCGTTGGGCTGCTTAGCGCACTGTTGTGGGCTACCGGCATCATCGCGATCACAATCAACCGGGTGGCTAAAGAAGACACGTTATTGGTGTTCTTTACCTGGCTTGGATACTATCTGTATCGTCGCGCCAGAAACCTGAGTACGACGGATAGCACACTCACGACACGCTTCTACGCCGCGAGCGGCGTGAGTTTCGGATTGATGTTAGCCTCAAAGTACTTTCCTCACTATTTGGGGATACATGCGCTCTACTATTGGTTGACCGATAGGGGCAAGCTGCGCCGGCCCTTGGGGAAACGAAATATGTTTCTTTTTCTGGGGACATGTGCGGCGGCATTCCTTTTGCTTGATCCTGTTATCCTTCTGCCAAGCACACTGAATCACATGGTTCATTACGTGGGCGGAAGCAGCATTACTCATCATGGTTACCTCGTGATGGGACACTTGTACCGCGAGGACGTACCGGGCACTGGTGGAATGCCCAGGTATTTTTATCTCTTGTTACTCGTGATTAAGACCCCGATTCCCGTTCTGGCCGGTCTGCTCGTTGGCCTCGTGGAGATCTGGAAGCGCCGCCGTGATCCCGCCGCCTCCTTTGTGATCTTCATGTTTGCCGCCTGGATTATCCCCTTTTCGTTGGTGGGCGGCAAGTGGATGCGATACATGCTGGCCTGGATGCCGGCCGTATATATCATCGCTGCCATTGGCCTCGTCCGAATATGGTTTTGGCTAACAGCAATGGCTCGCTGGAGAATGAGCCCCCGCCTGACGCCGGCGTTAGCCGCGGCTTTCATGTCGGTGTTTATCGTGTATCCAGTGGGCGTGGCCGCTAACAGTGGCCCGTATTATTCGCTCTACTTGAATTCCTTGGGGTTCGGGCATACCGGCTACTATTTTCCGCACGATGAGGTAAATGACATGGGACTTCAACGAGCGGTTCAGTATATCGCGCAAGAAGCCCCCCTCGGGGCAAGTGTGGGAAGCGAAGCCAAACCAGTCTTTCAGTACTACCTGCACAAGTACGACCGGGACGATTTGCAGTACTTTGATCTTTCCGATAGCTCTAAAAGGCTCACCGAGCCCGACTCCGCCTTCCTGGTGCTCCAAGACGGAAGAACCTACTTCGAGAATATCGGCATCGTTCGAAATATCGAGTCCCGCCAACTGCCGATTCGGACGGTGGAGATCGGCGGGGCGGAAGCCGCCCGGATTTACCATAGCGCGGAAGTTGCCCAGTTGCGGAGGAGCCGATGAAGCCCGGGCTGCGTTATCTGCGTCCGATAGCCGGCATGGCCAGCATTGCGTTGTTCTTTTGCATGCTGCAGCGGACAGGTCCAGAGGCGGTCCTGCGGAATATCCGGGTGTTGGGATGGGGTGTGGTCGCACTGATTCTGCTCTCCGGCCTAAGACATATCTTGCGGGCGCTGGCATGGAGCTACTGCGTGCAAACTGACGGTCGGCGCCCACTTTGGTTCGAGTTCCTGGGACCCAGACTGGTAGGTGAAGCGCTGAATGACCTCACGCCCGCCGGACCGCTGCTCGGCGAACCAGCCAGGGTGCTCGCTGTTTCGAGACTGATACCCGCGCAGACGGCTGCATCGTCAGTCGTACTCGAGAATCTCATTTTTGGCCTCGGCGCAGTCTTATTCATGCTAAGTGGAATTGTGCTTGCGGTGATTGCCGTAGCCGGCCTGCGTGGCTTCTGGTGGATCGGCGGCGGCCTGGTGAGTTGCTTCCTGGCTTGCCTGGCGATGGTGTGGTGGGCTGTGAACCGGCGGCTTTTGTTACTCGGCGGAATGTTTGATTCGCTCAAAAGGCGGGGGTGGCGGTGGGCTCTTCTGGAGCGCCATGAGCAATCGGTTCGCGCCGTCGAGCAGACCGTCTACGACTTCTTTCTGAAGAGCCGGCGCACTTTTCTCGCCGTCCTGGCCATCGAGATCGCTACAAACTTCACCGGCATCGGCGAGGCTTACTTGATCCTCAAAGTCACCACGGCCCACAGTTCGCTGTTCGCGGCTTATCTGGTGGAGTCCGCAAGCCGGGCTGTACAGATAGCGTTTTCGTTCGTTCCTCTCGGGCTAGGAGTTCAGGAAGGAGCCGCTGCCGCCACACTACAGGCCATTGGATATGCCGCGAGCGAAGGCATTTCGTTAGCAGTCATTCGCAAGATCCGTAGTCTGTTCTGGGCAGTGATCGGCTTGCTTTTCTTGGCCAGATATTCGATTTTCTTACCCGCGGCGGAAAGGAGCACGACTTAATGATGCAGCTTATTGTCAATGCGGACGATTTCGGGCTCACTGAAGAAGTGAGCACAGGCATTATCGACGCACACCTTCGCGGGATTGTAACCAGCACGACCATCATGGCAAACGGCGCTGCATTCAATACAGCCGTGTCGATTAGGCGCCGCGCGCCCGGGCTGGGGATCGGCGTGCACTTGAATCTCGCGGCAGGCCAGCCGGTCGCCTCCGCGCGGAGCATTCCTAGTCTGGTCGATTCCGATGGACGGCTGCATTGGAGTCCGGGCTCCTTGCTGCGGACTTTGGTTGCGCGCCAGGTGAATCTCGCGGAAATAGAAACTGAACTTCGGGCGCAGATCGCCAAGGTCTTTGCAGCAGGAATTCGGCCGACGCACCTGGACGGGCATAAGCACATGCATTTGCTGCCCGGCGTGCGCCCGATTGTGATCCGCCTGGCCCAGGAGTTCGCTATTCCGGCCATACGCTGTCCGAGGGAGGTCGCGCCTAATCTGGCGCACCTGCTAAGCGGCAGAAGCTCCCGAACGGGCGTGATTAAGCAGTATCTCGTGGCGCGCGCCGTTTCGGCCTTCGCCCGTGGTTTTCGAGAAGAGCTGGTGAAGGCCGGGCTGCTCTTCCCCGCACAGTTTTACGGTCTTAGCCAAACCGGATTCTTGCACGTGCGAGGCGTCCTGGACATCCTGGGAAGCTTGCCGGCAGGCGTCAGCGAACTGATGTGCCACCCTGGATACCTTGATGGCGATCTGGTGCGCAGCGGCACTCGCTTGCTGGGGCAGCGCGAAGTCGAAATCCGGGCGTTGACGGCCCCTGCGGTCAGTAGACTGGTGGCCGATCGTGGCATTGAGCTGATCAGTTATGAGCAGCTTGGTATCGAGCCGGTCCGCACACAAGCAATACGAATACTCGAAACAAGGAGATATGTAGCATGAATAAGGAAGTGAAATACTCCGTTGTGGTGCCGCTTTACAACGAGGCAGCCAATGTCACTCAGTTGTATGTGCGGGTGACTCAGGTCATGGAAGATCTCGCAAAACCTTACGAGATTGTTTTGGTGGACGATGGAAGTAAAGACGACACGCCATTGGCGCTACGCGCCATCTCAGCGAGCGACTCGCGCGTGCGCATTGTTACGCTGCGCCGGAACTTCGGCCAAACCCCGGCTCTGAAAGCGGGCTTTGATGCCGCGCGTGGCGAGATCATCATCTCCATGGATGGCGACCTGCAGCACGATCCGGAAGAGATCCCGGCCTTCATTGCGAAACTGGAGGAAGGCTATGACATTGTCAGCGGATGGCGTGCCCAGCGGCGGGACGGGTGGCTGTCACGCCGGCTGCCCAGCCGCATCGCGAACTGGATGATGGGCAAGCTTTCCGGAGTCGCGCTGCACGATTTCGGCACGACCTTCAAAGCCTATCGCCGGGAAACGCTCAAGAGTATTCAGTTGTACGGTGAACTGCATCGTTTCATTCCCGCTCTCGCCGCCTGGTACGGAGCGCGGATCACGGAAATTCCCATTAACAATCCGCCACGCCAGAACGGGAAATCCAATTATGGAATCTCGCGCACTCTCCGCGTGTTCCTCGACCTGCTCAGCACCAAATTCCTGATGGACTACTCCACCCGGCCGCTGCATTTCTTCGGCTTGATTGGCCTGCTGGCCACCGGGTCCGGCTCCCTGATTGGCTGCGGCCTGATCTTTAGCAAGTTGGTCGGTCATCAAGCGACCATGCTGCAGCACGGGCCGCTCCTGTTTGCGGCGACCGTGTTGGTATTGGGTGGCATCCAGATTCTGTGCCTGGGGCTCGCGGCTGAGATCCTGTCTCGCACATATTATGAATCTCAGGGAAAGCCAATTTATGCCGTGAGAGAGACGCGAACCTTCGACCCACAGGCAACCATTTCAGTGCATCCGAAACTGCTTCGGATAGACCAGGGTGTTCCTGCAGAGAGCGTGCCTGGCCGCGAGCGATTCCCGGGATCCGAAAAACGGGCGATCGGGTGACCATAGCTTCCTAAGAGTATGACTTAAAGGCACGGTGGTGTGACTATGAACATGACGCTGTTAGAACTCGACATTGAAAACACTTTGGAGCCTGCCGCGAGGACTTTAGAGGAAAAGATCCGCTCGCATACCGCGTGCGTGGGAATCGTGGGGTTGGGCTACGTGGGCTTGCCGTTGTCGGTCGAGCTTGCAAAGGCGGGTTTTCACGTAACGGGTATCGACGCGAATTCGCAGAAGGTTGCGCGTGTCAACTCCGGCGATTCTTATGTGGCCGATATTCCGAGCGAGGTGCTCGCGTCGCTTGTCAGGACTGGCAAGCTGCGCGCTACCACGGATTTTGGTGTTGTGCGCGACCTGGACACGGTCAACATCTGTGTGCCGACACCCTTGCGCAAAACCAAGGACCCTGACATGAGCTACATCGTGTCCGCCTCTGAAGAGATTGCCAGGTATCTGCATGCGGGCATGCTCATCATCTTGGAATCGACCACTTATCCTGGCACCACCGACGAACTCCTGCTACCCTTGTTTGAAAGATCGGGATTACGTGCTGGACAGGATTTCTTCCTCTGCTTTTCCCCCGAGCGTGTCGATCCGGGTAACCCGCAGTTTCAGACGGCCAACATCCCGAAGGTGGTCGGCGGCACCACATCGGCCTGCACACGGATGGGGCAACTGTTCTATTCGCAGGCGCTCCAGAAGGTGGTGGGGGTCAGCTCCACGCAGGTGGCGGAAATGGTGAAGTTGCTCGAAAACACTTTCCGCATGATCAACATCGGACTGGTCAACGAAATGGCGCTGATGTGCGACCGCATGGGCATCAACGTCTGGGAGGTAATCGACGCCGCGGCCACCAAGCCATTCGGCTTTATGCCGTTCTACCCAGGGCCAGGGTTGGGCGGCCACTGCATCCCGATCGATCCATTCTACCTTTCGTGGAAGACCAGGCAGGCGGGCATCGAAGCCAGATTCATAGAGCTAGCCGGTTATATCAACGGCCAGATGCCTCACTTCGTGGTCGAAAAGGTCCGGAATGCGCTGAATAACGAGGCCAAACCGGTGAAGGGGTCACGCATTCACATCCTCGGTGTGGCTTACAAGCGGAATATCGACGATTGCAGGGAGTCGCCGGCAATCGACATCATGCATTTGCTTGAGAAATACGGCGCGGAGGTGAGTTACTCCGACCCCTATGTTCCCTGTGTAAGCCTGGACGGGCAACGTTGGGTTGCTTACGACTTCGCCAGGGGCGTAGAAGATGCCGATTGTGTGGTGATTGTGACGGACCATGGGGCATTTGACTATCAGTTCCTGGTGGACAGGGCAAGGTTGATTGTGGATACCCGGAACGCTTTAAAAGGGATGACTTCCGAGAAAATCGTACGGCTGTAGACATTGATCCGGCGAATATGGAGCAGCAAAGCAAAAGTTTCGAGCAATCCGTTTCGCCTGGGCGACATGGCTCGTGTGTTCGTCTTGCCTCCCTTCTTCTTATCGCCTGCAGCTCGGCTTCAGCCGGAACATGGAAGGCCGTAGAGGTCAAGCGCGAGGGAGATCGGATTGATATTCTGGTTGGCGGCCAGCCTTTCACCACTTACTGTTTTGGCCCCGCCGCCGCAAAACCGTATCTCTTTCCCTTGCGGAGCGCACAGGGCACTGTCGTCACGCGCAGCTTTCCCATGGTGGGTGACATGCGGGGCGAATACCACGACGAGCCACACCAGCGCGCAATGTACTTCGCTCACGGCGACATTAATGGTTACGACTTCTGGGGAGAGGCGGAGTTTCCCCGATGGAGCCGGCACCCGGCATCGACCTTTGGGCGGACAGCCTTCCGGAAGGTTGACGAAATGCGCGGTGGCTCCGACGCGGGAACTGTCCTGGCGGAATTCGACCTAGTGACATTCGACGGAAAGGTGATCGCCGAGGAGACCCAGGCCTATACTTTCAGTGGTGATGAGCACGTGCGGATCATCGATTGCGAGTTTACCATCCACGCGAACCACGGACCATTGAAGATTGGGGGCACCAAGGAAGGTACATTTGCCATACGGGTGGTCAAAGCACTGGCGCCGCCGACAGGTCACATGGTCAATTCAGACGGCGCCACCGGTGAAAAGGGGATCTGGGGCCGGCGCGCGGACTGGGTGGATTACTATGGCAATGTCGCCGGAGAGATCGTCGGGCTGGCCATTTTGGACCATCCCGAGAACCTGCGCCATCCGACTTACTGGCACGCCCGGCAGTACGGTCTTCTCGCCGCCAATCCTTTCGGCCTGAGAGAGTTCCTGCATGACCGGCATCAGGATGGCAGTTATGTGGTCCCGGCTGACGGATCACTCACTCTTCGCTACCGGGTGATCATACATCACGGCGATTTCCGCGAGGCAGACGTGGCAGGCGCCTACAAGCGGTACGCTGGAAAATAATAGGAGGAATCACGATGGAATCGGACATGACTCGCCGCGACCTTTTGAAGACCGTGGCGAAAACCACTGTGGGTTTGAGCGCGGTAAGTGGAGTGTTGGGCGCGAACGATCGCGTGAGAGTAGCGATCTGCGGACTGAACGGGCGCGGCAAAGACCACATCCACGGATTTTCCCGCGTGCCGAACCTCGAGATTGCGGCGCTGTGCGACGTGGATGAAAACGTGTTGCGGAAACGCCGCGAAGAACTCGACGGGAAGCCGCAGGTGTATGTGGACGTGCGCAAGCTGTTGGAAGACCGGTCAATTGATGCGATCTCCGTTGCCACACCAAATCACTGGCATGCGCTGATGGCCATCTGGGCGTGCCAGGCCGGCAAGGATGTTTATGTCGAGAAGCCCTGCTCGCACAACTTCTGGGAAGGCAGCCAACTCGTTCGGGCGGCGGAAAAATACAATCGCATGGTGCAGCATGGCACGCAGATTCGGTCCGCGCCCGCGATTCAAGAGGCAGTCAAGGGCCTTCGCGAAGGCGTCATCGGTGAAGTGTACCTGGCTCGGGGATTGTGCTTCAAATGGCGCGACACGATCGGACACGCGCCCGAAGAAGCCGTCCCCGCGGGCGTCCACTACGATCTCTGGACGGGACCGGCTCCCTTGAAGCCTTTCACGCGCAATCGCTTTCATTACCAGTGGCACTGGAATTGGGATACGGGCAACGGGGATTTGGGTAATCAAGGCGTCCACCAGATCGATGTTGCCCGCTGGGGACTGGGCGTCAAGTTTCCAAGCCGCATATCCGCCATCGGCGGACATTTCATGTTCGACGACGATTCCCAGACACCTAACACGTTGAACTGTGTCTTTGAATTCGACTCGCCTGACGGCAAGCGAAAAATGCTGGAGTTTGAGGTCCGGCATTGGATCAGTAACAACGAGGCTGGCATCGGACGCGGAGGCCTGACACCAGGAGTCAAACGTTTCTTCGGCCACCACAATACGATCGGCGACATCTTTTATGGCGCGGACGGATACCTGGCCACGGGGGACGAAGATGCGGCGAGCTATGAGGTTCTGCTGGGCCGCGACGGAAAGCCCGGACGTCACGGTCAAGGCGGAGGCAATCACTTCGCGAACTTCGTAGAATGCGTACGCAGCCGGAAGAAAGAAGATCTGAATGCGCCGATTCAAGAGGGACATATTTCGGCTGCCCTGGTGCATTTGGCGAACGCGTCCTACCGGCTGGGCCGGACGCTGCGGTGTGACCCGGAAACCGGGCGGGTGATTGGCGACGATGAAGCGAGCGCCCTGCTGCGCGAGGCGGAGCGCGGGTACCGGGCGCCATTTGCAGTACCTGAAGAAGTTTGAGGTCATAAGCGAGCGCGCGGGTGCACCTTTGTCACGGTAACCTGCCTAACTCTTCGACACTATCAGTAAATCATCGAGAAAGTGTACAGCGTGAGAATGCGGAACGCGCTTCCCAAAAGCGCCGTTTGCTATGGCGGAGTATCCGAAGTCGTAGAAGACTCCGGCGCCGGCCCGGAAGACCAGGTTCGGACGCGCCTGCCAAGCTAACTAGGGCCTAAGCTAGCCCGACTTTCGCAAAAGTGAACCCGTTTTCGGCGTTTGACAGGCCCCAGATCAGGGTTTGGTGCACACTAGGTCCTAGATGAAAGAAGTATAGGCATCCAGCGGCCAAGGTCGAAGCT
>Ga0181536_10000147_pt1 | contig 78854 bp, 71 predicted proteins | sample PEATcosm2014_Bin_41_FD_121105 | JGI IMG/M metagenome (GOLD analysis project Ga0181536, IMG submission 121105) | Peatland microbial communities from MTU Mesocosm Facility, Houghton, MI, USA - PEATcosm2014_Bin17_60_metaG | ecosystem: Environmental > Terrestrial > Soil > Wetlands > Peat | place... | reverse complement strand
TGCCTTATTCCACGCCGACCATGCATGAAGTCGTTTTCAGCGACAAATTGCAGGCGAAGAACGGTGTGCGCACCATGGACATCGCCAAGCGCCTCATCGATTACGGCTTCCATCCCTACACGATGGCATTTCCTCTGATTGTGCCGGGCGCGCTCATGATCGAGCCCACCGAGAGCGAGCCGAAGGAAGAACTGGACTTGTTCATCGAGGCCATGAAGTCGATTGCCGAGGAAGTGGAGGAAGATCCGCAGACGGTGCTCGATGCACCGCATTCGACGCGGGTTTCGCGGTTGGATGAGACTGCGGCGGCGAGGAAGCCTGTTTTGCGGTGGAAACCCATCGCGTGATTCCAGATTGCCGATTTCAGGTTGCAGTGTGAAAGGCGAGAACATCCAGTTTTCAATCCGCAATCGAAAATCACAAATCTGCAGTCCGTCCATTACCTTCCCTGTTTCCTCCCCCGTGTTCCTCCGCGTCCACTGTGGTTAAATTCTGTTGTTGCCTCCTAAAAGCCAAGTCAGCCTGTTCGCGTCTCCCGAAAAGCGCAACCCCGTTCTCTGCTTGCTGCTGGCGGTGATCACGCTGGCGCTCTACAACCCGGTGAACCGCCATCCCTTCGTGAACTATGACGATGACCGCTACGTGACGGACAATCCGCACACGCGCCAGGGCCTGACTGCGGATACTTTCGTCTGGGCGTTGACTTCGACCGAGGTGGCGAACTGGCATCCGCTGACCTGGATGTCGCATGCCCTCGACTACTCATTATTCCGCCTCAACCCGGCCGGCCATCATTTCACCAGCGTGCTGCTGCATACGGTAAATGTGATCCTGCTCTTTCTGCTTCTCGTGTGGGCCACCGGACGCGCCGGTCCCAGCCTGTTCGTGGCGGCGCTGTTCGCGGTTCATCCCATGAATGTGGAGTCGGTGGCCTGGATAGCGGAGCGCAAGAATGTGCTCTGCACCCTGTTTTTCTTTCTCACCCTCTGGGCCTATGGCTGGTATGCCCGCCGGCCGGACTGGAAGCGATATGCGGCAGTGGCGGCGCTGTTCGTTGCCGCGCTGGCGTCGAAGGCAATGGTGATCACCCTCCCATTTGTGCTGCTTCTCCTCGACTACTGGCCGCTGCAAAGAGTGGCCACCCAGGACGGGGAGTCGGGCGCGATGCCGAGGTTTTCCTGGCCCCGGCTTGCTCTCGAGAAACTGCCGCTGCTGTTCATCGCCGCGGTCGTCGCCGTCGTCACCATGCAAGCCCAGCAGGCAGCCGGGGCCGTACGCTCGACCACGCAGTTTTCTTTCGGCGTCCGCCTCGCTGACGCGATCTGCGCCTACGCCATGTATTTGTGGAAGATGGTCTGGCCCGCGCGGCTGGCTCCTCTGTATCCCCATCCCGGAGATTCACTGGCAGCGTGGCAAGTCGGTGTCGCCGCGCTGATCCTGATCGCGATTACGGCGTTCGTCCTGCGACTTCGCCATCTCCGATATCTACTCGTGGGATGGTTCTGGTTTCTGGGGATATTAGTCCCGGTCATCGGCCTGGTGCAGATTGGCGACGCCGCCATGGCCGACCGCTACGCCTACATTCCACTGATCGGCGTGTTCCTGATGATCGCCTTCGGCCTTGCGGATTGGGCAGAGCAACGGAAACTCGGCTTGTGGCTAGCAATTTCAGCGCTGGTTGTCACCCTTGCGCTTGCCTTCACTACTCACGGCCAGATCGGCTACTGGCAGAGCAGCTACGATTTGTGGGCGCACGCGCTTGCCGTTACCGATAACAACTTCGTTGCCGAAGATAACCTGGGTGGAGCGCTGATTCTTGAAGGCAAAGAAGAGGAGGCACATCCTCATTTCGAAGCAGCCGCGCGCATCAACCCCCGCGATCCCATGAGCCGCAGCAATCTCGGAAACTACTTTCAGACTCACAACCAAATACGCGAAGCCGTGGCGGAATATGAAGCAGCGATCGAACTGACTTCGGATCCCGGCCTGCTGGCTAACACCTATGCCAATCTAGGGGCGGCGCAGCGAGCGCTGGGAGAAAACGAACCGGCGCGCAAGGATTTCGAGCAATCCCTGCACCTCAATCCGAATCAGTTCAACGCCTGGCTCGGTCTGGGGCTGCTGGCTGAGAAGCAGGGCAATTTTCAGGAAGCGATCAGTGACCTGTCGCGGTCAGTCCAGTTGCATCCTAGCGCGCAGGGCTACTTCGAACTGGGCCGCGCGCTCGCGCCGGCTGGACGAGTCCCTGAGGCGCTCAATGCCTACCAACAGGCCCTGAACCTCTCTCCCGACTTCACGGAGGCGCAGGAGGCCGCTGACGCCCTCCGCCGGCAGAAGCAGTAAGCGCGTCGCGGCCGTTCCTGCGTCAACTTTTTCGTGAAGTCACCGCGAAAAACGCGGCGGCCTCCTGCTCCACGTTCTTGCTGCCGCAGTGCGGGCACTTGGGCGTCTTTTTGTCGTGCTCGCTCAGCGTGAGAACGGTTTCGAAGGGCTTATGACCATCGAGACAAACATAGTCGTAGACGGGCATGGACCACCTCCCGCGGGAATGGCGTTTAGAGAATTGTACGCCGAAGGAAAATTATGGTTGCTGATTCTTGATTGTTGAATGAAAACCTGGTCTTCATAGTCGAAAACGTCCATCGAACCAGGCGCTTTCATTCAACAATCAGGAAATCAACGATCAACAGTTTCTATTTTGCTACGATGTCCACCGCCGCCCGCGTCGTGTCCCAGTCCAGCCGCATGGTGCAGCCCGTCGCGGTCTTATCGTAGGCGATGGTGAAGTTTTCGACCGGCGCAGGCAGCTTGGAAACTTTCATATCCACGCGCGCCAGTTCATCGCTCTCATACTTGTAAGGGATGCCCCACTCCCCGGTCTTCTTGTTGATGATGAGGGTCCATTTGTCGGCGGCGGGGACGGTGAAAATCGTATAGCTGCCGGCCGGCACGGCCTTGCCGCCGACGATCAGATCGGCGCTGGTCACAAATGTGGTTGCTTCGTTTGCGCCCGTGCGCCAGACTTCGCCGAAGGGCACGAGGCCGCCGTAAATTTTCCGTCCTTTCATGCGGGGGCTGGAGTAGTCGGTCTTGATGGTCTTGCCTCCGCCGAGGTCGCACGATGCCGAGGCCGCCGGGCTGGGTTTGCCGCCTCCCATCTGAGCGGAGCACACGGTGACGAAAGCGAGGGCGAGAAGGGTCAGGATGACAACGTGTTTTTTCATGGTCTCTCCTTTTGCGTAGTTGGCATTGCCAAGAGTTTTTGACGTTTGAGAAGGGTTCTGTCAGCTGAGTCATTATGCTCCACGTGCGGCGGCGGTTACAATCGTCCTCATGCCAGCCTTTGACGACAAGCAGGAAGAATTGGAACACTACGAAACCATGATGGGCGTGCCCCGCGGCCGCCTCGCCGTCACCATGGACATGATCACCGACGCCATGGCCCTGGTCGGCCAGCACGGCGTCTACTGCCAGAGCCAGCGCTGGCCGGGCAAGCCGGTCATGGATATCCAGATCATCATGAAGAGCCTGACCGGCGCGAAAGAACTGATCCAGAGCGTGATGGAGGAACTGAAGAAGCCCCAGTGACCTCCATGTCCCCTGTGGTTTGGATTCTACGGTTTCACCGTCACCATCACCACGCCGTGCGGCGCGACCCGCGCTGAATACTTCCCTGTGAACTTCCCCAGATCCTTGTGCTGCCACAAGTCGCGCACCGCGGCGCTAACGCTGCCGGGATAGCCGAGATCCTCCCAGTTGGCTGAGATCTCCTGCTCACTCGCGCCGCGATTGAGCAGAATCACTGCGCGGCTGCCATCCTTCAGCTGCTTGGCCCAGATTTCCAGATCGCCGTTCTTGGCCGCGCGCTCGCCTTCGCGGCCCAGAGCGTCCTGGTCCACAGCAATCACTTCTTTGTTGGTGAGAATGTCATGAATCTCCGGCCGCATGTTGCGCAGATCATTGCCCGCGATAAGGGGCGCGGCCAGGATCGCCCACAGGCTGAAGTGCGCGCGATATTCGGTGTCGGTCATTCCGCCGTTGCCGACTTCGAGCATGTCCGGATCGTTCCAGTGTCCCGGTCCCGCGTAAGACTGCAAGCCGACCTGCAGGTCGAGAATGTTCAGCATCCCGTTCGAGCAGCAGCTTCCGTCCGGCCATTTCGCCTGGCCTTCAAATTTGTCGCTGATGTCGCCGGTCGAGCGCCACAGGTTCCCGCCCACTTCCTGGCCCCAAAGCCATGGCTTGGCCGTGCCCCATTCGCAGATGCTGAGCACGATCGGCCGTCCCGATGCGTCTAAAGCCGCGCGCATATTGGCGTACGACGCCCTGGCATCCTGCGTGGTCGTATTGCACCAGTCGTATTTCAGGTAGTCCACGCCCCATGATGCGTACATGAGGGCATCCTGATACTCGTGTCCGAGTCCTCCCGGCCGCCCCGCACAAGTCTTCGATCCCGCGTCGGAGTAGACCCCAAATTTCAGCCCGAGCGAATGGATGTAGTCGCCCACCGCCTTCATTCCATGCGGAAAGCGCTGCGGGTCGGCCACAATGTTGCCGTTCGCGTCTCGGCTCACCTGCCAGCAGTCATCAATGTTGACGTACAGGTATCCCGCGTCTTTCATGCCCGACTTGACAACAGCGTCGGCCATGCCCTTGATCAGATCCTCGCTGACGTTGCAGGCGAACTTGTTCCACGAGTTCCATCCCATGGGCGGCGTCAGCGCGAGATTCGCCGACGGAGATGCGCTCTCTTGCGCGATGAGTCCGGCGACGGTCATTAGAACGAAGAAAGATATGGCACAAATAAGGCTTCGTGTTTTCATGCTCACGTTTTACCAGAAGCGCCGGGCGTTGGGTAGTCTCGCTTTGCAGGAACAACCATGTGGGGACAGCCGCCCTCGGCTGTCCGGTCGAGCGAAGCTCGACTCTTCGGATTTACAATGCCGGGTTGATCATTTCTTGGAGCCGGGTCGCTCCCGGCGGAGGACCTGTATGCGCAGGCTGGGAATTTTATCGCTGATCACGTTGATGGGATGCGTTCTTTCTCTTAACAGCAGCAGTTTCCTCCAGGCGCAAAATGCCGCTGCGCGGGTCGGCATCTTCGAAGGCCATGGCGATGTAGGCACAGTTCTGCACGCGGGTTCCGTCGCCTACAACGCGTCGAACCGTACCTACACCATCAGCGGAAGCGGCGAGAATATGTGGTTAGCGGCAGATGCTTTTCAGTTTGTGTGGAAGAAGATCTCAGGAGACGTCAGCGTGACCGCCGATGTCGCGTTCCTGACGAAAACCGGCAACGAGCACAAAAAAGCCGTGCTCATGCTGCGGCAGAGCCTCGATGCCGATTCCGTTTATGCCGATGTGGCGCTCCACGCCAGCGGCCTGACCTCGCTTCAATTCCGCGACGAGAAAGGCGCGGTCACGCGCGAGATTCAATCGAACCTCTCCGCTCCCAAACGCCTGCAAATCGCCAGGCGTGGCGCCTACGTCTACATGTCTCTTGGGGAAGGCGGGGATCTCAAGGTCGCGGGCGGATGGCTGCGCATTCCTCTTCAGGGCTCGTTCTACGTTGGCCTCGGCGTGTGCTCGCACGACAAAGATGTCGTGGAAAAAGCTGTCTTCTCAAATGTCGAACTGACACAGCCCACTCCTGCAACGGGCGAACCGGTTCTCTACAGCACTCTCGAAACCGTCGCGATTGATTCTGCCGACCGTCGCGTCGCGTATCTGGCTCAGGGCCGCTTCGAAGCCCCGAACTGGACGCGCGACGGCAGTGCTTTTCTCTTCAACCGCAATGGGCGCATCGAGCGCCTCCCGGTCGGCGGCGACAAACCCACCCTGATCGACACCGGCATGGCTACTCGCTGCAACAACGATCATGGCATCTCGCCCGACGCCACCCAGCTTGCCATCAGCGACAACTCACAGGAAGACCATGAATCCCTCGTTTACATCGTGCCGATTGGGGGCGGCACGCCGCGGCGCATGACGCAGAAATCACCGTCGTACTGGCATGGCTGGTCGCCGGACGGGAAGACCCTCGCCTTCGTCGGCCTGCGCAACGGCGACTTCGATATCTACGCGATCCCGGCAGCGGGTGGCGAAGAGACGCGCCTGACCACCGCCAAAGGTTTAGACGACGGCCCCGAATATTCGCCCGACGGCAAATACATTTACTTCAACTCCGAGCGCACCGGCCACATGCAAATCTGGCGCATGAAACCGGACGGCAGCGATCAGGAGCAGGTCTTCTCCGACGATCTCAACAACTGGTTCCCGCACATTTCCCCCGACGGGCAGTGGATGGTCTTCCTCACTTACGACGCCAGCGTGACCGGCCATCCCGAAAACAAAGATGTAATGCTGCGCCTGATGTCGCTCTCCGACAAGAAGATCACCGTGCTGGCGAAACTGTTCGGCGGGCAGGGAACCATCAACGTGCCGTCGTGGTCGCCCGACAGCAAGCGGGTGGCGTTCGTAAGTTACCTGCTGGTGCCGCAGCAGGAGAGGTGATTTCGGTGAGTTCCCGCATTCATTTGTTCGCTAGTACGTCGGTGATCGCGGTCGTGGCCGTGGTTCTGGCAAGTACATCGTGTTCAAAGAAGCGAGACGAGAACTTGTTGCCGGCGGGCGCTCCAATGGCCGATTCGATCCGTTTCGAATATGCGGTGTACTTGCTCCCGGCTGGTTCAAACGACGCCTTCACGCAGCTGAAGTATGCACTAGCCAAGAAGTACGGCGGGTTCAAGTTCGTCGATGATATCCCGAAACAGCCGGCTGAGATGGTGGTTCAGGCCCGGGTGCAGAAGGATGTCCAACAGCAATATGCGCCTCCCGACATGAAATCTCTGGAGTACTTCGGCCGGGGAATCACGCGCGAGCAGGCGCTGGCACTTCAGAATTCAAGAGTTGCTCTTATACTCACGTTCGCACATCCTAAGCAACACGTGTGGATCGCGTTACGGCTTGCCAATTCCCTCGTGGAGGAGATCGCTCGGGAAACGGGCGGCCTTGTCTGGGACGAAGAGACGCGGGAAATCTTTTCGCCGGATGCCTGGCACGCGAAAAGATTGGCGTCCTGGGCCCGCGAATTACCCGAGGTAGCAAGCCAGACTGTGATCCATGCATACAACGATGGCGACCACCAAAGAGCCATCACGCTTGGCATGGCGAAGATGGGATTGCCTGACATTGTGGTTGAGGACTTTCCTTGGTCTGCCAACAACCAAGTCGGGAATCTGATCAACCTGACCTCCCAAGCCATCGCTGAGGGAAAACCGTTTTCCCAATCTGGCAGGTTCAAGTTGGACCTGGCATCGATTCAGAATTCCAAGGTGCGAGAAGTTCAGATGCAGTCGCTCAAGTCCTCTGCCACCGGGACGGCGTGTTTGACTCTAAGGCAAGCGAAGTGGGAGGAAGGCGATCCGAAGAACCGATTGGTAAGTTTAGGGTCCGACGCCTACGACGGAGATGATATCCAGTCCAAGCAGGAACAGATGCTTTCATTGATGTTTGGATCGGAGGATTCCATAATGCGCGTCCGCCACAACCAGGAACTGTTGGCTGAGAGCGAAAAAGAAAAGGCCAGGCTCCCCGAATTGCAAAAGGCGTTCAACGCAGGCCTGCAGCCGGGGGAGTTCATAGAAGTAAAAGCACCGTTTCACACCCCAGATGGTGGCACGGAATGGATGTGGGTCGAGGTCTCGACTTGGAAAGATGGCACGATCAAAGGTGCTCTGGAAAACGATCCTTTTAACGTCCCGAACCTTCACGCCGGACAGGTTGTTGAGGTTCGCCAGGATGATATCTTCGACTACATTCGCAAGTACCCAGACAAGCGAGTGGAGGGGAACACCACGGCTCCCATTCTCCAAAAGCTGAACGAGGGAACGGAAGAAAAGGTGGTCTCGTCCCCCGTGCCCATCAAATGCGATCCTAACTGACGCGATAGTCCGCAGGGCTACTGAAGGCCCCTATTCCGGCGCTTGAAAGGGCGAGGCGGGCAGGCCTTCCTTGTTGAAGAGATTGCAATTTGGATTCGCAGCCCACCCATAGCGAACTGAGATCGGAGTCGGTACCGCCGGGCTCGATACAACGACGGATGTGCCTTCGATCTTGGCCCCCGCGGGAGAATACTTTCTATCAGCGCCGGCAACTTCAAATCCGACTGGCGCGTCGCCCTTCGCCACCAGTCCGCTGGCGTGGTCGAACCAGACGCGCAGGGCATGTTCCTCCTGCGTGACTTGGCGGTAGAGCGGGCCAGACCACTCGATTTTATCTCCATAGGCAATCGCGCGGGCTGCCAGCGCGAGACGAAGACCGACATCCTGCTTGTTCTTGGGATGAATGTCGACCGCATCGCCGATGTCGATGGTGACTGCCATGCCTGTGTTCTTGAGCGCGAGGGCTTGCCGCTGCGCATTGCGGACATCGGGCCAAAGATCTTCAGGGGCCGTGTTCCAGTTGGCGATCTGAACAAAGAGAAAAGGAAAATCTCCCTCACCCCAGGCATTGCGCCAATCGCGAATCATAGTCTGGAAGAGTCGAGCATACAGCGGAGCGCGATCGGGCCCGGAGTTGGATTCGCCCTGATACCAGATGACGCCGCGAATCGCGAAAAAAGTCAGAGGCGCGATCATCCCGTTGTAAAGCGCAGCCGGAGCCCAGGCCGCAAAGTCGGGGCGCCAAGGCCGCTCTGGAGCGGGCTTGCCCTCAGCCTTTGCCTGCGCGACGGCCTGCTGAAACTCACGTTCCGCCTGCTGCCCCAGAAGAAGCCCATATTCCCGTTTTTGGGTGATTTCGGATCGCGCCGCAAAAACCGGCATCAACGACGCGTCTGCCGACAGCGCGTGCAGGCTCGTCCAGGACTCTGCCGGAGTGCCTCCCCAGAAGCTCTCCACCAGGCCGATAGGGATGTTCATCTTCTGATAGAGGTCGCGCGCAAAAAAGTACGCGACCGCGGAGGAATCGTCCACCGTCTCCGGAGTGCAGGGCGCCCATGTCTTTGCATCCACGTCTGAGCGCGGAAACTCAGACGGGCGATGCTCGACGCGAAACATGCGAATCTTCGGATACTGTGCCGCGGCGATTTCTGAATCGGCGTTCGCGAGCGCCTTCATGGGGAATTCCATGTTCGACTGCCCCGAAGCGACCCAGACATCGCCAACCAGCACATCGGTCAATACGATCGTGTTCGTGCCCTTTACCGTCATTTGAAACGGGCCGCCCGCTTCGCCCGGAGACAGATACACGCTCCAGCGTCCAAGTTCATCGGCGCTCGTCGATTTTGTTTCGCCACGAAACGCGGCCGCGACATTCTCATGCGGCGCAGCCATGCCCCAGACATGAACGGGAAGACCGCGTTGGATCACCATGTGATCGGCCAGCAACGCCGGCAAGGTAACGTCCGCGTGGGAGCGTATTGAGAGCGCAAGTGTGAGCGCGGCCAAGCAGAGAACTTGCAACGAAGGCAATCGATCAATTCTGTGAATCATGCGAGCAATTTCCTCGAAAGCGGAATCTGAGGTTTTGAGCACGGGGGACCTATCGTCCCACCTTGTCGTCGAAGAACTTCGCCATCAATTCCAGCGCCTCTTTAGTTTCCGGAAGCTGGAAGTGATACCAGAAAGCGTGCGGCAGTGCCTCGAACACGACCAATTGCGTATCGTTTCCGGCATGCAGCAGAGCGCGATGAAAAATCGTCGTACCGCTCAGCAGCAGATCGCGCGTGCTGGTGACCAACAGGCTCGGCGGCATCCCGTGCAGGTCGGCGAACAGCGGCGACAGCACCGGGTCCCGCCGGTCAGTCGTGCCGACATACTGATCGTCCGGCAGATGATCGGGATCAACGGGCTGCATCTCGCCCGGAAGGCCAGTGAGTGTAAATATCTGCCGCGAATCTCCGGCGCGGCTGAAGTCGGCGAGGCCGGAGAAAATACCAATCGCCGCGGGGAGCGGCAACCCCAACTGCTTGAGCCGCACGGTAACTTCCGCGGTCAGGATCGCTCCGGCTGATGTGCCGAAAACTCCAATGCTATGCGGCTTGTAGGTTTTGAGCAGTTCCTTGTACACCGCAACCACGTCGTCCACCGCGGCCGGGAAGGGATTTTCCGGCGCGAGGCGGTAATACACGGATACGACCTTCGTCTTCGCCAGATTCGCGATCGGAATGCCCTCAATCAGAGATCCCGAGTCGGAGCTGAATCCCCCGCCGTGCAGATTAATCAGCACGCGGTTGCGATTGGCCTCGGGCATAGTGACGGGCGTGATGACGTCGGTGCGCACACCCGCCATGCTCGTCTCTTCCACATTTGCCGGATAGTACTTGCGCGCTTCTCCCGAACCGAACTTGCGCCATTCGTCGGTTCGCTTGCGTCGCTCCGCCAGCGACTCCGGCCAAGACTTCGCCTGCGTCAACGAAGCCAGCCAATGCTGCGCTTCCGGACTGATGGTGTCAGGCATGGGCACGACCCGCGTGACGTGCGCCGTGCCGTCGGCGTCGAAAGTCGCGGAGTCTTTCTGTGGAGATGGATTCGATTGCGCGGCTGCGGCTATGACGAATGTCAGCGCAACAAGGGAGTAAGAAGGGAAGAAGGATTGGCGTTTCATCCCACCATTTGTATCAGAGAGTCTCTTAGCGGTAAAAACAGCATTTGTCATCCTGAGCGCGCGTTTTGCGCGAAGGACCTATGCAACCTGCTAAGAGTGCACAGGTCCTTCGCTTCGCTCAGGATGACAAAGCCACGTGAGAATCAGCATTCAAAGGCGCGTATCCCGCTACCCCAGCGTGTATTTCCCCTGTTCGATCATCTTCTGCGCGATCTGCTGCCGCAGTTCGATGGTGTTGAACGGCTCATACTTCGCCAGCCTGCGCAGGATAGCAAGCTGTGTGCGCAGCATGTCGCCCTCGGCCACTGCGGCAATCACCTTCCGCGCCGCCGACTCGACTTTCTCCATCGCCTGCGACAAGTAGACCCGCGTCATCGCAATGGGCACCGCCGCGGCCGCTTCGCCCTTGCTCTCGGCGATCTTCTGCGCCCGCAGCACGGCCGTCTCCATGGCGTAGGTCTCAATGGTTATGTCGGCGATGGCGCCCATGATCTCCTGCTGGTCCTGAATGGCCATCATGTATCTTTCCGTAGCCGCGCCTGCGGCAAACAATCCCAGCTTCTTCGCCTGATCCACCAGTTTGCGTTCTCCGGAAAGCGCGCCCTCAATTTCTTCGCCCGCCGACGGACCCGACAGCACTTCCTCCATCAGTTTCTTGATGGCTGGCCGCAGCGGCAACTGCCCGCTCATCGCCCGCTTCAGAAGAAAGCCGGTAATGATCAGCCGGTTGATCTCGTTGGTCCCTTCGAAGATGCGATTGATGCGTGCGTCGCGGTACGCGCGCTCGGCCGGATACTCCTCCACGAACCCATATCCGGCGTAAATCTGCAGGGTCTCATCCACGATGTAATCAATCATCTCCGAGCCCCACACCTTGATGATGGAACACTCGACCGCGTACTCCCCGATCGCCTTCAGCGTCTGCCTGGCGGCATCGGCGCCGGACTTATCCACGTCGCTTAAAGCAGCATCCATCATGGCCACCGTGCGATAGACCAGCGACTCGCCCACGTAGAGCAGCATCGCCATGTTGGCGATCTTCTCCCGCACCAGCCCGAAGTCGGCGATGACCTTGCCAAAAGCCTTGCGCTGCCTGGCATAAGCGATGGCGTTTCCGAGCGACACCCGTCCTCCGCCCACACACATCGCGCCCAGCTTGAAGCGCCCGATGTTCAAGATATTGAAGGCGATGAGATGCCCCTTGCCCACTTCGCCCAGCAGGTTCTCCACCGGGACTTTGCAGTCGTTCAGAATGATGGGGCAGGTGGACGATCCGCGAATTCCCATCTTGTGTTCTTCCGCGCCCACGGAGAAGCCGGGAAAACTCTTCTCCACCAGAAATGCCGTGAACTTTTCGCCGTCCACCTTGGCAAACACAGTGAACAGGTCGGCAAATCCCGCATTCGTGATCCACATCTTTTCCCCGTTCAGGATGTAGTGCCGGCCATCGGAAGCAAGCGTGGCCCGGGTGCGGCAATTCAGCGCGTCCGATCCCGAGGTGGATTCCGACAGAGCGTACGCACCCACGATTTCGCCCGCGGCCAGCCTCGGCAGATACTTTTTCTTCTGTTCCTCCGTACCGAAGTAGACGATGGGCAGCGTGCCGATGCCGGTGTGCCCGCCCCAGGTCGTCGCGAACCCGGCGTACTTGGCGATGTGATCGGCGATCACCGCAGCCGTGACTTTGTCCATCTCCAGCCCACCGTAGGCCTCCGGGATTTCCACCGAGCTCAACCCCAGCTCCCCCGCCTTCTTCAGCAGATCGCGTGTCACCGAGAAATCCTTGTGCTCGATCTTCTCGATGTTGGGCACGATTTCGTTCATGGCGAACTCTTCCGCGGTCTGTCCGATGAGATGGTGCTGCTCACTGAAATCCTCGGGCGTGAAGACTTCTTCGGGCCGGCGCGATTCCAGCAGAAAGCTGCCGCCGGAAATCCTGGTCTTCGGAATTGCTGTGGTCGTTGCCATCTCTATCCCTCGCAAAAGAACCGCCGTCCCCGCGCAGCGTGCAGCGGAAAATATCTGTCAATTCTAATGCGGCAGGGAAGAGAATGGTAGAGCTGAAACTCCGCGTTTGATGCGGGTTTCATGCCCGAATTGCCGGCAATCTGGGAGCCCAGGTCTAGACGCTCTGGTCCAGACGCTCCGGGTCCAGCGGACGTGGGCTCAGCTCTTCACGGATGGTCGAAATCGATCCGCAGCTGATCGATCCGTCCCTGCGAATAACTCCCGAACGGATGGCCGCCGTATGGAGACGCTGCAAACGACCCCCTCTCACACTGTCTCAATCTTTCCTGCAGCGCGAGGTAAAGGCTGGCTTCACTCTGCGCCGTGCTGGTTAGCTCTGAGCATTCCTGCGTTATGCCTGTGGCGCAGGCGTCGTGCCGCGCCGACTCGGCTGCTTGCATTCGCTGTGCCTGCTGGGCCAGCGTCGCGCGCAGCCCGCTGCAGTCAGCCAGAAAAGGCGTCTGCTGCAGGCAGGCGTCCCCGCTCCAGACCCTCCGGCTCGAGCAGAAGTTCGTGTTGCGCGCGAACGGCCCTCCCACGCATCTGCCTCCAATGCTGGCCTGTCCCGCGGGACAGACTTTGCACGCACCCTTCAGGCAGGGGCTGTGCCGTAGATCAGCCACCGGCCTGGGCTGATGCTTCCGGAAAGGATGGCGGAGGAAGGAGAAAAAGCTCCTCCTCGCCGGCTGAGCTTTTGCTGTTCCGTTCACCGGCGCACCGCCGAAACCGGGTTCGTGGACTGGGCGCCCCGTGTGCGAGTGCAAAGTCTGACCGCGGGAATTTGTTGCACCGCCTCCTGCACCGGAACTGTGCGAACCCGACCCGCCGGAGCCGTGGCCACTCGAATAACCGCCGTGAGAACCGCCGCCAGACGAGCCAGCGGACGAGCCGCCCGAACTGCCGCCGCCATGAGAACCGCCCCCCGAGGAGCCACCAGAGCTACCGCCTCCCCCCGAAGAATGTTGTGCCAGGATTGTCTGCGAGAACAGAAGGATCAGCGAGACCGCTAGGACGGAGAGCCGCATAAAGCACCTCCGACCAACCGAGCGAACCGCAGGGTAGGATGCCCTGTTTCGTCGGACGTTGGCGTCAGCTAAAACATACTCCGAACTGTGTCACGGTGCGTAGCAATTGGGTAAAGATTGAGTAAAGAATTGTACGCAGTTACTGGCTCAGGTTCTCGCTCTAAATCAAAGAACCAGGGTCCGGGAGAAGCGTCACCCGGCATGAAGTCGGAGCTTCATTCCACAGCGCGTCGTATCGGCCAAAAGCCAGCTGCTGATCTTGCTTCAGATCCATGCATTTCTGCCCTGACGGATTCTGCCCGCAAGCTTGTTGAACCTCGCTGCGAAGATTCCGCAGCTCCGCGATCGTAGCTGCCGCTCTGCTCTCGTAGCTGAGGCACTCAGATGTTGCCGCCATACAACTCGCTCCGTTCCACACTTCTCCCGCGGGACATTGCGTAGACGGTACACATCTGGTTCCATTCCAACTCTGACCCGCCGGGCACGAAGTACTGGCGCTGGTGCAATCAACCCCATTCGTTACCAAGCCCGGCTGACATGGCGTAGGAGGGTTAACCGGCGCTACGCATCCTCCCTTAGTTGCAGTCTCTCCGGGAGGACACGGGCATTGCCCCTTCAGGCAGGGGGCACGTCGCAAGCCGGATTCCGGTGGCTCAGGTTTAAGTGGCGGCTCCTTGCAGACGCCGTTATCGCAGATCCGGCGCCGCCAGTCGGGCTCGTCCTTCTTTGCTTCGCCTTCCTTTTCTGGCGGTTTGTCCCCGATCCGCGGGGCCGCAACGATCCTGCTTTCGCCGGAGATCTTCTGATCGGGAACGATCCGCTGCGCGTCCGCCTCCGGCGCGTGCGAAGTTTGTGCTGCCCGGCCAGAGTCCAACTCGCCCGCGCTGGAGCCAGAAGTCCGGCTAGAAGAACTCGGGCCTGCCGTGACGTGGCTTTCAGGGACGCTTGCCGGGGACGGGACGCTTGGAGCACTACTGTGCGAGACACTCACGCTCGGCGCAGCGCTGGGTGCCGGCGGCGCCGGCGAAGGAGGTGGCGGCGTCGGTGGCGGTGGCGGAGGACTTGGCGCGGCGCTCGGCGGCGGACTCGGGGGCGGAGCGCTCGGAGCGCTGCCTGCGTGCTGCGCAAAAACGATGGCTGGAATCAGCAGAACCGCTGCAAGAGCTAGGACGGAGAGCCTCATAAAGCACCTCCGACCAACCGAACGAACCGCAGGGCAGGACGCCCTGTTTCGTCAGACGTTGGCGTCAACTAAGAATGTACTCCGCCACCGTGTCAAAGTGCGTGGCAATTAGGTAAAGATATGGTAAAGAATCGTTACTAAAGGTGCTCAGCGGATGCTTGAGTGCCGCTGTTCCTCTGTGATCTCCGTGTCCTCTGTGGTTAATTCGATCTGGTCAATCCAGGTTTTCGAAAATCCCCGCTGCGCCCATGCCGCCGCCCACGCACATGGTCACCATCCCGTAACGCGCGTTGCGCCGCTTCATCTCGCGCAGCACGCTCGCCGTCAGCTTGGCTCCGGTGCAGCCCAGCGGATGTCCCAGCGCGATGGCCCCGCCGTTGGGATTCACCTTCTCCGGGTCCAGTCCCGCTTCTTTGATCACCGCCAGCGACTGCGCCGCGAAGGCTTCATTCAACTCGATCACGCCAATGTCCGCGAGCTTCAGTCCCGCCATCTTTAATGCCTTGGGGATCGCAAACACCGGCCCCAGTCCCATTTCTTCCGGCTTGTATCCCGCCGTAGCAAATGAAACATATCGCGCCAGCGGCTGGATGCCGAGCGCTTTTGCGCGCTCAGCCGACATCACCACGGCTGCGGCCGCGCCGTCCGACATCTGCGACGAATTCCCGGCCGTCACCGTCCCTTTGGCGTGAAACGCGGGCTTGAGAGCGAGCAAAGCTTCGAGCGAAGTGTCGGCACGCGGGCCTTCATCCACTTTGAAAACGATTTCCTGCCGCTTCGGCTTCGCGCCATTCGGCGTACTGAAACTCACCGGCACCGGCACAATTTCCTCATCAAATTTCCCCGCTTGAATCGCCGCCAGCGCCTTCTGATGGCTGCGCAGCGAAAATTCATCCGCTGCCTGCCGCGTGATGCCCACGCGCTGCGCCACCCGCTCCGCCGTGAGTCCCATCGTCAGATACGCGTCCGGATAATGCTCTACCAGCCAGGGATTGGGCGAAATTTTGTGCCCGCCCATGGGGATCATGGTCATGGATTCAGTTCCCCCGGCGACGATTACCTCCGCGCCGCCGCTCATGATGCGCTCGGCCGCCATGGCAATGGCCTGCAGTCCCGACGAGCAAAACCGGTTGATGGTGAGCGCCGAAACCTCTACCGGCAGCCCCGCCCGCAGCGACGCGATGCGGGCCACGTTCATGCCCTGCTCGGCCTCCGGCATGGCGCATCCGAGGATGACGTCTTCGATTTCTTTGGCATCAAGTTGCGGCGCACGCTCCAGCGCGCCCATGATCGCAACCGCCGCCAGTTCATCCGGACGCGTGGCCCGCAGCGTGCCTTTGTAGGCGCGTCCTACAGGCGTGCGCACGGACGAGGCTATGACGACTTCACGCATGATGTTTCTCCATATCCTGCTCTATCGCGGGTGAGCTTTTCATTAGATGCACTACGTTTCACCCGAGGCTTACGCACCCAGGCGTCACTTCACCGGTGCGAAAAAGTAATAGTCGGCAGTGTAACTGCTCTTCGTTTCCTCGTTCTTGTGCGATTCATCGCATCCGTAATCCGGCGGCTGTCCTCCATGCGTGTGCACGCGCTGAATCGTAGTTACCTTCGCAAGCTGACCCTTTCCCGCGTTGCTCACGACATTTACCAGCAGCCAGGGAACTGACTCCGGATCGAGTGCGTCCACATGGGCCGCAGCCTTGCCCGTGACTTCGCTTCCGTCTTTCAGCTTCCACGCCGGCAGCTTCGAGGTTGGATCAGCGGAATGCTCGCCAATCACTTTATCTTTTCGATCTTTCAGCTCAGCCTCCGGTCCCTTCAGCGTCCACGCGAACTTGCCGTCGGCGCCGGCCTGGCAAGTGTAAATCTGCGCTCCCGAACCATGCGCGAACAAAACTGGTTCCAGCCCTGCGGGCACGGCAATCGCATCCGGCACGTCGGGCGGAGCTTCTTTCGCAAGAGCATCTTTTTGCGCGGTGGATTGAGCGTTGGCGAGGGAGGTTGCGGAAATGAGGACTGCGAGTCCGATGACCGCCGCGGCGAGCAGGAATCTTGACATGAGGCGATTGTAGCGCATGAGAAATGCGGGAGAGTGCGGCACGAAGGAACGTCCCGTTTTGTGGGCGGCGTAGTCGCCCTTGGGCTGCCAGCGCGGCTCACCTTCGAATCGCCAGTTGCAACAGGATTGCGGCCTCAACGGCCGTGACATCAGCGCGGGATAAGATTCCCAGCTTGCTTTTCAGCCTTTGCTTCGAAGCGGTCATGATCTGGTCAGCCATGGCTTTGCGTTGTTCACCATTAACGGTAACCAGCGCTTCGCCGGGATAGACCTTCGCAACTTGGCTTGTAATCGGGACTACAATCACCCGATTGAGCGCAACATTGGCGGAATCATTACTGATGACAATTGCCGGGCGGGTCTTCTGGATCTCGCCGCCAAGGGAAGGATCGAACGAAACCCACCAAACTTCACCTCTGCGCGGATGCATCGCTGATTAGTCCTTCGCTCCACTCTTCCGCTTCGCGTTCGCGATCCGAGTCGCTGGCCATTTCGCGATACTTCGATACGAGACTGTTTGGTGACCGCTCGGCAGCTTCGCGTGCCGCCTGCTCTACGCTGGCCGCGGCATACGCTCCTACAACAAACCAGGTCGGCTGCCGCCGCGACATCGGATTTCCAAGCGGTTGTTCTGAGTTGCCATTCCAGCGAATCGCCACAACTGGTTCCTCGTCCCAGATAATCCGCGCTACGCTCATTCCATTCTCGCCGGGGTCATGAATCACCTCGATGATGCCGCCAACCCTTTTTCTTGGAGACAGGACTTCCTCAGGGACGATGTAAGACATATGCCGATTTCCTCCACTGTAGAATAATAGTTATGAATTTAGCTTTAGTCAATAGCTTTAGTCAATAGCTGAGTATGGTAGCTGTTTTTATTAACTATATGTGTGCATTAAACTGTTTATAATCAGTTCCTCAGCGTTTTCCCCGTCTTCAGCGTGTACTGAATTCGCTCCTGCGTCTTCTTCTCTCCGCACAGCGATTTGAAGCCCTCGCGCTCCAGGTCAAGGATGTACTGCTCGCTCACCGGCGTGCCCGGCGTGACGTTGCCGCCGCAGAGCACTTCCGCGATCTTTCCGCCCAGCTTCACCTCGTAGTCGGTGATGAAGTCTCCCTGCCGCATGAGATAGACGCCCATCTTCATCGCCGCCAGCAGATTCTCCCCGGGGGCGGGAATGTCGGTGCGCGCGAGCGGAGGCTCGTATCCCGCGCGCGCCAGTTCGAGCGCCCGCGCCTTGGCGTCGGAAAGCACGCGCTCACGGTTCATGGTGATGCGGTCGCTCTCGGAGAGGAAACCGAGTCCGCGCGCCTCGTGCGCCGACGTCGCCACCTTCGCCGTCGCGATGGTTTCAAACGCTTTCTTCATGGCCTCCATCATTTCGACCGAGCCCGCGAGCGCCTCGCCCGACGATTTGCCGCGCCCCGCCGCCGCGGCGTCAACCGCGCGCAGCAACATCTCCTTGCAGCCGCCTCCGCCCGGCAGCAGCCCAACGCCCACCTCGACCAGTCCCGCATAAAGCTCGGCATGCGGCTGCCGCGCCGCGGCATGCAGCGAAATTTCCGTCCCGCCGCCCAGGCACAGCCCAAACGGCGCCGACACCACCGGCTTGGGCGAAAACTTGATGGCCTGCGTCATTCCCTGGAACTGGCGAATGGCCAGATCCACGTCGTCCCACTCACCTTCCTGCACGCTCATGAGCAGCAGCATGAGGTTCGCGCCGACAGAGAAATTCGCGGCGTCGTTGGTGATGACAAAGGCATCGAAGGCGTCGCCCGCTCCACCTGGCTTTAAGGTCTGACTAATCAGGCCGATGATGTCGGCGCCCAGCGCGTTCATCTTGGAATGAAATTCGATGCAGGCCACTCCGTCGCCCAAATCCACCAGCGATGCTCCCGAGTTCTTCTTCACCACGCCGCCCGATTTTTTCGCGACGGCGACCGACCACACGCCGGCGGGCACTTCGACTGCCTGCCAGTTTTCGCCTGCCAGCTGCCAGTACTCGCGGCCGGACGCGGCCTTGGGTTCGTCCGCATACCAGGATTTCTGCCCCGCGGCGAGCAACTTCTCCACGTTCGCCGCTAGCGGCTTGCCTTCTTTCGTCATGCGGGTGACGGTCGCTTCTACGCCGGCCGCATCCCAAAGCTCGAACGGCCCGAGTTCCCAGTTGAAGCCCAGCCGCATGGCGCGGTCGATTTCCACGATCGAGTCAGAAATCTCCGGCACACGGTTTGCGCAATACGTCCAGAGATCGGAGAGCGCCGCCCACAGGAAGGCTCCCGCCTTGTCTTTCTGCGAACCGCTTGAGGCCGATAACCCACCCGACGCCGTGCCGCCCGCAGGCAAGCCAAGCAGCATGCGTAGCCGCGCCCCGGCGTCTTCGATGTTTTTCGCCATGTCGAGAGCGGCAAATTTAGGCTTCTGGCGCGGATGGTATTCGAGCGTCTTCCAGTCCAGTGCCAGGCGCTCGTCCTCCTGCCCCTCGCCAGATTCGGCGGACAAGAGTGTCCGCCCCACATTTTTCTTGTAGAAGCCGCCCTGGGTCTTGTCACCCAGCAATCGCCGCTCGAGCATCTGGCCGAAGAAGCCGGGCAGCCGCAGATCGCTGCGCTCGTCGCGGACGTTCGCCGTCATATTGCCCACGACGTGCCCGAGAATGTCGAGACCGACTAGATCAATGGTGCGAAATGTCGCCGACCTCGGCCAGCCCACGGCTTGTCCGGTCAACGCGTCAACCTCTTCGATCGTCAAGTCCATTTCCTGCATCAGGCGCATCACGTTCAATACAGAAAATGTCCCGATGCGGTTGCCGATGAAGTTGGGCGTATCTTTCGCCAGCACGACGCCCTTGCCCAGGTGCACGTCGCAGAAATGCGCGACTGCGTCCATCAGAGCGCGGTCGGCGTCGGGTGTCGGGATGAGTTCCAGCAACCGCATGTACCGGGGCGGATTGAAAAAATGCGTGCCGAACCACGCGCGCCGGAAGTCATCGGAGAATCCTTCGGCAATCTTGCCCACGGGCAAGCCGCTCGTATTGGTGGTAACCATCGTCCCCGGCTTGCGAATGGCCTCGACTTTGCGCAGCAGCGCCCGCTTGAGGTCGAGGTTCTCGATCACGGCTTCGATGATCCAGTCGGTATCGGCGAGCTTCGCCAGGTCATCTTCGAAGTTCCCCACCGAGACGAATCGCGCCAGCGATGCGTCCATGAAAGCGGCAGGTTTGGACTTTTTGGCCGTCTCCAGTCCGGCAGCGGCAATTTTGTTCCGTGCCGGCGCGTCGGCATCCGGCGGAACGATGTCGAGCAGAAGGCTGGGAACGCCGGCGTTGGCAAAATGCGCGGCAATGCGCGCGCCCATGGTTCCGGCGCCGAGGATGGCGACTCGATTGATGCGCTTCATGAATGGGCCTCGGGATGAAAAGTCTTAACCATAGAGGACAATGAGGGTACAGAGGATCTCTCGATCGTCTTGCAAACTGGCAATGGTAATAGCAGCGCGGGCAGTTTATCTACCTTGACCTCACAGCTCCGCATGGGCTTCCAGGTACTCCAACGCCTTGCGGGCCATTTGCTTTTCGCCGCGGTAGGCCAGCAACTTGGGCGCCTCGTCCAGCCGCAGCCACCTCGCCCGCGCCACTTCGACGCGCATTTCGTCCGAGACGTCGTCAATGCGTCCCGATTCATAACGCAGAAGGTAGAAACTGACGATCTTAAACACGCGTTCGCCATCGCCCCAGGAGCGCACGTACACGTACTTGATGTCGGCCAGTTTCGTAACCGGGACGGCCGCGATCCCGGTTTCCTCGCGCACTTCGCGCAAGGCTGCATCCAGCGCTTTTTCGCCGGGGTCAACCAGTCCTTTGGGCAGGCAGAGAACGACCTTTGCCCGCGTGCGAACTGCCCGTTTACCCGGATTGGGAACGCTCGATGGTCCGGAGGGCAGCTCAATGGCCGCCATCCACCACGCTCCATCTTTGTTGCGGACCACTACCCCGCCCGCCGAAATCTCCCGCAGCATATCTGTGCAACTTAGCAGGATTACACGAGTTCGTCACGGGCCCCGCAGCTCCGTGCGGTAACCGGTTACCTGCGCAACAGACCCAAACAAAGAAATCAGATACTGGCACCTTCGTGCCGTTACAGCCCTTCGCGCCTCTGTGGCATCTTACTGGGTATATAGGCCCAGTGGGTCCGGCCGCCAGGGCCGGAGATGTGGGGTTTGCAGTGAAGAGTCTGGGGAAAATCATTCGTTCGGTCCAGGCCTTTGGCCGGGAATTCTCCCGCAAGTCTCCGGCTATTTCTCCGCGCATTCCCGCCATCGGCCTTGCGCTGGGCGGAGGTTTCGCCCGCGGGATTGCCCACATCGGAGTGCTCAAGGTTCTCGAACAGGAAGGCGTCCCGGTTCGCATCGTCGCCGGCACCAGCGTGGGCGCGCTGATCGGCGCTTGTTATTGCAGCGGCCTCTCGATCTCCGAACTGGAGGAGGTCGCCCACAACACCCGCTTCACTTCTTTTGCCCGCTGGACTCTTTCCCGCTACGGTTTCGCCTCCAACGACCGCATGGTTTCGTTTCTCACCCGCAGCCTGAAGGTGAAGACTTTCGAGGAACTGAACATACCCCTGGGCGTGGCTGCCACCGACTTCAACACGGGCGAGGGCGTCGTGTTTCACTCCGGTTCGATTATTGACCCCGTGCGTGCCAGTTGCGCCTATCCCGGTATGTTTTTGCCGGTAAATATTCGCGGCCGTTATTTGGTGGATGGCATGCTCTCGCACCCCGTGCCGACGCGTCCCCTGCGCGCAATGGGCGCAGAGCGCGTGCTGGCGGTGCATCTCAGAGGTACGTGGACGGACGGCGGCGCCCCGCGGCACTTGTTTGCCGTAATCGGACAATCGTTCGCCATCGCGCAGGATGCGATGTCGAGCCTCTGGCGGCAGGCGGCAGACGTGGTGGTTGAGCCCGAGGTCGGCGGCTTCGCCTATGACGACTTCAAACGCGCCGCCGATCTGATTCACGCCGGAGAAGTAGCCATGCGCAAGGCGATGCCCGAAGTGCGCAAGTGTCTGGAGGCGCCGGGCGCCTCGACTTATCCTGGCGCCGAACGCCGGCGCACACCTCGCGCCGCTCCCATGCCCGCCGACTGAAGATTCTTCCCGCGACCGCGGCGCAGACTGCGATCAGTCACCCTTTTAGCCTCGCTATCCCGCGTTACCAAAGGCGCTCTTTTGCCTTCCTGACGCGTTGACTTAGTGGTAACCGCCATATAGTATTCGGCACAGAAAGGCGCGGCGTTGGAGCTCCGTGCCCTTCATACTTCCTGGCCCCATTGATGGGGGCTTGTGTCGTCAGCCCCGCGGAGCCCGGAGTTCGATTCCTGGAGTGGGAGGTTTTTGGGAGCACAGATCGTTTCGCAGTATATGTCACGGCGAATTGCTTGGGCCGCATGGGTGCTCGTCGTTATTCAGGTGGCTGGGTTCCTCTTTCTGAGACCCGGCTCGCTGCGGGCGTTGGTTTCCAACATCACGCAAATCGCCGCTTGCCTGACTGCGGCCATGTTTTGTCTTGCAGCCTCCCGCCGCCGCCGCGACTTGGCGCGCACCTTCTGGGCTTTACTGGCCTTCGCCTTCATTTCATACGGGCTGTCCAACATCGTCTGGACCTACTACGAGAATTGGCAGCAGACCGCGGTCCCTTTCTCCCCTATCTCCCAGTTTCTCTACCTCTGCTATGACGCGCCTCTGGTGATGGCGTTGTTTCTTCGCGAGAGCGAAGACCCTTCCGGCCTGGACTGGCAGCGCTCGCTGGATTTCGTCCAGATGCTGATGGTCGCGTTCCTCATCTATTACGATTTCCTGTTTCTGCGCGCACTCCACGCCGGCCTCCACAGCCTGGAGCTGATGGAGCAGGCTATGACGAACATCCTTAACTTCGTCCTGGCTGGCGCTTTCATTCTCCGCTCCTATTGGGGTCGGACTCCACTCGTGCGCAGTTTGTGCCGCCGAGCGGCGATTTACCTTACCGTCTACGCCTTTGCCGCTGGGGTCGGCGACTACGCTCTGACCTTTATTCACGCCACCTCGGGAGCCTGGACCAGCCTGGCATGGACCGTGCCTTTCATCGTTGCCGCGATCCTGGCTGCGGAGTTTGAGCCGTCCGCCGAGGCCAGCACCGCGGTTCCCACCGAGTCCTGGAACCAGCGCACCTTCCTGCTCAAGAACATCGGCCTCGCCATCATGCCGCTGACGGTATGGGCGCTCGCTCTGCGCGCGGCCGATCATGACCGCATCGTCGCTTACGGTGCCGTGATCATTTCTCTGGTCTGTTACGGAGCTCATTTAACCATCAGTCAATACCGCAATCACCAGGTTGTGGGCGCCCTGCAGGCCTCCGAAGAACGCTACCGCGTGCTGTTCAAACAATTGCTGCAAGCCGAAAAGATGCAGGCTATCGGACGTTTGGCCGGGGGCGTCGCCCACGACTTCAACAACGTACTCACAGTCATCCTGGGATATGCTCAGCAACTGCTGGACAATCGAACCCCCAGCGCGGACAGCGTTCATCGCAGCGCAGGCCACATCCTTACCGCGGGCGAGCGCGCCGCCTCCCTGACCCGCCAACTGCTCGCCTTTGGCCGCAAACAACTGCTGCAACCCAGCATCCTCAACCTCAATGTGGTCCTGGTAGATATTGACAAGATGCTGCGCCGTCTCATCAGCGAGGACGTCGAGATCGTCACCAAGCCCGCGTCCGGCCTGGGTTCGGTCAAAGCCGACATCGGTCAGATTGAGCAGGTGATCTTGAACCTGGTCATCAACGCCCGCGACGCCATGCCTACTGGCGGCACGCTCACGCTGGAGACTGCCAATGCCGATCTGGACGAGGCCTATGCTCAGGACCATGCCGGCGTGCGTGCCGGTCCCTACGTGATGCTGGCCGTCAGCGACACCGGCGTGGGCATGGACGCCGAGACCCAGTCCCACATATTCGAGCCTTTCTTCACGACCAAGGAAAGCGGCAAAGGTTCAGGCATGGGGCTGGCCACCGTCTACGGAATCGTGCAGCAGAGCGGCGGCCACATCTGGGTCTACAGCGAGCCGGCGCGGGGCAGCACGTTCAAGCTCTTCCTTCCCCGGGTGGAGGAAGCGGCCGAACCTGCCGCCAAATCCCGGTCGCTCGCAGCTACGATCCGCGGGACCGAAACCATTCTGGTCGCCGAAGACGACCGGCAGGTGCGTGACCTCGCCGTGGCCATTTTGAAGGCGTGCGGTTACCTGGTGCTGGTGCTCGATAGTGGCTTTGATGCTGAACGCGTCTGCCAGCAGCACCAGGGTGGCATTGATCTGCTGCTCTCCGATGTGGTCATGCGCGAGATGAGTGGCCCCGATCTCGCCCAGCGCCTCAAGAAACTACGCCCCCAGACCAAAGTCCTGTTCATGTCCGGATACACGGATGCGGCCATCGTCCATCAGGGAGTGCTCGATCCTGGGATTGCTTTTCTCCCGAAGCCATTCACCCCATCCTCGCTGGCCGGAAAAGTTCGCCAGGTGCTCGACCAGCCCCAGCCCTAACGCCCGAAAATGGGGAGCACGTCGAAAGAATGCCCGCACTCCAAGCGTCGGAGGGAAGAGGATGCGATCACGAGCACGAGTGATGCAGATCACACACTGGCGTGCGGGAAATGACCCAAACCTGCTGTTCTACGCCTGTACTGAAAGCAGGCTAGACTCCGTTCCTGTTGGCTAACCTGCCTCTTTTCCTATATTTACTGACGTTCCCCGCCGTTCCGTCACGGAGACAAGATTGGCTCACAACCTGCTCTTACATTCTGCGTGGGCAGGGGCCAAACGTCAGTGATTCCAAGCTGGCCTCCGCCAAAAAGGGGGTCGGCGATGCGTGCTCCTTACGGCCTTAATATTCTCGATAATTGCCTCACCTGCCCGGTGCGGGGAGAGCATCTGTTCTGCAATCTTTCCGTGAGCGCCGGTCAGCGCCTCAACGAGATCAAATCCACAGCTGTTTATCCCAGGGGCGCCATGCTGTTCATTGAAGGCCAGCAACCGCGAGGCGTGTTTGTGCTCTGCACCGGCAAGGTGAAGCTTTCCACCACCTCGCGCGACGGCAAGACCATCATCACGAAAATCTCCGAGCCGGGAGATGTGCTCGGGCTGAATGCGGTCGTTTCCGGCCGTCCCTACGAGGTGACCGCCGAGATGATGGAGCCGGGCCAGGCCAATTTCATTCCCCGCGATTCCCTGTTGCAGATGATGAAGGAATTTCCGGAAGCCGCTTTGCGCCTGGCTCAGCAGCTGAGCCGCAACTATTTCACCGCTTACGAGGAGGTTCGCACCCTCGGCCTCTCGGTCTCGCCCTCGGAAAAGTTCGCCAAGCTTCTGCTGTCCTGGTCAACCGTCCCCCAGACCGACGGAACGAGCCAACTGAAGCTGACATTGACCCACGAAGAGATCGGGGAGCTCATCGGCACCACCCGCGAAACCGTCAGCCGCCTGTTCTCTGACTTCAAGAAAAAGCAGTTGGTGCAACTCAAGGGGGCAACCCTCGTCATCCGCAGCCGTCCCGCGCTGGAGAAGATTTGCCAGTCGTGAAAGGACTAGGCTGCAACTAAATCGATGACCCAAGGTTGATTGATCGGATCATAGCGTTCGTTGCACAGCGACGCGTTGTAAAATGTCGTGTGCCGATTTGCGGTTGTGCCATAGCCTCTGTGGATGTGGCCGAAGACGTGAACTCGCGGCTTGGTTCGTTCGACGGCGGCAAGGAGATCCTTACATCCCAGGTGGTCCGAACCGCCAAACGGCTCCGCGTCTTCCCACGGCGCAATTCTTCTCATTCCAGCCGGAATACTCTGGTCTAGGATGCCGTAAGGGGGCCCGTGCGTGATCAGGATATCCAGGCCCGGAGGAATCTGGTCCCAGTATCTGGCGAGCTCGCCACGCGGTACATTGAAGGCCCAATTCATAAACGCGGGCTGCCACGGGCTGCCGTAGATGTGCAGCCCTTCGATTCTCACGCTGGAGTCTTGCAGGTAGAGAACGCCCTCCCGCTCCAGGATCCTGCTGCCAACACCCGGAAGCCGCTCGAAAATCCAGTCGTGGTTTCCTGCAATGGCGACCTTGTGTTTGTGAGGCAGGGAACGGAGCCAGCGTGCTACCTCATCAAGTTGCGCACGCTCGCCTGTGTTGGTAAGGTCGCCGGCATGGATGAGCAGGTCCCCGTCCGGTATGCGGACCGAGTTGTGCAGCCCATGCGTGTCGGCAATCAGAACGATCCTCACCTTCAACCGCTCCTTGGTTCACGAAGCAATTCTTGATCCGCTTGAAGCTCTTAGGCCAGGTTGTTCGCCTCCTCAACGACCCTCTTCCACGCCCGCTCCACGTGCCGCGCCTTTGTGTTCGTCTGCCCCACGCACAAGCGCAGCGTCAGCTTGCCCTTCAGCTTCGTGTGCGTCAAAAACAGATCGCCGCTGCGGTTCAGCCGGTCCATGATGCTCTGATTGATGGCGTCCTGGTTGACGGCATCTCCCGCCTTGTGACGGAAGCAGACCAGGTTCAGCGGCGCCGGAGCAGCCAGCTCGAACCGGTCGTCTTTCCGCACCCACTCCGCGAAATCCTGCGCCAGCCGCACATGCTCCCGAACGTGGTGCCGCAGGCCTTCGACGCCGTAGTGCCGGATCACGAACCACAACTTCAGCGAGCGAAAGCGCCGTCCCAGCTGGATGTGCCAGTCGCGGTAGTCAATGACCGCGCCCGATTCCGTCGCCTGGTTGCGCAGATATTCCGGCAGGATGCTCAGCGTCTGAATCAGCGCCTTGCGGTCGGCGACCCAGAAGCAGTTGCAATCGAAATTGGTAAACATCCACTTGTGCGGATTGAAGTTGTAGCTGTCCGCCAGTTCAACGCCGTTCTGCAGATGGCGAAATTCAGGACAAAGCATCGCCGTGCCTGACATGGCCGCGTCCACGTGCAGCCAGAGATTGTGCCGGCGACAGATTTTGCCAATCGCCGCAATCGGATCCATCGCATTGGAGGATGTTGTGCCCACCGTTGCACACACGAAGCAAGGCGTGAGGCCGGCGCGCTGGTCGGCTTCCACTTGCTTGGCTAGCGCCTCCGGGCGCATGGCAAAGTTGTCATCCACGTCGATCAGGCGCAGATTTTCTGTGCCGATTCCGGCGATCATCGCCGCTTTCTCCAAGGATGAGTGGGTCTGCGTCGAGGCATAGGCGACCATTCGCCCGCCGCACCCTTTCTTGTTGCTGGTGTAATTCGTGGCGCGCTCGCGCGCCGCCAGCAGGGCGCACAGCGCCGCGCTCGAAGCCGTGTCCTGAATAACTCCTCCGCCGCTTTTCGACGACAGGAATTTCTCCGGCAGGCCCAGCATCCCGACCAGCCAGTCCATCACGTGCGTTTCCAGTTCGGTGCAGGCCGGGCTGGTGGACCACAACATTCCCTGCACGCCCAGTCCGGAAGAAACCAGGTCACCAAGAATTCCCGGTCCCGACGCGTTGCAAGGAAAGTACCCGAAGAAATTCGGCGACTGCCAGTGCGTTACTCCAGGCAGAATCAGCCGCTCCACATCTTTCAGCAACGACTCAAACGGCTCGCCCTGCGCCGGAGGATTCTCCGGCAGCGACGCGCGAATCTGCCCCGGCCTCGCCTGCGAGAGCACCGGGAACGATTCAATGCGGGAGTGGTAATCGGCGATCCAATCCACCACGGCATGGCCGTGGCGGCGGAACTCGTCGGGCGTCATATGGAAAGATTTTTCGTCGGCCATTGTTCTCCAGCCTTCACTTAAGTCTTCCAAAATACACGCGGGTTTTGTATTCAAAGCCCACCCGTCCCTTAACCGCGTGTGCCTCGAAAACGCGCCGCAGTTCGTCCAGCATCGCAGCATACCTCGGATGCTCCGGCCCCGGCGCGTACGACGACGACAGCAACCGTCCTTCCAGCCCGGCATAATCGAAGTCCTGCCGCATGTCGAACGTCCGCTCCTGAAACGGCGCCGGATCGAAAAACTCGTTGACTGCCGAGGTAGTGTGTTCGTGGCGTACGTCCTGATAATCCGTGCCGTAAGTCAGCAACATCCGCTCGTATTCACGCAGAAACAGAGTCGAGTCCGTGCGCCGTTCGTTCCACAGCAAGACCAGCCATCCATCCGGCCTGAGGATGCGGACAAACTCCAGCCGCGCCCGCGCGCGATCGAACCAGTGCGCCGCCTGCGCGGCCGTGACAAAGTCAACGCCCGCGTCCGCCAGCGTGGTCGCTTCTGCTGTTCCTGCCACGCTCGTGAACCTTGGGAAGCCCGCCAGCAGCCGCTCTCCAGCCTGGCGCATTTCGGGGTTCGGCTCGACTCCGAAAACCCGGTTACCACTCTCCAGCAACATCCGAGTCCAGATTCCGGTGCCCGAAGCGACATCGGCGACTTCATGCTGCGGCGACAAGCCACATTCATCTTTCAGAACTCGCAAAGCTTCTGGTGGATAACCCGGCCGGTAACGGATGTAGTTCTCTACGCGATCGGAAAAGCGGCTGGTGGCGTTCGAAGCAGGCATAAGAATCATGTGGGGACAGCCGCCCCTTCGACAAGCTCAGGGCAGGCTCCCGGCTGTCCAGTCGAGCGAAGCTCGACGGTTTGTTCTTCCGTGGACCATTACACCGAACCTCAACCCGGCTCCTCAGCCTTGCCAGAAAGCCATTCTAACGGCAGGATAGAGATATTGTCCCTATGCGAGTCGTCATCAAAGTCGGCACCAGCCTGATCGCTCCCGGCGGGCAGATTGACGCCAATCTGCTGCGCGGCATGGTGGATCAGTTCGATCTCGCGAAAAACGAGTACCTCATCGTTACCTCGGGCGCGATCGCCGCCGGCATGTCAGGTCTGCGAATGCAGAAACGACCCGGCGATGTGCCCCGCATGCAGGCCTGTGCCGCCGTCGGCCAGAGCCGGCTGATGCACACCTACGAGCGTCTGTTCTTCGGGAAGAAAGTTGTCGCCCAACTCCTGCTTTCCAGCGACGACTTCACTTCGCCCGTGCGTTATCGCAATCTGCAGACCGCTCTGGCGGAGTTGCTGGCGCTTGGTGTAGTGCCGATCGTCAATGAGAACGATAGCGTCTCGGTGCGCGAACTGGAAGGCGCCTTCGGCGACAACGACGAATTAAGCTCGCTCCTGGCCACGGCCGTACATGCGGACTGGCTGCTGCTCCTGACGGACGTGGACGGATTCATGGTTCCCAACGGGCGCAGGAAGCCCCGCCTGCAGCGCGTGATTCGCAAACTGACTCCCGCGCTTGAAGCGCAGTGCAGCGGCAAGAATTCTCTGGGGCGCGGCGGCATGATCTCGAAGCTGCGCGCGGCGAAACTCGCCAGCGAAGCGGGCGTACATGTGGCCATCGTGAACGGGCGCCATCCGCAAGCGATCCGGCTGGCCATGGAGCGCAAGATCGGAACCTACTTTCCGCCGCAGAAAGGAAGTTGATGGCTGCCCCCAGCACGGTTGCTGCCACCCAGGAAAAGCTGCGGCGCGCCCGGGCCGCGTCCGCGCTCCTGGCGCTGCTTCCTACCGAGGACAAGAACGCGCTGCTCCTCAACATTGCCGATGCGCTCGAAGCTGAGGAAAAAAGCATTCTGGCCGCCAACCGCGAGGATGTAGAGGAATCCGGTCTTGACGGTGCCATGCGCGACCGCCTGCTTCTGACGCCGGCCCGAATCGAAGACATGGCGCGCGGCGTGCGCCAGGTTGCCGCCCTGCCCGATCCTATCGGCGAAACCCTGGCCGAATGGACCCGACCGAACGGTCTCCGCATCCGCAAAGTACGCGTACCGCTGGGCGTGATCGGAATCATCTACGAGTCTCGCCCGAACGTTACCGTGGATACGGCCGTGCTGGCGCTCAAGACCGGCAATGCCATCGTGTTGCGCGGCGGCAAGGAAGCGGCGCGGAGCAACCAGCGCCTGGTGGAAATCATGGCCGCGGTGCCGGGCGTGCCCGAGGGCGCCATCGAACTGCTCGATTCCTCCACACGGCAGTCGGTCGAAGAGTTGATCAAGGCTCGCGGAATAGTGGACGTGATCATCCCGCGTGGCGGCGCCGGCCTCATCACCTTCGTCACGGAAAATTCAGTCATTCCCGTGATCGAGACCGGGGCGGGGAACTGTCACATCTTCGTGGACGAATCCGCCGATCTCGACATGGCCGACCGCATCGTCATCAACGCCAAGACCCAGCGTCCGTCGGTCTGCAACGCGGCCGAGAAGTTGCTGGTGCATGAACGCACCGCCGCGGAATATGTGCCTCGCATCGCGCGAAAGCTGATCGAAGCTGGAGTCGAAGTGCGCGGCGACGGAAAGGCGCGCACCCTGGCTCCGGGATTGCACGTTGGGATTGCCGCCGAAGAGGACTGGTACGAAGAATACCTGCGGCTGTGCATGGCCGTTGCCGTGGTCGCCAATGTGGACGAGGCCATCCTCCACATCAACCGCTATTCGACCAAACATTCCGACGCGATCGTGACCCGCAACGAAGCCAACGCGAGAAAATTCCTGCGCGGCGTCGATTCCGCCGCGGTTTACTGGAACGCTTCCACCCGCTTCACCGACGGCGGGGAATTCGGCTTCGGCGCCGAGATGGGCATCAGCACCCAGAAACTCCACTGCCGCGGGCCGTTCGCGCTGGCGGAGTTGACTTCATCGAAGTACCAGATCGTCGGCAGTGGCCAGGTTCGGTAACAACATTCCACAGTTGTGTTCGTGCGCGGGTGCTGGAGCCAACAAGGCCTATGTGGGGACAGCCGCCCTCGGCTGTCCGGCGCAGCGAAGCTCCGCGGCCTAACTCACCGCCATATTGGAACCCGCATCACATCAAAGTGATGATCGTAAGTCCAAACTTCAAGGCCAAGGCGCAAGGCCAAAGCCGCAACCGTTGCGTCTGCCAGCGTAATTCGTTGATCGGGAAAATTCTGAACGGTAATTACTGCTCGCCCGTAGTCCTCGGAATCAGGGTTGATGAAAGATGCCCCAGCTAAGAATGCAAGCCATTTGTGGGCCGCAGCAACGCCCAGGCGGTAGAGAACGAGCGAGTACGCCTCCAGCAATATCGGATATGGAATCACGACATTGCGCCGCTCTGTGTCCAGCGTTTCCAGTTCCCGCCGTGCCTCAAGATGGTGCTCATCCGCTTCGTCAACCGCGGCGTACAAGGGACCGGAGTCGGCCAGCACGGCGCGCGTCATTTCTTAAGACCCGTCAGGTACAGATCGTGGTTTGTGCTGACATCGCTCCGGCCGCTATTGCCCAAAGGCTCCAGTTTCAAGGGCCTGTACGTTCGCAAGAAACCGCGCTCCCGCAAGTACTCCCGCAATGCAGCCTGAACGATGGCCGTCAGCGCGGGGGGAACATTCTGGGCGTGTGCGTACTTCTCCACCGCATCCTCAAGATCATCCGGCAACGTCACCGTGGCTCGCTTCATATTCACCATTATAGCACCAAGTGGTGAAGATGGTGAAGTTGGTGATCATGGCGAATATAAAGCGAATACATCACGACGTGGCTGGCGATTGTGCTACCTTACTGACTTCCAACTCTTAAACGCCGATGAAACTCGCTTCTGCCGCACTTCTTTCTTCCGCCCTGCTTTTTTCTGCCTCAACGATTACGGCCGGCGGAGATTCCCCAGCGTTCTCTAACCCAACGCCGTCCATCTTCGGTTTTCGCGACGCCGCGGCCGAATCCGCCGTCGAAGCGCGTTTCCTGGCCGTCCCCGATCCCGGGCTGGCCGAACAGCACCTGCGCATTCTTACTCAGGCTCCGCACATGGCCGGCACGGTTGAGGACAAAGCCACGGCCGACTACGTCGCGCAGAAATTCCGCGACGCCGGCCTCCAGACCGAAATCGTCGAATACAAAGTCTGGATGAACTACCCCGAGGAAATCAGCGTAGACCTGACCGCACCCGCCGGAGTCGAAATGCACGGTCCCGCCCGCGAGCATGTGGATGACGATCCGTTTCAGGACGATCCTCGCGTCGTCATGCCTTTCAACGGCATGTCGCCCTCCGGCGATGTTGAAGCCGATGTCGTCTACGCCAACTACGGCACTCCCGAAGATTTCGACAAACTCGACAAGCTGAAAGTTGATGTGCGCGGCAAGATCGTGCTCGTGCGCTACGGGCAGAATTTCCGCGGCGTCAAAGTGTTTATCGCCCAGGAGCGCGGCGCCGCGGGCGTCATCCTCTACTCCGATCCGGCCGATGACGGCTGGCGCCGCGGCGACAAATATCCTGCCGGACCGTGGCGTCCCGACACTGGCGTACAGCGCGGCTCGGTGGGATACATGTTTGAATTCCCCGGCGATCCCACGACTCCCGGCGTTGCGTCGGTGCCGTCCCTGCCCGACTCGCAGCGCATTCCTCCGCGGCAGTCGGCACAGATGCCGAAGATCCCAGTTACGCCACTCTCCTACCACGATGCCTGGCCCGTGCTGCAAAATCTGGCTGGACCAGCCTCGCCCCGTGAATGGCAGGGCGCGCTGCCCTTCACCTATCACGTCGGTCCCGGACCGGCGAAGGTGAAGATGCATCTCAGGCAGGACTACCGGTTCCGCACGCTGTGGGACGTGATCGGCCGCGTGCGCGGCAGCGAATCGCCGGACGAATGGGTGATTGCGGGCAATCACCGTGACGCGTGGGTGTACGGCGCAGTGGATCCCAACAGCGGCACTGCCGCCATGCTCGAAGCCGTCCACGGCGTCGGCGAATTGCTGAAATCGGGCTGGAAGCCCAGGCGCACCCTGGTCTTTGCCAGCTGGGACGGCGAGGAAGAAGGGCTGATCGGCTCGACCGAGTGGGTGGAGCAGCACGAGTCCGAACTGGCGAACGCAGCCGCTTACTTCAACATGGATGTCGGCGTTTCCGGCCCTAAGGTTGGCGCGTCGGCCGTGCCCAGCCTCAAGCAATTTCTGCGCGACGTAACCAAAGCCGTGCCCAGTCCCAAAGGCGGGACCGTGTACGAGGCCTGGCAGAAATCGTCGCAGCCGGAAGCTCCATCGCCGCAGTTGCCCACTGAAGCCATCGGAGACAAGCGGCGCCTGCCGGCCGCCCAGGTGAAAGGCGACGTGCCCGTCGGAGACCTGGGCAGCGGTTCGGATTACACTGCCTTCCTGCAGCACTTGGGCGTGCCCTCGACCGACGTCAGCTCGACCGGCCCGTACGGTGTGTACCACTCGGTGTTCGACAACTTCGCCTGGTTCAAGAAATTCGGCGATTTGGACTTTACTTACGAGCAGGAGATGGCGCGCGTCTTTGGACTGGAAGCCGTGCGCATGGCCGACGCCGACGTCCTGCCTTACGACTACGAAGAATACGGGAAGGAAATTGCCGTCTATCTCGACGCGGCCCAGCACCGGGCCGACAACAAGTTCGGGGAACGCGTGCTCGATTTCGGCGCCGTGAACGCGGCGGCCCGGCGATTCCAATCCGCAGGCGGGAGGATTCTGGCCCGGCAACAGCGTCTGCCGCGCGATGCGGCGCGGCTGAACGTCGCTCGGCTGAATCAGGCGCTGCGCAGCGCCGAGCGCTCTCTGCTGATTCCTCAGGGATTGCCCCATCGTCCCTGGTTTCGCCACGCCATCTTTGCGCCGGGAGAATATACCGGGTACGCTGCCGTCGTGATTCCTGGTGTGAACGAGGCCCTCGACCAGGGAGACAGTGATCGGGCGCGCCAGCAGTTGGCAGCGCTGGCCGCGGCGCTGGATCGCGCCGCCAAAGCGCTGGAAGGGTATCGGTAGCTTATGACTTCCGCCCACGCTCTCGGACATTTTCTGCGTACGCTGCCACTTTCGGCGGCGGCGACGTTCCTGGCACTGTTTCCGATTGTTGACCCCTTCGGCGGCATCCCCATTTTCTTCACCATGACGGCTTCCTGGACCGCGCAGGACCGCCGCCGCACCGCGTACAAGACCGGCCTCTGGGTGTTCGCCATTCTGGTGACGTTTCTGTTTTTCGGCCGGTTCGTGCTCTATTTTTTCGGTATTTCGCTCCCCGTACTCAAAATTGCCGGCGGCCTGATCGTAGCCAACACTGCTTGGGGCATGGTGACGTCAACGGCCCGCATCACGCCGGAGGAAAGCCACGAAGCCAAGGACAAAGACGACATCTCCCTGACTCCGCTGGCCATGCCGCTGATGTCGGGGCCCGGCGCGATTGGAGTCGTCATGGCACTCGCGGCTCATGTGGACAACGCGGCCGCCTATCTCGGCATGGTTGTCGGCATCGCCGCGATCGCGCTCAGCGTCTCGCTCTTTTTTTGCCTGGGCGGGCCGCTGGTGCGCCGCCTTGGACCCGGCGCTGTCGGCGCCATTAACAAGATCTTCGGCTTTCTGATTCTTGCCATCGCCGTTCAACTGGTGTGGAATGGCGTCGCCGACTTCAAGAACTAGTGTGGGGCGGCGCCAGGTGGGGCGGCGCCAGTGTGGGGCGGGCACTCCTGCCCGCCGACTGCCGGCCACGCCCAAACTTTCCTGGAACCAGGCATAACGCCGCCACGTATCCCTGTTCAGGCGCTCTAGCGCCAGAGAGGTGTTCCATGCATGGGAGGTCTCTGGTTCGTTGGAATCAGGTCTGCGCGATAGCTTTCTTATGTCTCTCCCTGGTTCCGTTCTGTGTCGCACGCAGCGGGAACGATAACGACTGGGACTACGAGGAGACGCATTCCGACGCGCGCGACTTCGTTGCCGGAGGCATGCTGCATGTCCGCCTGAGCGTCGGCGACCTGCACATCAGGCGCGGCCAAAGCAACAAGATCAGCTTGCATTACACGGTCAAGTCGCGCCACGAGAGAAACGTCAAGGAGTCGCGCGTGGATTTCGACATCCGCGGCAACGACGCCAGCATTGAGTTTCACGCCCCTTACGGTGGCAATACGCAGTTTGATGTGGAACTCGAAGTTCCGGCCAACACCAATCTCGACGCGCATCAGAAGGTCGGCGACCTGACAGTGGAAGACGTCGAGGGCGACAAGGATCTGGAACTTGGCGTTGGCGACATCCGCGTGGCCAAAGGACCGTCCGTTTATCGCCTGGTGCGGGCCAGCACCGGCATCGGCGACGTGAATAGCGACGGTTACGGCGAAACCAGCGGCTGGCTGGGCAAAACCCTGAAGTATCACGGTGACGGCAAGTACGAACTCAGGGCCCACGTCGGCGTAGGAGACATCACTCTGGAAGGGAAGTAGATTGAATGTGGGAGTTTGAATGTGGGGCGGGCACTCCTGCCCGCCAAAAGCCGGGGTGCCCCACCCTTGTCGCGCAGTTTGCGACAGGGTGGGGTAGTTCCGAAAGGCCGACTCCCACCCCTTACATTTTGTAATTGACTAGTCATCTGACTAGTCATATAGTAAAAGGAGAGGAACGAAACCATGAACTGGCAGTTACAGCAGGCCAAGGCCCGCTTCAGCGAATTCCTTAATGCCGCGCTGAAGAAGGGTCCGCAGGTTGTGACCCGCCGCGGCGTGGAGGCTGCCGTGCTGGTTCCCATCGAAGAATGGCGTCGCCTGCAGCGCGAAAGTCGCCCAGACATCAAAGAACTGCTCCTCGGTCCGGGTCCTCGCTTTGAGGACATTGTGCCCAAGCGCGGCGCATGGAAGCGCCGCCCGCCGGTGGATTTCAGTGAACCGGATTTCAAGTGAACCAGACTAGAAGCGAATCAGGTTTCCAGTGACTCGATACCTGCTCGACACCAATGTCGTTTCCGAGCTGCGCAAACCCAGACCGCACGGGGCGGTGGTGGCGTGGATGAAGACGCTTCGGCTGGAGCAGATCTTCCTTTCGGCCGTAACCATCGGAGAACTGCAGGCCGGCGTGGAACTGACGCGCAAAAACGACGCCGCCAAGGCTCTCGAGATTGAAACCTGGCTCACCATGGTGGAAGCTTCGTTCACAGCGTTGCCCATGGACTCGGCCTGCTTTCGAGAATGGGCAAAGCTTATGGCAGGGAAGTCCCAGGCGATGATGGAAGATGCCATGATTGCCGCGACGGCGCGCGTTCATGGCCTGCATGTGGCCACGCGGAACGAGCGCGACTTCCGCCAGTTTCAGGTCGGGGCCTTCAATCCATTTCGCTAGATATGCCGAAAGTCCCGACCCGCTCTCGCCCCTCCTGTTACGTTTTCCGGAACCGCCACACCGAGAGCTTGACATTGCTTCCGGCTCTGATAGCGTGGACCGCCATGTGATCGGCCCTTACCGTTTCCCGAGGTCGCCATGGCACATCCTGAAGCAGTTCGTGTTGACCCTGCTCCTCCGCCTGAATCTGATAACCCGGTAACGTTCGAGCAGGTCCTGCGGGATGAATTGGGTTGCATCAACCGCTCGCGCCCAAACCGCAACGTCAGTTCCACCGCCCGTGCGGAGAATCTAACCGGGCTGGCTTTTTCGGGCGGCGGCATCCGCAGTGCAACCTTCAACCTGGGAATTCTGCAGGCGCTCGCCGAGAAAGGACTGCTCCACCAGTTCGATTATCTATCCACGGTTTCGGGCGGCGGCTACATTGGCTCGTGGCTGGCCGCGCTCACCCGCCGATTCACCAAAGAATGCTAGGTCAAGTTCGGCGAGGTCGAGAAGGCTCTCTGCCCCTCGAAATATGAGCCAGACCGGCGCAGCGAGCCTGCGGTGCTGCATTGGCTGCGTCTGTACAGCAACTATCTGACGCCGCACAAAGGCGCGATTTCCGGGGACACGTGGGCCATGCTGGGCACCTGGACGCGCAATGTGCTGCTCAACCAGACCATTCTGGCGCTGATGTTCATGAGTGGGTTTGTGCTTTGCCAGAGCGCACTGCTGCCCTGGATCCGCGTGCAAGACAGCGGCGAAGGCAACGGCCTGGGCTTTCTGATCAGCGGCGGAGCGGTGCTTTTCCTGGCCTCTATATCGATGGCTGTCAATGTTGTATCACAGAGACCATCCACGGCGATCCAGCAGACCTGGTTTCAGCGGGTGAAGATTACGGCGACGGTGATGCTGCCGTTCGTGGTGGCGTGCGTGCTGCTGAATGGCGCTTTGTGGCTGAGGTCCGATTTCGACGCGCCGACCTGGGTCTGGGCGCTCGCCGGTGCAGCGTTTTACTTTGTGGTTTGGGGCGTGGTCGCGATCATGGCCTGGGTCCGGCGCCGGTGGCGCAGGCGTCACGATAAGCCGGAGAAGCGGATGGTTTCCATTCTCGCCCTGGTGGTGTTTTCGCCAGTGGCAGGAGCGGCGGGCGGATGCCTCTTGCAGGCTTACGTTTTGCAATTGAACCACCTCGGCGACTGGACCAGCACCAACTGGCTGGTCGTGGTGTTCGGAAGCGGCATCCTGATGGTGGTCATCCTGCTGGTGGGGACGCTTCATATCGGGCTCGTGGGCCGCGGTTCCATGGATGTGGTGCGGGAATGGTGGGCGCGCCTGGCCGGGTACCTGACGCTCATGACCCTCGGCTGGCTGCTGCTGGCAGGGACTTGCTCCTTTGGGCCGTTGGCCGTGCGCTGGGCGTTGTACGAGATGAGAGGGTGGTCCGTCGGCGCAGGACTGCTTTGGCTTCTGCACAACTATCTCGGTCTAAGAGCGGCCAGCAGCGCCAAAACCAACGGGGAACCAGGCGATGGCTCCAAGTCCAGAAATGGTAGCGGTCAGAACTCCAGCGGAACAGGAGAAGAGCAGGGATCGAAGATCATGGCAGCGCTCCAGTCGCCGCGCGTCCTGACTGTTCTGGCGAAGGTGGCGCCTTACGTTTTCATTGTGGGGTTGGTGCTGCTGCTGGGGACGGCAGTGCAGATCGCCACCGGCCTGGTGTTCAAACCTGGCGACACGTTGGAACTCTGGAAGTTCAACAATGGGATGGACTGGCAGCACCTCTCGGACGACTACTGGCTGGTTCTGGAAAAGGAATCCGCGGCGTGGCTGGCGGGTCTGGGCGGAATTTTCTTTCTGGCCGGGCTGGCGTTGTCGTGGCGCGTGGACGTGAATGACTTCTCGCTGCATCACTTCTATCGCAACCGCCTGGTGCGCTGCTATCTGGGGGCATCGAACACGGATCGCAAACCGGAGCCGTTTACGGGATTCGATCCCGCCGACGACATGGCGCTCAACGAGTTTTCGGACGACTATCCCGGGCCCTACCCGATCCTCAACGCGGCTTTGAACATCACTGGCGGCGAGGAACTGGGCTACGCGACCCGCCGGGCGAAATCATTCGTGTTCACGCCGCTGTATTGTGGCTACGAACTGTCGTCAGGAGATGGGCCGGGACGATTCACGTGCGACGACGGCTATCTGCCCAGCTTTTCGAAAACCGCGCAGGGACGTTCGGCCGGGAGAGTGGCGGAGTTCCGCTCCGAAGGCGGGATTTCGCTCGGAACCACCATGGCCATCTCCGGCGCTGCCGCCAGCCCCAACATGGGCTACTTCACCACTCCGGCCACGGCGTTCTTCATGGCGCTGTTCGACGTCCGTCTGGGCTGGTGGATGGGCAATCCACGCTATCCCGGGAACTGGCAGAGTGCGGGGCCTGCCCTGGGGCTGGGATATTTGCTCTCGGAGGTGTTTGCCCAGAGTGACCAACAGAAAGGATACGTGTATCTCTCCGATGGCGGGCACTTCGAGAACCTGGCAGTGTATGAGTTGATCCGGCGGCGCTGCCGGTTGATTGTGGCGTGCGACGCCGATTCCGACCCGCAATATGGATTCGACAATCTGCTGAGTTTGATCGAGAAGGCGCGCACCGATTTTGGCGCGCGCATCGAGATCAACTATGAACCGATCCGGCCTTCCGGCGGATCGCGAGAGAGTGGAGTAAACCACGTTGTGGGAACCATCTACTACGACCCCAATAATCGTAGCGACACCGGGACTCTGATCCTCATTAAGGCGAGCCTGCCTATGAAAGAAGTCGCGGGCGTCAAGCCGAGTGTCCCCGGGGAATGGATGTTGCCGGATGATGTGTGGCAATACGCCGAGCTGCATCCGACGTTTCCACATCAGACGACGGCCGACCAGTGGTTTGATGAACTGCAATTTGAGAGCTACCGCGCACTCGGGGAATACATCGGCGCTCATGCCGCTAAGGCAATCGGAGACGCCATCGGAATTACGCCGGCGCGTCCTGCAACCGGGCAAAGGGCGTAGGCGTTCAGTGTGGCGCGGGCACTCCTGCCCGCGAAATCTAACCACAAGCAGGGGTCGTGGGATGGAGCGCACCTGCCGTGTAAAATAATCAGGAGGAGCTACGCATGGCTGCAAACAAGGAGCACGCCCACGAACTGATCGACAGGCTGGCCCCGAGCCAGGTTCCGGCGGTGATCGGGATCCTCGAAGCCTTGCTCGATCCCGTCTCACGCGCGATCGCTGACGCTCCCATCGACGGCGAACCGCTCACGGCCCAAGAGGAGAAGGCGCTCGACGAAGCGCGCGAGTGGTCGAAGCATAACAAGGCCATTCCTCACGAGCAGGTTCTGGCCGAGCTCGGTGTTACCCAGGAAGAAATCGACCGCTTTCAGGCGCCGAAGTGAAGCGGATCGTTTGGACCGATCCTGCCAGAAGCGATGTCCGCAGCCTCAGCAAGCCCACCCGTATGCACATTCTCTCTGCGCTCCATTCGCCGACGATGAAGACGATGCTCACCCCATTCAGCCTGCCACAACCTCGGAGACCGTACCTCTTTTAGGAAGTTCTGGGAAGACTACCACTACGCCGCCAGCAGCGAGAATCGCCTCGCGACAGCACTTGGCAAATAATGGGTCGTGGTGCTGCTGCAGGTATTTCGCGACAGGAAACAGGTCAGGCGTTCTCACTAGGGCGACGCCAGACCTTTTTGCGCCTGCTATGCATTTGGCGGTGAAAAACTCAGCCCTTCCGTCTACCTCCGCAAGCCGGAAGGCATTCCCGAATAGCACGCCCTTTGCGTATGTCGCGTCCTCCCTCTTCTCGAAGTCTTCCCGTACATTCCTTTCCAGTTGGTCAAGCTTATCGATATTGACTGCCTTGTCGTTCTTGCCTTCCGCCTCTCCCAGGAGCCGATTTCCCTCCGGGTCGACGAACACTGCATCGAACTCTGAGTCTTCGTCCTGGCAATTCTGAGCGGAGAAGCCAAGTACCCGAAGGGCCTCCAAGACAGCGAGCTCCAGTGGCGCGCCTGTCTCATATAGCAGTCCCCTCAGATTGCCTGCCGTGTCGAGCTTCGATTCGGTTTCATTCTTAAGCTTTTGAAGCGCCACGATTTGTTCCTCTATCTTGGCTAGTTCGGAGCGCAGGCCGGCCTCCTGTTCTAGTACGTATCTCTCAGCAAGTGCCCACTCCGGAGACGGTGTGCTGTCAGAGTGGGCGCGAATGGCTTTGTCAATCTGCACCAGCGCATTCACAAACTGCGCCGCTACACTCTCGTTGGCCGAGGGCCGCTTCTTAGGCGGAGCCGGTGCTTTTGAGGACTGCGCCCCCCGTTTTTCGGCCACGGAAGCAAAGTCGACCGGTGGGAGGACAACCAAAGTGCCCCTCCAGTTCTTGAAGTATGCCAGTCCTCCCACCATTTTTTCTCCGGTCTGGGTAACTAGGGCAGCATGGCCGACCTTTTCATCGAGGTAGGCTTCGTAATAAGAATACGGCCCGAACTCCTGCCAGTACGCTGCTAGAACCCCTAGATCTTTCGTCGTCTTGATTCTGTTCCCAGTGCCTTTCCTAACATTCTGTTTGATCGACTGTGATGGAATCGGAGCGTAAGGGTCGTAGGGCGCGACCGTGTTTATCGTCTGCGGACTCCGCCCTGTACCCTGGAGTTCTTTTTCACCGGAATAGATAAAGAAATCTTCTGGCTCCGAGAGAATCACGAAAACTGTCTTCCCGTGTTCAAAGGCGATTGCGAGTTCCTTCTGCCAGCGAGCGCTGTCGCCTCTGAGTCTAGCCGAGTTCCATTCGGACGCTAGTGGCTTTCCAGCGTAGGTCTCCTCAGGAGCGTAGTGAGGGGTTGTATTGGGCCGAAATATAATGATGTCCGCATCAAGCAGGGACTCTGAGGAATTGAACCAGAGATTCTGTACCCTAGGATCCGGAATTCGGTACTCAACGCTGATGATGTGCCTCTCCATGTTAAGCCCGTCCGATAGTGAGAAGGCATATCTTCGGTCTTGGCAGTATAGGTTGTGGACCCACCTTCTCACCTATTTCAGCGTCACCAGCTTCTCCACCAGCTCCGAGTAATCCTTCTTCTCGATGCCATGCACCTGCTTGTTGTATTCATCCACCTTCGACGAATAGTTCATCGAGCAGAATTTGGGGCCGCACATGGAGCAGAAGGCTGCTTCCTTGTAGTAGTCGTCGGGCAGAGTTTCATCGTGCATAGACCGCGCCGTCTCCGGATCGAGCGACAACGCGAACTGCTTTTCCCAGTCAAACTTATATCGCGCGTAGCTGAGGGCGTCGTCGCGGTCGCGGGCGCCGGGGCGCTGGCGGGCAATGTCAGCGGCGTGCGCGGAAATTTTGTAGGCGATGATGCCGTCTTTCACGTCTTTTTCGTTCGGCAATCCTAAGTGCTCTTTCGGCGTGACGTAGCACAGCATGGCGGCGCCGTACCATCCGATCATGGCCGCGCCGATAGCCGACGTGATGTGGTCGTAGCCCGGAGCGATGTCGGTGACCAGCGGGCCCAGCGTGTAGAACGGGGCTTCGTAGCAGAGCTCGACTTCTTTATCCACCTGCTCCTTGATCTTGTCCATGGAGACGTGGCCGGGCCCCTCGATCATGACCTGCACATCGTGCTCCCAGGCTTTCTTCGTCAGCTCGCCGAGGGTCTTCAGTTCAGCGAATTGTGCTTCGTCGCTGGCGTCGGCGACACAGCCGGGGCGCAGGCCATCGCCCAGCGAAAAGCTGACGTCGTATTTCTTGAAAATCTTGCACAGGTCGTCGAAGCGCTCGTAGAGGAAATTCTGTTTGTGGTTGAAAGCCATCCATTGCGCCAGAATCGCCCCGCCACGGCTGACGATGCCCGTGATGCGCTGCGAGACCAGCGGCAGATACTGAATCAGCACGCCGGCGTGGATGGTCATGTAGTCCACGCCTTGCGCCGCCTGCTCTTCGATGACTTCGAGCATGACTTCCGCGTTCAGGTCCTCGACCCGCTTGACCCGCGCGATGGCTTCATAGATCGGCACGGTGCCAATGGGAACCGGCGAATGGCGCAGAATGGCTTCGCGGATTTCGTGAATGTTGCCGCCCGTCGAAAGATCCATCACCGTGTCGGCGCCATAATGCACCGCGGTGTGCAACTTTTTCAGTTCCTCGTTGATCTCGGACGTGACCGCGGAGTTGCCGATGTTGGCGTTGATCTTGCACAGTGAGGCCACGCCGATCGCCATGGGCTCGAGTTCGGGATGGTTGATGTTCGCCGGGATAATCATGCGCCCGCGCGCGACTTCGTCGCGCACCAGTTCGGGCGTGATCTTTTCCTTGTGCGCGATGAACGACATTTCTTCGGTGATCACGCCCTGGCGCGCGTAGTGCATCTGGGAGAAGTTGCCGTCGCGATTCGCCTGCTTGCGCCGCGCCAGCCACTCCGCGCGCGGTTTAGGGACAGTGTAGCCGTTGCCGTTCCCATCATTCTTGTTGCCATTGGTGGAAGTCATGACTGGGCCAACCTCATAGGAAGTGTCTCTGAACTCCGATTATAACCGCGCCGGAGTCGGTGAGGATGCCCGTGGCCGGTTGGCTCTGCGATGGCTAGGGCAATAACCACAGAGGATCAGGGTTCACGAGAGGTTGTACAGTTCGGTGGTGATTAAGCCCGACAATTTGCTGGGCAATGTGCATCGCACAACGAATTCGAGGCCAAGCGGCGTGGCGCAGAATATGCCGGAGTTTGAGAAAGCTTGGGGCCGCAAGGCGGGGCAGCCCACGGTAGCCGAGAACGCGTGCCACGTGTGGTGAAGGTCAGCCCCTCAAATTCACCAGGTGCTGCTCCATCTGGTCTGCAGTCTTGAGCGTGGCCAGGTTGGCTTCATACTGGGTCTGCGCCGACGTCAGCGCCGTCATTTCGGCGCTGAGGTCCACCACGTCCTGATTGCCTGCGTTGGAGGAGTCGGTTCCTGCGCCGGCAACCCGGGCCGCGGCGGTTTCGAGTTGAAGATCGGCCTGCTGCAATCCCTGAAGGGCAATGGCTGAGGGGTTCATCTCTCTGCTATCGGCAACATGTGCTGCGGACTTTAGTTACGTTTGGGCGGGCGGACGTGACGGCTGTAACCGCGACAACGGAGGCTGCCCCACCCTTCGCGATTTTCGAAGGGTGGGCATTCGTGCCGATGGCGGCGGGAGATTTTTGAATCAAGAAGCTCGGGGGCAGGTCCGAAAATCAAAGGCCAAGGCTGACGTCTAATGTAACCCTGCGAGAAACGCGCGCGTCTCGCGCAGCACGTCGGTTCCGTTGCTGAGAAAGACGTAGTGGTTCGCCCCCGCCAGGTCAATGATGCGAACGTCGGTGGCCTTCCGAAGATTCTCCTTATACCGATTCACGTAGACGGCAGTGGCGTCGTCGAAAGCCTTGATGGCGGCGCGCTCCTCGTCGTTCTTAGGTCGATACTTTGACTCCGTGCCGACCACCGGGAAGAACGCGAGGATCGGCACGCGGATTTTCGAATAGTCGCGCTTCTGCGCGCCGCGTCCAATCGCCCGATGAATTTCGTCGGAGGTCCTGAAGTCGCCGACCGAGCCATCGGGGTTCTCTTCAAACTGATTGCGCAACTCGGATTCGGGAAAGGGTGCGTCCCGGTTGCGGAGTTGCCACTCGTAATACTCGTGAAACGATTTCAGGTCCGCGGCTGTCGGCTCAGGACGGGTTTGCGTGGCCTCCGGCAATTTGTGGAAAAGCGCCATGTAAGCCGGACTGTTTCCCGGCCAATCCTTTGGGTCGGATGCCGCGTCGAGATAGACCAGTCCAGCCAGACGGTCGGAATGTTCGTCGCCCAGTCTCGTCAACTCTTCGCCCGACATCGAGTGCCCCATCAGAACCGGCTTGACCAGTTTGAGCGAGTCGATGACCGCAAGGACGTCGTCGGCCAGACGCTGCTCCGAGTAACCCGAGTCGGGATGGCTGGACGCGCCATATCCGCGACGCGTGATGCCATACACGTGGCAGAACTCAGAGAGCTGTGGGGCGAAGTCGTCGAAGACGTGGGCAGTGTTTCCGGAGCCCGCCAGCAGCACAACGTTGCGCCCGGATCCTCCCCAGTCGAGGACTTCCAGGCGCACGCCCGCTTCGACCGTGACGAATCGTATTTCGTGTTTCGAAGGGTCGTGCCAGGGAGCAGCCTGCTGCCCAGGTAGCGTTGGAGTCAGGCACAAAACCAGAGCCGGAAGACATGTTCGCAGTACGCGACTCATAAAGTTCTCCTTACTTTTGACCATCAGTCCGAACGAGTGCGTTCAGCTTCACAGCATTCGCGTTACCGCTCTGGCGTGGCCACAACAACTTTGGCCCCAGTCGCACGGCATGCGTCGATCGCGCGCACGACATCGGCAAACGGCAGTTGCCCATCTGCTTTCAGTAGAACCACTTTCTCATCGCCTTTCTGAAAATGCTGCGTGAGTGTACCTTGCAAAGCAGACCAGGAAATCGGGTCGTTGTTGAGCTTCAGCATCGGCCGTTCTGGCCCGGAGTTGAGCTGCACGACGGTTGCTACCGTGCCACCCGGCGGCCGGCCAACCAGCACTTCCAACCCTTTCGGCGGCACTATGGTCCCAGGTGCCGGTGATTCTGGCTGCGACGTCAGCAGGACTGGCGCCTCGAAAAGGACTACGCGGCCAGCCACAACGACCCTCTCGACATCAGCCCACGGCGCGCGCGCATCGGCCTTGATGTAGAGCTTTTGATCGCGATTGCGCGGGCGGCTCTTCATCGCTTCCTCCAAGCCGGCGGCCGTGACTCGATCGGTTCCGAAATACAAAGCACCGTCGCGGACCACAGTCACGATCCACGCGTTTTCGTCATCGGCTTCCGGCATCGGCGTCGCGTTCGTGGTGGTTGCCATCGCGACGCTGATTCCTTTCTGCAGCGTCTGAGCCGCGGAGTGATCTGCGGCACCGACGCTGGCGACTAAAGTGAGAGCTACGAGACACACTTCGAGTAAGCGGTTCATATTCCTTCTCCTTTTGGACGATTAGTGTTTGAGGTCTACTAGGGTTTTGCTCCGCCCAGGGATGCGGTCGCGAGCGTTCCGCCCAATCCCATGGTTTCGACCGCGGACGATGGCACGATCACCATCGAGCCGCGTTCCTTAATGGCTTCGTACAGCATGTTCATGGCGCGCAGGTGCAAGGCCACAGGATTTTCCCTATAAGAGGCTGCGGCCTGCACGAAGCTGTCGGCGATTTCCTTCTCTGCCTGGCCCAGAATGATTCGCGCCTGCCGCTCACGCTCCGCCTGCGCCTGCCGCGACATGGCATCTTCCAGGCCTTGCGGAATCTTCACGTCGCGAATCTCGACCGATTGCACCGTGATTCCCCAGGGATTCGTCTTCTCATCGAGAATCCGCTGCAACTCGCGCCCCATGGTTTCGCGCTCGGTGATCATCTGCGCCAGCTCGTGGCGGCCGATGGACTCGCGCAGCGCCGTCTGCGCGCTCATGTTGATGGCGTCCACGAAGTTCTCCACTTCGAGAATGGATTTTTCCGCGTTCCACACCATCCAGAAGACAATCGCGTCCACATTGACGGGAACCGTATCGCGGGTAAGCGTGGACTCCGCCGACACGCTGGCCACGCGCACGCGCTGGTCCACGTACGGGCTCAACGTTTCGATGATGGGAAAGATGTGGAACAGGCCGGGGCCGCGCAGCCCGACGTAGCGGCCCAGTCGCAGCAGCGCGACCTTTTCCCACTGGCGCACCACCCTGATCGCAAACAAAAGGTAGAGGCCGATCAACGCCCCCAAGATCCCCGGGGCCGGATTGTGAACCGCCAGTGTCACTGAGATCCCAGCCGCCAGGCTGATGGCAAACAGCATGAGAGCCACGCCGTTGAATTCGCTCAGTTTGATTTTCCCCATAACTATCTCCTTTACGAGAAACGCGGTCACAAGCAGAATGAGCAGCGTCACGGTTGCACCTTTACGGCTTCGCGCGGCCTGCCGGATGCATGTCCCGCAGCCGCTCGATCAATTCCTCGAGAGCGAATCCAGCAGCTCCCGCGCGGGACGCGAATTCTCTGGCCATCAGGACCAGCTGGCGTTCGCGCTCGACCGAGGCCCTTTCTACTTTCTTGTTCGCGATGAAAGTTCCCGTGCCCTGATGAGTTTCGAGCAGACCGCCCAGTTCCAGCTCGCGATAGGCCCGCATCACCGTGTTGGGATTGATGGCAAGGTCCACCGCCAGTTGTCGGACCGTGGGCAGTTGGTCGCCCGCCGCCAGCATGCCGGAAGCGATCCCGGCCCGCACCTGATCCATAAGCTGGCGGTAGACGGGAACGCCGGTATGGAGATCGAGCGCGAACTCGAAGGCTCCGGCGTTTTGGCTGTTCTTGCCCATGCGTGTCAGTGTACTATAGCAATAGTACATTATGTCAAGTACTTTTTTCGGCCACCGGAAAATCCTCGAATGACAACGGCTCCGGCGGCATATGCTGTTCGACAGGAGGTCTTTATGACGGAACTACGGTCCGGTGGTGCTCCAGCGGTCGAGCATGGCGGCCAATGGCTGAGTGCGGTCGCGGCGCTGGCCGTGGGCGCGGCTTTCTTCGCTCTGTGGTTCTGGCTCTTGCCGGGATGGCTCGGCTTCCGTGTGGCCACGGCCGGGGCGGCGCGCTGGCGATGGCTGGCCGCGATTCCATCGGTGCTGGGATTCGCGGTTGCCTTGCGCTGTATTTGGGATTTCGGCTGGACTGGCCGCGGAACTCCTGCGCCGATTGTTCCGCCGCAGCGCCTGGTCGTCGTCGGCTTTTACCGCTACGTGCGCAATCCGATGTACGTGGGTTTCGCGGCGGGATGGATCGGCCTGTGGATCGTTTTCGGACACCCCGACCCCGTATTGATCGCCGCCGTGGCCGCCGTCGCTTTGGGCGTGCATCTGTTTGTCGTCTTCTATGAGGAACCAACCCTGCGCGGGAAGTTCGGCGCCGACTACGAGAACTATTGCCGGAACGTGCGCCGCTGGCTCCCGCGTGCGCGAGCCTGGGTCAAGTCGTAGCGCTCGGAAGCCATGCGGTAATGTCTCAGTTTCAACTGTGTGGGGACAGCCGCCCCGGCTGTCCGGTCGAGCGTAGCTCGACAGCTTTTATGCGTGCGCCGCTCCTGCCGAATCTTGATTCTCCTCTCTCCCACGCGTAGAGTCATGAATGTGGGGTGCATTCCCGTGGGGAGCGTTCATGTCCAGTCAAGCTAAGACCTATTTGAAGTTTGGGGGAGCGACCGCCTTCATTCTGCTGCTGCTCGGCTACCTCGCCTACACCGGTGTCCAGGACAGCAAGAGCTACTACGTCACCATCAAAGAGCTGCGCACCATGGGCGACACCGCCTATTCGAAAAGATTGCGAGTTGCGGGAAATGTCCAGCCGGGCTCGATCAGGCGCACCGGCACGCACGTGCAGTTTGTGCTGGTGGAAGAAAATCAGAATCTCTCCGTGGACTACACCGGCGCCGAAGCCCCTCCCGACACCTTCAAGGACGATTCCCAGGCTCTGGCCGACGGCAACTTCGGCCGCGACGGCGTGTTCCACGCCAAGCAACTACAAGCCAAATGCGCCTCGAAGTATGCGCCCCAACAGGGCACGCCAGCGAACGGAACACCGTCTGCCGAGCCCGTCAAGAGCATGACGAAGAACCAGCCTATATCTCAGCCCGGAGCGGCGAACTAAGGCTCCGAACCCAAAAGAGCACTCTCCGCTCGGGAAGGATTCCCCTATGCGATTCCGCCATGGCGTTCGATTCGCCGCGATTCTGCTCGTCCTCGGTTCGATCCTCGGTTCGATCTCCAGCGCTCAAGCTGGCCCTAACCCGGAGAACGCCACCGCTGCCGTGCTGCACGCCTTTGAGACGCACGAACTCGTCATCCTCGGCGAAATTCACGGCAACAGGCAGGAATACGAATGGCTGCGTTCGCTTGTGGCCACTCCTGAATTTGCCGACCGGGTGGACGACATCGTCATGGAATTCGGCAACTCCCTCTATCAGAAATCGGTGGACCGTTACATCGCGGGCGAGGACGTCCCCCTGGAGCAGGTGCAGAAAGCCTGGCGCAACACGGTGGGAGCGATCGGGGCACCGTCGCCGGTATCGGCATGGCTCTACGAGGCCGTCCGTGAAACCAACCTGAAACGGCACGGCAAGCACCAGATGCGCGTCCTCTGCGGAGATCCCTACATTGATTGGGAGAAGGTCAAAACGCGCGAGGATATTATGCCGTACCTGGGCCATCGCGATGAGTGGTATACGCAGGTCGTAAAGGACGAGGTGCTCGCCAGGCATCATCGGGCGCTCCTCATTATGGGCTGGGGACATTTTCTTCGCGGTCGGGGGCCAGCGTATGTTGAGCCGCATTTGCGGGCGGCTGGGTCGAAGACCTACCTGATCGTGTTCGGCACGAATGCCACTGGAGGTTACGACGATCTCGATCACCGCTTTGATTCGTGGCCCACGCCCGCGATCGTTTCGCTGGCCGGGAACTGGGTGGGCGAACTTCCTGCTATGCCGGTTATCTCTGGTGGAGGCGCCAGTGGCCCGGTCTTTTTCGGGATCGGTCCAGGTTCCGGCGCAAAAGCCCCGCCAGCTGCACCTCCTCCTCTTAAATTGAAAGACGCCGCCGACGCGCTGCTCTATCTTGGGCCACGCGATGGTCTGACCGAGATTTCCATGTCGCGCGCCGAACTGGAAGGCACGCCGTACGGCAAGGAGATACAGCGCCGTCTGACAATTGAGGGGTTTCCGAACAATCTCGGGGACGAGAAAGGCGAAGCGCCGCAATTCCCGCGACCCCAGCCGGACAGCGGACCTTCTTCTCTGCCGCCGCCCCTTCCGCCACGACCCAAGAACGTGGGCGCGCCCTTGCCGCCGAGGCCCCCGTCACAATAGCGCTCGCGGGCACCTCTTTTTGGCTGGCTCTCGCGGATCGGAACCGGCTGTGTACCACAAACGCCTTCCTCCAGTACACTCTTGGACTGGAACCATCTTGGATTGAACATCATTTCGACTGAACCATCATTCATCGGATCGTGAGTCAAAACGCCCCAACCATCACCGTCCACAACGTCATCAAGCAGTTCGGACGTTTTGCCGCGCTGCGCGGCGTGACCGCGGAGTTTGACGCGGGGCGCCTCCACGCCATTCTCGGAGATAACGGGGCAGGGAAGACCACGCTGCTGCGCGCGCTCGCCGGTCTGGCGCAGCCCACGCGCGGCGAGATTTCCATTTTCGGCAAGACGCCCAAGGCTGCCTGCCGCGATCTCGGCTACATGGCGCACCCCTCGCTGCTCTACGACGAGATGACCGGGATGGAGAACCTGCGCTACTTTGCCGGTCTCTACGGCATTACCTGCTCTGCTTCCGATGAAGACAGCCGCTGCGCCCAGGTGACTCGCGCCGTCGGACTCGATCCCGAACTGACCCGGCCCGTCGGGCAGTATTCGCAGGGGATGCGCCAGCGCATGTCGCTGGCGCGGGCGATTCTGCACGATCCGAAAGTTCTGTTGCTGGATGAGCCCTTCTCCAACGTGGACGCGCACTCGGCGCGGGAGATGGTCGGGTTGCTGAAGGGCATGCGCGATGCCGGCAAAACCATTTTCGTCGTGACACACCAGGCCCCGCTGCTCGAAGGTGCGGCCGACGAGTTCGTCTGGATGCAGGCTGGACTGATCGTTAACCGGACGGCGAGCACCGCTCGCCCGGGGTCAGTTTCATGAGCCTCCTTCCGTACGCGAAAGGGATCATGGAGCGGCGGACGCCCCCGTCCGCCGAGCCATTGCCACAGAAAATGCCTCCCGCCCGGGATCCCCGGACGAGGGCGTCCGGGGATCCGCCTGCGTCTAGGGTTCTGGGCAATTTCAGATTGCAGATTCCCGACCGCAGACCTTGTTCCGTCGAGGAGGAGCGATGACCTATTGGTCCGTCACCTTCGCCACGCTGAAGAAAGATATCCGCCTGGAATGGCGTTCCAAAGACGCGCTCAACTCGATGCTGTTCTTTTCCTTGCTGGTGGTAGTGATCTTCGCCTTCGCCTTCGATCCCCTGGCCGAGGAATCGCGGCACATTGCCGGCGGCTTGATCTGGGTGGCGTTCCTGTTTGCGGCGGTGGTGGCGCTCAATCAAACCTGGGCCCGCGAATTGCGCAATCAGGTGCTGGACGCATACCGGGTGTCTCCGGCGCCGGCCAATGCGCTGTTTCTGGCGAAAGCGCTGGGCAATTTCATCTTCGTCAGCGTGCTGGAAGCGCTGATGGCTCCGCTGTTCGTGGTTTTTTATAACCTGCACGTTCTGGGACCGGCGTGGCAGTTGATTCCGATCGCGATTCTCGGCACCTGGGCGCTGGTGGTGAATGGGACGTTTTTTGCGGCGATGTCGCTGCGCACGCGCAGCCGCGAAATCATGCTGCCGCTCTTGCTGTTCCCCATTTCGATTCCCGCCGTGCTCGGCATGGTCGCAGGCACGACCGCAGTGCTCACCGGCGACAATCCCGCGCACTTCTACATCGTGTTGCTTCTGACCTACGATGTGGTGTTTACTACTGCATGTCTGGCGCTGTTTGAGACGGTTCTCCACGCGGAATGAAACGGCTCTTCCCCATCCTTTCGGTTGTCACCGCGATTCTGCTGGCTTACGCCTTATATCAGGCGCTGGTGATCGCGCCTACGGACGCGCAGCAGGGCGATGTGTACCGCATTATTTACTACCACGTGCCTTCCGCCTGGACGGCGTTCCTGCTGTTCTTCATCAATTTCATTGCCTCGGTGCAATACCTGGCCAATGCGAAGCCGTCCTCGCGAACTGCGGCGAAGTGGATTGTTCTTGCCATCGGGATTGTTGGCGCCATCGCATGTTTTCTCCCCCAGGTGCAGCAGCGGCTGCCGGCCGGCATGCGGCCGAACGCGGTGGCTACAACCGTCCTCGCGATTCCGGCGTTCTATTTCCTGATCGGAAAATGCTTTCCCGGCGAGAGGCTTGACGTGCTGGCGGTGACTAGCGCCGAAGTGGGCGTGGTTTTCTGCACCATCGTGCTGGTGACCGGACCGATCTGGGCCCGGCCGGTGTGGGGCATCTGGTGGGCGCCGGGGGATATTCGCCTCACTTCAACCCTGGTGCTGTGGTTGATCTATGTGAGCTATCTGGTGCTGCGGCGGTTCTCCACCAGCGCCCAGACGCAGATGCTGGCCGCGGCGCTGGCTGTGTTCGGAGCGCTGGATGTGCCGCTAGTCTATTTTTCCATCTGGTTCTTCCGCACCCAGCATCCGCAACCGGTGATCGGCGGTGGCGGTTCCATGGATCCACGCATGTTGCACGTGCTGCTGATTAACTGGCTGGCATTTCTCTGCTTTGCCTTCCTGGTCTGCTGGTCGCGCTATCGTCTGGAGCTTTTGCATCGCGAGGTGGAAGAAGCCCACGCCATGGAATCTTTAGCAGGAGCCACTGCCAGGCCCAGCCATCCACTGAACCGGAGCCCGCAATGAACTCCCTCAAGTTCCTCTTCGCCGCCTACCTCGCGACCTGGGTGATTCACGCCATCTATCTCGGCACCCTGGTGCGGCGCTTCAGCCGCTTGCGGCAACAATTGAAGGAATTGGGCAAGGGGAAGTAGCGGTTACGCGGGGCGGACACTCCTGTCCGCCGCTTTTGACTTTGTTCTTGGTTTTGGGTTTGCGGCCCTCGCAGGGTCAAAGACAGGAAGATCAAGAGGCGACTCAATACCAAACCCAACCGCAACTGCGGCGGACAAAAGTGTCCGCCCCACACTTCAGTTCCCCGCTTTAAATTCCTTCAGGACGCTTAGAAAATCAGCGCTGCCGTTGGAGCGGAGGAACTCGTAGTCCTCGATCACGGCGGCGGTGCCGACACGCGCCGAGGGAAGAGGAGACTCGACGCGAATTACGCGCGCGCTGAAACGCACGCGCACAGCGTCGGTGAGGGTGACGTGCGGGGGAAAAGTCAGAGTGACTTCCAGTTTGGTTCCGGCTGAGACCGCGCGGTCGAGATAGAAAAAAACGCCGCGGGCGCTCACGTTCTGCGTCTCGGTCTGCACCTCGTCGATGCCTTCCAGACGTACGATGGCGGGCAGGCGCATGTCGAACCGCCGCATCATCCGCCGTTCCTGTGAATTCAGTTGCATGCCAGAACGCTCCGCCACAAGCGTTTCAGTCGAAGAAAAGCAACTGCTACCAACGGCAAGTGTCCCAAACCCTGAGGACCGAGTCCGAGCAGACAAGTCTCTACTCCCCTCAATTTATAGAATTATCAGCAGTTTGCAATAATAAAATCAGCAACGGAACTGGCTCGGTTAATTTGGAACGGGGTAACCGTAGTGCGCCGGGGGGGAAACGCGTTGCGTGCAGCGAAACCATATTACTAGCAATCGCCCTGCCATCTAGCTTGCAAGGCGTCCTCAGTTTTCCGCGAAGAATCAGCAGCTTGGACGGGCTCTGCAGCAGCTCGCCGTAGGCCTATGCAAGCTGCTGCAGAAATATGGGGGGGGGAATCTCTCCGCGCGCTCCGATGCCGGTTGCAATTTCATTCATGCCACTTTTGTGCCAGGGCGCGGCATCTTCCCACGGGTACCAACGCATCTGACGAATCTTGGAGTTGGCGCTCGGGATGGCAAAATGCCGGGCAGTGTCCCAATTTGCCCTTTTTCACCACAGAGTCACAGAGTCATGGAGAAAACCTCGAAACCTGGAAAAGCTCAGGAGAGGAAGGATTTTCCAAGCAGTTGGCTTTCTCTGTGTCTCCGTGACTCTGTGGCGAGAAAACTAAATCAGGACATTACCCGCTGGCGCGGTCGCTTGACTTGTGTATCCCTCAGATGTTTAAGTAGTTATTTAATTTTTTACGCCAGTTCCAGTGATCCAGCAAGCCGCCAGCAGCTTCGCACAGGAAATTCGCCGGCGCGAGGCCCGGGGCCTTGTGTGCCGTCCTGATTCCGCCACTGACCTGCGCGAGAAAGACCTGAGGGAAGAACGATCTGACCGGAGAACGATCTGACCGAAGGGATGCATCGGAGGAACGCGTGAACTTAGATTGCCGTTGGTTGGGAACATCTGTCGTACGAGCACGTCTTTTCGCCGCAGGGATGGCGCTGGTGGTGGCCGGGTCCGTGGTTCTGGGGTCGGGTTCGCCTTCACTTCAGACCGCTGCGAAAGCAGGGGCCCATCCTTCCGACGCTCACGTTTCTGAAGGCCAGCTTTCGCCGGGCCAGATGCTTGCCATGGCAAGTCTTCCGTCCGCGAATCAGGGAGCTGCGGGTGCAGTGCCGGGCCCATATTCCCAGGCCCGCAACATCTATGCCGGCCTGCCGCTGATGTTCGAACCCAATCAGGGCCAGGCGAATCTCGACCCCTCTGATCCCCGCAGCAAGTTCGTGGCCCGTGGCTCGGGATACAGCCTTTTTCTCGGATCGGAAGGCGCGATCCTGCAACTGTCTTCCGGAAATTCGTCAAAGCGGGATTCGTCAAAGCATGGCGACTCCGGTTCAGCGGCTCGTGTGGAATTCCTGCAGATGAGGTTGGCAGGCGCGAATCCGAACCCGCGCCTGATCGGCACGAATCTTCTCCCCGGCAAGAGCAACTATCTGCTGGGTAATGATCCGGCAAAGTGGCGGCGCGGCATTCCGCAATTCGCCCGCGTGCGCTACGAAGAGGTTTATCCCGGCATCAATCTGATCTTCTACGGAAATCAAGGACATTTGGAATATGACTTTCAAGTGGCTCCCGGTTCTGATCCGGCGCAGGCCGAACTTGAATTTGACGGCGCCAAGCAGCTTGAGCTGAAAGATGGCGCTCTCCTGATTCGCGGCGAAAACGGCAGCGTGTGCCTGGAAGCTCCCCGGGTTTATCAGGAAATCGCTGGTCGCGAGCAGCTGGTCGAGGGCAGTTTTGTGCTGCGCGGGGCGAACCGCGCCGGCTTCACCATTGGAGCCTACGATCACGCCCGCGAGCTCGTGATTGATCCGGTGCTGGCGTTCTCGACTTATTTCGGGGGAAGCCTGGATGAGCAGGCGTCTTCGGTCGCAGTGGACAGCAGCAACAACATCTACCTGACCGGCTCGACAGATTCGGTGGATCTCCCGGTTACCCTCGGCGTGTTCCAGGGGACGTTCCACACCACAAGCCCCTCCACGAACGTTTACATTGCCAAGATCACGCCGCCCCTGGGCGTCAGCCCCTCTTTGGACTATGTGACTTACCTCGGCGGCACCGGCAGCGACTCTCCGGTTGGAATTGGAGTGGACGACTCGGGAGACGCCTATGTGGCGGGCACGACCAGCTCGGCGGATTTTCCCACCACGCCGACCGGCTACCAGCAAACGCCCGAGAGCAGCGGGAACAAGCACGTGTTCGTAACCGAACTCGACCCTTTGGCCGCTACACTGAGATACTCGTCGTATCTGTCGGGGAGCGGCACCGACATCGCCAGCGGAATGACCGTTGACGAACAGGGCTACATTTACGTCACCGGCACCACGACTTCGGTCGAGACCCTCACCACAGATCAATTTCCCGCGACCAATCTGCCTCAGCCGTTGCCCTTCCAGAGCATTCCCCGGTATTCGACCCAGTTCTTCGTCACCAAAGTGAACACCAGCGCGCCCAAGAACGGCAGCATTGCCTACTCGACCTACTTTGGCGGGGGCGCCTTTGAGGGGACCACACTCTACGCCACGGGCGGCGGCATCACCGTGGACACCAACGGCAATATCTACTTTACGGGGACTACGAACTTCACCTATACCGGATGCGCGGGATGCAGCACGACGGACTTCCCCATCCTCGATGCCTACCAGCCCTGTCTGGACCAGCCTCCTCCGTCCGTCATCATTAATCCACCGACCTGCACCAACAGTGCGGCCACCTCCGTCAACCCGGACGCCTTCGTGGCCAAGCTCGCGAATCCCAGCATCCCCCAGAACGCCCAGGCTGGAGCGGCACTGTTACTGTGGTCGACCTATCTGGGCGGATCGCAGAGCGATTCGGGTACCGGCATCGCCCTCGACACCGGTGCAGCCAACGTATATGTCACGGGGACCACGAATTCGCAGGACTTTGTGGCTTCCTCGACGATCAACACGCTGGCGTCGTATCAGAAGTGCCTGAATAATCTCCCCCCGACCACCACGACTGGCTCGGTCAGCTGTACCGTCCAAACCAACCCCGCGCCGAACGACGCTTTCGTGGCCCGGTTAAGCAACCCGACTGCGAGCGGGACTACGACTCAACCTAACGTGTCGCTGACCTATTTTTCATATCTGGGCGGGAGCGCCAACGAGGCCGGCCTTGCCATCACGGTGGATGCCGCGAGCGGCGCCCTGCTCACGGGATGGACCGAGTCCACCGATTTCCCGGTGTTTCCCAACCCGAACACCATCCAGAGCAGCCTGAATCCCACGCGGGACGCTTTCATCGCCCGCCTGAACACCAACGCCACGGTCACCGGGCAGACTACGACCGCTTCCTGGGCTAATTACTTTGGCGGCCACGGGATCGGTGAAGGAACCGGGATTACTCACGATACGAACCAGACCATATATCTCGCCGGCGACACCAATGCGACGGACCTGGCGGTGCGTGAGCCACTCCCCGTGAATGAGGGCGGAGGCTATCACGGCGGCTACGACGCCTTCGTGACGCAATTTGGTACGGCGTCGAGTTTGTCCATTAGCGGAGTCCTCACCCTGGGCACGAACCAGACCTACATCAGCGCCGGCAATCAGGCGACCTTTACTTACACCCTGACCAACGGCGGCCCCGATCTGGCTTACAACATCAACGTCACTGACAATCTGCAGAACAGCCCTGGCGGGGTGACGCTCACGTTGAACTCTGCCAGCGCTACCTCCGGGACCTGCACCCCCCCTGGTTCCAGTTCGACCAGCGCAACCTGCACCATCCCTTCCCTGCAGGCCGCTTCCACCGCGACCATCACAATCGTGGTGACGCCTTCCCCAAACGCCAGCGGGAACCAGGCTCAGTTCAACGGCGGAACCGTGATTGCGAACGCTCCCAACGCCATCGCCCCCGCCCAAACTTCGGTGCCGGCTCAGATGTCGGACTACAGCGTCAGCGCCAGCCCCGCCAATGTCACCGTAGTCGCGGGGAATACGGCGACCTATCAGGTCCAGTTGACGCCCCATCCGGTTTATGGCAGCGGCATCACGCTTTCGGTTTCGGGTCTTCCCACCGGAGCCGCGAATACCTTCACCACGGGCAGTGTTACGCTGCAGGGGACCAGTCCCGCGACCACGACGCTCAACATCTCCACCACGGCGCGGCCCATCACCACGCCCACGGCGAGCCTCTGGACGCGGCCTTTCTATGCCATCTGGATCGCGTTTCCGGGTTTGGCTCTGCTGGGCATGGAAGGCGACCGCCGGCGCCGGCGCATAGCCGGAGTCCTGCTGCTTGGTTTGATTTCCACGCTGCTTCTGCTGCAACCCGCCTGCACCCACCAGACCACGCAACCACCCATCAGCGGGACACCCGCCGGCACCTATTCTCTGACCATCGCCGCGACCTCAGGCAGCGACACGAAGAACTATCCCATCACTCTGAACGTTCAGTAGAACGGGGCTGGGGAAAAGGTCAGGGATCAGAGGCCAGGGGACAGCGGGCACAGGTCAGGGGTCCCTGCCTTTATGCGCCTGCGGAAAGCTTGTGGTGGCTCTTGGTCTCAGCCAGGCCATACTGCCGGATCTTGTACAACAGAGCCTTGTAGCTGATCTGAAGAATGGCGGCGGCCTGCTTGCGGTTCCAGTTGGTCTGCTCTAGAGCGCGGGTAATGGCCTGGGCTTCGGCTTCATCCTTGGCGGTGCGGGCCAGCGATTTCAACCCACCTGGCTCGGCTCCTTTGGCGACGGAGTCGCCGCCGTTGCCACCGTCCCGGGGCACCAACTCCGCCATGGCCAGAGTCTCGTCTCCCAGAATCAGGTAGCGTTTGAGGAAGTTGTTCAGCTCGCGCAGGTTGCCGGGCCAGGAATGATCCTGGCAGGCCTGCAGCAGCGCGGGCGATAGCGGCAACGGAGGCCGCGCATAGCGTTCCGCCATGCGCGTCATCGAGTGCTTCAGCAAAATGGGAATCTCTTCTTTCCGGTCGCGCAGCGGCGGCAGGTGCAGCGTGAAGGCATTCAAGCGGTAGTAAAGATCCTCGCGCAGCCGCTTGGTGGCGAGCGCTTCGGGAATGTTGATGTTCGTCGCCGCCAGAATTCGCACATCCACCTTGATGACGGAGCGGCTGCCCAGACGCGAGAACTGCTGATCCTGCAAAACGTGCAGCAGCTTCGCCTGCAGTCCCGGCGGCATCTCGCCGATTTCGTCCAGCAGGATCGTGCCCTTGTTGCACAGTTCGAACTTGCCCGGCTTGGCGTGGGTCGCGCCGGTGAAAGCGCCCGGCTCGTAGCCGAACAGTTCGCTTTCCAGCAGATCGGCGGGGACCGCGGCGCAGTTGACTTTGAGAAACGTGCGATGGGCGCGCGGCGAAAGCTTGTGAATCAGGCGCGCCAGCACTTCCTTTCCCGTGCCGCTCTCGCCCAGCAGAAGCACCGGGATGTCCACGTTGGCCACCAGCGCGGCCTGCGAACGAATCTTGCGCATCGCCGGGCTGGCTGCGATGAAGAAAACATCATCGGCGAGCTCTTCCACTTCGCCGCCGAAAGTCTTTTTTCCCTGGCCCAGGCTGAGATCAATGACCGCATCCAGTTCCGCTTTCTGAAACGGCTTGGTGAGATAATCCTGCGCCCCCAGCTTCATCGCCTGCACCACCTTGCGCGTATCGCTCACGCAGGAGAGCATCACAACCTTGACCCCGGGGCGCAACTGGCGCAATTGTTCGAGCGTCTGCAGCCCGTCAATGCCGGGCATGAGCACGTCAAGCAAGACCAGGTCGGGATGCAGGCCCTTCTCCACGCGCTCCAGCGCCTCTTCGCCGCTGGCCGCGGTTTCGACCTTGTAGTCGTCCACCTCCAGCAGCGTCTTGATGTAGCGCAGCATGCTGGGCTCGTCGTCCACCAGCAGGATTTTGGAGTTTTCCCTCATCGCACTTTTCCTTTGGCCGCGGCCGGGACCGGTTTGTACGGAACGAGGAAGGAAAACTTGCAGCCTCCCCCCGGATCGCTCTCCACCCAGATCTTACCGCCCATGCCATGCACCAGGCGGCGCGCGATCGCCAGGCCCAATCCCATGCCTTCCTGATCCTCGGTGGTGGGAAGGCGGAAAAAGTCATCAAAAACTTCCAGATGAAATTCCGGCGGAATGCCCGGCCCGGTGTCGGAAACGCTGACCTTGACCGCGTTGGGATGGCTCAGGTTCTGGCGGCGCCGCTCGGCGGTCGAAGGCAAAGCCGCGGTGCGGCGATCCCACATGTGAGGCTCCGCGTGCAGCCACACTGTTCCGCCCGCCGGCGTGAACTTAAAAGCATTCTCCAGCAGATTGGAGACGACGCGCTCCAGCTTGGGTGCATCCAGCGGAAAGACAGGCAGTTTGTCGTTGGCCAGGAAATAAAGCGCGATGCCTTTTTCCTGGAAGCGGTTGGACCACATACGGCACACTTCGGAAAGGCAATCGTTAATGTTTCCCGGCGCGAATTGCATGCGCAGTCCGCCCGTCTCTAACGCACTGAAAGTCAGAAAGTCCTGAATGAATTGCTGCAGGCGCTTTCCGCTGGCTTGCATATCGCGCAACACTTCGCGCTGGCGATCGCTGAGCGCGCCCAGTTTCTCGCTGTGCAGCAGCTCGACGTAACCATTCAAAATCGCAAGCGGAGTTTTGAGGTCGTGAGCGGCGGAGGCGAGCGCGTTGGTCGTGCGCTGGAACCGCTCGCGCAGTTCGTTGTACTCCTGCAGCAGGTTTTCCGGACTGGGAACATCCGCGGCCGCAGTAAGCACGGAACTGCCCATCGGATTCGCAGCCGGAGCGGTTGCCGGTTCGTCCGACACACATGTGTTCTTGTGGGCGGTCGCCATGAGGAAACACAGATCGGGGAGGGAACAGCCCTCGACTTCGTCGAGAGACTGCGTCTTGAAAAATCGTATTGCAGGCCTATCGGGTTGTCAACGAAAAATGCAACGGAATTACCCAAGTGTAGCAAAAGCTTGCACTTTTGCAGGGTTTCCCGGCCCGGACGCAGCCTGTCCCTCCCCAAACAAAAAGCGAAACCGGGACCCGCAGACTTCGGTTTTGGGGCTGGTTTTCGGATCAGTAGTGCCGGAGCATTCCCGTTTTTGGCCGGGTTGTACCGGAATTTGCCCGAGATTTGGCCCCTGAGGTGCTTCAATTACCCGGTTACAAAGGTCAGGAGGCGTGTGCATGAGCACGGCTAGGCCCGGAACCGAGCGGAGAAAGTGGCCCAGGCTTCCTTTGGCCATCCCCGTATTCGTGCGCAGCCGCGACAAGAAGGGCAACGAATTCCTGGAGTTTGCCACCGCGTTGAATGTCAGCGCCGGCGGCATGCTGGTCGCGCTGCGCCGGATTTTGCCTTCCAGCCGCCACGTCCAGCTTGAGATTCCCAGCGCTCCCGTCACGGCCATGGCTCTGATGCCGCGAGTTTCACGCAACCTGCGCGCCAAGGCCTTGCGCAACACCCCCGCCGAAGGCTTCTATCTTCTCGGCCTGAAGTTCTCCCGCCCCCTGCTCGGTCCTATCGGACGTAACGGCTCCCGCCAGCGGAAAGTTGCTTCTGCCGTGTGAAAATGTTTTCGCATACCGCGTCGGTTAGTGTTACTGTTGTATCCTTCCCCGTATTACCGGGGTGCCTCCCCCTGGCTCTTTGGTAAGCTGATACTATTCAATCAGATAAGCTAGATTTACCTGGTTGCAGTGTATCTGCCCGGTTTTGGCTTTCCGGGTGCACGTTAATGAACTCTCCCCCCTGTTGGTAGAAACCTTTTATGAACACTAGCAGTGTGAGCACGCTCGTCCAGCCTTTGGGGGAGATGCCGCCCGAGGCCGTGGTTTTTGGACGCACCGAGGCGATGCAGTCGGTCCGCGACCGCCTTACGAAACTCGCGGGCGCGAACGTTCCCGTGCTCATCCAGGGAGAAAGCGGAACCGGTAAGGACATTATCGCCCGGATGATTCACGCCGCTTCGCCGTGGCGAACCGGACCATGGGTCAAGGTCAATTGCCCGGCGATTCCCGGCACGCTGCTCGAAAGCGAACTATTCGGCTACGAAAAAGGCGCCTTCACCGGCGCCTACGGAGTGAAGCCGGGCCGGGTGGAGATGGCGCATCGCGGTACGCTGTTCCTCGACGAAATCTCTGAGCTGGATATGTCGCTGCAGTCGAAGCTGCTGCAACTTCTGCAGGACGGCCAGTTCTGCCGCATCGGCGCCCAGGAAGACAAGAAAGTGGAAGTGCGCGTGGTGTGCGCCACCAACCGCAAACTGGAGCAGGAAATCGAGAACGGCACTTTCCGTTCGGATTTGTTCTACCGCATCAACGTGGTGAATCTGTACTTGGCGCCGCTGCGGGAACGCGCGGCCGATATCCCCGACCTGGTCGCGTATTTCCTCGAATATCACAGCCGCAAGTACAACTGCCGCGCCAAACCGCTCAGCAGTGAACTGATGTCGGTGCTGCTCAAGTATCACTGGCCGGGAAACATCCGCGAACTGGAGAATCTGGTCAAGCGCTATGTGATTCTGGGCAGCGAAGAAGTGATCGTGGCGGATCTGGCGCCGCGGAATCCGGACTTCTTCAATACCGACATTCCCGTGGACGGCCAGATCTCGTTGAAGAAAGTGACCCGCCAGGCGGTGCGGGAGCTGGAACGGAAAATCATTCTCAAGGTTCTGCAGAACCACCACTGGAACCGCAAGCAGGCGGCGCGCGCCCTGAGCATCAGTTACCGCGCGCTGCTCTACAAGATTCGCGACGCCGGCCTGCCCTCGAATCGCGCCGTCAAACGCCGCGACCCGGACGATCCCAACCAGATCGCGGCCGACTGAGGGTCTTGTATCCCGCTCCAGTCGCGCTCGTACAGTTCCCATTTGAGACTAACTGCTAGTTAAGAAATTGGAGCATTTTCACAGTCACTGCAGCCCATTACGGACTGTCATCCCATTACGAACTGTCATCCCGAGCGAAGCAAGGGACCTAGGTGTTTGCCCGCGGCGGCGACACTGGTCGTGCAAGCTAGAACCTGGATCCCTCGCTACGCTCGGGATGACAAGCGTCTTTTAGCCCGCGCAATGGCTGAAAACGGCCTAAGGGGTAGAGTCCCGCCAGAGACAGTCCCCTAACCGATAGCGACAGTCCCCTAACCGATGAAGACTGAGTTTGCGGATATGCGGCAGTTGCTCAGCGTGCGCCGCGGAGGACGTCACTTCCCAATATCTTCATTCCATAGGTCGGGGTGCGCGCGGATGAATTCGGACATCATCTGAACGCACTCCGCATCGTCGAGCACGACAACCTCTACGCCTTTCTGCCGGAACAGATCCTCCGCGCCTATGAAATTTCGATTTTCGCCGATGACGACCCGGGGAATCCGGTAGAGCAAGGCGGTTCCCGTGCACATGATGCAGGGACTGAGGGTGCTCACCAGCGTCAACTCCGCCCAATCGCGGCGGCGGCCCGCATGGCGGATGCAGACCGTTTCTGCATGGGCAGTAGGGTCTCCAGTCTGCACGCGGAGGTTGTGCCCTCGCGCCACGATCTGGCCTTGAGGATCAGCCAACACGGAGCCGATGGGCAAGCCCCCCCTCGCAAAGGCCTTTCCGGGCTTCCTCGAGCGCTTCGTGGAGTAAAGAGTGGTCGGTAATGAGGACTGGCATCATGACAGAAATGAGGATCTTACGCCAATCGAGGAAGCACAGCACAGATCAGCCGGTAAAAATCCACACCGACCGTGATAAATGGTTTTGTTAGTGAGCGCGAAGCCGAAATCGCGACCTGTCCGTTTCGCTGGCTCGCTCGTCTGTGACGGGCCTATTGCGCTGAAGGGGCGAGATAGCTTTTCGGGGCGTACACGCGCCAACTCTTGTTCGTTGTAATCTTCAAATCCAATTTGCGACGTTTCCCCGGCTGATACGGCTCAGCGGGAACGTACGTGAGGCTATAAAGGGAGTCGATCTGGGACTTGAGGAGCTTGAACCACGAAGACGGGTCCGGCTGCCGGGTTAGAACCCATCCGCCCGTCTCGAACCAACCGTAAATCGGTTGGTACACCGGATCGTACACGAGGGGACCCTTACCGGGGTGGTCTGAGGCCATCCAGCCAAAAGTAAAGACCTTTACCCCGGCGCGCTCTGCTGCTGCCGATATGTTCTGATCTGCGATAGTCTGATAGTGACGTAACTCCTCACTACCCACTTGCCTATCGGACCCCGCAATCACGATCAGAATCCGCCGTTCTCGCCCTGCCGGATCAGCACTAAAGACGTCGCAGGCGGCACGCACCGCTTCGCCAACTCCGAAGTAGACCGGTGCATCGGACTTCAGGAAATGAGCTAGATCGATGGGCCGGAGTTGATCCCGGCTCACAAACACGGCGCCGTGTTGGACTGACGAGTAGGACGCAATGAAGGCCTTATCGTCAGGTCCAGTTAGCATTTCTTCGGCGAAATCAAGCACCCATTGGGGCGTGTGATCGTACTCTGGCAGTTTGTCGGAATAATACAGGCCGTAAAAAGGATTGTTATCGATCAGGATCCCGAGCCGCAAGGGCAGGTCTTTTGCACTGCCTAAGGAAACGATGCGCATTGGAGGTTGGCCGTTATCCGCCACGGACAGGTCGGAAATCTGCAAGTTACTGACTGAATTTCCGAGTTCGTCCTCTGCGAGGAACGTGACGGTAACGGCATGTGGGTCGTTGGCTGGCGACCCGGCGGAGGGTGCTTGCGCGGCTGCAATCGATAAAGGAATGATCGCGAACGCAGCCAGGAGCGGAATTGCTCCTCTGGCTCTCATAGCTGAAGATTTAACACCCAATTCTGCTCCAAGGAAAGTAAAGTGCTGTAACCAGTCGTTAGCGACGCTGAATTGCCGCCGACCCCCCCTTGCGTCGTCAGACCCGCCTCGTGCATCAATATCTTCACGCCCAGGCGCAGTCGTCGGGAAAAATCTGCTACAGGAGGGCAAAGTGTCCATACGGCCGATTAAACGTCTCATTCAGTCCAAGCCGACGATTGAAGGTGCGGGAGTGCACCTGCGCCGCGCTTTCGGCTTCGGCAACACGCATGATTTCGATCCCTTTCTTCTTCTCGACGACTTTCGCAATGATGTTCCTGAGGAATATCTCAAGGGATTTCCGTGGCATCCTCATCGCGGCATTGAGACGATCACCTACGTTCTGGCCGGAACCGTCGAGCACGGCGACAGCATGGGCAACAGCGGCGCCATCTCGGCCGGCGACGTGCAATGGATGACGGCCGGCAGCGGCATCATTCACCAGGAAATGCCCAAGGGCGACCCGACCGGCCGCATGCACGGCTTCCAGTTGTGGGCCAACCTTCCCGCGTCGCTCAAAATGACGACGCCGCGTTACCAGGAGGTGAAGACGGCCGACATCCCCGAGGTGACCGACGACGACGGCACGCACGTGCGCATCGTCTGCGGAAAGTTCTGGGGGAAGCGCGGCCCGGTGGACGGCATCGCCGCCGACCCGACCTACCTCGACGTGTCGGTGGCTCCGGGCAAGAGGAAGACTCTGCCGGTCGCCACCACGCGCCACGCCTTTGCCTATGTTTTTGCCGGACACGGAAAATTCTGCAATGCTTCCGGCCCGCTCGCGGTGCCGACCGAGAGCGTGGGATGGCTCGACACTCACCCGCCGGTCGATGCCGGGAACCGCTCCCTGGTCTTGTTCGACCGCGGCGATGAAGTTTCCGTGCAGGCGGGCGACGACGGGATTCGCTTCCTCCTGGTTTCAGGTAAGCCGCTGGAAGAGCCGGTCGCGTGGTACGGTCCCATCGTGATGAACACGCAGGAACAACTGCAGCAGGCGTTTGCCGAGTTGGAGAAAGGGACGTTTTTGAAGAAGTAATTGCGCGCCAGAACTCTGACGGTTTTTCTATGACGGCGTCATCCTGAGCGAAGCCGTTTTTCAGGCGGAGCGAAGGATCTCGCGCGCACAACGGAGACGCGCCGGGGCCCACGCGAGATTCCTCACCCGGCTGAAGAGCGCCGGGTTTCGGGATGACGCCTCAGTGGAGTCGAGATTCAAACTGAGCACTGCCTCTGGCTCCCGCCCGGGAAATGACAAAGCGTTCGCATGGCCATAAAATTCTTACTGCAATCGTCCGGATCGGAAACCTAATTCATGCCTGAACTCCCCGAAGTCGAAACCATCGCCCGCGGCCTGGCCAGGCGCGTCACCGGGGAAGTCGTGGAATCCCTCTGGCTGGGCCAGAAGAAAGAGCCGCTGAAATCTTCCGCGTCGGAGATCGCCGGCGCTCTCGAACATAGCCGCATCGCCGCCGTCCGCCGCATGGGCAAGCACATCGTTTTCGACCTGGAACAAGATCATGTGGCGCGGGCACTCCTGCCCGCGAAAGGCCGGCTCACACATAGAAAGACGAAGAATCATGAAGCCCCGTCCAAGCAGGCTTTACCGGGACCGCAGGCAGAGGCGGGCAAGAGTGCCCGCCCCACACATTCCCAGGCCCAGTGGATCGTTCATCTGGGCATGACCGGTCGCCTGCAAGTGTGTGAACCGCAGGCGGAAGTCGAACGGCACACCCACGCGATTCTCCGGTTATCTTCGGGCAGGGAATTGCGATTTGTGGATCCCCGCCGCTTCGGCCGCCTGAGCATCGCCCGGGCCGCGGATTTTGACGCCGGCGGCGTCGAGCCGCTCGAAGTTGATCTGGATCGCTTCCTCGCGCTGTTCCGCGGGCGCAAGACTCCCATCAAGAGCGCGCTGCTCAACCAGAAACTTCTGCGCGGTGTGGGAAACATTTACGCCGATGAATCTTTGTTCCGCGCCGGCATTCGCCCCCGCCGCCGCGCCTCGGCCATCACCCGTGAACAATTCGGCAAGCTCTTTGTCGCCGTAAAAGAAGTCCTGCAGGAAGCGATTGCCCTCGGCGGATCCTCCATCTCCGACTATGTAGACGCGGACGGCGAAGAAGGATTCTTCCAGCTCCAGCATCGCGTGTACGGCCGCGAAGGCGAGCCCTGCCTGGTCTGCAAAACGCCCATCAAGCGAGTCGTGATCGCCGGCCGCAGCAGCCATTACTGCCCGAAGTGCCAGAAGTAAACCAGGTTTCAAAGTTTCAAGGTTTCAGAGTCTCAAGATTTCAGAGTTGTGGTTGAAAAGCTTTACGGTGGACACTTTGAACCTAGAGACTTTGAAACTTTGAAACCTGGCTTTTTCTGTTACCCTTCTGCCCATGCCTGACTTTTCCATCGGAGTCGATCTCGGCGGTACCAATCTGCGCATCGCGGCCATCAGCACGGAAGGCCAGCTTCTCGAAAAAATCACTCTCGGCGTTAAGGTGGCCCTCGGCCGCGACTACGTGATCGGCGAAATGTGCGATGCGATTCGACGCCTTTCCGACCAATATCGCGGCGCCGGCAGGTTCATCGGCGCGGGCATCGGAGTTCCCGGCATCATCGACATCGAAGCCGGGATGATGCGCAAGTCCGCCAATCTGCCCGGCTGGTCCGACTATCCGGTGCGCGATGAAATCGAGCGGCGGCTGGGTGCTCGCATCTGCCTCGAGAACGACGCGAACGTGGCCGCGCTGGGCGAAAAATGGCTGGGCGCAGGCCGCGACGTCGACAACATGGCCATGGTCACCCTCGGCACCGGCATCGGCGGTGCCATCATCCTGAACGGCAAAATCTTTTACGGCATGAACGGCATGGCGGGCGAATTCGGACACGTCACCATCGAACCCGACGGCGTGCCCTGCGGCTGCGGCAACCACGGCTGCGCCGAGCGCTATGCTTCCGCGACCGCCGTCGTCCGTATGGCCCGCGAGGCGATCGCATCCGGCCTCGCGCCCGCCCTGGCAAAGGCCGCCAGTTCCGACGCCGAGTTCAGCGCCAAGTCGATTTACAATCTTGCCGTTCAGGGAAATGAAGATGCCCAGCGCATCTTCCACCGTTTCGGCCAGGCCCTGGGAATGCTGCTCGCCGATCTGGTCAACATCCTCAATCTTGATATGTTCGTGATTGGCGGCGGAGTGGTCAGTGCCTGGGACGCATTCGCCCCGACGATGTTCGCAGAATTGCGCGACCGGTCCCTGGTTTATGCTGCAACCGCTCCGGACGATCCTGCCGGCAAAAAAGAAGGCGCCTCAGCGCAGATCGCAAATTACACGCGCCGCAAGACGATCATCACACGCGCCCTGCTGGGAAGTGACGCCGGCCTGTACGGCGCCGCCAGACTTCCCGCGTCGTAACGGAATCCGCGCCCCGCCCGCGTTCTACGATCCGCGCGCGAGCTTGCACGCCGCATTCAGAAAAAACTGGTTCTGCTCCGACGTGCCAACAGTGATGCGGATGCAGGAGGGCGCGCCCCAAGCTCGCAACGGGCGAACGCTGACGCCTTCGTCGCGCAAACGTCTGGCGATGCCCACGGCCTCTCCGCCCACGTCACAGTACAGAAAATTCGCCGCGGTGGGAACCACGCGATATCCCAGGTCCGACAATCCTTCCTCGAGAACCTGGGCCTGCGCCGCATTATTCACGACTGTGCGTCCGATGTGATTCTGATCGTCAAGCGCGGCCAGGGCCGCGGCCTGCGCCACCGACGAGACCGAGAACGTGTTCCGCATGCGGGCGCAGTAGGCCAGCAGTTCCGCCGGACCCACTCCGTAGCCGATGCGCAGTCCAGCCAGCCCATGCACCTTGGAAAAAGTCCGCAGCACGACCACGCTGGCGCCCTGCCGCACGTAATCCAGAGATCGGGAATACTCCACCTTGCGCCGCGCGGCCGAATGCTGCGCAAACTCGTGATACGCCTCATCGAGAACCACGACCACATGGCCTGGCACTGCGCCCAGAAACTTGCCGACCGCATCGGCTCCGATCATCGTGCCGGTGGGATTGTTGGGATTGGCCAGGAAGACGATGCGCGTGTTTTCGTTGATCGCGCCCAGAATCGCTTCCAGATCGAACGTGTCATCGCGCATCGGGGTCTCGATCAACCGCGCTCCGGCCGCGTGCACGGCCATCGCGTACACAATGAATGAGCGCTCGCTGGTCACCGCATTCCGACCCGGCGCCAGCATTGTCTGGCACAACAGGCCGAGCAACGCCGTCGAGCCTGCGGTGACCAGAACCTGCTCGGGGGCGACTGCGTGACATCCCGCCAGCTTGCGGCAAAGTTCGCCGCAGTCATCGTCAGGATAGGAATGGGAGGAAGCCAGCGCCAACCGCATCGCTTCCATCGCGCGCGGCGACGGGCCAAATGGATTCTCGTTGGAATCGAGCTTGATGAGGCGCAGCGCTGGCCCCGGCGCGCCGGGCCGTGGCCATACGCGCGGTTGCTGCTCGCCCATCTCGCGGGCGGGCTTCGATACCAGATCAAAGAATCGGCTCATGCTCGGCCCTTCCTGACTCGGCCCATTCTGACAGGTCCGTCATGACACGGATGGCTTGCCGCCGGCCACGCGCGCCCCGCAGGCAGACTTCAGCCGTTCCACTTCCTTGAGCGTGAGTAGCCGGAATTTCCCGGGAGGAACATCGAGCGTGAGCGGTCCGTAACGAACCCGTTTGATCTTTTCCACGTGATGCCCCACGGCTTCAAACATGCGGCGAATCTGGCGATTACGCCCCTCAACCAGCGTGATTTCATACCACGGATTCGTCGCTTCCTTTACCACGCGCACGCCCGCGGGCCCGGTCCTGACCCGCTTGCCGTCGTCGGTAGCGATGGAAACGCCGGCCCGCAGTTTTTCAATCGCTTCCTGGTTGGGCGTCCCCGCTACTTTCACGACATAGGTTTTGGCCACGTGCGATGCGGCTTTCATCAGACGATGAGCCAGTTCGCCGTCGTTGGTCAGCAGCAGCAGGCCTTCGCTGGCGTAGTCCAGCCGCCCGACCGGATACACGCGGCCCTTCACGCCGCGCATCAGGTCCATGACGGTGGGACGCTTTTCCGGATCGCTCATCGTGGTGACGTAGCCTTTCGGCTTGTTAAGAAGCAGGTAGACGTGCCGCTGCGGTCCGTGCAGCAGTTTCCCGTTGACGCGAACGTGGTCGGACTCCGGGTCCGCCTTGCTGCCCAGTTCCGTGACCACCTGCCCGTTCACCTGCACGTGGCCGGACGTGATCAATTCCTCGGCCTTGCGGCGGGAAGCGATGCCGGCTGCGGCAATGATTTTTTGCAGGCGTTCAAGAGGCATGATGATCGGTTCGTGGAAAAGCGGCCCTTTGAAATTCAAGGCCCGGTGATGCAATTGAAATTCCGAGCCCCGGAGGGGCGAAAACAAATTAGCCCAGCGCTTCAGCGCTGGGTAAGCACGGACACAAAAACAAGTCCCGGAGGGACGGCATAAATCCGGATTAGCCTGCCTTTTCCGTCTCAGGCACGCTTTCGCTCGTCGGCTGTGCCTCGGGTGATTCGCTTACGGCAGGCTGGGCAACCTCCGACAACACATCCTCCGCCGGAATCAACTCCGCCTGGAACGATTCCGCCACCAGCTTTTCGAACTCCTCCATGCTGGGCAACTCGCTGACGTCCTTCAGCCCGAAGCGCATCAGGAATTCCCTGGTCGTCTTGTACAGGATCGGCCGCCCGATGACCTGCTTGCGTCCCGCCGTGGTAATCAGCTTGCGATCGAGCAACGTTCCGATGACGCCGCCGGAATCCACGCCGCGAATGTCGTTGATCTCGGGGATGGTGGCCGGCTGCTTATAGGCGATGACCGCCAGCGTCTCCAGCGCCGGCAGCGAGAGACGGATCGGCGGCTTCATGCTCTTGGCGAACGCCCGCACCACTTCGTGCTGCTCGGGCTTGGTGGACATGCGGTATCCGCCGGCGACCTGCCGGATCTCGATGCCGTGATCCGGCGCTCCATATTCGGCGACAAGTTCCTCCACGCTGGAGCGCACGCGAGACTTGATCTGCGCCTCGTCCGCCACGCCCTCGGCGGCGACCGCCTCCTTGACCAGTTCGGTTATCTGCTCCAGCGTGATCGGCGTCTCCGCCGCGTAGATGATGGCTTCGAGTTGGGCTTTTAAAGACATAGTCAGTTGCCGGTTGCCAGTTGCCAGTTGTCAGTGAACACCAGGGTTTACTGGCAACTGGCAACTGACAACTGGCAACTGCTCTACCTCCAGTCGTCTCTTACCGCCGACTGTTCCTTCATGATTTCCTCAAAGTGCGTGTGCTTGCGGACGGCGATCTCGCCAAACAGCCGCTCCTGCCGCACCTGGATCGCCTGCAGCCGGACCAGCTCCAGCAGCGCCAGGAACATGCACACCAGCGCGGGCCGCGAAGGCATGCGCAGCAAAAGCTGTTTCAGCCGGATGGGCCCGTCTTCGAGCGACAGCCGCCGCCGCAGATAGTCAATCATGTGCCCCACGGTGACCGTCTCCTCGTCCACGTCGAGCACCGGACGCGTGCGCACCCGCTCCAGCACCTGCTGAAACGTTTTGACCAGGTCAATCACGTCGGCCGCGATTTCCGGCTCGGCGCCCTCCGCCTCCATGAATTCTTTCAGCGAAGGATTCGACAGCACCGCGTCTTCGATCTGCTGCTTCTGCAAGAGCATCTGCGCCGCCGACTTGAATTTTTCGTGCTCCAGCAGCCGGTTGACCAGTTCGCTGCGCGGATCGTCCAGTTCTTCCGCCGGCGCCTCCGGATCGCGCGGCAGCAGCATCTTCGACTTGATGTGAATCAGCACCGCAGCCATATAGATGAACTCGGCCGCGACGTTCACATCCAGCTCGCGAATTTTCTCCACATACGCCAGATACTGCGCCGTGATCTTGGCGATGGGAATGTCGTAAATATCTATATCCTGCTTGCGGATCAGATCGAGCAGCAGGTCCAGCGGCCCTTCGTAAACGTCGCTCACCGCGACCGCAAAAGGGAAGTCGCTTTCTTCTTTCCTGGGCGCCTGCGCCGTCACTGAGGCTGCCCCATCCTTTTCGCGTTCTTTGCGAAAAGTGTGGGAACCGAGAGATTGAGCCGGCGCGACTTCCGCTGCAGCGATCACCGGTGAGACCGGCGCCGCCGAATCATGCCCGTCACCGATTTTTGCTTCTTCGGCCATATCCAAAACTTGAGTGCGTCATCCCGAACCCCGGCGCAGTTCAGCCGGGAGAGGGATCGCGCGTGCAGCTCTCACACTGCGGGTGTCGGGTGCCCCATCCTGGCCGCGTTCTTTGCGGCAAGGGTGGGGACTTTGACTACTTCGGAGCTTCGTACTCCAGCGACATGCCCATGGCCGCGCGCACGTCCTTCATCGTTTCCGCCGCGGCCGCCCGCGCCCGCTCCGAGCCTGCTTCCAGAATATCCCAGGCCAGCCGCGGATTTTCCTCAAATTTCTTACGCCGCTCCTGCATCGGATTGAGCAGCGTCACAAGTGCGTCCGCCACCCAGCCTTTGCACTCGATGCACCCGATGCTGGCCGATCGGCAGCCTTCATTCACTTTCGCCATCGTCTCTTTGCTGCTGAAAATCTTGTGCAGGTCGCCCACCGGACACACATCCGGATTACCCTTGTCGGAGCGCCGCACCCGCGCCGGATCGGTCACCATCGTCTTCAACTTCTGCCGTACCACCGGCTCGGGATCGGTCAGCAGGATCGCATTCCCGTACGATTTCGACATCTTGCGGCCATCGGTTCCGGGCAGCCGGGGCGACGGCGTGAGCAAAGCCTTCGGCTCGGGGAAAACGAACTTGGGAATGATGTGGTCAGCATTTGGATCCAGCTCTACTCCGGCCTCCAGCACCACCCGTGCTCCGTCCTCTGTCCAAAAATGCTGTCCTACCTTCCTGATGACATGCGGCTGAGCAAATGCGTAGAATCCGTTAAATCTCCGCGCAACTTCCCGCGTCAGCTCCACGTGCGCCACCTGATCCTCGCCCACCGGAACGAAGTCGGCTTTGTAAATCAGAATGTCCGCCGCCTGCAGCACGGGATATCCCAGAAAACCATACGTTCCCAGGTCTTTGTCCTTGATATTTTCCCGCTGCTCCTTGTAGGTCGGAACCCGCTCCAGCCAGCCCAGCGGCGTGATCATGGAGAACAGCAAATGCAGTTCGGCATGCGCCGGAACATGCGACTGGATGAAGATTACGCTCCGCTCGGGATCCAGTCCCGCCGCCAGCCAGTCGAGCGCAACATCGAGCGAATTCGCCTTCACCCGCGACGTGTCGGCGTAATCGGTAGTGAGGGCGTGCCAGTCGGCCACGCAGAAAAAACATTCGTACTGATCCTGCATGCCGACCCAATTCTGCAGCGCGCCCACGTAGTTTCCCAGATGCAGCTTTCCGGTCGACCGCATGCCGCTGAGCACGCGTTGGCGAGTTTTCGACGAAGAGGTCATTTTCTATGAGATCCCGCGCCGCCATCAGCCGGTGCCGGGCTGACCGACCGGGTCGAGTATTGGAGTTTCATGCAGGGCTGAATTCGATACTAACACGCAAAAAGCCGAATCCGCGCGGCCAACGGTGCATTTCGTCGCAGCCCAATCCTCCCTCATTCATCAAGGCTCCGACGATCTGCCACACGCCCATGATTCGGTGAGATCGAACCTCAGTGCTTATCGATGGCATCGGCCGTACCGTCAGACCACTTGGCGACCGGAATCAGGAACACCGTCAGCCGGTCCTGAGGGTCGTCACCTCTCAGAATCGGGGAGCCCGGCAGATCTGCGCCCCAGGTTAGAGCGTCCGTTGGCGGCAGGAAAAACATCAGGTGGGGATGCCAGTGCCCGTCACGATCGTTCAAGTACCCTTGCTTTGACATCATGTAACACATTGCGCCAGATTCCGGCGTCGGCAATTCCTTCTTGTCGAGGCCGGCCTTTATACTTTCGAACATTTGAGCTTTGGATTGTCCCGCCAGTAGCCACTCGGTCTTCTTGATTTCGAATGGAAGATAAGATCGGGCGGCTGGCGGGTTGAAGCAGATGGGCGCACGCAGCTTGGGACTCCAAAAGTCTGGATCGTCGATTCCAGCGGTCCACGAGCGTTGCACCATGCACACGAAACCGTTCTTGCCTTTGACCGCGGTTTCATAACCATGCCGTCCGAGGACCAGAACCTCGGCATCGTGTGAGATGGATTCCGGGGCCGCGCTCCGCGCCAGGGCGATCTCGGCATTCCGATCCGCCATCAGATATTGCTCAAGCGGGGCCATGCTCGGATACAGTGTCTTGGCGTTCTGTGCTTGCGCTTGCCATGCCGCGCCCAGCAAGACAACCACTGCGAAGCTTGTTGCTTTGATCGTCCTGAAAATCTGCCGCTTCATTGATTTCTCCTGAGTTACGGGATTCTGCTTGGGGAAGATTCCTCCGGGAGAATTTACGCGCACTCTCCCAATCGTTTCAACAGGCCGCAAGCCATTCTCCGTTCGATTTGCTTCAGAGTGGTCGGCAAACCTTCATTCAAGAGATTAGCGAAGAGTAGTTCGTGACTCGCGAAGAGTCGAGAGGGGGGCCGGAGACGCTGACGATCCTCCGAAGGTCGTCCAGCTCTATCTTTCGAGCCTGAGCCATTGCCTGACGGGGCGCAGCTAGCGCAAGCAGCATCGCCACGACTTCGAAAAACATATATCGCGCGAACAGAGCCGGGATTCTCGTCTTTGAACGCTTGACCATGAGCCCCACCTCCGCATCTAGTAAGAATTGCAAATCGACAGGTCTGATAAATGTGAGTCGTGGCGCGCACATCGCGCGGCTGCCTTGGCGCTGCGAGTATAAAACGATCCTGTGTCTCTGCCCCGGAATTTTTCATGACGCCCTGGCTGTCACGGACGGTTTTTCGGCCTGCTCCGGAAGTTACGGCCAGAAACTAACCCGGCAGGGTCGACGTTTAGCCCGGCCTGCTTAGGTCAGCGCTCACGTGGACAATCCCCGTCCGCCCGCCCGGCCAGCCTGCGCCCAAATGCTTTATAATTCGCGCCGCCCTTCTCACTGAACACAACCGGAACCCCGTGACCACCCTTGCCCGCAAGCTGCGCGCCACCGACTACTTCACGCTCGGCTGGGGGACCATGGTGGGCGTGGGCTGGCTGGTCATCATGGACGACTGGCTGCTGCGCGGCGGCGCGCTCGGCGCCCTGCTCGGGTTTGTGATCGGCGGCGCTGCCCTGCTTCCCATCGGATGGGTTTACGGCAAGCTGGTCATCGCCATGCCCGATGCCGCGGGCGAGATCGCCTACACCTCGGCCGCTTTCTCGCGGCCCATCAGTTATGCCACCGGCTGGATGATGACTCTTGCGTATTTCATCGTGTGCCCGTGGGAAGCGGTCGCGGTCGGCCGCATCGCCGGCTACATCGTCCCCGGCCTCGATTCGGTCGAACTCTACCGCATTGCTGGACGCCCCGTATATCTGCCTCACCTCGTCATCGGCCTGGCGCTGACCGCGCTTCTCACCGTGCTGAACTATCGCGGGGTCCGCCTCAGCGCGACGTTTCAGAATTGGACCAGCTTCGGCACGCTCGCGCTCTTCGTCATTTTCGTGGCTTTAGGCGCAAGCCGCGGCTCGCCCGCGAACTTTCCGCCGCTGTTTACCCACACTCCGCTGATCTCGATTCTGCTCGTCATTCAGATTGTTCCCTACTTCATGACCGGATTTGAGTCGGTGGGCAAGGCGGCGGAAGAGGCCAGTCCCGGCTTTCGCAGCCGCGTCTTTTTCCGCGCCATCTGGATGGCCATTGTCGTCGGCACTGTTTTCTACGCGAGCATCGTCGCGGCCGTCGCGTTCGTCGCGCCGTGGCGCCGGCTGACCGGCGAGAAATTCATGACCGCGGTCGCGTTTCAGCAAGCTGTGGGCGCGCGCTGGATCGTCAACATCATCCTCGCCGCCGCTCTACTGTCGCTGTTCAAGTGTTTCAACGGAAATTTTGTCGCGGCCAGCCGCCTGCTCTTTGCTTTAGGGCGTCGCGGCATGGTCACGAGCCGCGCCGGAGCGGTCCATGCCCAGTACCAGACGCCGTCGGTCGCGGTTCTCGGCGTCGGTCTGGCCACCGCTGCCTGTATGCTGCTGGGGGACGCGATCCTGGTTCCCATCACCGAGGTCGGATCGGTCGCCTGCGCCATAGGATGGTCGGCAACCTGCGCCGCCTGTCTGGCGCTGCCCGGTTCCCGCCCCGGCCTGGTGAACCTGTCGGTCATCGAGCGCGCCGTGGCTGGCTTCGGACTGGCGGTAGGAATCGCGATGGCGCTGATGAAGGTGATCCCGCTCGTCCCCGGCCATTTTACCGTCTACGAATGGCTGGCGCTGGGAATCTGGATCGCGCTAGGCGCAATCGCGCACCGCAGAAGCGTTATGAAGACGCAGGCGTGAGGGTCCCTCTGCGGCCTTCGCGGCCGTTCTTCGCGAACTTTGCGGTAAGCTCTTGTTCTTAGTCTTTTGTTCTTAGTCTACGGAGACGAAATCGATGAAAGCGAAATCCCGTCTATGCCATCTTTTTCTTGCCCTGACGCTGATGGGCATTGCCCTGAATGCGCGGTCTCAAGCTCCCGACCCCGCCTTCGACCTCGTCATCACCAACGGCCACATCATGGACGGCACCGGCTCGCCCTGGTACTCCGGCGACGTCGGCATTCTTGATGGAAGGATCGCCGCCATCGGCAACCTCTCGGCCGCTCCGCGCAAACGCACCATTGACGCCGCCGGCAGAGTCGTCGCGCCCGGTTTCATTGACATGCTCGGCCAGTCGGAATTGACCATCCTCGTGGACCCGCGCCTGCCCTCAAAGATCTTTCAGGGCATCACCACTGAGATCACCGGGGAGGGCGATTCGGTCGCTCCCCTGAACGACGCCATCATCCAGGAAAACCACAACGGATATGAGCACTACAAGATCACGCCGGACTGGCGCACTTTCCGCCAGTATTTTGCGCGGCTGGAAAAACAGGGCATGGGCATCAACCTGGCCAGCTATGTAGGCGCGACTCAGGTTCGCCGCATGGTGCTGGGCGATGACGACAAACAACCCACGCCCGCGCAACTCGACGACATGAAGGCCCTGGTAAGCGAAGCCATGAAAGACGGCGCGGTCGGCGTCTCGACATCGCTGCAATACGCTCCCGCGCCTTATGCCAAGACGGACGAGTTAATCGCCCTCGCCACCCAAGGCGGCAAGTTCGGCGGCATTTACGCCACCCACATGCGCAACGAGGGCGACACGGTGCTGGAAGCCATCGACGAAGCGCTGCGCATCGGCCGCGAGGCTCACGTTCCGGTCGAAATCTGGCACATCAAGGTCGCGGGCAAAAACAATTGGGGACGCATGCCGGAAGTCGTCGCCAAGATCAATGCGGCTCGCGCCACCGGCGCCGACGTGACTGCCGACACCTACGCCTACACGGCTTGGTTCAATGATTTTTCGGCGTTCATCCCGCCCTGGGCGCACGATGGCGGTACCACAAAACTGGTCGAGCGGTTGAAAGATCCCGCCACGCGCGAGCGCATCCGCAAAGACATGCTGACCTCGTCGCGCGATTGGGACAACGAATGGCAGGAAATTCCCGGCCCCGACGCCATCATGATTGGCGCCGTCGAAAATCCGGCGTTGATTCCCCTGCAGGGCAAACGCCTCTCGGAAATCGCCAAGCTCTGGAATAAGGATCCCATGGACGCGCTCTTCGATTTCCTCATTCAGGATCCCTCGACCGGCGTCGCCGTGTTCGGCATGTCGCAGCCCGATGTGACTCTGGCGCTGCAGCAGCCCTGGGTTTCGATTGACAACGACTCGGAAGGCACGTCACCCGAAGGCATTCTTGGCCAGGCACATCCCCATCCCCGCGCCTACGGCACGTTCCCGCGCATTCTGAGCAAATATGTTCGCGAAGAAAAAGTCCTCACGCTTGCCGATGCGATCCGCAAGTTCTCGGCATTACCGGCGCAGCGCATGCGCCTGACCGATCGCGGCGTCCTCAAAGCCGGCATGTGGGCGGACGTGGTGATTTTCGATCCTGCGACCGTGCGCGACCGCGCCACCTTCGACAATCCGAATCAGCTTTCCGAAGGGATGGAGTATGTGCTGGTGAACGGTGTGCCGGTAATTGACCAGGGCAAGATGACCAGCGCCCTCCCCGGCAAAGTGCTGCGCGGCCCCGGATACGCGCCCTAACCGTCCGTGGCGCAAGTACGGTTCGTATCAGGGCGTGGCTTCGCAGGCTGTGGGAAAACTGGTGCGCTTGATTTTGGGTGGCGCAGCGGCTTCAGCGCTGCGATAACTGGCTTATTTTCAATGCCGGCTTTAGCCGCTGAGGTCAGACTGCCCGACAAAAAAGTTTTCCCGCAGCCTGTTCGGGCATGCCAAAGGACGTTGTGGCCCGTAAGTTGAAGCGTCGCGCCGAGCATGCGATGGGTCGCAAAACGCGATGGCTCCCGATAGCAGGCGTTATCATGGGTGACTATAGGGAAAACGTTTTTGCCTGTCAGTAATGAGTGTGATGGGGATGTTACAACAGTGAACGGTGGGCCATCGTAAAGAGGCTGTAACAACACCCCAACTTCCGGCGCGGCTCAAACCTCAGCTCTGATTCAAAGGGGAACTTCTCATTTGGCTTGTGTGAAGGAATTTGCACCTTGACAGCCTCTTGTCCCCGGCGGAGAATTGCGCTCCTGGCTGCATTCACTCCCCTGTCTCGTGGGTCCCAGTCAAAGCCGTGCTTGACCTCTCTTGAGAGAGGCGTTGTGGGTCTCTACTCTCGCACGACGGAGGATTCCAAATGAATTTACGAACTCTCGGGCTCTTTGCTCTCGCACTCAACCGCGGCCGGAAAGAGGACAGCGTGGAAAAATCTAGCCTATCGAAGATAGCCTGCATCGTCTTTGCATTTTGTGTCGCAGCGGCGACTGCCGCGTCCGCCCAGATCTTCACCGACTTGTACGACTTCAACACCGGCCCCAACGATCCCCACTGGAATACCACCGCCCAGGGCCGCAACGGCAACATGTACAGTACCACCCCTCAGGTCTGGAGCGGGCAAACCGGCGACGTGTTCAAAATTAGTCCCACCGGAACCATGACAGAACTGTTTACGTTCGATGGAACGGATGGAGGGTATGTTTCATCCGGTCTGACGCTGGCGCTCGATGGAAATTTCTACGGCGCGGCCGCTAACGGTGGCAGCCACGGTTTCGGCACCGTCTTTAAGGTAACCCCCGGCGGCGCCGTAACCACGCTCTATAATTTTACCAACGGCGCGGACGGTGCAGAGCCCTCCGCACCCCCTATTCAGGGCCTCGACGGCAACTTCTACGGAAATGCGAGTAGCTGTGCTGCTTTATATGAATTTCCGTGCGACCTAGACGTTACGTACGGCTCCATTTACAAGATCACGCCGGAGAGCGCATTCAGCGTGCTGCACACCTTTAGCGGCCCGGATGGTATCAATCCTTTTGGCCAGCTCGTGCAAGGCACCGACGGTGACATCTACGGAATGACGATGGCTGGCGGTGCCAATGGGGTCGGCACCGTCTTCAAGATCAGCCCGGCGGGGAACTTCACATTGCTTTATAGCTTTGACGGCACGCACGGGGCGTATCCGCTGTCCGGCGGGTTGATCCAAGGCTATGACGGCAACTTCTATGGCCTCACCAGCGGAGGCGGGTCCAGTGGCGCGGGAGTGTTGTTCAAGATCACGCCCGGTGGAAAGTTGACGATTGTTTATGACCTAGCAGATAGCGGCTGCTGTTCTCTTCCTAACGGGGGGATGGTTCAGGCCACGGACGGCAACTTCTACGGGACAACTGTCTTTGGGGGGAACGTTTTCCGCGTCACTCCCAGCGGGGAATTCACCGACCTTGCCAATATCGGCGGCAGTCCGCAGTCGGTGATGATGCAACACACCAACGGCATTCTCTACAGTGGCAACGCGGTTGGAGGCAGCTTCGACCGCGGGTACTTCTTCAGCATGAATGTCGGTCTGGCCCCCTTTGTGAGCTTCCTGCCTGCGGCTCGTCCGGTCGGGGGCGTCGTGCAAATTCTGGGGCAAGGATTCACCGGAGCTAACGCAGTCTCCTTCAACGGAACTGCAGCGACCTTCACCGTCAAGTCCGACACTTTTCTGACGGCCACCGTTCCCGCCGGAGCGATCACTGGCAACATTACCGTGACCGAGTCCAGCGGCACTTTAACCAGCAACAAAATCTTCCGCGTAAGGCCGCAGATCTTCAGCTTCTCGCCTATGACCGGTCCGGCTGGCACGAGCGTAATCATCACCGAAAATAGTTTCACGGGAGCGACCGAGGTTACCTTCCCCTGCGAAAAGAAGGCGACTTTCACCGTGGACTCCGACACTCAGATCACCGCCACGGTTCCAGCGGGCGCGATGACCGGGGAGATTGGCGTCTATACTCCGGGCGGGAACGTGGGCAGCTCCACCGTCTTCACCGTGACCCCGTGAAGCAATCGAAAGATTGCAATTGGAAACAGAGAGCCGCCTCGCGGGGCGGCTTCTCAATTGGAGCAGGGGGTTGGGTTAGAAGCGGTCAGCACCCTAGCTGAGATTGTTGACGTAATCAGTCTTCGAAGTCATACCGTGAGTCAACTGACGCTATCAGGCCTTAGCGCTCATCCTATGAGAAAGGATGTCAAGCGAAAACACTTGTCCACTCCTCTCCGTGAGACCTCGATCGGTGCTTGCATCCAGGCCCCTTCTTCTTGGTGGAGAGGATTT
>Ga0181536_10000146_pt1 | contig 79192 bp, 85 predicted proteins | sample PEATcosm2014_Bin_41_FD_121105 | JGI IMG/M metagenome (GOLD analysis project Ga0181536, IMG submission 121105) | Peatland microbial communities from MTU Mesocosm Facility, Houghton, MI, USA - PEATcosm2014_Bin17_60_metaG | ecosystem: Environmental > Terrestrial > Soil > Wetlands > Peat | place... | reverse complement strand
GGGTTCGCCTCGGGGGAGATCCCCCGCATCCCGCTCAACCTGGTGCTCTTGAAGGGGGTCGTCGTCACCGGCTTCACCATGGAGGGGCTCGGCCGCTACCAGGCCGCCGACGTGACCCGGGACGTGGCCGAGGTGGCCGAGCTGTTGGACTCGGGGCGGGTCGTGCCCCACGTCGGCGCCCGCTACCCGCTCGAGGAGGCGGGCCGGGCGCTCCTCGACCTCGCCGAGCGCCGCGCCGTCGGCAAGGTCCTGGTCGAGCCGGGTCGCTGACCTCCCTCAGCGCCGGGCGGTCTCCGAGGGCCGGGCCAACAGCTTGGTCAGGACGCCGTAGAAGAGGGCGCCGAACGGCCACTGGGTGACGATCCTGCCCGACGGCGACTTGTAGTAGTTGTTGGAGACGGTCCAGGCGGTGCCCTCCATCTTCTTCTCCAGCCACCGGTTGTAGGCGCGGTAGAAGGAGGGGCGGACCTCGACCACCCGCACCCGCCCCCGGGAGAGCCGGCGGGCCACCGCGGCGACGTGCTCGGCCTGGCGCTCGAGGCACGAGATGATCTCGCCGCCGTTGGTGTTGGGGCCGTAGAGGATGAAGAAGTTGGGGAAGCCCGGCACGGTCATGCCCAGGAACGCCTGGGGCTCGTCGGCCCAGAACTCGTGGATGGTCCGGCCGCCGCTGCCCGTCACCTCCAGGCTGGCCAGGTAGTTGGCCGGCTGGAAGCCCGTGGCCATCACCAGGACGTCGACCGGGTACTCGTTGCCGGCGGTGTCGACCACGCCGGTCGCCGTCACCGAGGCCACGGCCCGGGGGACCAGCTCGACGTTGGCGCGCTTCAAGGCGGGGTAGAAGGTGGAGTTCAGGATCGGCCGCTTGCCCGGGTAGGGGTAGCGCGGGGTCACCGCGTCCAAAAGGTCGGGCCGGTCGGCGAAGACGCGCTCGATGAAGGCGCGGCACTGGCGCTCGCGCAGCGCGTTCACCTTGGTGCCCGGCCGGTGGATGGCCCCGCGGACCTGGTTCCGCTCGAGCTGCACGGCCAGCCGCCACCGCTGGCGCCGGCGCGCCCAGGGGCTCTGGTAGCGGGCGCGCTCTTCGGCCGTGAAGTCCCGCTCGCCCTTGGGCACCACCCAGCCCGGCTCGCGCTGGAAGAGGTAGAGGTGGCCGACCACGGGGGCGATCTCGGGCACCACCTGGGTGGCCGTCGACCCGGTCCCGACGACCGCCACCCTCTTGGCGGTGAGGTCGTGCTGGTGCTCCCAGCGGAAGGTGTGGAACTTGGGCCCCTCGAAGTCACAGAGGCCCGGCCAGTCCGGGTAGCGCGGGTAGTTGAGGAGGCCGAGCGCGCTCACCAGGATGTCGGCCCGCACCGTCTCTGTCCCTTCGAGGGTCACCGAGTACGACCGGCTGGGCTCGTCCCACACGGCGTGGTCGACGGTGGTGGAGAAGCGGAAGTGGGGCCGCAGTCCGAACTCGTCGACCACCTCCTCCAGGTAGCGCTGGAGCTCCTCCTGGCGGGCGTGGGTGCGGGTCCAGTCGTGGCTCTTGAACGAGAAGGAGTAGATGTGCGAGGCCACGTCCACCTCGGCGCCGGGGTAGCGGTTGTCCCACCAGGTGCCCCCGGGCCCGGCCGACTTCTCGAAGATGGTGAACGAGTCGATGCCGGCCCGCTTGAGCTTCACCCCGGTGGCGATGCCGCCGAAGCCCCCGCCGACCACCACCACCTCGGGCGTCGTCCGGCGGGCCACCGGCGTCAGGCCGCGTGCCCGAGGGCCCGGCGGAGCAGGGTGCACGCCTCCTCCATGGCGGCCGCCCCGGTGGGGAGCGAATCGCCCATGGTCAGCATCCCGTGCATCTGCCCCGGGTAGCGGGAGACCGTGACCTCGACCCCGGCGCCGGCCAGGCGGGCGGCGTAGGCCGCGCCCTCGTCGCGCAGCGGGTCGTAGCCGGCCAGCACCACGTGGGCGCCGCAGGCGGCGGCCAGCGCCTCCTCGTCGGCGAAGAGCGGGGAGACCCGGGGGTCTCTGGGGTCCGCGCCCTGCAGGTAGCAGTCGATGAACCACTTCATCGCCGGGGCGGTGAGGAGGTACCCGTCGCCCACCTCCCGGTAGGAGGGCTCGCCCATGGTGGCGTCGAGGACCGGGTAGGCGAGCAGCTGGTGGCGGAGGCCGGGGGTGGCCAGGGCCACGGCGGCGGCCAGGTTGCCCCCGGCCGAGTCGCCGCCGACGGCCACCCGCCCCGGGTCGGCGCCGGGGCCGGCCGCCCCCGCAAGGACGGCCCGGGTGACGGCCACCGCGTCGTCGTGGGCGGCGGGGAAGGGGTGCTCGGGGGCCAGGCGGTAGTCGGCCGACACCACCACGCAACCGGCACCGGCGGCCAGGTCCCGGGCGGTGTGCAGCGACAGGGGGGCGCTGCCGATGACCCACCCGCCGCCGTGGAACCAGACCAGGACGCCGAAGGGGCCGTGGCCCTTCGGCGTGACCACCTGGCAGGGGACGCCGGCCACCTCGCGTTCTTCCACCGAGGCCACCTCGGCCCCGTGGGGGAGGGAGGCGGCCATGGCGGTGCCGGTGATCTCCCTCGCCTCAGCCGGCGTGAGCGTCTCGAGCGGCGGCATGGCCGAGAGCAGCACTCGCATGGCCTCGGCGTCGGGATCGAGTGGCACGGGACCTCCCCCAGGTGTCGTCCGGACGCCGAGACTACCGTCGCCCGCCGGCGGCGGTCCGCCGGTCGTTGTGCGAAGATCGCCCCCCATGGGCAAGCTGGATGAGCTGATCGGGGTGCTCGAGCTCGAGCCGGTGGGCGAGGGGCGGTTCCGGGCGCAGAACTTCGTCGCCGGCCTGGGCGGGGTCGTCTTCGGCGGCCAGCTGCTGGGCCAGACCATCGTGGCCGGGGCGACCGCCGACCCCACCAAGACGGTGCGCTCCGTCCACACGGTCTTCGCCCGCGGCGGCGCCCTCGACCAGCCGCTCGAGATCGAGGTGGAGCCGCTCCACGTGGGGCGGGCCCTCGCCTCGGCCACCGTCACCGTGCGCCAGGGCGAGCGGCTGTGCACCCGGTCGCTGGTGCTCTTGAGCGCCGAGGAGCCCGACCTCATCCGCCACGGGGCCGAGCCGCCGGCCGTCGTCGGGCCCGACGGCGCCGTGCCCTCGGGCGGGGAGGGCGACTTCTGGGAGATCCGGGTGGTCGACGGGGTCAGCCTGGTCGACCCCGACGCCGTCGGGCCGGCCGAGCTGTACGTGTGGAGCCGCTTCCCCGGGGCCGAGGCGACCGGGACCCTGGGCCAGGCCCTCCTCTCCTACGCCACCGACGGCTTCCTGATCGGCACGGCCATGCGGCCGCACGAGGGCGTCGGGCAGTCGATGGCCCACGTCTCGATCTCGACCAGCGTCCTCACCCACACCTTGAGCTTCCATGAGCCGGTCGACGCCGGCCAGTGGTACCTGCTGGCCCAGTCGAGCCCGTACGCCGGGCGGGGCCGCTCCTACGGCCGCGGCGACATCTTCTCCGAGGACGGCCGCCTGGTGGCCTCCTTCGTCCAGGAGAACATGATCCGGGCGTTCCCCGAGGGGCAGCACCCCCCGGGCGAGGGCCGCTCGAAGTTCTGATCCGGACCCGGTTCGCCTAGGATCGTCCCTCGGGCCGGCACCCCTTGCGGGTGTCCGCCGGCCGGTTCGGGCAGCGAGATTGGGGATCGTATGGCATCGGGGATCGGGTCCTGGGGCGTGTACCTGCCGTTCTGGCGCCTGGAGCGCACGGCGATCGGCCAGGCGCTGGGGTCGCCCGCCGGCCGGGGGACCCGGACGGTCGCCTCCTACGACGAGGACACCACCACCCTCGGGGTGGAGGCGGGGCGCCGGGCCCTGGCCCCGGGGGGCACGGCGCCGATAGAGGAGCTCTACTTCTCCACCCCCGAGCCCGCCTACCAGGACAAGACCAACGCCACCACCGTCCATGCCGCCCTCGGGCTCTCCGAGCGCACCGGCGCCTACGACCTGGTCGGGTCGGTCCGCTCGGGCGTGGGCGCCCTGGTCGCCGCGGTGGCCGGCGGGAAGGACCACCCGACGCTCGCCGTCGTCGCCGAGCTCCGCACCGGCCTGGCCGGGGGCGCCGACGAGCGCGAGTCGGGCGACGGGGCGGTGGCCTTCACCCTCGTCCCCGACACAGCGGTGGCCGAGCTGGTCGGCCGGGCCGCGGCCAGCGAGGAGTTCCTCGACCGCTGGCGGGTCCCGGGCGAGTCGAGCTCGCACCAGTGGGAGGAGCGCTTCGGCGAGACGGCCTACGTGCCGCTGGCCCGGGAGGTCTTCACCGACGCCCTCAAGTCCGCCGGGATCACCGCCGACGCGGTCGACCACCTGGTCGTCACCGGACTGCACGCCCGGGCGGTGCGCGCCGTGCGCACCTCGCTCGGGGTGGCCGAGGCGGCCCTCGCCCCCGACCGGACCACCGAGGTTGGCAACCTGGGGGCGGCCCAGCTCGGGTTCGGACTGGCCGACGTCCTGGAGCGGGCCGAGCCCGGTCAGACCGTCGTCACCCTGCAGCTGGCCGACGGGGCCGACGCCCTGGTCTGGCGGACCACCGAGGCGTTGACGGGGGTCCAGGCGCGCCGGCGCGAGGCCGGGTTGGCCACCGTGGCCGAGCAGGCCGCCTCGGGCCACCCCGTCCCCTACGCCGCCTTCCTCACCTGGCGGGGGCAGCTCCGCCGCGAGCCGCCTCGCCGCCCCGAGCCGGACCGCCCCGACGCCCCCAACATGCTGCGACGCGAGGGTTGGAAGTACGGGTTCAACGCCGGGCGCTGCCTGGTCTGCGGGTTCCGCCACCTGCCGCCCACCCGGGTCTGCCTGCGCTGCAAGACGGTCGACCAGATGGCGCCCGAGCGACTGGCCGACGTGAAGGGGGTGGTGGCCACCTTCGCCATCGACCACCTGGCCTTCTCCATGTCCCCGCCGACGGTCGGCGTGGTGGTCGACTTCGACGGCGGCGGCCGCTACCGCTGCGAGCTGACCGACTCCGATGCCGCCTCGGTCAAGATCGGCAACCGGGTGGAGATGACGTTCCGGCGTTTCTACACCGCCGACGGGATGCACAATTACTTCTGGAAGGCCCGACCGACGGGGGAGACCCCGGCCGCGGCGGCACCGACGAAGGAGGGGTAGCAATGGCCAGCAACGGCATCCGGGACAGGGTGGCCATCGTCGGGATGGGGTGCACCCCCTTCGGTGAGCGGTGGGACAAGGGCACCGACGACCTCCTCACCGACGCCGCCGTCGACGCCATCGCCGACGCCGGGGTGAAGATGGACGAGATCGACGCCTTCTGGCTGGGCACCATGGGTTCGGGCAACTCCGGCCTCACCCTCTCCCGGCCGCTCAAGCTCGACTACCGGCCGGTCAGCCGCCTCGAGAACTTCTGCGCCACGGGGTCCGAGGCGTTCCGCAACGCCTGCTACGCCGTGGCCTCGGGCGCCTACGACCTGGCCATGGCCATCGGGGTGGAGAAGCTGAAGGACTCGGGCTACTCGGGGCTCACCGGCATCCACCTGGTGGGCGACGGGACCGGCGGGTCGCTCACCGCCCCGGCCACCTTCTCCTTCCTGGTCCCCGCCTACGCCGAGAAGTACGGCGTGGGCACCGACGAGATGAAGGAGGTCCTCACCAGGATCGCCTGGAAGAACCACTACAACGGGGCCCGCAATCCGAGGGCGCAGTTCCGCAAGGAGGTGCCGATGGAGACCATCTCCAAGTCGCCCCGGGTGGCCGGCGAGCTGGGCGTCTTCGACTGCAGCGGCGTCTCCGACGGCTCAGCGGCGGCCATCGTCTGTCGGGTGGAGGACGCCCACCGCTACACCGACGCCCCCCTCTACGTGAAGGGGCTCAGCTTCGTGGCCGGGCCGGCGGCCGGCCCCATCGACCCCGAGTACGACTACACCACCTTCGAAGAAGTGGTCCGCTCGGCCACCGACGCCTACCACCAGGCCGGGATCACCGACCCCCGTTCCCAGCTGGCCATGGCCGAGGTGCACGACTGCTTCACCCCGACCGAGCTGGTGCTGATGGAGGACCTCGGCTTCGCCGACCGCGGCACCGCCTGGAAGGAGGTGCTGGCCGGCACGTTCGAGCTCGGCGGCGAGCTCCCGGTCAACCCCGACGGCGGGCTCAAGAGCTTCGGCCACCCCATCGGCGCCTCGGGGCTGCGGATGCTCTTCGAGTGCTGGCTGCAGCTGCGCAAGAAGGCCCCGCCCGAGCGCCAGATCAAGACCGTGACCGAGGGCGGCCGGACGCTCGGGCTCACCCACAACCTGGGTGGTGGCCCGGGCGAGTGCGTGAGCTTCGTGAGCGTGGTCGGCTCGGAGCCGAGCGCCTGAGCACCCGGCACTGAGCGTGCCGGGACGGTTCGCGTCCGGGCGCCGCGCCGTGGGTCAGAGATGGGAGGCCAGGAGCGCGGCCAGCTCGGCCGGCCTGGTGAGGAACGGGGAGTGGTCGGTCGGCCACTCGAGGGACCCGTCGCAGCGCGCCGCCATCCGGCGCTGCGCCGCGGGGGGCACCGCCCGGTCCGCGCTGCACACGACGTAGGTGGTGGGCGCGTCCGGCCGGGGCGGCGGGTCGGCGAAGAACGCCGGGAAGTCGAGCCGCATCGGTCGCAGCCGCGGCACGACCCGTTGCGCCACCTCGGCCGCGTCGCTGTCGGCGTAGAAGAGCTCGTGGGCCCGCGAGGGCTCGATGTGGCAGCGCTCGCCGTCGGCGACGATCGCCTCGGTGAGCGGCACCGACTCCCCGGCCAGGAAGTCCTCCGCGGTGTTGATGAAGGCCGCCAGGTAGATGACTCGGCCGATGCCGTCGAGGGCGGCCACGGCCTTGTCGACGACCACGCCGCCGTAGGAGTGGGCGCAGACCACCGCGCCAGGCCCCGCCGCCTCGACGGCGGCGCGGGCGGCGGCCGTGTCGTCGTCGAACCCGGTGAACGGCAGCTCGACCGCCGTGACCGTCACCCCGCTCCTTCCCAGCTCGTCCACGACGCCGTCCCAGCACCATGCGCCGTGCCACGCCCCGTGGATCAGGACCACCTCAGCCATGTCACCTCCATCACCGTCCGTTCCGCGGAGAAGTCAACCACGGAGCCGGGGTGCCGAGGGACGGTGCGCTCCCATCGACGGAGGCTGTCCGTCGACGACGTGCGACGGCTGTGGGTCGCCGATTGGAGACGACGCCGTCGGCCATGGCGGCCACGTGGCGGCCGAGACCGACCGGGGGCCTGCTCCGGGCTCTACGAGGGGGGTACGTCACTGCGGGGCGGTCACGCGAAGGGGCGTCGGCCCCCTCCTTGCGGGTCTTTGGAAGTCTGCGGGGTGCGGTGTCCGTGACAGTGGGCGCACGGCGCCGGGCAGGCCGGAACGTGCCCCACGTAACCGCCGGTCGGGGACGCGCTGGGGCCGTTGCCGGACTGAACATTTGGGGCGTCTCCGCCCTCGGGCTGGCCGTAGGCTCCAACGGGCGAGAACCATCGGCGCAGAGGCGATTGGCAATGACGAAAGCCTGGCAGAATCGCAGCGCGAGAGCGCGGCGGGCCAGCGGCGGTGCGGGACTGCTTGTGATGCGCCAGAGAGGGACGGACCCTCCACGGCGGGCCCTCGAAGAAGGGATTGAGCGATGGATGCGGTCGAGCGCGAGACACAGGTCCGCAGGTTCGTCGAGGAAGTCTGGAACCGTCGGAATTACGAGGCCGCCTCAGAACTCTACGGAGAGGGATACGTCAATTCGTTCGGAACTGGACCGACAGCCAGAGTGGAACCCATCCGCCGCTACCACGAGGCGTTCCCCGACCTGCGAATAGACATCGACGAGTTGATCGTCGCCAGCCAAACCGTCGTGCTCAGAGCCACGTTCCACGGGACCGATACGGGCGGGTATGCGGGACGGGCAGCGACGGGGCGAGCGGTCGAGGAGTGGGTGGTCACCATCATGCACTTCGACGGTGGCAAGGTGATCCGGGAATGGATCGGAGCCGACAAACTTGGTCTGTTCATTCAACTCGGGGTCGTCGACGACCCGTGGCGCAAATAGAAAGGCAACTCGGATTTCGCTTGGATATCCAGTCGAATGTGGCAGGTCACGTCGCCGGCACGGAGTGGCTTCTTGCCATACCCCTCGGGGCTGCTCGGACCCGCCAAGGGCCTGTCGAAGGCGCACCGCGACGAGTTTCTCAACCAGGGGCTCTGGAAGTGGCTTGTCGATCGGGAACCGGAGTGCCCCTTTGGATACCGAGTAGCCAGTCGGCTCGTCCCCCAACTGCTCGATGACTGATCCGCTGTGCGGTAGGTAGCTGAGGTGGTTCTTGAAGGCGGCGAAGCCGGCGACGACCTTTCCGCTCACCCGAAAAGCGGGCATCCCGTACGAGGTGCACTCCTCTGCGTGAGGGATCAGCGTACGGATCGACGCCCGCAGCTGCTCGAGCGTGGTCCTCTTCGGCTCCTCGACCTGGGCGAGATGACGGTCGATGTCAGCGGCGGACATCCGGCAACCTCCTGGGTCATGCTTGGCTTGGTCAACCATATGACCATGGCCCGCGGTGAGACTCGTCGCCCCCACAGCGAGGGGGAACGTACGGGGTGTGGCCTACCAGAGAGGGGCAAGCGGGCCCCAACTTCCACCCGGCGGCAGGACACGCTGCGAGGTCGTCGGACGAGGTGGCGGGAGGGGGCCTTCGAGAGGTCCGGACCCGATTGTCGTTTGCGGGTGGCCGGTTAGCTACCGTTTCTAGATGCCGAAGCTGCAGCGCCTGCGCGCCGACCATGCTCTGGGGGTCCTGGCGTTCGAATCGACGAACCGTTCCTACTTCGCCGCCTCGGTCTCCGACCGAGGCGATGCGTATTTCGACCATTTCACCGAGCAGTACGACGCCCTGCTGGCTGAGCAGGAGACCGGAATCTACGCGTACCACGCGCTCGTGGACGACGACGGCTCGATACTCGGCAGGTTCAACCTCGTCGACATCGACGATGGGACGGCCGAACTCGGCTTTCGGGTCGCGGAGCATGTCGCGGGCCGCGGCGTAGCGACCGCGGCGGTGCTGGAACTGTTGCAGCTGGCGGAGTCAGTGTACGCATTGCGCGTGATCAGGGCGCGGGCTGCGCACGAGAACGTCGCGTCCCAGCGCGTCCTGGCCAAGGCCGGCTTCGTGCCAGCCGGCGCGGCCGATGTCGGCGGTCGGGCCGGTACCTGGTTCGAGCGCGCCCTGTCGCCGACTGACGAGTAGTTCAGGCTCGAACACTTCTTCGCCAGATCCTCGTTCGGCACTGAGGATTGCCCCGCCCCGGCGACGCTCCTATCAACGTCAAGCCCTTCGAAGGGGCACCGTGCCGATCGACCGGGACTTGCGTGCATCTCCGCCGACGAGAGGAGCGGGCTCCTTCTCTATCGCTTCACGCGCCCACGAGCAACTACGACGGTCCCAACGAAAAGAAAGTAGGCGATGACTTCAGCGGCACCTTTGTCAGATGGACCCTGCGCACCGTCGTGCCGCCATCCCGGCGACGTGCGCCCCGCCCTCCGCTTCAGGCCGGTCGGGGTTGGCCCGGTGCGACCGTTCGCGCCAGGATGCCGAGAGTGGCCCTCAGCGCTTGTTCGGGAACAACCGGGAAGATCCCCGAGTCCTTCCACTCCTGTTCGACGGAGGACCAGTCGTAGTACGAGGTCACGAGCGTGCCCCCGGGAACCGGCTCGAGCCTGTAGCCGTAGACGTGTCCGAGATTGAGTCGGCCCAAGATCGTCCAGGCGATCTCGCGGTCCGGCTCCAGCTCCACGATGGAGACGGTCACGTCGTAGAGGCCCAGGGGAAGGTCGTTGAGCGCCTCGCGGTCCATGTGGACGACGAAACCATCGCCAACGGCACGGACGCGATCCCCGCTGGCCCCCATCAACATCCCCGAGCTGTCGATGGCGACGTGCCCCCGAGGGTCGGTCAGCAGGTCGAAGATGTCCGCCGGGCTGGCGGGGATCACCCGCTGGACTTCGATGCGCTCGACCAAGTCGTCTCGGGCCACGCAGCGATTGTCGCAGCTTCGACCGACGGCCGCAGCCGCGGATGGAAGACCACGCAGAGGAACTCCCCAACCACCCGGACCGCGGCCGCCCTCCCGGTGCGGTGCGGGTGTCGCCGAGGCGATCTCCGCCGGGGATCCAACGGCGTGTCAACTGCCGGGGGTCCGGTGACCAGGGGGCGTTGAGCGCCGAGGGGCGCTCGTCCCTGCCGAGAGCACCAGCCGCGGCGGAGCCTGCGACAAGCTCCTGGGCGGGGTCTATCGTGGGGCATCCTGCGTCTCGCCCCCAACCCCCGCGAACGGTTCGCATGACGACGTTCGTCCGGGGTCGGCTATGGCCGTCGACCGACGCTCCCGCCGAAGGCGAACGGAGCGAGGAGATCGCACGGCTCGGCGGCGTGGTCGTCGAGCACACCTTGAGCGGAGAGGTCGCCGCGCCGCTCGACTTCGACCAGGCGCACGACGAGTGGGTCGTGGTGCTCGAGGGTGGGGCGGTCCTCGAAGTGGACGACAAGCGCCTCGAACTCCGAAGCGGCGACTGGGTACTGCTCCCGGCGCACCTTCCTCACCGGCTGGTGGAAACCCGGCCGGGGACGAGTTGGCTCGCCCTTCACTCCACGGATTGAGGGCGCTCCACGCCCCGAGGGCCGCGTCAAGGCGGTGGTGTCCTCGGCACGGGCATCCCGGGGGCTGGCGCTCCCGGCGCCGTGCCAGGCCCAACCCCGCCCAGTACGCACCGCGGGCGTGCCTAGCCCTGGGGCGCCGCCAGCAATTCCACCACCTGGCCGTCAGGGTCGCGGATGCAGATGGCGACGCCCATGTCGGTCTCGCTGAGCACGGTCCCGCCGAACTCGGGCGTCCGGGCGACCACGCCGGGGAGGTCGTCGACGGTGACCGACAGGTGGGTGAACCCCGGCTCGTTCATCGGCCGCTCCCTGGCCGGCGGGTTCCCCGCCCGGTCGAAGTGGAGCAGTTCCAGGACGAAGCCGTCGAGTTTCAGGTAGACGGCGGTGAGGTTGGCCGGCGGCTCGACGCGGCAGATCCTGGCCGACCCCTCGTCGGGCGGCTTGAGCTCCCGCTGGTACTCGAAGCCGAGCAGCCCCTCGTAGAAGCGGCGGCTCCGGGCGAGGTCGGTGACGGCCAGCCCGACCCAGTTGAACCGCACCGACCCGCCGCTGCCCGGCCCGTCCGCCATCCCTGCACCACCCTTCCCGGCCGCCGGGGGCGGCGACCGGCCCGATACTATTGACCCTCGAACCCCGACGCTCATGTCGACCGGAAGGCGGTGTTCGGTGGCCGGTGCCCATGGAGCAGACCCGATGGCCGAGAACGAGGACCAGGCGGCGCTGCGTCAGCTGGCCCGCGAGGTGGCGCTGCGCGAGGTGGCCCCCCGGGCCGCCCAGGGCGACGAGACCGGCGAGGTCCCCTACGAGGCCATCAAGGCGCTGGCCGCCGCCGACCTCTTCCGGGTGACGATCGGCGAGGAGTGGGGCGGCCTGGGCTTCGGCGACGTCGAGGCCTCCATCGTCCTCGAGGAGATCGCCCGCCACGACGTCTCCACCGCCATCTGCTGCCAGCTCGCCTTCAACGGCCCGCCGCGCGGCATCGAGCACCTCGGCGGCCCGGCCCTGAAGGCGCGGTGGCTGCCGGCCGTGGCCAACGGCGAGGCCATCGTGAGCATCGGCATCACCGAGCCCGACGCCGGCTCGGCCGTGCAGGCGATGCGCAGCGCGCTCACCGACGACGGGCCGGGGCGCTGGCGGCTGAACGGCTACAAGAACTATTCCACGCTCGGCCACGCGGCATCGGGCGTGCTGGTGTGGTGCCGCTGGCCGGGGGGGGAGGGGGCGAAGGGCATCGGGGCGGTGGTGGTGCCGATGGACCGCGACGGCGTCTCGCTCACCGGGCGCCACCGCGGCATGGGCATCCACGCCGCCACCGAGTCCGAGATCGCCTTCGACGGGGTGGAGATCACCGGCGACGACGTGCTCCTGGCCGGCGACCCGGCCACCAACGACGCCTTCAAGGTGCTGCTGGCCCACCTCAACCACGAGCGGTGCGGCAACGCCGCCATGTGCATCGGCGCCGCCCAGGGGGCGCTCGAGCGGTCGGTTCGCTACATGGGGGAGCGGGTGGTCGGCGGGCGCCCCATCGCCGACCTGCAGGGCCTCCAGTGGAAGCTGGCCGACATGGCGGTCCAGCTCGAGGGGGCGAGGCTGCTGCTCGCCCGGGCCGTGCGGCTGGCCGGGCCGGGCGGGACCCCGCCGGCCCTGGAGACGGCCATGGCCAAGACGGCGGCCAACCTGGCGGCCAAGTACGTCTGCGACGAGGCGATCCAGATCCACGGCGGCTACGGCTACAGCCGCGAGTACCCGCTCGAGCGCGCCTATCGCGACATCAGGGGGCTGTGCATCGGGGCGGGGACGATCGAGGCCCAGCGCAACTACATCGGCTCCAGCGTGGCCCGGGGGGCGACCACCGTCTCGCCCGGCTGGTGCCCGCCGGCTCCCTGAGTCAGCGGGCCGAGTACCCGCCGTCGACGCCGAACCAGCCGCCGGTGCAGAACGAGGCGGCGTCCGAGGCCAAGAAGGCCACCATCTCGGCCACCTCCCAGGGCTCCCCGAGGCGGGGCATGGCCTGCCCGGAGACCATCGCCTCCTTCACCCCGGGCACCGAGAACGGCCTGGTGGTCATGGGCGTGTCCATGTTGCCCGGCCCGATGGCGTTCACCCGCAGCCCCACCGGGCCGTACTCGAGGGCCGCCGAGCGGGTGAGGCCGAGCACGCCGTGCTTGGACGCGGTGTAGGCGGAGGCCGACGCGAGGCCGGCCACCGACATGATCGAGCCGATGTTGACGATCGACCCCCGGCCGGCCTCGAGCATCGGCGGGATCTCGGCCCGCATGCAGTAGAAGACGCCGTCGAGGTTGACCGAGAGCAGCCGGCGCCAGGTCTCCGGCGAGGTGCCGGCGACCGAGGTGCCGCCGCCGTCGGCGATGCCGGCGCAGTTGCAGGCGATGTGCAGCCCGCCGAACGACTCGACGGCCGCGGCCACCATGGCCTCGCACGCCTCGGGCCGGCTGACGTCGACGGCGAAGGGGACCGCCGCCGCGCCGATGGTGGCCGCCACCCGGCGGGCGCCCTCCTCGTCCCGGTCGGCCACCAGCACCCTGGCGCCCCGCTCGGCCAGCAGGCGGGCCGACGCCTCGCCGAGCCCCGAGCCGCCGCCGGTCACGATCGCCCCCCGTCCCGACAGGTCGAGCCTCCCCAGTTCTCCGGCCACCGGCGCTCCTCCTCCCCCGCCCGACGTGCCCGGACCTTACCGGCGCCCCGGGTCGGCCGGCGCCGGCCGGCCGAGCGCCCGGAGGGCGAAGCCGACCAGCCGGTCGACGGTCGCCCGGTCCGGCGTGGTGTCTCGCAGGAGGTGGCGGCGGACGGTGTCGACGGTGTAGCCGAAGATGAGCCAGGCGTCGCCCCCGGGGTCCGGGGTGTGGCAGGAACCCTCGGCCACCGCGGCGGCGATCTCGCGCTGGAGCGGCGCCACGATGGCCGACTGATTGCGGTCGAAGTCATCGGGGAACTGGAGGGCCAGCCGGCCGATGCCGAGGCTCCACGGCAGCGTGCGGCTGGCGGCGGGCGGTGCCGCCTGGCGGACGTACCCGTGGACCCAGGCGCCGATGCGGTCAACCGCCTCCTCGTGCGCGGCGATCCGCCGCTCGAGGTACTCGACGAGGATCCGCGTCCCCTCGCGGAACGTCTCCAGCAAGAGGTCGTCCTTGGAGCGGAAGTGGCGGTAGAAGGCCTTGGTCGACAGGCCGGCCTCGATGAGGATGTCGCGCACCGACGGCTCGATGCTGCCCACCCGGGCGGCCACCGCCCACGTGGCGGCGATCAGGGCGTCGACCTCCTGGGCCCCGGCGTCGTCCGCCGAGGCCTCCTCGCCGAGGGAAGCCGGAGCGGCCGTTGGTGGCTCAGGAGCACCCACGGGCGACCACTGTAGATGGCGGGTGTTCCGAGAACACCGGTGCTCGATCGAGGGCCCCGGTGGTACGCTCTGGCCCGGCCGAAGAGCCGGGGGGAGTTGCCGTGGAGCGCGAGGTCTTGTTGACCGGGATCGGCGGTCAGGGCGTGCAGCTGGCGGCCCGCACGCTGGCCCTCGCCGCCATGGACGAGGGCCGTCAGGTGATGCTCTTCGGCAGCTACGGCGGGATGATGCGCGGCGGCAATTCCGACGCCACCCTGGTGGTGAGCGACGAGGCGATCTCCTCCCCGCCGACCGTGGCGCGCGCCTGGGGCGCGCTCGCCCTCCACCCGACCAACTGGCCGGCGGTGCGCGACCGGATGCGGCCGTGCGGCGTCGCCCTGGTCGACGCCGGCCTCTTCCCCGAGGGTGCGGGGGAGGCCTGCTGCACGGTGCTGTCGGTCGACGCCACCGGCGAGGCGGCGCGGCTCGGCACCTCGCGGGCGGCCTCGATGGTGGCCATCGGGGCGTTCGCCGCCGCCACCGGGCTGGTGGGGGCCGAGGCACTCGAGGACGCCACCGGCCGGGTGCTGCCGAGCTACCGCTCCGCCCACGCCGCGGCCAATGCCCGCGCCGTCGCGGCCGGGATGGGGATGGTCGAAGGACCCGTCGCCCCGGCCTGGGGCGTGGCTGAGTCCCCCCGGGAGGTGAGTGGGTGAGCGGCGGCGTGCTCACGCGGGGGACGGTGGTGATCGACGTCGAGGCCTGCAAGGGGTGCGACCTGTGCATCGACGCCTGCAAGCCGGGGGTGCTGGTGATGACCACCGACCGTCACAACCGCCGCGGCTTTCGCTACCCCGAGCTGCGCGCCGGGTGCACCGGGTGCCGGGCCTGCGCGCAGATCTGCCCCGACTTCGTCTTCCAGGTGTGGAAGTACGACGAGCCGGTCGAGCTCGAGCCGGGACCGGTGCCCTCCGCCCTCGGCGCCCCGGGGGCCGGCGGGTGAGCCGGCGGCTGATGGAGGGGTCCGAGGCGATCGCCGAGGCGATGGTGGCCGCCGGGTGCCGGTTCTTCGCCGGCTACCCCATGACGCCGTTCACCGAGGTCCTCGAGCACATGGCCCGCCTCCTGCCGGCGGTCGGCGGGGTGTGCATGAACGCCGAGAGCGAGCTGGAGGCGGTGAGCATGGCCTGGGGGGCGGCGGCCACCGGCACCCGGGCGGCGACGGGCTCGGTGGGCCAGGGCCTCTCCTTGATGCAGGAGTCCCTGGCCGAGCTCTGCCACGCCCGGATCCCCTTGGTGGTCTGCAACATGGCCCGGGGCCAGGGCGACTACTTCCAGGCGACCCGGGGCGGCGGCCACGGCGACCACCGCCACATCGTGCTCGCCCCCCACGACGTCCCCGAGGCGGTGTACCTGGCCCAGCTCGCCTTCGACCTGGCCGACCGGTGGCGCAACCCGGTGGTGTTCATGGGCGACTACTTCCTCGCCCACGTGGAGCAGGGGGTCGAGGTGCAGCCCATCGACTTCGGCGACCCGGTCGACCGCTCCTGGGCCCTCGACGGGACGAGCGGGGGCTCCGGGGCGGCCAAGTTGCTCTCGCCCCTCGGCCGGGCCCGGCGCAGCGACCCCGACCACGTCGACTACGGCCGGCACCTGGCGAGGATCGGCGACTCGGTGCGGGCGATGGCCGAGGGGGTGACGCCGATGGCCGAGGTGGTGGGGGTCGACGGGGCCGAGCTGGTCGTCGTCGCCTACGGCACGCCGGCGCGCTACGTGCGGGCCGCGGTGGACCTCCTGCGCGACGAGGGGCTGGCGGTCGGGTTCGTGCGCCCGGTCACCCTGTGGCCCTTCCCGTCCGACGCCGTGGCGGCGGCGGCGTCGAGCGCCCGGGCGGTCGCCGTCTACGAGCTCAACCTGGGCCAGATGGTCGACGACGTCCGGCTGGCCGCGGCGGGGAGCTGCCCGGTCGAGTTCATCGGCGGGATCTCCTTCGACCACTCGGGGTTCGGGGTGGCCCCCGACCTCGACGTGGAGCTCCTGGCCGGGCGGATCCGCCGGCTCACCCAGAGGTCGCCGGCGTGAGCCGGCGCCCGACGGGCCGGGTGGTCGACGACTTCACCCCCTCGCTGATCATCGAGGGGGAGCACTCGCTGTGCCCGGGGTGCGGCGAGCCGTTGGCCATGTGCGGCCTGGCCGAGGCAGTCGACGAGCTGGGGCTCACCCGGCGGACCATCGCCGTCTTCGGGATCGGCTGCTACACCGCATTCGCCGGCAACATCGACCTCGAGGTGCTCCAAGCCCTCCATGGGCGGGCGCCGGCGGTGGCCACCGGGGTGAAGCGGGCCATGCCCGACACGATCGTCGTCACCGTGCAGGGCGACGGCGACATGGTGAACGAGGGGCTGGCCGAGGTCTTGCACACCGCGGCGCGCGGCGAGGCCATCACCTGCGTGCTCTTGAACAACGGCGTGTTCGGCGAGACGGGCGGCCACATGACCGCCGCCACCGTCCTCGGCCAGCGCACCAAGAACACCCTCGAGGGGCGCGACGCCGCCCGCCACGGCCACCCCATCCCCATCGCCGACCTCCTCGCCCGGCTCGACGGGGTGGCCTATGTCGCCCGCGGGTCGGTCCGCTCGGCTGCCCATGTGGCCGGGACCCGCCGCATGCTGCGCCGCGCCTTGGAGCTGCAGGCGGCCGGGGCGGGCTTCACCTTCGTCGAGGTCCTCACCATGTGCCCCACCGGGTGGTTCGTCGAGACGGCGGAGGCCCCGGCCTACCTCGAGGACGTCCTGGCCGCCGTCCATCCGATGGGGGTGGTGAAGGACGTGGGCGCCGCGCCCTGAGCTTCAGGCCACCAGCCCGCCGTCCATCGAGACGACGCTGCCCATGGCGAACCGGCTCTCCTCCGAGGAGAGGAAGAGGACGAGGGTGGCGATCTCGTCGGGGTCGGCTCGGGCCAGGCGCGTCGGCTGGGGGAGGCGGGCGGGGTCGGCGCCGGGCGGCAGCTCGAGGTGGTCGAGCATCGGCGTGCTCATGCCGCCGGGGGCCACCGCGTTGACCCGGACCCCGGTCCCGGCGTACTCGCGGGCCAGCGCCTTGGTGAGCAGCACCACCCCGCCCTTCGAGGCGCAGTAGGCGGCGGCGTAGGCGACGCCCTGGAGGCCGGCGTTGGAGGCCACGTTGACGATGGTGCCGCCACCGTCGAGGAGGTGGGGGAGGACCGCCTGGCACATGAGGAAGGTGCCGGTGAGGTTGACCTCGATCGTGCGGAACCACACCTCGGTGTCGGGGTCGCTCGTGTGGGCGAACCGGCAGATGCCGGCGCAGTTGACCAGGATCTGCGGCCGGCCGAGCCCCTCGGCCACCGCCCCCACCGCGGCGCGGACCTCCTCGGGCCGGCTGACGTCGAGGGTGAACCCCCGGGCCGTCCCGCCCCCGGCGGCGATGGCCGCCGCCGTCTCGCCGGCGCCGGCGAGGTCGAGGACGGCCACCGAGGCGCCCTCGGCGGCGAACCGGCAGGCGGTGGCCCGCCCGAGCCCCGACCCGCCGCCGGTGACGACCGCCACCTTCTCGGCGAATCGCGCCGGACCGGTCATGGCTGCCCCCCTTCGTGCCCTTCGGCCGGCGGCATGGCCCCCGGCGGCGCCCCAGGCAGGACTCGAACCTGCGCACCCGGCTCCGGAGGCCGGTGCTCTATCCGCTGAGCTACTGGGGCTGGCGCAACAGACGATCGTAGTCGTCGGCCGGTGGGCTGCCGTATCCTGCGTCCCTATGCCGTCGGCCAGCGCCCCACCGGAGCGGCACCTCCTGCCCGACACGGCCGAGACCGGCCCCGACGGCCGCCTGCGGGTGGGCGGCGTCGACCTGCTCGACCTGGCCGCCGAGCACGGCACGCCGCTGTTCGTCTACGACGAGGCCCATCTGAGGGCCCGCTGCCAGGAGGCGGTGGCTGCCTGGGGCGACGGCGTGGCCTACGCCACCAAGGCGTTCCTCTGCCGGGCGATGGCCTCGCTGGCCCACGCCGAGGGGATGTGCCTCGACGTGGCGACCGGCGGCGAGCTCCACGTGGCGCTCTCCGCCGGGGTGCCCCCCGAGCGCCTGGTGCTGCACGGCAACAACAAGTCCGAGGCCGAGCTGGCCGCCGCCCTCGGGGCGGGGGTGGGCCGCATCGTCGTGGACTCCTTCGACGAGATCGCCCGGCTGGGCGCCCTGACCGACGCCCCGGGCGCCGGGCGGCCCCGGGTGCTGGTCCGGGTCACCCCGGGGGTGGAGGTCCACACCCACGAGTTCGTCCGCACCGGCCAGGAGGACTCGAAGTTCGGGTTCTCGGTGGCCTCGGGGGCGGCGGCGGCCGCGGTGGCCGCCCTCGAGCTGCTCCCCGGGGTGGAGCTGGTGGGGGTGCACGCCCACATCGGCAGCCAGATCTTCGACGTGGCGCACTTCGAGGAGGCGGCCGAGGTGCTGGGCGGGTTCTTCGCCCCGCTGGCCCTGCCCGAGCTGGTGGTGGGGGGCGGCCTCGGGGTCGCCTACGTGAACGGCGAGCGGGCGCCCGGCCAGGCCGAGTGGGCCGCCGCCGCCCGCCAGGCCTGCGAGGTGGCCGGGGTGGGGCCGGGCACCAGGGTCACCGCCGAGCCCGGCCGTTCCATCGTGGCCACGGCGGGGCTCACCCTCTACACGGTGGGCACGGTGAAGGAGCTGCCGGGCATCCGCACCTACGTGGCCGTCGACGGGGGGATGAGCGACAACCCGCGCCCGGTCCTCTACGGCAGCGGGTACGAGGCGTTCCTGCCCCGCCGGGTCGACGCCGACCGGCCGCTGCGGGCCCGGGTGGTGGGGAAGCACTGCGAGAGCGGGGACGTGGTGGTCGCCGAGGCGCAGCTGCCCGGCGACCTGCGGGTGGGCGACGTGCTGTGCACCCCGGTCACCGGCGCCTACGGCTACGCCATGGCCTCCAACTACAACAAGGTGCCCCGTCCGCCGGTGGTCTTCGTGGCCGACGGCAGCGCCCGGGTCGTGGTCCGGGGGGAGACCCTCGACGACCTCCTGCGGCTCGACGCCTGAGCGAGGCGGTAGCGTTGGCGAGATGGCCGTCCGTGACCCTGTGAAGGTGGCCATCCTGGGCTGCGGCAACGTCGGCGGCGCCCTGGCCGAGCGGCTCCTGGTCGGGGCCGACGAGATCGAGGCCCGCACCGGGCTGCGTTTCGAGCTGGTCGGGGTGGCCGTGCGCGACCTCTCGCGCCCGCGGGCCCCGGGCGTGCCGGCACACCTTCTGACCGACGACGCCAAGGAGCTGGTCGAGCGGGACGGCGTGGACGTCGTGGTCGAGCTGATCGGCGGCGTCGACCCGGCCCGCACCCTGGTAGAGGCGGCACTGCGGGCCGGGCGGCCGGTGGTTACCGGCAACAAGGCGCTCCTGGCCGAGGCCGGGGCCGAGCTGGCCGAGGTGGCGGCCGAGAACGGGGTCGACCTCCTCTACGAGGCGGCGGTCGCCGGGGCCATCCCCGTCATCCGCCCGCTCCGCCAGTCCTTGGCCGGCGAGCGGGTGGTCCGGGTCATGGGCATCGTGAACGGCACCACCAACTACATCCTGACCCGCATGACCGAGGACGGCCTCGACTACGCCGACGCCCTGGCCGAGGCCCAGCGGCTGGGGCTGGCCGAAGAGGACCCGACCGCCGACGTGGAGGGCGCCGACGCCGCGGCCAAGGCAGCCATCCTGGCCGGCCTGGCCTTCGGCAGCGACCTGGTGGGGACCGACGTCCACCGGGAGGGGATCACCGGGGTCCGGGCGGCCGACGTGGCCTTCGCCGGGCGGCTGGGCTACGTGGTGAAGCTCCTGGCCGTGGCGGAGCTGGTCGACGGCGGGCCCGACGTCTCGGTCCGCGTCCACCCGGCGATGGTGCCCCGCTCGCACCCGCTGGCCTCGGTGCGCGGCTCGTTCAACGCCGTCTTCATCGAAGGCGACGCCGCCGGCGAGCTCATGCTCTACGGCCGGGGCGCCGGCGGGGTGCCCACGGCCAGCGCCGTGCTCGGCGACCTGATCGACGCCGCCCGAAACCTGCGCACCGGCGCCCCCGCTCCCGCGCCGCGCCGGGCCCCCACCCCGATCCGGCCGCTGGCCGATCTGCACTCGGCCTTCTACCTCTCCCTCGACGTGGTCGACCAGCCCGGGGTGCTGGCCACGGTGGCCAAGGTCTTCGGCGACCGGGCCGTGTCGATCCGGGCCATGGAGCAGGTGGGGCTCGGCGAGGAGGCCCGGCTGATCTTCCTCACCCACACCGCCCGGGAGGGCGACATGGCGGCCACCATCGCCGACCTCGCCGACCTCGACGTCGTCGACCGGGTGGGCGGGGTGCTGCGGGTGATCGAGCCCGAGGGGTGACGGTGGCCCCCGGCTGGCGCGGCCTGATCGAGGAGTACCGGGCGTTCCTCCCGGTCACCGAGGCCACCCCGGTGGTGACGCTCCTGGAGGGGGGCACGCCGCTGGTGCCCGCCCCCCGCCTCTCCGAGCGGGTGGGCGGCCGGGTGTGGCTGAAGGTCGAGGGGGCCAACCCGACCGGCTCCTTCAAGGACCGGGGCATGACCATGGCCATCTCCAAGGCGGTGGAGGAGGGGGCCAAGGCGGTGGTCTGCGCCTCCACCGGCAACACCTCGGCCTCGGCCGCCGCCTACGCGGCACGGGCCGGCCTGGCCTGCGCCGTGCTCATCCCCGAGGGCGCCATCGCCCTGGGCAAGCTCGCCCAGGCGCTCGTCCACGGGGCCCGCGTCCTCCAGGTCCGGGGCAACTTCGACCAGGCGCTCGCCATCGTGCGCGAGCTGCCCAGCCGGGCCCCGGTGACCGTGGTCAACTCGGTCAACCCCCACCGCATCGAGGGGCAGAAGACCGGGGCCTTCGAGATCGTCGACGTGCTGGGCGACGCCCCCGACGTCCACTGCATCCCGGTGGGCAACGCCGGCAACATCACCGCCTACTGGCGCGGCTACCTCGAGTACAAGGAGGCCGGCCGGGCCACCCGCCTTCCCCGGATGCTCGGCTTCCAGGCGGCGGGGGCGGCGCCGATCGTCCTCGGCCACCCCGTCGAGCACCCCGAGACGGTGGCCACCGCCATCCGCATCGGCAACCCGGCCTCGTGGTACTCGGCCACGGCCGCGGCGTCGGAGTCGGGCGGGGCCATCTCGGCGGTGACCGACGACGAGATCCTGGCCGCCTACCGGTTCCTGGCCGAGGAGGAGTCGGTCTTCTGCGAGGCGGCGTCGGCCGCCTCGGTGGCCGGACTGTTGGCGACCGGGGTGCCCGAGGGGTCCACCGTGGTCTGCGTCCTGACCGGCCACGGCCTGAAGGACCCCGACCTGGCCATCAGCCAGATCACCGTCCCCAAGGTGGTCGACCCCGACCTCGACGCCATCCTGGCCGAGCTGTCGGTGTGACCGGTCCGGCAATGTGTTGCCCGGTCGCCGCCCAGCCGCTAGTATGAATCTCGTTCCACCAGTGCCACGGAGTGTTTCCTTCCTGCCGTAGCCGGTGAGCCGGGGGACGTCACTTTCCCCCAATCTTCCCGCTTTTCCGTCGCCGCGTGTGGCCCCGCCACCCCGGGGGCGGCTCTCATGAGATAGGAGACCGATGACTGCCGAACAGCAGCTCGAACGGTCGGTGCTCGAAGGCAAGGAGCGCGACGAGCTCCAGGCCATCGCCCAGGCGATGTCGATCAAGACCACCACGAGGACGAAGAAGGCCGACATCATCGACCAGATCCTGACGGCCACCGGGGTGACCCCCGAGGCCAACGGCGGGTCTGGCAACGGCGGCTCGGCCAACGGGTCCGGGGCCAACGGCGCCCCCAAGTCCCGCACCGCGCCGGAGACGGAGACCGCCCCCGCCGCGGCCGCCGAGGCGCCGGCCGAGGCTGCCCCGTCGGCCACCGACGGCGGGTCGGCCGCCGAGGCCGACGCCGGCCAGCCCGGTCCCCGCCAGTCCGGCGGCGGCCGGAACCAGGGCGGCGGCCAGCGTCAGCCCCAGGGCCAGCGCCAGCACGCCAACCAGCCGGGCAACCAGCCGGGCAACATCGAGGCCGGCAACCGGCGGGGACGCCGGCGCCGGGGCCGCGAGCGGGTGCCCGGCGGAGAGCTCCAGGGCGGTGGCGGTGCCGAGGCCCCCTACCAGGGCGAGCTGGTCGAGGTCCGCGGGCTGCTCGACCTGCGCGACGAGGGCTACGGCTTCCTTCGCTGCGACGGCTACCTCCCGTCCAACAAGGACGTCTACGTCTCGATCAGCCAGGCGCGGCGGTTCGCCCTGCGCAAGGGCGACTACGTCGAGGGGGCGTGCCGGCCGGCCGGCAACAACGAGAAGTACCCGGCCCTCCTGCGGATCGACACGGTGTCGGGGCTCGAGCCCGAGGAGGCCCGGAACCGCCCCCGCTTCGAGGAGCTGACCCCGCTCTTCCCCGACTCCCGGCTCCACCTCGAGATGCCCGGGGCCAAGGAGAACGTCACCGCCCGCATCGTCGACCTGCTGTCCCCGATCGGAAAGGGCCAGCGCGGCCTGATCGTCTCGCCGCCCAAGGCCGGCAAGACCACGGTGATGAAGCAGATCGCCCACTCCATCGAGGCCAACAACCCCGAGGTGCATCTCATGGTCCTGCTCGTCGACGAGCGGCCCGAGGAGGTCACCGACATGCGCCGGTCGGTGCAGGGCGAGGTGGTGGCCTCCACCTTCGACCGCCCCTCCGACGAGCACACGACGGTGGCCGAGCTGGCCATCGAGCGGGCCAAGCGGCTGGTCGAGATGGGCCGGGACGTGGTGATCATCCTCGACGGCATCACCCGGCTGGCCCGGGCCTACAACCTGGCCGCCCCGGCCACCGGGCGGATCATGTCCGGCGGCGTGGACTCGGGCGCCCTCTACCCGCCGAAGAAGTTCTTCGGCGCCGCCCGCAACATCGAGGAGGGCGGCTCGCTCACCATCCTGGCCACGGCCCTGGTCGAGACCGGTTCGAAGATGGACGAGGTGATCTTCGAGGAGTTCAAGGGCACCGGCAACATGGAGCTGCGGCTCGACCGGCGCCTGGCCGAGCGGCGGCTCTACCCGTCGATCGACGTGAACGCCAGCTCCACCCGCCACGAGGAGCTCCTCTTCGACCGGGGCCAGCTCCAGCAGGTCTGGAAGCTGCGCCGGGTGCTCAACGCCCTGGCCAGCGACGGCAACGCCGCCTCGGGCCTCGAGCTCCTCATGGACAAGATCCGGACCACCAAGAGCAACGACGAGTTCCTGGCGGAGATCGCCAAGGGGCCCACCCCCAACAACTGAGCAACGACCGAAAGGCGCCTGATGCAGACCGACATCCACCCCGACTACGTGGTCGCCACCGTGCACTGCTCGTGCGGCAACACCTTCACCACCCGCTCCACCAAGCCCGACCTGCACGTCGAGCTCTGCAACGAGTGCCACCCCTTCTTCACCGGCAAGCAGAAGCTCGTCGACTCCGGCGGTCGGGTGGAGCGCTTCCAGCGCCGCTACGGCCAGCGGACCGGGAAGCGCAAGACGCCCAAGAGCTGACGTGGAGGACCGCCTCGCCGAGCTCGAGCGCGAGTTCGACGCCGTCGAGGCCGAGCTGGCCGACCCGGCCACCTCCGCCGACCCGACGCGGCTGCGGGACCTCTCACGCCGCCACAAGGAGCTGGGCGAGATCGTGGCCACCTGGCGCGAGCTCCGCCAGTCGCGCGAGGACCTGGCCACGGCCAAGGGGATGCTCGAGGACACGGCCGGCGACGACCGTGCGGTCGTCCAGGCCGAGGTGGAGGCGGCCGAGGCCGCCATCGAGGAGCTCGGCGTCGCGCTGAACACGCTGCTCCTGCCGAGGGACCCCAACGACGGCCGCAACGTGATCGTGGAGATTCGCGGCGCCGAGGGCGGGGAGGAGGCCAACCTCTTCGCCCGGGACCTGTTCGACATGTACACCCGCTACGCCGCCGTGCGCGGCTGGAAGGTCGAGGTGCTCTCGGAGAGCCCCTCGGAGCGCGACGGGCTGAACGAGGTGGTCTTCTCGGTGAAGGGCGAGGACGCCTGGCGCCGCCTCGAGCACGAGGCCGGCCCCCACCGCGTCCAGCGGGTGCCGGTCACCGAGTCCAAGGGCCGGGTCCACACCTCGTCGGCGACGGTCACGGTGCTGCCCGAGGCCGACGAGGTCGACGTCTCCATCGACCCGGCGGACCTGAAGATCGACGTCTACCGCTCGACCGGCCCCGGCGGCCAGTCGGTCAACACCACCGACTCGGCGGTGCGCATCACCCACCTGCCCACCGGCATCGTCGTGGCCATGCAGGACGAGAAGAGCCAGATCCAGAACCGGGCCAAGGCCATGACCGTCCTGCGGGCCCGGCTCTTGAAGGCCGAGCAGGACCGCCGGGCGTCCGAGCTGGCGGCCACCCGCAAGAGCCAGGTGGGCGGGGGCGGCCGGTCGGAGAAGGTCCGCACCTACAACTTCCGGGAGAACCGGGTGACCGACCACCGGGTGAACCTCACCCTCTACAAGCTCGACCAGATACTGGCCGGGGACCTCGACCAGCTGACCGACGCGCTGATGGCCGACAAGCGGGCCCGCCAGCTGGCCGGATGAGCTGGGAGGAGCGGCTGGGCTCGGCCGCCGAGGCCCGCTGGGTGGCCCGCTACGTCGCCCCGGCCGAGCGCGAGGCGCTGGTCGATCGCCGCCTGGCCGGGGAGCCGCTGCAGTACCTCTTGGGCGAGTGGGCGTTCCGCACCCTCACCCTGGCGGTCGACCCCCGGGCGCTCATCCCCCGGCCCGAGACCGAGCAGGTGGTGGAGGCCGCCCTCGCCGTGCTGCGCTTCGTGCGCCGCCCCGTGGTGGTCGACCTCGGGACCGGGACCGGGGCCATCGCCCTGTCGGTGGCGGCCGAGGTCCCCACCGCCGAGGTCTGGGCCACCGACGACGACCCGGCGGCCCTCGAGCTCGCCGCCGAGAACCGGGCCCGCACGAAGCTGCCGGTGGCCCTGCGCCGGGGCCGGTGGTACGGGGCGCTCCCCGACGACCTGCACGGACGGGTCGACCTCGTCATCTCCAACCCGCCCTACGTGAGCGAGGCCGAGTGGCCCGGCCTCGACCCCGAGGTGCGCCGGGAGCCCCGCCGGGCCCTGGTGGCCGGGGCGGGGAGCGACGGGACGCCGGGGCTGGCCGACATAGAGGTGGTGCTCGGCGAGGCGCCGGCGTGGCTCCGGCCCCGCGGCGTGGTCGTGGTGGAGATGGCGCCCCACCAGGCGCAGGCCGCCGTCGCCGCGGCCCGCGCCGCCGGCTTCTCCGACGTGAGGGTCGAGCGGGACCTGGCCGGGCGCGACCGAGCCGTGGTGGCCCGGCGGTGATCGTCGACCGGGGAGGGGCGCTGGCCGCGCTGGCGGCCGGGCGGGTGGTCGCCGTCCCCACCGACACCGTCTACGGCCTGGCCGCCCGGATCGACCGGCCGGCGGCCCTGGCCGAGATCTTCGCCCTGAAGGGGCGCCCCGACGACCTGGCCCTGCCGGTCCTCGTCGGCCGGTGGCGCCAGGTGCGCCAGGTGGCGTCGTCGTGGCCGCGCGACGCCTCGATGGTGGCGGCCCGGTTCTGGCCGGGCCCCTTGACCGTGGTCGTCCCGGCCCGCCCCGAAGTGGGCCGGCTGCTCGGCGGCGACGGGCGGACCGTCGGGCTGCGCCGTCCCCGCCACCGGCTGGTCCAGTCGCTGTGCCGGGCGGCCGGCCCGCTCGCCGTGACCAGCGCCAACCCCCACGGTGCTCCCCCGTGCACGACCGCCGCCGAGGTGGTGGCGGCCTTCCCGGGGCTCGACGTGGTCGACGGGGGCCGCTGCGACGGGGTGCCCTCGACGGTGGCCGACTGCACGGTCTCGCCCCCCCTGTGCCGGCGCCAGGGCGGGGTCCCCTGGTCCTGGGTGGAGGCGGCGCTCCGTTAGTCGAGGGCGAGGACGCCCCGGCGGTCGAGGGTGCCGCGCCGCCCGATGCCCTCGGCGGTGGTGAGCGAGTCCAGGTCGTCGGGGTCGGTGACGCTGGCCCACCCCCGGGCCCCGGCCGGCGTGCGGACGGCGGCGATGCCCCGCTCGCCGCGGCCGTCTCGGTCGTAGAGGACGGTGTAGGTCTCCACCTCGACCGCCCCGGTGGCCCCGGGGTCGACCGGGCAGCGTGGGAGCGCGTCGACATCGGCCTGGACGTCCTCGAAGGCGAAGCCGCGCTCGGGGGGGCGGGTGCCGTAGACGCCGACGGCGTGCTTGGTGGCGTACCACCCGAGGCCGGTGGTCATCCCGAGGGCCCCGGGCTGGCGCCGGAGCCGTTCGACCACGGCGGCGATCCCGTGGGAGGTGTAGTTGTTGCCGGGGCCCCCGCCGAAGGTCAACCCGCCGGTGAGCGTGAGCGGGCGCGAGGGGTCGTCCACCGCCAGCCCCAGCTCGGCGGCGGCGATCTGCACCACGGCGGGGAAGCAGGAGTACAGGTCGACGGCGGCCAGGTCGTCGGCGCCCACCCCGGCCAGCGACAGGGCCCGGGCCCCGGCCAGGCGGATGGCCGGCGAGCGGTGGAGGTCGGGGCGCTCGGAGAGGAACCAGTGGTCGTTGGCGTCGGCCCCGGCCAGCGGGAACACCCACCGCTCGGGGGCCACGCCGGCCCGGCGCGCCGCCGCCACCGAGCAGCAGAGGTAGGCGGCGCCCTGGTCCACCTGCAGGTTGGCGGTGCAGAGCTTGGGGTAGGGGAAGGCCACCATGCGGTTGCCCGGCCCGGGGGCGGTCACCTCCTCGGCCGTCATCGCCCGGCGCATCCAGGCGTGGGGGTTCTCGGCCGCCACGGCGCTGAACGCCGACCACAGGGCGCCGATCCGCGCCCGGTGCTCGTCCAGCGTCCAGCCGGCGGCACCCCGCAGGGCGTTCTCCATGAGCGGGTAGGCGTGGATCGGCAGGAGGATCCCCCGGGCGGTCTCCAGGTCGTTGGCCGGCAGGCGGTCCGCCCCGAAGGGGACCGGGGCCGGGGTGCCCTCGGGCTGGGTCTGCCACTCCAGGTGGACGCCGGCCTTGCGGGCGGCGCTGCGGGCGTAGAGGGCCTCGGCCCCGGTGACGGCCAGCACGTCGAGGTCGCCACGGGCGATGGCCAGGGCGCCGTGGTGGAGGAGCGACTGGGGGGAGTTGCCGCCCACGGCGGTGAGCACCAGCTCGACCGGGTCGATGCCGAGGCGCCCGGCCACGGCGAGGGCCGGGTTGGCCACCCGCCAGCCGATGGGGGAGACCACGGCCAGGCGCCCGGCCTCGGCGAGCAGCCGCCGCCCGGCCGGGGCGGCCCCGCCGGGCGGCGCCCCGTCGCAGTCCTCGGCCGCCGCCACCAGCGCCCTCGCCATGAGCTCGGCCGGCTCGGGGCGCTCCTCGGCCGAGAGGGGGGCGGCGGGCGGGGTGGTGACCTGGCCCACGCCGACGAGCACCGGGGTCCGGGGGTCGAGGGCCATCGGCCGGGGAGCGTAGCAACCGGTCGTTGCGGCCGGGCCCCCGGCCGGCCGGTGGGTACAGTAGGCGGGTGCGCATCGCCGTGGGCTCCGATCACGCCGGCTACGCCATGAAGGAGCTCGTCGTGGCGCACCTGGCCGGCGCCGGCCACCAGGTGGAGGACCTCGGGACGGCCGACGCCACCGTGTCGGTCGACTACCCCCACTACGGGGCCGCCGTCGGGCGGGCCGTGGCCGAGGGCCGGGCCGACCTCGGGGTGTGCGCCTGCGGCACCGGCATCGGCGTGGCCATCGCCGCCAACAAGGTTCCCGGCATCAGGGCCGCGGTGGTCCACGACGTGACCACCGCCACCCTGGCCCGCCAGCACAACCACGCCAACGTGGTCTGCCTGGGCGGGCGCACGGTGGGCCCGACGACCGCCCTCGACGCCCTCGACGCCTTCCTGGCCGCCGCCCCCGAGCACGGTCGCCACGACCGCCGGGTGGCCGAGCTCGGCGAGCTGGACTCGGCGGCCGCCCCGGCCACGGGGGCCCCGTGACCACCCCGTTCGCCGGGTGGCTGCGGGCCGACCCCGAGGTGGCGCGCCTGTTGGAGGAGGAGATGGGGCGCCAGTCGTCCACCCTCCAGCTGATCGCCTCGGAGAACTTCACCTCCCCCGAGGTGCTGGCCGCCTCGGGGTCGGTGCTCACCAACAAGTACGCCGAGGGCTACCCGGGGCGCCGCTACTACGGGGGCAACCGGGTCATCGACGAGGTGGAGGACCTGGCCCGGGAACGGGCCAAGGCACTGTTCGGGGCGGACCACGCCAACGTCCAGCCCCACGCCGGCGCCAACGCCAACCTCGCCGCCTACCAGGCGCTGCTCGAGCCGGGCGACACCGTGCTGGCCATGCGGCTCGACCAGGGGGGCCACCTGACCCACGGCTCCCCGGCCTCGATCACCTCCAAGTTCTGGCGGTTCGTGGCCTACGGCGTGACCCCGGCCACCGACCAGGACGGCCCCGACCACCCCGGCGAGGTGATCGACTTCGACCAGGTGGCCGACCTGGCCAAGCGGGAGCAGCCCCGCCTCATCGTGGCCGGGTCCACCGCCTACTCGCGGGTCATCGACGCCGCCCCGTTCAAGGAGATCGCCGACTCGGTCGGTGCCTACCTCATGTTCGACGCCGCCCACCCGGCGGGGCTCATCGCCGGCGGGGCCCACCCGAGCCCGGTGGGGCTGGCCGACGTCGTCACCTTCACCACCCACAAGACGCTGCGCGGCCCGCGGGGCGGGGCCATCCTCTGCCGCGAGGAGCTGGCCAAGAAGGTGGACAGCGCCGTCTTCCCCGGGCTCCAGGGCGGGCCACTCGAGCACGTGGTGGCGGCCAAGGCGGTGGCCTTCGCCCAGGCCGCCCGCCCCGAGTTCGCCGACTACGCCGCCCGGGTGGTGGCCAACGCCCGGGTCCTGGCCGCGGCCCTGGCCGAGGAGGGATTCCGCCTGGTGTCGGGCGGCACCGACAACCACATGCTCCTGGTCGACCTGCGGCCCTTCGACGCCGAGCTGACCGGCAAGGAGGCCCAGGAGGTCCTCGACCGCTCCGGCATCACCTGCAACCGCAACACCATCCCCGACGACCCCCGGAGCCCGTTCGTCACCTCGGGGCTGCGCCTGGGCACGGCGGCCGAGACCACGGCCGGGATGGGTCCGGCCGAGATGGCCCGGGTGGCCGAGCTCATCGGCCGCACGCTCCGGCGGCGCGGCGACGAGCCGGCGCTGACCGCGGTGCGCGCGGAGGTGGCCGAGCTCTGCGGCGCTTTCCCGCCCTACCCGACCCTCACCGGAGGCGAGGCCGCCGGCTGAGCCGGCGGTCGTGGCCATGGCGCCGGTCGGCTGGTACGGGCTGGTCCTGGCGGTGGCGGCCGCCGTCACGGCCGCGCTCTGCGTCCCGGCCCGCCGCCTTTCCGAGCGCGTCGGGTACGTGGCCCTGCCCGACGAGCGCAAGGTCCACACCCGGGCCACCCCCTACGGCGGCGGGGCCGCCATGTTCGTCGGGTTCCTGGCCGCCATGGTGGCCGCCGCCTGCATCCCGGCCCTGCGGGGCATCTTCCACGGCTCCTCCGAGCCCCTCGGGGTGGTCCTGGCGGCGGGGGCAATCTTCGTCGTCGGCCTGGTCGACGACGCCCGGGACATGTCCGCCCCGGCCAAGATCGCCGGCCAGGTGCTGGCGGCGACGATCCTGTACTTCCTGGGCGTGACGCCCTGGGAGTTCAAGGTCCCGCTGGCCGGCATCGCCTCGCTCAGTCCCGGCCTCACCCCGCTCATCATGGCCATCTGGGTGATCGCCCTCACCAACGCCGTCAACCTCATCGACGGCCTCGACGGGCTGGCCGCCGGGGTGGTGGCCATCGGCAGCGGCGCCCTCGCCGTCTACGGCCTGAAGTTGATGGCCTCGGGGGTCCTCCAGCCCGACAGCGGGGTGGGCGTCCTGGTGGCGGTGATCACCTGCGGCATCGCCCTGGGCTTCCTCCCCTTCAACTTCCACCCGGCGAAGATGTTCATGGGCGACGCCGGGTCCCTCTTCCTCGGCCTCTTGATGTCGGCCTCCACCATGGTCATCGGGGGCAGGATCCCCCTCACATCGCCCACCTCGGGGGCCACCTACTTCTTCTACGCCCCGCTCTTCATCCCCTTCTTCATCCTGGGGGTCCCCCTGGTGGACATGGCCTTCGCCTTCATCCGCCGCACGGCCAGGGGGACCGGGTTCCACACCCCGGACAAGGACCACATCCACCACCGCCTGCTCCGGCTCGGCCACGGCCACCGCCGCAGCGTGCTCATCCTGTGGGCCTGGACGGCGCTGTTGTCGGGGTTCATCCTCTCGCCGCTGTTCATCCACCGGCTGAACGCCGTCATCCCCTTCGGGGCCGCCGCGCTCGGCATCGGCCTCTACACCTTCTTCCACCCCGGCCGGGGCCGGCACTCCGAGGAGGATGCCCCGCCGCCAGGGCAAACAGGGGTCGGCGGGGGCGAGGCCACTCCCAAAGGGACCACGCCGGACACGGTGTCGGCGGGGAACGGCGCCGCCGCCGCCGGGGCCGCCGCCGGGGCCGGGGCACCGGGGGGCCGGAGCGCGGTTTTGCCGCAGGGAGGGGTGGGATGAGAAGATGTCGGCTGTGTTAATTCCCCTCCTCGCCACCTCTTGGGACGGGATCAGCGCCCGGGCAGTCGGTGCCGACGCGAACACCAGCGCGTGATCCCAGGAACCTCGGTTGACGCTTCCCCCTCCCTCCCCGCTCCCTGACGCGGCCAGTGACCCAGACCCCGCCCCCCGAAGGGGGGGCGCAGAAGCGTCCCCCCTCGTTCGGGGACCTCTTCTGGCTGGGCACGGGGTGCGCGGTCTCGGTGGTCGCCGGCGGTGCCATCGGGTACGGCCTGGACGCGGCGCTGCACACCACCCCGTGGTGCACCCTGGGCGGCCTGGCCTTCGGCGTGGTCTCGGCCGTGCTCATGGCCGTGGCCCAGGTGCGCAAGTTCCTCTGACCAACGGCACCCGCGGCTGATGTTCGACCGCTTCTCCCTCCCCGACGTCGCCGCGGTCTCGAGGCGCACCATGCTCGCCGCCCTGGCGGTTGGCGTGGTCGGCCTGGTGGTGCTGCTGCTCTTGAGTCAGCCCTGGGCCGCCCTCGGCCTGTGCGGGGGGCTCGGGATCGGCATGGCGAACTTCCGCCTGATCCAGCGGTCGGTCATCAAGGTGGGCAAGCGGGCAGAGGCCAACAAGCGCCGCCCGCTGGCCACGAACACCCTGGGGCGGATGGCCGTGATCACCGCAGTCTCCCTCGGCCTCCTCTTCATCGAGCCGCCGCTCGGCTTCGGCCTGATCGGCGGGATGGCCCTCTTCCAGATGCTCCTCTTGGCCAACGTCACCCGCTCGATGCTCAAGATGGGGCTGGGGGCGCCGGCCACCGGCGCCGAGGCCGACGACGAGGCCGTGGGCGTGCCCGACGACGGCCGGGCCGGGAGCTGACCGTGATCCACCTCCTGGCCGTCAACATCGCCGTCGGCGCCCACATCCAGCGCAAGTTCCTCGGGCTCACCCTGGACATGGACACCCTCTGGGCCACCGGGCTGGCCGTGCTCGTGGTCCTCGGCCTCGCCGTCGCCCTGCGCCGGCAGGTGACCAGCGGCGTCCCGGGAAAGCTCCAGCTCATCTGGGAGACCGGCGTCCAGGCGGTGACCCAGCAGATCGAGGGGTCGATCGGCCCCCGCGGGCTGGCCGTGATCCCCCTGGCCATGACCCTCTTCGTCTTCATCCTGGTCTGCAACCTCTTCGAGATCTTCGGGGTGGGCGGCAAGTACGAGCTGCTGGGGGTGGCGACCTCCGACGTGAACCTGCCGGCGGCCATGGCCATCTTCGTGATCGTGCTGGTGCACATCGCCTCGATCCGGACCCGGGGGATCAAGGGCTACGTCAAGCACTACCTCCTCCACCCGTTCCCGGTGTGGCTCATGCCGTTCAACCTCTTCATCAACCTGGTCGAGGAGATCGCCAAGCCCATCACCCTGGCGCTCCGGCTCTTCGGCAACCTGTTCTCCGGGGCGCTCATGATCTCGCTGATCGCCGCCCTCGGGGCCTGGAAGCTGGGGGCGGTCCCCATCGGCGACGTGGCCACCTTCCTCTTCGCCATCATCTGGAAACTCTTCGACGTCTTCCTGATCGGCCCGATCCAGGCCTTCATCTTCACCCTCTTGACCATCCTCTACTTCGACACGGCCATGAGCACAGACGAGGAGGCGGAGCTGGTCCACGCCGAGGCGCACCACGCCGAGGCCGGGCACGCCGAACACGCCCACCCCGAGCTGGTCCACGTCGAGACCGTCCCCACCACCTGATTTTCGAGCACCCTCACAAAAGGAGAAACCAGAAAATGGCAGACACCAAATCGCAGGCCATCCAGCTGGCCGGCGCCATGATCGGCGGCGGGTTGGCCCTTGGTGGCGGCGCCGTGGGCGCGGCCATCGGCGACGGTCTCGCCGGGAGTCAGACCATCGCCGGCGTGGCCCGCCAGCCCGAGGCGCAGGGTCGACTGTTCACCATCATGTTCCTGACCGTCGGCCTGGTGGAGGCCATGTACTTCATCAACCTGGCCTTCACCGCCCTGTTCGTCTTCGTGCTCTACAAGAAGTAGCCGACCACCCCGGGGGCACCCGCCCCCGGCTCCTCCCACGGCACCACGACCAACGAGGCTGCACGCACATGCCCACCGCAACCAGCATCTTCCTGATCCCCAACGGGACCTTCGTCGTCGAGCTCATCGCCTTCTTGGTGGTGCTCGGCGTGATGGCGCGCTACATCCTGCCGCCGATCAACAAGGCCCTGAACGACCGCCAGGAGGCCATCCGCTCCGAGCTCGAGGCGGCCGACGCCGCCAAGGCCGACGCCGCGGCGGCCGACGAGGCCCGCCGGGCCGCCCTGGACGAGGCGCGCCACCAGGCCCGGGAGATCGTGGCCCAGGCCAACCGGACGGCCGAGCAGGTGACCACCGACGCACAGGCCCGCGGGCAGTCCGAGTACGACCGCATGCTGGGCGCCGCCGAGGCCGAGGTGCGCCTGGCGCGCCAGCGGGCGCTCGAGGAGGCGGCGTCGCGCCTGGGCGAGCTGGTGGTCGACGTCGTCGAGCGGATCATCGGGCGCGAGGTGGACGCCCAGGCCCACCGGGACCTGATCGCCGAGGCGGTCGGCGCCCTCTCCGGCGACTCCGGAAGCGCCGACGCGGCGGCCGCCGGCGCCGAGCAGCGACCGTGAACCCAAAGCTGCAGGGGTACGCCGCCTGCGTCTTCGAGGAGGCCGTCGACGGGGCGCGGGCGCGCCTGGCCGACGACCTGGCCGCCATCGACCGCGAGTTCGTCCACAACGCCGAACTGCGCACGGCGCTGACCGACACCTCGACCCCGCCGGCCGCCCGCCGGGCGGTGCTGGCCGACCTCTTGGAGGAGAAGGTCTCGCCCGAGGCCCGCCGGCTGGCCGCCTTCGCCGCCTTCGCCGCAACCCCGGCCACCGAGGTCCCCGCCGCCATCACCTGGGTGGCCCACCGGGCCCGCCGGGCGGCCGAGGGGGTGTTCGAGGACGAGCCGGCGCTCGGCCACATGGCCGCCCGCGAGCGGGTGGGCGGCTTCGCCGCCTGCGTCTTCGAGGAGCTGGCGGTCGACCGGCTGGAGCTGATCGAGGAGGAGCTCTTCCGCTTCGCCATGACGGTGGAGTCGTCGCCGGCCCTGCGTGGCGCCCTGGCCGACCGGGACCTGCCGGTGCCGGTCCGGCGGGGCGTGGTCGACGACCTGCTCTCGGGCAAGGTGGACCCGGCGACGCTGCGGCTGGTGGACTTTGCCGTGGCCGGCGGGCGGCCCCGGGACATCCTGGGCACCCTGTTCTGGCTGGTGGACCAGACGGCCGAGGCCCGGGGCTGGCGGGTGGCCCTGGTGGTGGCGGCCCAGGACGTCGACGACGACGGCCGCCGGCAGCTCGCCGAGTCGCTCAGCCGGCTGGCCGGCTGGCCGGTCGAGCTGCAGGTCAAGATCGACCCCGACCTCTTGGCCGGGGTGAGGGTGCGGATCGGCGACCTCCAGGTGGAGGCGTCGGCCCGCGGCCGGCTCGAGCAGCTCCGCGAGCACATCGTCTCGGGCGGTTGGGAGAACCGGGGCTTCGGCGACCAAGGACGAGGAGGGACAGACTGATGGCAGAGCTCACGATCGGCGCCAACGAGATCACCGAGGCGCTGCGCCGCCACGTCGAGGAGTACATCCCGACGGTCGGCACCGAGCAGATCGGGCGGGTGGTCGAGGTGGGCGACGGCATCGCCCGGGTCTCGGGGCTGCCCGGGGCGGCGGTCAACGAGCTGCTCGAATTCGAGGACGGCACCCTGGGCCTCGCCCTCAACCTCGACGAGGACACCATCGGCGCCGTCGTCCTGGGCGAGGTCGACGCCCTGGAGGAGGAGCAGGTGGTCAAGGCCACCGGCCGCATCCTCTCGGTGCCGGTCGGCGACGCCCTCTTGGGCCGGGTGGTGAACGCCCTGGGCGAGCCGATCGACGGCAAGGGGCCGGTGCACACCACCGAGACCCGGCGCATGGAGGTCCAGGCGCCGGGCATCGTCGGCCGCCAGCCGGTGGAGGAGCCCCTGCAGACCGGGATCAAGGCCATCGACGCCATGACCCCGATCGGGCGCGGCCAGCGCGAGCTCATCATCGGCGACCGCAAGACCGGCAAGACCACGGTGGCCGTCGACACCATCATCAACCAGCGGGGCCAGGGCGTGAAGTGCATCTACGTCGCCGTCGGCCAGAAGAACTCCTCGGTGGCCCAGACGGTGAGCACCCTGGCCGCCCACAACGCCTTGGAGTACACGGTGGTCGTGGTGGCCTCGGCCGGCGACCCCGCACCCTACAAGTACCTCGCCCCCTACTCGGGCTGCGCCATGGGCCAGCACTGGATGGAGAACGGCGAGGCGGCCCTCATCGTCTACGACGACCTGTCCAAGCAGGCCGAGGCGTACCGCCAGATCTCGCTGCTGCTGCGCCGCCCGCCGGGGCGCGAGGCCTACCCCGGCGACGTCTTCTACCTACACTCCCGCCTCCTCGAGCGGGCGGCCAAGCTCTCCGACGCCCTGGGCGGCGGGTCGCTGACCGCCCTGCCGATCATCGAGACCAAGGCCGGCGACATCTCGGCCTACATCCCGACCAACGTGATCTCGATCACCGACGGCCAGGTCTTCTTGGAGTCCGACCTCTTCTACGCCGGCGTCCGGCCGGCCATCAACGTCGGCAACTCGGTCAGCCGGGTCGGCGGCGCCGCCCAGGTGAAGGCGATGAAGTCGGTGGCCGGGACCTTGAAGCTCGACCTGGCCCAGTTCCGCGAGCTCGAGGCGTTCGCCACCTTCGGCTCCGAGCTGGACAAGGTCTCCCAGGCCCAGCTCGACCGCGGCTACCGGTTGACCGAGCTGTTGAAGCAGCCGCAGAACGACCCGGTCCCGGTCGAGGAGCAGGTGCTGGTCATCTACGCCGGCACCAAGGGCTGGACCGACACCGTCCCGGTGGAGCACGTCCGGCGGTTCGAGACCGAGCTGCGCGAGCACTTCCGCGGCAACCACCCCGAGATCCTCGAGGCCATTCGGACCACCGGGAAGCTCCCCGACGAGGCCGAGCTGGACAAGGCGCTCCAGTCGTTCCTCGACGGCTTCGACACCGGGAAGGTCGACTGAGAGATGGCCGGTGGGCAGGAGCGCGTCCTCAAGCGGCGCATCCGCAGCGTCCAGTCGACGAAGAAGATCACCAAGGCGATGGAGCTCATCGCCGCCTCCCAGATCGTGCGCGCCCAGAACCGCATGACCGCCAACCGCCCCTACCGCGCCGGCATGGCCCGCATCGTGGTGGAGGCGGCCAAGGGCGACCCCACGGCGGCGGCCAAGCTGCTGGGCGACCCCGTCGAGCGCCGGCGGGTGGCCGTGCTGGCCATCGTGGCCGACCGGGGGCTGTCGGGCCCCTACAACTCCTCGGTGCTGCGGGCCACCGAGCGGCTCCTGGCCCAGTGCGAGGCCGAGGGGGTCGAGGCGCGCCTGTACTCGGTGGGCAAGAAGGCCCAGGCCTACTTCCGGTTCCGCCACCAGGCGGTCGAGCGGTCGTTCCTCGGCATCAGCGAGCGGCCGATCTTCTCCGACGCCCGCGAGGTGGCCCAGGTGGTGGCCGCCCCGTTCGTGGCCGGTGAGGTCGACCAGGTCCTGTTGGTCTCGACCCGCTACGTCTCGTCGGGCAGCCAGGTGGTCGAGACCCGCCAGCTCCTCCCCATCCCCCTGCCCGCCGAGGACCCCGGCGACCAGCCGGTCGTGCTCGGGTACACCGAGTTCGAGCCCGACGTCGAGACCCTCCTCGCCGAGCTGGCGCCCAAGGCGGTCGAGTCCGAGGTCTTCACGGCCATGCTCGAGGGCGCGGCCTCGTTCTTCACCGCCCAGCAGCGGGCCATGGCGGCGGCCAGCGACAACGCCGACGAGCTGGTCCGCACGCTCAGCCGGATCATGAACCGCGCCCGCCAGGACGCCATCACCACCGAGATCATGGAGATCGTCGGCGGAGCGGAGGCGCTCCGCCACACGAAGGGAGCCTGACCCAGATGACCACCACCGCACCCCACGCGCCGGCCGCCGGCGAGAAGCAGCTGGAGGAGGGGCGGGTCGTCGCCATCGCCGGTCCGGTGATCGACGTCGAGTTCCCGCCCCACGCCCTGCCCGAGATCAACCACGCCGTCGAGGTCGACCTCGAGCTCGAGGGCAACAAGGTGACCGTCACCGCCGAGGTGGCCCAGCAGATCGGCGAGGGCCGGGTTCGCTGCATCTGCATGCAGCCGACCGACGGCCTGGTCCGCGGGGCCCCGGTGCGCAACACCGGCCGGGGCATCTCGGTGCCGGTGGGCGACGCCGTGCTCGGCCACGTCTTCAACGTGCTGGGCCGCCCGCTGGACACCGACGACATCGGGCCGGTGGCCGACCGCTGGGAGATCCACCGCCCCGCCCCCACCTTCGACCAGCTGGAGCCCCGGGCCCAGATGTTCGAGACCGGGATCAAGGTCATCGACCTGCTCGAGCCCTACGTCCAGGGCGGCAAGATCGGCCTCTTCGGCGGGGCCGGCGTGGGCAAGACCGTGCTGATCTTGGAGATGATCAACCGGGTGGCCATCAACCACGGCGGCGTGTCGGTCTTCGCCGGGGTGGGGGAGCGCACCCGCGAGGGCACCGACCTGTGGCTCGAGATGCGCGAGTCGGGCGTCATGGAGAAGGCGGCCCTCGTCTACGGCCAGATGGACGAGCCGCCGGGGGTCCGCCTGCGCGTCGCCTTGGCCGCGCTGACCATGGCCGAGTACTTCCGCGACGTCCAGAACCAGGACGTGCTGCTCTTCGTCGACAACATCTTCCGGTTCGTCCAGGCCGGATCGGAGGTCTCGACCCTGCTCGGCCGGATGCCCTCGGCCGTGGGCTACCAGCCGACGCTGGCTGACGAGATGGGCGAGCTCCAGGAGCGGATCACCTCGACCCGGGGCCGGTCGATCACCTCGGTCCAGGCGGTCTACGTGCCGGCGGACGACTACACCGACCCCGCCCCGTTCACCACCTTCACCCACCTCGACGCCACCACCGAGCTCTCCCGCCAGATCGCCGCCCTGGGCATCTACCCGGCGGTGGACCCCCTGGCCTCGACCTCCAACATCCTCGCCCCCGAGGTGGTGGGGGAGCGCCACTACAACGTCGCCCGCCAGGTCCAAGGGGTGCTCCAGCGCTACCGCGAGCTGCAGGACATCATCGCCATCCTGGGCCTCGACGAGCTCTCCGAGGAGGACCGGGTCACCGTCTCGCGGGCCCGCAAGATCCAGCGCTTCCTCTCCCAGCCGTTCAACGTCGGCGAGGTGTTCACCGGCCTGAAGGGCGTGACCGTCCCGGTCGAAGAGACCGTCGACTCGTTCGAGGCGCTGATCAAGGGCGACCTCGACGACGTCCCCGAGCAGGCCTTCTTGAACGTGGGCGGGGCGGAGTCGGTGCTGGAAAAGGCCCGGGCCATCGAGAACGAGGCGCGCTGATGCCCGACGGGCTCTTCAGGCTGGCCGTGGTCACCCCCGAGGAGCGGCTGGTCGACACCCGCGCCCGCTCGGTCGTGCTGCGCAGCTCCGACGGCGACCTCACCGTCCTCGACGGCCACACCCCGCTCGTGACCGACGTGACCCCGGGCGAGGTCCGGGTCGTTCCCGAGGAGGGCGACACCGTGCACCTGGCCGTCCACGGCGGCTACCTCCAGGTGGAGACCGGACCGGTCCCCGAGGACGAGGCGGGTGCCGGGGCGCCCGGCCGCTCGACCCGGGTGACGCTCCTCGCCGGGGTGGCCGAGCTCTCCGACCAGATCGACGTGGCCCGGGCCGAGCGGGCCCGGGACGAGGCCGAGGCACGGCTCGAGACGTTGCGGGCCGCCGGCGCCCGCACCGGCCCCCAGGCCACCGCCGAGGCGGCCCAACCCCACGCCGGGCCCGAGGAGGTCGAGGTGGCCCTGGCCGAGGCGGCGCTCCGCCGCGCCCAGGTGCGCCTCGAGGTGGCCGCCGCCGGTTGAGCACCGGGCGCCGGGGCCGTCGTCCTAGGTAAACTCGACGGCGCTGTACTCGGCCAGCTTGGCCAGCGGGTGGCTGGCGTCGATCTTGCGCAGGGTCCCCGACTTGCTCCGCATGACCAGCGACTGGGTGGTGGCCCCGAAGTCGTGGTAGCGGACGCCCTGGAGCAGCTCGCCGTCGGTGATCCCGGTGGCAGCGAAGAAGCAGTTGTCCCCCTTCACCAGGTCATCGGTGGTGAGCACCGCCTCGAGGTTGTAGCCGGCGTCGCCGGCGGCCCGGCGTTCCTGCTCGTCGCGGGGCCACAGCCGGCCCTGGATCTCTCCGCCCATGCACTTGAGGGCGGCGGCCGCCAGCACGCCCTCGGGGGTGCCGCCCACGCCGAAGAGGATGTCCACCCCGGTCCCGGGCCAGCCGGTGGCGATGGCCCCGGCGACGTCGCCGTCGGTGATGAGCCGGATGCGGGCGCCCGACGCCCGGACCTCGGCGATCAGCGCCGCGTGGCGGGGACGGTCGAGGATCACCGCCGTCAGGTCTCGCACCGGCTTGCCGATCGCCTTGGCCAGCGAGTGGAGGTTCTCGGTGGGCGACTGGTTGATGTCGACCGCCCCGCGGCCGCGCGGCCCCACGGCCAGCTTCTCCATGTAGACGCAGGGACCCGGGTCGAAGAGGGTGCCCCGCCCCGAGACGGCGATGACGGCCAGCGCCCCGCCCCGCCCGAGGGCGGTGGGGGTGGTGCCGTCGATGGGGTCGACGGCGATGTCGGTCTGGGGCGGCGAGCCGTCGCCGATCCGCTCGCCGTTGAAGAGCATGGGGGCGTGGTCCTTCTCGCCCTCGCCGATGACCACCACCCCGTCCATGGCCACCGACTGCAGGACCACCCGCATGGCGTTGACGGCGGCGCCGTCGGCGCCCTCCTTGTCGCCCCGGCCCATCCATCGGCTGGCGGCCATGGCCGCCGCCTCGGTCACCCTGACCAGCTCCATGGCCAGGTTGCGGTCCGGGGCCTGGTGACGGCTCTCCACGGGGCAAGACCCTAGTTGCCGGGACGGCGCCGGGTGGCGTGGCGGGCGAAACCCCAGGTGGCCCGCCGTCGAAGGAGCCGCCGCCGCCGGCCCGCCATACTGGGCCGGTGGACAGCTTCGTGATCCGGTCCGGCGGCCCGCTCGAGGGGACCGTGCGCGCCGGGGGCGCCAAGAACTCGGCCCTGAAGCTCATGGCCGCCTGCCTGCTGGCCGAGGGCCGCCACGTGCTGCGCAACGTCCCGCGCATCGTCGACGTGGAGATCATGGGCGAGGTGCTGTCGGCCCTCGGGGCCACGGTCGAGCGCCTGGACAGCGGCGAGGTGGTGGTCGACTCGCCGGCCCCCGGCTCCCTCGTCCCCGAGGCCCCCTACGACCTGGTGGAGCGGATGCGGGCCTCGATCGTCGTGCTCGGCCCGCTGCTGGCCCGCTGCGGGCGGGCCCGGGTCTCGATGCCCGGGGGCGACGACTTCGGCACCCGGCCCATCGACATCCACCTGGCCGGGCTCTCGACGATGGGCGCCGAGTTCGAGACCTCCCATGGCTACGTCGAGGGCACGGTGGGGACGGGGCGGCTCCTGGGCGCCCGGGTGGTCCTCGAGTACCCGAGCCACACCGCCACCGACAACCTGCTGATGGCGGCGGCACTGGCCAAGGGCACGACGGTCATCGAGAACGCCGCCCGCGAGCCCGAGGTCTGCGACCTGGCCGACTACCTGCGGGCCATGGGGGCCGCCGTGCGCGGGGACGGGACCTCTCGCATCGAGGTGGAGGGGGCCGAGGTACTGCACCCGGCGTCGCACACCGTCGTCCCCGACCGGGTGGTGGCGGCCACCTACCTGGCGGCGGTGGGGCTGGCCGGCGGCGAGGTGGTGGTGGCCGACGCCCGCATCGACCACATGGAGATGCTGGTGCGCAAGCTGGGCGCCATGGGGATGCGGATCGAGCAGACCCCCGAGGGCCTGCTGGCCGCCGCCGACGGGCGCCTGCACGCCGCCGACGTCTCGACCCTGCCCTACCCCGGGGTGGCCACCGACTACAAGCCGCTCCTGGTGGCGATGCTGACCGTGGCCGACGGGGTGGCCATCGTGACCGAGAACCTCTTCTTCGGCCGGTTCCGCTACATCGACGAGCTGCGCCGAATGGGGGCCGACATCCGCACCGAGGGCCACCACGCCGTGGTGCGGGGGGTCCCGCGCCTGTCGGGCGCGCCGGTCCGGGCCACCGACATCCGGGCCGGCGCCGCCCTGGTGGTGGCCGGCCTGGCCGCCGACGGCGAGACCGAGGTCTCGGGCGCCTCCCACGTCGACCGCGGCTACGAGGACCTGGCTGGGGCGCTCGCCTCGCTCGGGGCCAGCGTGGCGCGCCGGTGACCGCCCCTTTGGCCGAGCGCCTGGCCGCGGCGGCCGGCGGCGACCGGGTCGCCCTGGCCCGCCTCCTGTCGGTCGTCGAGCGCGGCGGGGACCCGGCGCGCGACCTCGCCGCCCTCGCCTACCGCCGGCCGCCCCCCTACTCGGTGGGGCTGACCGGCGCGCCGGGGGCCGGCAAGTCGACCCTCACCAGCCGGCTCATCACCGTCGCCCGGGCCGGCTGGCCGCGCGACGGCGCCGGGGCCGAGCCGGTCGACCAGGTGGCGGTGCTGGCCGTCGACCCGTCGTCGCCCTTCTCGGGCGGCGCCATCCTGGGCGACCGGGTGCGCATGCAGGACCACGCCACCGACCCCTCGGTCTTCATCCGCTCCATGGCCACCCGGGGGCACCTCGGGGGGCTGGCCCTGGCCGTGCCCGAGGCCGTCCGGCTGCTGGGGGCGGCCGGGCTGGGCCTCGTGATCGTCGAGACGGTGGGGGTCGGCCAGATGGAGGTGGAGGTGGCCTCGGCCACCGACACCACCGTGGTGGTGGTGACCCCGGGGTGGGGCGACTCGATGCAGGCCAACAAGGCGGGGCTGCTCGAGGTGGCCGACGTCCTGGTGGTCAACAAGGCCGACCGGCCCGGGGTGCGCGAGGCGAGGCGGGACCTCGAGCAGATGCTCGACCTCTCGCGCTCGGCCCCCGGCGACTGGCGGCCCCCGGTCATCGAGACGGTGGCGGCGACGGGGGAGGGGGTGGCGGAGTTGTGGGCGGCGGTGTCCCGCCACCGTGCCCACCTCACCCACACCGGCGCCCTGGCCGCCCGGCGGTCGGCCCGGCTCGCCGAGGAGCTGAAGAAGGTCCTGGTCGCCCAGGTGCTCACCGAGGTGACCGAGGTCTCGGCCGGGGAGGGGTTCGCCGCCGCCGTCGAGGCCACGGCGGCCGGCCGGCTCGACCCCTACACCGCCGTCGACCGGCTCCTCGCAGCCGTCCGGGGCCGGGGGGCGGCCGAGCGGCCGGCGCGATAGGTTGCCGTGGTGAGCACCGAAGTGTTCGTCACCGTCGAGCGGCGCCCCGACCAGGTGGCCCTGGTGCGCCTCGACCGGCCCCGGGCCAACGCGCTCTCCGCCGCCGTCCTCCACCAGCTGCGCGACGCCGCCCACGCCCTCGCCGCCGACCCCCCGGGCGCGGTCGTGGTCTGGGGCGGGGAGCGCATCTTCGCCGCCGGCGCCGACATCGTCGAGCTCGGCGAGAGCTCGCCCGGCCAGGTGGGGGAGAACTTCCACCAGGCGCTCTCGGCGCTCGCCGCGCTGCCCCGGGCGGTGGTGGCCGCGGTGAACGGCTACGCCCTTGGCGGCGGGCTGGAGCTGGCCCTCGCCTGCGACCTGCGGGTCTGCGCCGAGGACGCCGTCCTCGGCCTCCCCGAGATCCTCCTCGGGGTGATCCCGGGCGGCGGGGGCACCCAGCGCCTGGCCCGCCTGGTCGGGGCGGCACGGGCCAAGGAGCTGGTGCTCACCGGGCGGCGGGTCGACGCCACCGAGGCGCTGGCCATGGGGCTGGTCAACCAGGTGGTGCCGGCCGCCCAGGTGCTCCCGGCGGCCCTCGAGCTGGCGGCCGGGCTGGCGTCGGGGGCGGTGGTGGCCCAGGGGCTGGCCAAGGAGGCGATCGACCGGGGGCTCGAGACCACCCTCGAGGCCGGGCTCGCCCTCGAGCGGGAGCGGTTCGACGCGGCGTGCCGTACCGAGGACGCCCGCATCGGCATCGAGTCGTTCCAGCGCAACGGGCCGGGCAAGGCCACCTTCGTCGGTCGGTGACGACGCCGCCGGTCCCGGTGGGCGCCCGCGGCGGGCTGTTCGACCCCTCGGCCCGCTGGTTCCAGCACGCCGTCTTCTACGAGGTGCTCATCCGGGGCTTCTACGACGCCAACGGCGACGGCACCGGCGACCTGCGGGGGCTGCGCGACAAGCTCGACTACCTCCAGTGGCTGGGCATCGACTGCCTGTGGCTGCTGCCGCTGTACCCCTCGCCCATGCGCGACGGCGGCTACGACATCAGCGACTTCTTCAACGTCCACCCCGACTACGGCACCCTGGGCGACCTGGTGGGGTTCTTGGAGGACGCCCACCGCCGGGGCATACGGGTCATCGCCGACCTGGTCATGAACCACACCAGCGACCAGCACCCCTGGTTCATCGAGTCGCGCGCCAGCCGCACGAACCCCAAGGCCGACTGGTACGTGTGGAACGACGACGACCAGCGCTGGCCCGAGGCCCGGGTCGTCTTCACCGACGTGGAGCGGTCGAACTGGACCTACGACGACTCCCGGCACCAGTACTACTGGCACCGCTTCTACTCCCACCAGCCCGACCTCAACTACGACAACCCTGAGGTCGCCGACACCATGCTCGACCTGGTGCGCTTCTGGCTCGACCTCGGCCTCGACGGCTTCCGCCTCGACGCCGTGCCCTACCTCTACCAGCGCGACGGGACGGCCGGGGAGCACCTCCCCGAGACCCACAACTACATCCGCCGCATCCGCAAGCAGCTGGAGGCCGACTACCCCGGCCGGATCCTCCTGGCCGAGGCCAACGGGTGGCCCGCCGACGTGGCCGACTACTTCGGCGAGGGCGACGAGTGCCACCTGTGCTTCCACTTCCCCCTCATGCCCCGGCTCTTCATGGCCGTTCGGCGCGAGCAGCGCTACCCGGTGACCGAGATCCTGGCCCAGACGCCCGAGATCCCCGAGGGCTGCCAGTGGGCCATCTTCCTGCGCAACCACGACGAGCTGACGCTCGAGCAGGTGAGCGACGAGGAGCGGGACTACCTCTTCAGCGAGTACGCCAAGGACCCGCGCATGAAGCGGCACATGGGCATCGGCCGCCGCCTCGCCCCGCTGCTCGACGGCGACCGCCGGCTGGCCGAGCTCCTCTACGCCCTCGTGCTCTCGCTGCCGGGCAGCCCGGTCATCTACTACGGCGACGAGCTGCTGATGGGCGACAACATCTACTTGGGCGACCGCGACTCGGTGCGCACCCCCATGCAGTGGTCCCCCGACCGCAACGGCGGCTTCTCCCGGGCCGACTTCGCCCAGCTCTACCTGCCGCCGCTCATGGACCCGGTCTACGGCTTCAGCGCCGTCAACGTCGAGGCCCAGCAGCGCAACCCCGGCTCCTTCCTCCACTGGCTCCGGGGCATGCTGGTCGAGCGGCGGTCGCTGCCGGTGCTGGGCGTGGGGTCGATGGAGGTGCTGGCCTGTCCCAACCCCTCGGTGCTCGCCTACGTGCGCTCGGGCGAGGTGGCCGACGTGCCCGTCGCCTCCCCCGACCTCCCCTCGACCACCGGCGAGCCGCTCCTCGGGGCACCGGCCTCCCTCGGGGACTGGCGCAGCTGGGAGGAGCAGTCCGCCCGCACCCTGCCGGCCGGCCACGGGGAGGACGAACGGGCCGTGCGCCGCCCCCAGACGGTGCTGTGCGTGCACAACCTGAGCCGGTTCGCCCAACCGGCCGAGCTGCAGCTGTCCCGCTGGGCCGGGAGCACCCCGGTCGAGGTGCTGGGCCGGGTCCCCTTCCCGGCGGTGGGGGAGGAGCCCTACACGATCACCCTCGGCCCCCACGGCTACCTGTGGTTCGACCTCGTCGGCCCGGTGGCGGAGGAGGCCGGCCCGTGACCCCGACCCTGCTGGAGCTCACCGACGGCCGCCGGCGGGCGCTGTCGGACCTGGTGGCCGCGTGGGCCGCCCGCCACCCGGGCACCGGGGTGGCCCCGGGGACCGCGCCCGAGGTCGTCCAGGCCGAGGTGGTGGCCGACGGGCGCCCGGGGATCCTCGACGTGATCGCCGACGTCGGCGGGGCCACGGCCCACGCCGTGCTGGGGCTGCGCCGCGCCGGGGAGGAGGCGCACCTCTTGCGGGCCGGGGACGACCCGGTGCTCGGCCTCTTCGACGACGACCACGGCCTGGCCGTGGTGGTCGACGCCCTGGCCGACGCCGACCTGGCGCCCGCCGTCCTCGCCTCGGTGCTCGGCTCGCCGGCCGACGTCGGGCCGGTCTCGCCGACGGCCGACGACGCCGAGGCGGTGGTGCTCACCTTCGGCGACCGGTGCACCCTCACCGTCTTCCCCTGGCTGGCCCCGGGGCCCCACCCGGCGGTGGCGCTCCTGGTCGCCCTGGACGAGGCCGGCTTCAACCACCTGGCGGCCCCGCTCGCCCTGTGGCGCCGGGGCGGGAGGGACCTGGGGATGGTCCAAGAGGTCCTGGCCGGCAGCGCCGAGGGGTGGGCGCTCGCCCGCACGTCGCTGCGCGACCTGTACGCCTCGGGCGGGCCGGCCGAGTCGGCCGGGGGCGACTTCGCCCCCGAGGCCCGGGCGCTCGGGACGATGGCCGCCCGGATGCACCTCGCGCTCGACCGGGCCTTCGGCCGGCGGTCCGAGAAGGTGGCGGGGTGGGCGGCCGACGCGGCGGCCGAGGTGGCGGCCGCCGAGCCGTCGCTGCTCGACGCCCCCGGGGTGGCCGATGCGCTGGCCGCCCTGGCGGGCTCGGAGGTCTCGGCCCCCGCCCTGCGCACCCACGGCGACTTCCACCTGGGGCGGACCGCCCGCACCGACCACGGGTGGGTGGTGGCCGACTGCCGGCCCGGTGGGGTCCCCCCCGGCGCCGCGGCCCCGACCCCGCGATCGCCGCTGGCCGACGTCGCCGACTTCATGTGGTCGCTGCACCTGGTGGCGACGGAGGCGGCGGCCGAGCGGGACCCGGCCGAGCGGGCCCAGCTGGCCCACCTGGCCCAGGAGTGGGAGGCCCGCAACCGCCGGGCCTTCCTCACCGGCTACCTGGCCACCCGGGGCATCGGCGGGCTGGTCCCGGCCGACCGCGAGCTGGTGCGCCACCTGGTGGCCGTCTTCGAGCTCGAGCGGGCCGCCCGCCGCTGATCCCGCCGCCGGCGCCGGGAAGGCCCCGTCGGCCGGTTTGCGCCGAGCCGGGTCGCGGTAGGGTAAGGCCGCACGCGTCCGACGACACCAGGAGCACGCCATGGCCGACTACAGCCTCCCCGACCTGCCCTACGACTTCGGGGCGCTCGAGCCCCACTACTCCGGGCAGATCCTCGAACTCCACCACGACAAGCACCACGCCGCCTACGTCGCCGGGGCCAACACGACCCTCGAGAAGCTCGCCGAGGCCCGGGCCAAGGAGGAGTACGGCACCATCGTCGGCCTGGAGAAGACGCTGGCCTTCAACGTTTCGGGCCACGTGCTCCACTCGATCTTCTGGAAGAACCTCTCGCCCGACGGCGGCGACCGGCCCGCCGGCGAGCTGGCCTCGGCGCTCGACGAGCACTTCGGCTCCTTCGACGCCTTCCGGGCCCAGCTCACCCAGGCCACCACCACCATCCAGGGCTCGGGGTGGGGGGTGCTCGCCTGGGAGCCGCTCGGCCGCCGCCTCCTGGTCGAGCAGGTCTACGACCACCAGGGCAACGTGGGCAACGGCTCGGTGCCCCTGCTCGTCTTCGACGCCTGGGAGCACGCCTTCTACCTGCAGTACAAGAACGTGAAGGCCGACTTCGTGGCCGCCCTGTGGCAGATCGTGAACTGGGCCGACGTGGCTGCCCGCTTCGAGGCGGCCAGCAAGCTGACCATCGCCTAGCCCCGGGCTCGGCGTCCCCGTCCCCGGCCGGGGACGGCCTGGCGGAGGTGGACGGATGCGTATCGGGGTACTGACCGGCGGCGGGGACTGCCCGGGGCTGAACGCGGTGATCCGCGCCGTGGTGGTCACCGGTCACTCGGTCCACGGCGACGAGACCGTGGGGTTCATCGACGGGTGGCGGGGGGTCATGGAGGGGCGGACCCTCGCCCTCGACCCCGACGGCTGCGAGGGGCTGCTGGCCCAGGGCGGCACGGTGCTCGGCACCTCGCGCACCAACCCGTTCGCCACCGACTACGGCCCCGAACGGGTGCTGGCCACCCTGTCCGAACTTGGGGTGGACGCGCTGGTGGCCATCGGCGGCGACGACACCCTCGGGGTGGCCCGCCGCCTCGGTCCCCTCGGCGTCTCTGCGGTGGGGGTGCCCAAGACCATCGACAACGACCTGTCGGGAACCGAGGTGACCTTCGGCTTCATCACCGCCGTCCAGACGGCCACCGAGGCCCTCGACCGGCTGCACACCACCGCCGAGTCCCACCACCGGGTCATCGTCTGCGAGGTCATGGGCCGCCATGCCGGATGGATCGCCACCTACGCCGGGATCGCCGGCGGGGCCAACGAGATCCTCGTCCCCGAGGTCCCCTTCGACCTGGGGGAGGTGTGCGACCGCCTGTCGAGGCGCCACCAGCGGGGCCGCTACTCCTCGATCGTGGTGGTCTCCGAGGGGGCAATGCCGGCCGAGGGCCCCGACCGCCAGGCCGCCACCGAGGCCACCTCGCCCAAGTCGGTGGACGCCTTCGGCCACGCCCGGCTGGGCGGGATCGGGGAGTGGGTGTCGGGGGAGATCGAGCGGCGCACCGGCTACGAGTCCCGGGTGACCACCCTCGGCCACATCCAGCGCGGCGGGACCCCGACCGCCTACGACCGCGTGCTGGCCACCAGGTTCGGCGTGGCCGCGGTGGACGCCGTCCACGACGGCGCCTTCGGGCAGATGGTGGCGCTGCAGGGCGGGGAGATCGTGCGGGTGCCCCTCGATGTGGCGGTGGGCAACCCCAAGACCCTCGACCGGGCCCTCCTCGACGAGGTGGCGGCGCCCTTCCTCGGCTAGGACGTCAGCCGGCCCCGACCGGCACCCGGAGCTGCTCGGCCGCCTGCTCGGGGTTGACGATGTTGATGGCCACCCCGGTCCCCATCTCGAAGCCGGCCCGGGTGGTGGCCTTCGGCCAGACGTGGACGTGCCAGTGGAACGGCTCGTTGACGCGGTAGGGGGCGGAGTGGAAGACGAGGTTGTAGGCCACTTCGCCAATCAGGTCGCGCAGCTGGCCCAGGCAGTGCTTCAAGGCCAGGCCGACCGAGACCAGGTCCTCGGTGGGGCTGCGGTAGAGGTGGGGGCTGTGGATGCGGGGAATCACCAGCATCTCGTAGGGGGTGGCGCTCCAGAACGGGCAGACCACCACCACCCGGTCGTCGGCGTAGATGACCCGGTAGCCCTCCGACTCCTCGGCGTCGACGGTGGTGCACAGCAGGCAGCTGCCGGCGAAGCGCCCGAAGCGCGCCTGCTCCTCGGCCAGCTCCCGGGGGACGAACGACATGCCCATCAGCTGGCCGTGGGGGTGCTCGAGCGATGCGCCCGCCTCCCGGCCCGAGTTGACGATGGCCTGGCTGTAGCGCAGGCCCGGCCGCTGGGAGTGCTCCTCCACCCGGTCGCGCAGTGCCGCCATCACCAGCCCCGTCTGCTCGTCGCTCAGCATCGACCACGAGGCGTCGTGCTCGGGGGAGAGGATCAGCACCTCGTGGATGCCGCCCGCCGTGGCCTGGGTGAAGACCGGCCCGCGGTTGGTCACCACGAAGGGGTCGTCGCCCGAGAAGGCCGGGTAGAGGTTGGGCACCACCCGCACCAGCCACGAGCCCGACGGGCCGTAGGTCTCGAGGGCGGGCGGGCTGTCCTCCTCGTGCCCCGGGCAGAACGGGCACGGCCGGCCGGTGTCCTCCTCCACGGCCGGGGCGCGGCGGAGGAAGGCCGAGGGGCGCTGGGCCCGCCCGGTGCTCACGACCACCCACCGACCCGAGAGCGGGTCGAGGCGCAGCTGGTTCGTCACGCAGTGTCCCGCTTGTCCATTCCCATCCACGGTATCGCCCGTGGCGGGGTGGCAGGTGCACGCCCCCGGTGGCGGGCGAGAATGGGCCGGTGACCGCGGCGGCCCACCCCACCCCGACCGGTGCCGCCTTCGACCTCGTGCTCCTCCTCCACGTGGCCGCCGTCCTGGTCGGCCTGGGTACGGTGGCGGTGAGCGGTGCGATGGCCCGACGGCTGGCCGCGGCCGATGGCGAGGCCCCGCCGCCGGCGGTGGCCGCCTACTACGCCCCTGGGGTCAACTGGGCCGGCCGCGTCCTGCACGCCGTCCCCGTCCTCGGCGTGGCGCTCCTGGCCATGAGCCGCGGCGCCTACGGCCTCTCCGACACCTGGGTCGAATGGGGGATCGGCCTGTGGGTGGCGGCTGCCCTCGGCGCGGAGGGGGTGCTCTGGCCGGCCGAGCGCCGGGTGCAGTCGCTCTTGTCGGCGGCGGGGGAGGCGCAGGAACTGCGCCGGGAGTGCCGGACCCTCATCTGGGCCGCCGCCGCGCTGGCGGCGGTGCTGGTCGCAGCGGTCATCGTGATGGTGGCCCAACCCTGAGGCCCTTCAGGCGGTGGCGCGCTCGATGAGCGCCCGGGCCTCGTCGACCTCGCCCGCCCGGACGAGGTCCAAGAGCCCGGCGTCGAGGAGCGCCCCCCAGTCGACCGACTCGGTCGAGCGGCCGGCGGCCCGCATCCCGAGCCGGGCCGCCTCCAGCAGCTCGGCCAGGGTGCCCAGACCCGGGCCGGCCTCGGCCCCCAGGCGCCGGCGGAGCCAGGCGGCGAGCGCCGGGCTGGCCCCCCCGGTCGACACGGCGACGGTGACCGGGCCGTCGCGGTGGACCGAGGGAAGGAAGAAGGTGCAGTTGTCGGGGTCGTCGGCGCTGTTCACGAAGACGCCGGCCCTCCCGGCGTCGGCGGCCACGGCGCCGTCGACGCTGGGGTCCCCGGTCGCCGTGACCACCAGGGCGAACCGCCCGGCCAGCCCGGGCTCGTAGGGACGGCGCTCGACCGTGACGCCGAGTGCGTCGATGTCGGGGACGACGTCGGGGGCGACGACGGTGACCGCCGCGCCGCACTCGGCCAGCCCGGCCGCCTTGCGGGCGGCCACCGGCCCCCCGCCGACCACCAGGCAGGCGCGGCCGGCCAGGCGCAGGACGACCGGATAGCCGGCGGCTTCCAACTCAGGAGGGGTGCTCGACCAGCTCGTCGGCGTCGACGAGCTGGGGCAGCCCCACCATGCCGGCGGCCACGGTGGCGTTCGTCGCCTCGTCCACCAGCACGAAGCTCCCGGTGATGCGGTCGCGGCGGTAGGGGTCGGTGGCCAGCGGGGTGGCGGTCGTGAGCTCGACCACCCCGATGTCGTTGTCGTTCAGGACCTCCACCGGCTCGAGGTGCAGCTCGTTCACGTCGAGGCGGGCCCGCACCGCGGTCACCCGGACCGGCGTGACCCGGGTGGTGTGCTTGATCCGCAGGCGGTCCCCGGCCCGCAGCGGCCGGTCGCCGAACCAGCAGACGGTGGCCTCGAGGTTGCTGGTGACGGTGGGCGGCTCGTCGGCCGCGGCGATCATGTCGCCCCTGGAGACGTCGAGGTCGTCGGCGAGGTGGACCGAGACCGACAGGCCGACCGGGGCCACCTCCAGCGGACCGTCGTAGGTCTCGACGCTGGACACGGTGGTGCGGTGGCCCTCGGGGAGGACGACCACCGGGTCGCCGGGACGCAGCGGGCCGCCGTTGACCATGCCGGCGTAGCTGCGGCCGCCCCCCGGGTGGCGCAGGACCCACTGGACGGGCAGGCGGGCGGCCGTCCCCCGGTGCGAGCCGTGGGCCGCCGCCCACCCGCCGGCCGGGGCCGACTCCAGGGCCTCGAGCACCGTCGGCCCGTCGTACCAGGGGGCGGCGTCGGAGTGCTCGACCACGTTGTCGCCGTGGAGGGCCGAGACCGGGATGACCATGGTCGAGACCACGCCGAGCCGCCGGGCGAGTGCGTCCATCTCCTTGGCCACCCGGTCGTAGGCGCCGCGGTCCCACTCGACCAGGTCCATCTTGTTGGCGCAGACGACGAACTGGTCGACCCCCAAGAGGGCGGCGATGCAGGCGTGCCGTCGGGTCTGCTCGCGCAGCCCGGAGGTGGCGTCGACCACCACCAGGGCCAGGTCGGCGGTGGAGGCGCCGGTGGCCATGTTCCTCGTGTACTGCACGTGGCCCGGACAGTCGGCGATCACGAACTTGCGGCGCGGGGTGGCCGCGTAGCGGTAGGCGACGTCGATGGTGATGCCCTGCTCGCGCTCGGCCCGCAGCCCGTCGGTCACGAAGGCCAGGTCGACCTCGCCGACGCCCCGCTTCTGGCTGGCCGCGGTCACGGCGGCCAGCTGGTCGTCGAAGAGCTGGCGGGTGTCGAAGAGCAGGCGGCCGATCAGGGTCGACTTGCCGTCGTCGACCGAGCCGACCGAGGCGAAGCGGAGCAGGTCCATGACCTGGCCCCCCCCTGCGGTCCCGGGCGCGCCGGCGCCGGTGTCGGCGGCTTCACCGCCGGTCGATGCGGCCACCGGTCTAGAAGTACCCTTCGCGCTTGCGGTCCTCCATGGCGGTCTCGGAGAACCGGTCGTCGGCCCTCGTCGCCCCGCGCTCGGAGACCCTGGAGGCGGCCACCTCGGTGATGATCTCGGCCACGTTGGCGGCCCCCGAGCGAACGGCGCCGGTGCAGGTGGCGTCGCCGACCGTGCGGAACCGCACCGTCTCTTCGACCGCCTCCTCGCCCGGGCCGGGGGTGACCCACTCGCTCACGGCCAGCAGCATGCCGTCGCGCTCGACCACCGGGCGACGGTGGGCGAAGTAGATGGAGGGGAGGGGGATCGACTCGCGCCCGACGTACTGCCAGATGTCCAGCTCGGTCCAGTCCGACAGGGGGAACGCCCGGAGGCTCTCTCCCGGCTGCACCCGGCCCTGGTAGAGCTGCCAGAGCTCGGGCCGCTGGCGCTTGGGATCCCACTGGCCGAAGGCGTCGCGGAAGGACAGCACCCGCTCCTTGGCCCGGGCCTTGTCCTCGTCGCGTCGGGCCCCCCCGATGCAGGCGTCGAAGGAGTGCTCGGCGATGGCGTCGAGCAGGGTGGTGGTCTGGAGCCGGTTGCGGCTGGCGTTGGGGCCGGGGTCGGCCACCCGGCCGCGGTCGATGGACTCCTGGACGCTCGCCACCAGCAGCCGCTCGCCGAGGGCGGCCACCTGGCGGTCCCGGTACTCGAGCACCTCGGGGAAGTTGTGGCCGGTGTCGATGTGCAGGACCGGGAAGGGGAAGCCGCCCGGCCGGAAGGCCTTGGCCGCCAGGTGCAGGAGGACGGCCGAGTCCTTGCCCCCGCTGAAGAGGAGCACCGGACGCTCGGACTCGGCGGCCACCTCGCGCATGATGAAGATCGAGTGGGCCTCGAGGAGGTCGAGGTGGTCGACGGCCGCCCTCGGCCCCGCTGCCGGGGCCGGTGCCCGTAGCGCGCCCAGCGTGGGCGCGCCGACCGGCGACGGGTGGGCGAACGCGCCCCCCCGCCCGTTGGCGGTGGCCGTCTCGGCGGTGGCCATCTCGGCGGTGCTCATCGTGGATCCGTTCCCCCTGGGGGCTGGCCGGGCGGCGAGGTGCCGGCCGGTCGCCGTCTGGCGGCCGAAATACTTGACCAGATTGGTCATGTATACTCTGGGGCCTGCGGCTCTACAAGTCAAGCGTAGGGGAGCCGGGACGACCGAAGGGACGCAGCCATGAGCGAGACCACGGTGACGGCGCCCGACGGGCTGGTCGAGGCGCTCCGGGCGGTCGACGACCGGCTGGAGGCGGCCCCGCCCTCCAAGGCGGTGGAGTGGGCGGTGGGCGAGTACGGGGACCGGCTGGTGCTCGCCGCCTCCTTCCAGGACATCGTCCTCATCGACCTGGCGGTGAAGGTCGACCCCGGCATCGAGGTGGTCTTCTTGGACACCGGCGCCCACTTCCCCGAGACCCTGGCCTTCGTCGAGGAGGTCCGGGCCCGCTACGACCTCAACCTGACGGTGACCCACCCCGGCCCCGAGGCCGAGGAGTGGCCGTGCGGCTCGGCCCGGTGCTGCGAGTTCCGCAAGGTGCTGCCGTTGCGGGCGGCCCTCGCCGGCAAGGCGGCGTGGCTGACCGCCCTGAAACGCGCCGACGCCCCGACCCGGACGGCGGCCCCGGTGGTGGGGTGGGACGAGGGGTTCGGCCTGGTGAAGGTGAACCCGATGGCGGCGTGGACCGGCGACGACATCGAGAGCTACCTGGCCGACCACGGCCTGCCGGCCCACCCCCTGGTCGCCCAGGGCTACCGCTCCATCGGCTGCGCCCCCACCACCCGGCCGACGGCGGCCGGCGAGGACCCCAGGGCCGGCCGCTGGTCGGGCACGGGCAAGACCGAGTGCGGGCTGCACGCCTGAGCACCGATGGCCCGGGACCCCGACAACCCCTACGGCATGGCGTTCCGCGGCCGGGAGCGGGCGATGCCCTTCGTCCGACCGTACCGGCGGATCGGTGAGCTCAACCCGATCGAGCAGCTGAAGCTGGCCCGCCACCCCTTCGAGGTGGCCCAGGCCATCGTCGAGCGCTACGCCAAGGAGGGCGTGGCGGCGCTGGGCTCGGTCCCCGGCGAGGTGGAGCGGCTGAAGTGGGTGGGCCTGTACCCCCAGCGCCAGGGGGGCGACGCCTTCATGATGCGGGTGAAGGTGCCCGGGGGCGTGCTCACCGCCGCCCAGGCCCGCGAGATCGGCATCGCCGCCGACGCCTTCGGGGAGGGTCCCGAGGACAGCCCGGTCTTCGGCAACCGTTACGCCGACATCACCACCCGCCAGACCATCCAGCTCCACTGGCTGCGCATCGAAGACGTCCCCCGCATCTGGCAGCGGTTCGCCGACGTCGGGCTCACCAGCCTCCAGGCGTGCGGGGACACGTCCCGCAACGTGTGCTGCTGCCCGGTCTCGGGGGTCGACCGCGACGAGGTCCTCGACGCCCTGCCGGTGGCCCGGGCCATCTCCGCCTTCTTCACCGGGAACCGGGAGTTCGCCAACCTGCCCCGGAAGTTCAAGATCGCCGTCACCGGTTGCGTGGAGGACTGCGCCCGGGTCGAGATCGACGACGTCGGGCTCTGGCCGGCCCGGTCCGACGACGGCTCGGTGGGGTTCAACGTCCTGGCCGGGGGCGGCCTCTCCGACGGGGAGCGCATGGCCTCGGACATCGACGTCTTCGTCCGCCCCGACCAGGCGGTCGAGCTCACCCGGGCCATCGCCCACGTCTTCGGCGAGCTGGGCAACCGCGAGCACCGCGGCCTGGCCCGGATGCGCTACCTCGTCCAGGAGCTGGGCCCCGAGGGGTTCCGCGCCGCGCTCGCCGAGCGGGCCCGCTTCGAGCTCGCCCCGGCCGGCGAGGAGCTGACCCGGCGGTCCCGCGGCGACCACGTCGGCGTCCACCCCCAGAAGCAGGACGGGCTCTTCTACGTGGGCTGCACCGTCCCGGTCGGCCGGCTGCACGGGATCGACCTGGTGGAGGCGGCGCGCCTGGCCGAGACCTACGGCGACGGCACCGTGCGACTGGGCACCGACCAGAACTTCACCCTCTCCGGCGTGCCCGGCGACCGGGTCGACCGGCTGCTGGAGGAGCCCCTGGTCACGCAGTACTCGCCCTTCCCCGGGCCGTTCACCCGGGGCGTGGTGGCCTGCACGGGCTCGGAGTACTGCCGCTACGCCGTGGTGGAGACCAAGGAACGGGCGGTCAAGTGGGCTCGCGCCCTGGACGCACGGCTGGGCGGCGAGGGCGGCAAGGACGTGATCCGCATGCACTTCTCGGGGTGCTCGGCCTCCTGCGCCCAGCCCCAGATCGCCGACGTCGGCTTCCGCGGGGACATCGCCCACGTGGGCGACCACATCGCCGAGGCGGTCGACATCGGCCTGGGGGGCTCGCTCGGCCCCGACGCCGCCTTCATCGACTGGGTGTGCGGGTCGCTGCCGGTCGACCGCGTCCCCGACGCCCTGGTCGCCCTGGTCGGGCGGTACCGGGCGGAGCGCCGCGAGGACGAGCCGTTCCACCTCTGGGCGCGCCGGACGCCCAATGACGAGCTGCGGGCGGTGCTCGAGGGCACACCGGCGGTGGTGGCGCGGTGAAGCGCTACGCGCTCCGAGAGCAGATGAACGGCATCCCCGAGCCCCCCGGCAAGGTGTGGTTCTGGGAGCTCGAGGCCGGGGTGATCGACGCCGACCGCTGCATCCGCTGCGGGACCTGCGTGGCCGTCTGCCCGTCGAACTCCATCGGCGTCGACCCCGACACCGATCTGCCCGAGCTGGTCAAGATGTGCACCGGCTGCTCGTTGTGCTGGGACTTCTGCCCCCGCGGCGGGCTCCGCTACGAGGCCCTGTGGCCGCCCTCGACCCCCGAGGGCGACCTCGAGGTGGCCCCCACCGAGGTCCGCTCCGACTCCTCGGACCCCTACTGGAAGATCACCGGCGGGCCGCCGGGCGACGGCCTCGGGGCGGTGCTCGAGCGCTACGCGGTGCGCGCCTCGGCCAAGTCCGAGGACGTCCAGGACGGCGGGGCGGTGACGGCCATCCTGGTCGGCCTCCTGGCCGCCGGCGAGATCGACGGCGCCCTCGTCTCCAAGCCGAGCACCGACCCCGAGCAGCCCTGGAAGGGGGTGGCCACCATCGCCACCACCCCGGGCGAGGTGGTGGCCGCCGCGGGGTCGTTCTACAACCAGACGATGGCCCTGGCCGAGCTGGACCTCTCCGGCTACGACCTGCCGCCCAAGCCCCGCCTGGCTGTGGTGGGCACGCCCTGTGAGATCCAGGGGATCCGGGCGATGCAGTCCCGCCGCTGGGCCACCGGGGCCCACCGGGTGGACGCCGTGGTGCTCACGATCGCCCTTCTGTGCACCAAGAGCTTCGACTACGAGGGGCTGGTCCTAAGGGAGCTGGCCGCCAAGCGCGGGGTCGACCTCGACCGGGTCTCGAAGGTCGACGTCATTCGTGGCCGGATGATCGTCGAGTACCGCGACGGCGAGCTGGCGGTCGACGAGCCGGTGAAGGGGTTCCACAAGGTGGCGCTCAAGGGCTGCGACGAGTGCGCCGACTTCCTCGGCCGGAGCGCCGACCTCTCGGTCGGCAGCGTCGGCTCGATGGACGGGTGGACGAGCGTGCTGGTGCGCACCGAGCGCGGCCGGCTCGCCTTCCAGCAGGCCCGGGCCAAGCTCGACGTCCGGGGCCTGGACGACCCCGACGCCCTGGTGCGCCTGGACAACCTCGACAAGCGGATCGCCCTGCGCACCCTCCAGCGCAAGTTCGACCCCGATGCCCCACTGTTCATCGACTACGAGGAGCACGTGCGCAACTACGAGGGCACCGACCGCAGCCCGGTGGTCGGGCGCCGGTGACCGGCGCCGGCGTGGTCGAGCGGCCGCGCCTCCACCTGCCCGACGAGCCGTTCGGGCACCGGGAGGCCTGGTGGTCCGCCGTCCTCGACGGCACCGCCTACGACGAGGTGCTGGCCGAGGTGGCGACGTGGCTGTGGGCGCGCTGGCGCATCGTCGAGCAGGCCGGCATCGACCGGCCGGCGTTCGACGCCGTGGTCGCCGGCTACCGCCGCGAGCTGTGGCTGTGGCTGGCCGGCGAGCGCACCTGGGAGCAGTGCTGCTCGGGGCTGGTGGGGCGGATCGGCCGGAGGTTCCCGACCTGAGCCCGCCGGGGCCACCGGCCGTCCGGCTCGCCAGGGTGTCGGTCGTGCGCGACGGGCGGCCGATCCTCGACGAGGTCGACTGGGAGGTCACCGCCGGCCAGCGCTGGGTGGTTCTGGGTCCCAACGGCTCGGGCAAGACCACCCTCCTCCAGGTGGCCGGGGCCCGGCTCTGGCCGACGAGCGGGGTGGTCGAGGTGCTCGGGCACCGCTTGGGCCGGGTCGACGTCCGGACGCTGCGTCCCCGGGTGGCGCTGGTCAGCGGCTCGGTCATCCGCCAGCTCCGCCCGCAGCTGACCGCCCGCCAGGTGGTGGTCACCGGCCGCTACGGGGCGCTCGAGCCCTGGTGGCACGGGTATCGCGACGAGGACTGGGCCGAGGCCGACCGGCTGCTCGGCGACGGGGGCGGCGAGAGCATCGGTGACCGGGAGTTCGGGGTGATCTCCGAGGGCGAGCGCCAGCGGGTGCTGCTGGCCCGGGCGCTCATGGGCCGCCCAGAGCTGCTGCTGCTCGACGAGCCGGCGGCGGGCCTCGACCTGGGGGCTCGCGAGCAGCTCGTGGGCAGGTTGGCCGCCTTGGCCGCCGACCCGTCGGTGCCGCCGCTGGTGCTGGTGACCCACCACGCCGAGGAGATCCCGCCCGGCGCCACCCACGCCGCCCTCGTCTCGGGCGGTCGACTGGTGGGGGCCGGCCCGATCGACGAGGTCCTCACCGCGGCGTCGGTGTCGGCCTGCTTCGGGGTCGAGGTGGCGGTCGGCCGTGACGGCGGCCGTTGGTGGGCCCGGGCGCTGGCATAGCGGCGCGCCCGGCGTCGGCGGGCGCTGGCCGCGCCGACCGGGCGCGGGAGGGGCGATCGCCACGCCGCGTCACGCGCGCGACGGTGGAGGCGACAGAGGGGACGGGCGCTGACGGTGTCGGCGTTCTGCCACTCCCGACCATCCACCACCTGGGACCGGACCCTGCATAGGGTTTCTCCAGGTAGGAGTGGGGGAGTGACGCCGATGGTCCTCTTGATTCTCGTGGTGCTGTGGCTGGTGGTACTGACGCCGCACTTCGTGAGGAAGTGGCTTGATCGGCACCCGGCCGGGTCGATCGAGTCGTTCCACGAGCAGCTGCACCTACTCGAGCGGACCGGGCCGAAGATCGTCCCCGCCGCCTACCGGCTCGAGACCGCCCAACCGTCGACGGGTCTGGCGGCCGGGCAGTCCGGGTACCCCGCCATCTCCAGCATGCCCGCCCGGCCCAACCTGGTGCTCCTCCAGCCGGTGGGCGCCGGGGGCGCCGGCGCCGACGAGGTCGTCGACGAGGTCTCGGGCGAGCACTACCGCCGGCTGCCGCCGGCCGTCGACACGACCCCCGCCGCCCCGCTCAGCGCCGCGCCCCGGGTGGAGGAGATCCGCCGCCGCAGGGTGCGCCGGCGTCGCCGGGACCTCGTGCTCGGGCTGGTGGCGACCGGGCTGCTCACCGGCCTGGCGGGGATCGCCCCCTCCCTGCACCCCCTGTGGGCGCTGACCGGCGTCGCCGTCGTCGCCCTCGCGGCCTTCGTCGGCCTCGCCGCCTACGCCCAGTTCCTCCAGTTGGAGACCGAGCCAGGCCGCTCGCCACGCCACGCCGCCGGCCGGCCGGGTGGGCCCCGCCCGGCGGTGGGCGGGTACCCGGGCGCATGGGACGAGGACGCCTACTTCGACGACGAGGGCTACGAGCCCCAACGGGCCGTCGCCGGGCGCTAGGCCGTCACCGGGCTCTCGGCCGGGACTGGGGTGCGAAGCGGGGCGCTATCCTGAGTGGCTGCACCAGGGGGTGTAGCTCAGCTGGTAGAGCGCTACGTTCGCAACGTAGAAGTCGGCGGTTCGAGTCCGCTCACCTCCACTGGCCCTTGTTGGACGATCGCGCCGCGGCTACTGCTCAGCCCTGGCAGGCAACTGCCACTTCCAATGCAACACAGATCTCCCGCATGCGAGCATCGGCCAGGCGGCCGAGCCTTTCCACCAGTACGGCGACCGGAACGCTCTCCACCGAGTCGAGGTTGACCGCTGAACGCCTGGGCACAGGGTCGTCGCCGGGTTCGAGGATCACCTCGCTCGCCAGGCCTCTGATATTCGTGGTGCACGGGGCAACCAGAGTGCGCCGGAGTCGAGGAATGGCCGCGTCCCGGGACAGAACGACAACTGGGCGACGACCGACGTCGACCAGCTCGCACCACCACACTTCTCCGCGCGCCGGCAGGCTCACGAGGCAGCTGCCGCTTCTCGAAATGACGCCAGGTCACCCCACTCGTCGTCCTCATCGAGCGGGTGCGCGTCGTAAGCGGCGTAGCTGTCGTCCACCTCGGCAGCTCGATCGCGGGCAAGGAGCGCCTCGAAGGCTTCGTCGATCAATGCGGAGTCAGGTTTGCCCTTGCGGGCTCGCCGGGCGCTGTCCAGCAGCTCCTCGTCGACGGTGGTGCTCACACGTACTCTGGTCATGCCACAAGTATGCCATAACTGTGCTACATCCCGAGCGCCAGATCGTGCGGACGAACGACCTGCGTCAGCAGGGCTTGGTCCGAGAGTCGTCCGCTCACCTCCACTGGCCGCTGATGGCAGATATTCCGGGTCGTTCCTGCTCAAAGGTGAAGTCGGTGATCCAGTTGCTCGCGGTCGGCTCAGCGGACTCGAGGCTGGCAGTAACGGTACGCAGGCCCTGCTTCCAGGCGTCGCATGTCATGATCGCCGTCGTGGCACCGCAGGGCGGCTGGATCTGGAATGAAGGCTGGCTGCTCGCTTCCGTCGTCATCGCCCAACGCTCCGAGCACTCGGACCTGGCGGGAATCATAGGAGTCGCCGATTACATCAACCGGCAAATTGCGAGCCGCGAGGAGATCGAGTCGGCAGTCAATCATTTGCCGTCCACCAACCTCCTGGATCCGGTCGACCCATTGAATTCCACGCCGCTGGCCGAGGAGTTGTGGCAGCGTGCCAAGGGTGATCGAGGCCTCGTGGCCTCGGTTCGACGCCTGGTTGAGCTGCTGAATCACGAAGATCTCGAAGCAAACGAGGTTGGAAGATGGTCTCTAAGCCAAGAAGAATACGGCGGCGCCGTCGTCCTGTACTGCCGGCGGTTCGATGAGGCTGTCCAGCGACACAACGACAACTGACTGATCCCTGGCGAGGCCCCCAAGGTCACACCCTCAACATATATTGATAACATGGACCCAATCGTGCTGGCGAGCGCCCGCAAGCACGGGATCCACGATGAAGAGATGCTCCACGCGTACCGGCAACCGATTCGTGTCTTCGAGTTCGACGAACTCGTCATGCTCGTCGGAGGCGATGGCTCTGGCCGGTTGTTGGAGATTGGGGTTGTCTCTGCCGAGGGCGTCGACTTCATCGTGCATGCCATGGCTGCTCGTGAACGATTCGTGAGGTGATGCAGGTGCCACGTTCGATGCAAGAGATACTTGATCATGCCGACGAGATCGCCGAGCGATTCGAGGAGTACGAGCCATCCCCCGAAGATGAGACTGAGGTCGCGGGGTACCTCCTTCGGCGCGCCGCCCTGGCACAGGCCCGGAGTGAACGGGAGACCGTCGACGCGGTGGTGGCCGCCCGGCGAGCGGGGTTGAGCTGGAAGCGCATCGGAGGAGAGCTCGGCATTTCGGCTCAGGCAGCCCAGCACCGATATGGTCCATTGTCCAAGTCGGCGTAGCAAGCGAGCTGAAGGGGCTTTAGCCGGGCGCCGTGCACACCCTCACACCAGATCAAGCACCTTGGCGAAGGGCCCGGAGCGGTTCGAAAATATCGCGATTACCTCCACTGGCCCTTGTTGGACGATCGCGCCGCGGCCACTGCTCAGCCTTGGCAGGCAACTGCCACCTTGCTCCCGTGGCGTTCGAGGTCGGCAGTTCAGCCGAGGCGCTCCGTCTCATGCGGAATGTGCTCCATGCCTCTGAGACGCCGATCCTCTACGAGGCGGAGCGGGGGTTGACCGAAAGCATTCACGTCCTCGATCCAGATGGGAGCGAGATCGAGCTGTGCATCGACGTCCAAGCGCCTGCGGGACCGCCGCCTGACGCCATCTCCATCCTTTGCGGCGACTACTCAAACAGCGAGACGCAACGTCGCCCAGGCGTGAGCTGCCTGCGACCCGTGGCGCTCTCCCGGCGAGCCCGAGCTGCACGTTGGCGCGTCCTGGGGCCCCGCTTCGCCCAGACCGTGTCCGTACTGCCCCGCCCCGCCATCTGGGATCAGTGGGGCGAGCTTGTCAGGGTGTTCAGGCCCTCCGGCGCGCCGATCGGCGGTCCTTGGTGCCCAGCTGCCTTCGGTCCCGCCCCCGGGTCGCGGCTGGTCGTGCGAACGGTCGCCCATCGCAGCCCCACCAGGAGCCGGATGCACCACCATGCGGGGTCGACCTCGCCCGCGGCGAGGCTCAACCGGCTGGAGGTGGCCGCGGCATGGTGATTGTTGTGGAGTCCCTCGCCGACGACGAGCCAGGCGAGCCACTGATTGTTGGTCGCCTTGTTGTCGAAGGGTCGACGACCCCATCGGTGGCCGACCGCGTTGATGGCGCCGCCACCGAGGAGGTAGTAGGCGGCGTGGACCGCCGCGGCGATGAGGGCCAGTTTCCACCCGATGAGCAGCACCAAGAGGCCGAACCCCAGACCCAGGCCGATGACGGCGTGGTTGAAGAGCACCCGGTCCCACCGGTCCTCGGGCAGATCCCGGGCGTACCTGGCGGTGGTGGCCGGGTCGCGGGCGGCCTTTCTGTAGAGGTAGGCATTGGCCAGCAGGACCCGAGCGAAGCCGAGGACGAGTGGCGAATGCGGGTCGCGAGGAGTGTCGGTGAAGGCATGGTGCTTGCGGTGAACGGCCACCCACTGCCGCGGGCGCATGCCGACCAGCATCCAGATGAGCACCCGGCATACCCCCTGCACGCCCGGGGCGAGTCGCACGGCGTGGTGGGACAGGCTGCGATGCAGGTAGACCGTGGTCACCAGTAGGGCGACCTGGGCGATGAGCAGTCCGAGCAGGACGGCTCCGAGGATTCGAAGCACGGGGCGTACCGGTCGCCGGGATCAGTCGATCTCGACGGGGATGGGCAGCGGCTGGCGGTACCGGCCCCACTCGACCGTGATGCCGTCCTTGCGCATGGAGGCGATGAACCAGGTGACCGACAGGAAGATGGCCAGCGCCGTCAGTCCCCAAGTGGCCGCCGTCCGTTCGAGCATGAACGTGCGCAGTGACGAGGAGAGCAGGAGCCAGAGCGTGATCCCGGCGTTGACCATGAGCACGGTGGCCCAGAGCAGCGAGACCCTCACGAAGAACTGACGGACCCGCGGGCGGGCCAGCAGCATGGGGTCGATCGGGCAGAAGTCGTGGACGAACCGCTGGGTCAGTGGCCGGCCGAGGGCGGCCGACCCGATGAGCACGAGCGCCGCCACGACCGCCGTGGCCATGGGCTGGGCGAAGTACACGAGGGCGCTGCCCGTGATGAAGGAGATGGCGGTGCGTCCCGTCAGGAGTGCCGCTCCGAGCAGGAGCATCGTGGAGATCCGCTCTCCCCGCCAGATCCTCCGACCGAGGGCCAGGTACGACCACGCCAGCGCCGCCACCAGGGCGCCTCGGAAGCCGGTCAGTACGAGGACCCCGTAGAAGAGGGCAAGCGGTCCCACCACCGCCTCGAGCACCACGGGGCAGGCGTGCTGCAGCGTGCGCCGAGGCGATGGCAGACCGAGATGGTCCCCGTCGAGCCCCTCGCGCCGGGGCGAGAGCTTGAGCGGGGAGATCCGCCGAGCCGGGCCCGTGGGTGACGGGCGAAGGGACCGGTGCTGACGGATCGTCGTGGGATCCACGCCGAGGGTCACCTGGCTCGGGGAAGTGCGGTCGCCGGCGATCAGAGCGAGCGGACGTTCTTGGCCTGCAGGCCCTTCTGCCCCTGTTCCGACTCGAACGACACCTTCTGCCCTTCGGTGAGCTCCTTGTACCCGGATCCCTCGATCGACGAGAAGTGGGCGAAAACGTCAGGAGACCCGTCGTTGGGGGTTATGAACCCGAACCCCTTCGACGCGTCGAACCACTTGACGGTGCCTTCGGCCATTTTGATCGCCTCGATTCTCCACGCTGGATGTCTTGCGGGAGGGCCTCGAGAGGCAACCGGCAACGATCCCCGACCTGCGTGATCCAGTCGGACTCACCCACAGCCTAGCGCACCCGGTGGGATCTCCTCCCACCGGGCTCGGAGGCGTGGTGGCGCCATGCCCTCCCGGTCGGCCCCTATTCGACGAGACGGTCGAGCTGGAGTCGATGCGCGAAGTCGCCGGCGTCGAATGCGTTCGGATCGAACGCGCCACCCACCCATTCGAGCATCGAGCCGTGCTCGGGATGCGTGGGATCGCTGACGGCGGCAAGGAAGCCGGCGTAGCCCCAGACCCCTCCGCAGTCCTCGGGGGGACAGGCCCGACGTCCTGCAAGGCAAGCCGGGTAGACCTCACCGGGCACGGCAGCGACGACCTTCTCCACCACCAGCCTGTGTTCCCAATTGTCGCCGAAGTCGTAGACGTAGGAGAACGCGGCCCCTTCGGTGGCGACTTCCCCGAGCCGGGCCCGGCGTTCACTCCTGGGTGGCGGACCCCAGCCGTCGTCGTCGTCGGTGCCGTAGCGGACACCGTCGATCTCGAACTCGTGGAGGTGGCAGTCCCACCAGCCGAAAGCCGCCTGCAGCACTTCGTGGAGCTCGAGGAGGGTGATCGTGTTGGGAACGAGCAGCCGTCGCCACACCGGCGGCTTCGTGCCGACGATCGTGGCCTTGACCTGGTAGATCTGTTCGGGCAATGACGCTCCTACACCTTGAGGACCTGCAGGAGTGGATGGGCTCTCGCCATCAGATCGTAGTCATCGTCCTGGGTCACCACCGCTAGACCGAGGTCGATGGCGGTGGCGGCGATGAGCGCGTCAGTCACTTTGACGGCCCGCTCGATGCCCGCTCGCCGACAGTCCGCGACGAGGCGAACCCACGCGGCCATGACCGGCTCGCTTATCGGGACGGGGTCCACCGTCCGGGCCAGCGCCAGCGTGCCCGCTCGGCGGGCTCGCGACGCGGCGTCTGCGGCGCTCAGCACGCCCAGTTCGAGCTCACCGATGGTCACGACCGACACCGTCACCCGGTCGGGCAAATCACCGAGCGGTCGGTGGACCTCGCGGGCGATGAACACCGAGGTGTCGAGGACACCTGCCGTGCCGCTCAAAGCTCGTCCAGGGTCTGCCCGGCGAGCAGATCGAGATCGTCTCGCAACGCGGGGTCGGCTGCGTGCTCGACCAACCCGAGGCGCAGGGTGCCGCCCGGTACCCAACGGGACCGTCGGGCATGGGGGACGATGTCGGCGACCGCCTCGCCGTGCACGGTGAGCACCACCCGCTCACCCGCTCGGACGGCGTCGATGACCTGGCTGGTCCGATTGCGCAGCTCCCTCACGCCGATCTCCATGTGCGACGCTGTGGCACAAAGCTGCTCGACGGGAGACGACAGCGTCGTCGGCTCCCCGGTGCTCGATGGTCACCGGCAGCCGTTCCCCCAGGTCAGCCGAGGTCATGGCACCACGTAGTGGCACCGCCTAGTGCGCTGGTCGGCGGTCGAGGCGGTCGCCCGCCAGCGCTCCGACGTCCCCATCCGACCCCACCCACGCGGGAGGTTGCCCGCCCTCGCCCCCCAAGACCTGTGCGACGGTGAGCTGCCGTTGCCAGGCCAACGCCTGATAAGACCGGGACCGACGCGATCCGGTGCGCCCTCCCCAGGGGAAAAGGCCCCCGCCCTGCGGAGCGCTCGCCGACACCCCGAGGGCTCGAAGCGCCGCCGCGCTGTCCGGAAGGCAATGGTGCGACCGCCAGCGGATGTCCTGCGGCGACGCCCACGGGAGAGATGCCCTCGCCAATGCCCGTGGAGAAGACCCGGGCTCTGGGTCAGCGATCCTGCGCCGGTGGTCGCTGCCGCGGCGCCAGGTGCACGAGGAACCAATCCCGAGCGAGCTCGGCCACCGTTCCGAGGGCCCCCGGCTCCTCGAAGAGGTGCGTCGCCCCTGGCACCACCTCCAAGCGGTTCTCGCAGCGCAGGCGCGCCTGCGCCTGCCGGTTGAGTTCCAGCACGACCCCGTCGTCGCCGCCGACGATGAGGAGCGTCGGCGCCCGGACGTCGCCCAATCTCGGTTCCGCCAGGTCGGGACGGCCGCCCCGGGACACGACGGCAGCGACATCGGCCTCGGGTTCTGCTGCCGCCCACAGGGCCGCTCCCGCCCCGGTACTCGCCCCGAAGTACCCGATGCGCACTCCCGCCGCCTCGGATTGGCTCTCCAGCCAGCGGGTGGCCTCACCCAGACGGCGGCCGAGCAGCGGGATGTCGAAGACACGGGCGCGGTCGAGCTCCTCGTCCGGGGCGAGCAGATCGAACAGCAGGGTGCCGAGCCCCGCACGGTTGAAGGCATTGGCGACGGACCGGTTGCGGGGACTGTGGCGGCTGCTCCCGCTGCCGTGGGCGAACACGACCAGGCCCCGGGGCTCCTCGGGCACGGTGAGCTGCCCGAGCAGGCGGGCCCCGCCCGCTGACACCTCGACCAGTTCGTCCCGGAGCGCTGCGCCCGCCACGGCGGCCGGCTTGACGGCATCTCTTTGGACCCTTTCCGACGCTTGGCTGAGGAGGGAGACGACCTCCTCGTCGGAGGTCTGGGAGAAGTCCTCGTACCACTGGCCGACGGCGAAGAAGAGTTCCGGCGTCTCGAGGCACACCACCTCGTCGGCGATATCGGTCAACTCGAGGATCGAGGACTGGGGTGCGACCGGCACCGCCAGCACCACGCGGGCGGCGCCGTAGGCTCGGGCGACCTCACAGGCGGCCCGGACCGTGGACCCGGTGGCGATGCCGTCGTCGACCACGACGACGGTCCGTCCCCCCAGCGGTACCCGGGGGCGGTCGGCGCGCAGACGCCGGGCCCGGCGCTCGAGTTCGGCCCGCTCCCGCCGTTCGACGACGGCGAGCTCGTCCTCGTCGACGTCGGCCATGCGCAGCACCTCGGGGTTGAGAACCCGGATGCCGTCCTCACCGATGGCACCCATGGCGAGCTCGGGCTGGAAGGGCACGCCGAGCTTGCGCACGACGATGACGTCCAGCGGCGCTGCCAGGGCCTGGGCCACCTCCGACGCCACCGGCACCCCTCCTCTGGGGATCCCGACGACGACCAGGTCCTCGTCCCGGAGATGCCCGAGCCGCTCGGCCAGTCTCCTCCCGGCGTCGAATCGATCGCGGAACCCCATGCCCGCTCTCCTCGCGTAGGAGACCAGTGTCACCGTTTCGGGAAGTCCTCGCCAGAGTCGATGGTCCCGGATCTGCCGAGTGCCACCGTGAGGGGACGCCATCTGGGGGCCGGTGTCGGCCAACGGGGCGATTCGGGGTCCGACCCCGGCACGACTGTTCGATCCGGCGCCGAGCAGCCGGTCCGGGAGGTCTGCCCGTGGCGTCGAACGATGTTCGAGCGCGCGCCCTGATTCGAGCGGCCTCGGCCCACCTCCGCTCGTGGACGGCGTGCAGGGAGTCTCGACACTCCAGGCCGCATGTCGGGTCACTCTTGAAACAGCTGCGCCCCCGTCTGGGCGGCCATCCGCATGCGACGCGTCACTCGGACGACAGGACCTCGACGGCGCATCGCAAGCCCCGCACGCGGCTCAGGCGCCCATCCATGGTCACGAGGGGAGCGTCGAGGCCTTCGGCCAGTGCGACGTACACGGCATCCCAGCCCCTGACGTTCGAGCGGAGCTCCCACGCGCGTTCGAGGAGGCTCCGGTGACCGTAGCGCTCTCCTGGCCAGTCCCGGAGGTCGTCGATCGCCTGGCCGGCTGCCGTCGCGTCGAGTCGCCCGGCCAACAACTCCTTCCGGACGACGCCCATGACTTCGACGTCGACGACGTGGGGCGCCGCGTGGTCCGGATCCTCGAGGAGTCGTTCTCGGATGGACGGTGCCGTCGTGGTGCCGACGAGCACTTCGAAGAGGCATGACGCGTCAACCACGAGCATCGGGCCACGGACCTCGCTGCTCGTCGAGGACCGCCAGGACGTCCGAGGAAGGGATGTCGCTCGTCCGGCGCTGCGTTCGAGCGAGCCACTCACCGACCGTAGGTCGTGCGGCAATGCGACCGACCTCCCGGCGAAGGAATTCCGGCACGGACACCCCGGCTTCGCTGGCGTGCCGCCTCAGTGAGGCGTAGACCTCGTCGTCCAGATCGCGAATCTGCACGGTCTTAGGCATACATGCATCTTAACATGCAGATCTGCATGTAACGGGCCGTCACCGTCGGGCGGGGCGGCGACGCCGACGACGTCGTCAGTGGCGATTCCTCGGCCGGGCAGCGAGCCGAAGGAGGTGGCATCCCCGAGGGCGTACACGCCCCCGTCCTCGCCGACGAGCCAGTAGCCGCCGCCGTCGGATGTGGGCGTGATGCCCACGATGTCGTCGACCTTGACTCCCAGGCCGGGGAGCGAGCCGCGGAAGCGGGCGTCGCCGAAGGCGAAGACACCCCGTCGCCACCGACCAGCCAGTAGTCCTGGTCGGCCGTGACCTTGGCACCGCTGGCGCCGGCGTTTGTCGTCCCCGGGCCGTTTGCCCCTTCCTACCCGCCCCCGCCGCCACCCTCGATGGTGACGACGTGCACCGAGGTGACCGTGTCGTTCTTGGAAACCGTGAACGCATCGGCGCCGAGCGTCGTGTAGGTGCAGGTCACCGTCTCAGCTGTGACGGCGAATTCGCCGTAGGTCCCGCACGGTGACCCCGGTGTGTTCGCCGAGGCCACGACGGCCGGCGTGATCAGGAGCCCGCCGACGATCAGGCTCCCCGCTCCGGCCGCGTAGGCCAGGGATCGACCGACACGGTGTCGCTGGGGAATGGGTGCATCGTTGCCTCTCGAGCACGCGGACCCCAGGCAGTGACCCGTCCAACAGTGGGAGTCGGGAAGGCTGCTCCCGGGCCCTGCGAACCACTACCCCGGTCCGTCAGGGGTGCCGGGGAGCCCGGCGACGCCAACGGCCGGGCGGACCGTGCCCCCGAGGTCTCGACCGGCGCTGCGCCGCGCCCGCCGCCAGGCCGACCAGCCCCGCCCGACGCCGTAGACGAGGGCGCTGAGCGTCCCCACGAAGAAGCCGACCGGCCAGTTCGTCCAGTAGGAGAGGGCGATCGAGGCCCACACGGTCAGCAGGGCGATCACCACCGACAGCCCGATGGCCACCGGCGGTCGGCTGGTGAACGACCGGCCGGCGGCCGGCGGCCCGACCATCAGGCTGAAGATGAGCAGGGCGCCGACCACCGGAACGGTCATGGCCGTGGCCAGCGCCAGGACGACCAGGAAGGCCAGCTCGATCCGCTGGTTTCGGACGCCCGTGGCGTCCCCGATGTCGGGCACGACCGAGGAGAGCATCAGGGGTCGGTAGAGGAAGAGGACCCCGGCGATGCAGGCGACGCCGAGGAGGGCGACCGGCAGGATCTCGTTGGTGGCCACGCCCAGCACCTCGCCGAAGAGGAGCGCGAAGATCTCCGGCTCGTACTCGGTGGTCTGGCTCAAGAAGAGCGCGCCGAGGGCCAGCATGACCACGAGGGCCAGGGCCGTCACCACGTCGTGGCGCCCCCGGCGGCCCATCGTCCCGATCCCGAGGGCCGCCAGCACCGCGAAGACCCCGAGGCCGGCCACCGTGCTCACCCCGAGCAGGCTGGCCGCGGCGGCGCCGGCGAAGGCCCCGTTGGGGATGGCGTGGGCGGCGAACGACGAGCCCCGAAGCACCACGAAGAACCCGACGACGCCGGCGATCACCGCCACGATGGTGGCCACCGTCCAGGCGTTGATCATGAAGTCGGCGAACACGTCACCTCCCCGACGCGACGCCGGAGCACCTCGGGCCCCTCACTCGCCGACCCCGCCGCGCTCGGGGGCGGGCGCTCGCCGGCGTGTGGCCAGGGTGCGGACGAGGGGGAGCTCGGTGGCCAGGTAGCCGCCGAAGATGATCATGACGATGAAGAAGCTCACCGGCCAGGGGCTGGCGCTCCAGTCGTAGCTGTCGTAGGCGAGCAGGACGCCGAGCCAGGTGGCGCCCACGCCGATGGCGCAGGCCACGACCATCGCCCAGCCGATCCGCTTGGTGAGCCGCAGGGCGATCGCCGGCGGACCGATCAAGAGCGCGGTGGACAGGATCGCCCCGATGGCCAGCGCCGACAGGCCCACGGCCAGGGCCAGGGCCGCCATGTACAGCACCCCCACGGCCCGCACGGGTACCCCGCGGACCGAGGCGATCTCGTCGTTGACCGAGCTGAGGAGGAGGGGCCGGTGGATCGCCACCATGATCGCCAGGCACAGCGCGCTGAACCCGACCACGATCAGCACGGTCGAGGCGGTGGTGGAGAAGATCGAGCCGAACAGGATCGTCTGGCTGACCCCGGTGGTCGAGGACGAGGTGGCGCTCAGGTACAAGAACAGGGCGGCCAGGCCGATCGAGGCCCCGAGCACGATGCCGGTCGCCAGGTCCCGCCCCCGGGCCCGCCGCACCCCGATCATCTCCATGGCCCCGGCACCGACCACCGTGCCGCTCACGAACCCCAGCAACGGGTTGATCCCGATGAGGAACGCCCCCGAGCCGCCGGCGGTGGCCACGTCGGCCAGGGAGTGGCCGGCGAACGACTGTCCCCGCACCACCGTGAACAGCCCCACGACGGCCGACACCGTCCCCACCACCGCCCCGACAACGATGGCCAAGTGGACCGGGCCGCTGGAGAAGAAGCCCGGCCCGAACACCCAGTGCACCGCTCAGACCGCCTTGAGGGACGGTTCGGAGGGGAGGGCCGGCGCCGTGGGGTTCTCGGTCGGGCCGGCCACCACCAGGATGCGGCCGTGGAGCACGTGGACGTGGACCTCGTTGCCGTAGAGCTCGCTCAGGACGTCGTTGCGGACGACCTCCTCGGTGGTGCCGCTGGCGGCCCGGCCGCCGGCCATGTAGACGATGCGGTCCATCACCGGCAGCAGGGGGTTCATCTCGTGGGCCGACAGCAGGATGCCGATCCGCTGCTCCTCGGCGATCCGGTGCAGGAGCTCGACCACCTCCTGCCCGCTCCTGATGTCCAGGTTGGCCAGGGGCTCGTCGAGGAGGAGGAGGCGGGGCCGACCTACCAGGGCGTGGGCGATCAGGACCCGCTGCTGCTCGCCCCCCGAGAGGGTCCCCACCCGGGCGTCGGCGAAGCGCTCGGCATCCACCGCCGCCAGCATCTCGTCGACCGCCGCCCGGCGCGTCGGGGAGGGGAGCGCCACACCGAAGCGGTGGCCGTCGAGGCCCAGGGCCACCAGGTCGCGGGCCCGCATCGGCATGTCGGGGTCGAGCAGGACCTTCTGGGGGACGTAGCCGATGGACCGGTTCCGCCGGGCCCTGGGCGCCCCGAGGATGCGCACCGTGCCGGCGGTCGTCTTCTGCAGGCCGAGGACCACCCGCAGCAGGGTGGTCTTGCCGGCGCCGTTGGACCCGATGAGACCGGTGAACTCCCCGGCGGCCACCTCGAAGCTGACGTTGTCGAGGATCCGGCGTCCCGAGAGGGACACGCTGACCCCGTCGACCTCGAGGATGCGGCCGGTCCCGCCCGCCGACAGCGGCTCCCCGGTCACAGGTGCTGGGTCGAGACCTTGTCGGCCACGGCCTTCTCGATGGCGTCGACCTCGGCCAGCATCCAGGTCTGGTAGTGGTAGCCGGGGGTGGGCATCGTCTCGTAGACGCCGACCACGGGGACTCCGTTCTTGAGGGCGGTCTGGCGGATCGATGTCGTGAGCTCGTCCACCACCTGCTGGTTGTAGCAGAAGACGTCCACCATGTGGCGGGTGAAGAAGCCGTCCTCCAGCGAGACGTCCTGGGGGGCGGGGTCCACGCCGTTCATGATGTCGGCCTGGAACCGCCACGGGGTCAGGTTCCTGATGCCCATGGCCGTGAGCAGGTAGTCGGCCACCGGCTCGGTGGTGGCCGCCGTCACGTCCTTGTACTTCGCCTTGAAGGCGGCGATGGCGCGGAACCACGGTTGGAGCGAGGCGAGGAACCGACGGAGGTTGGCCCTGAAGTACCCGGCGTCGGCCGGTAGGAGCTCGGTCAGGTCAGCGGCCATGACCTTGGCCACGGCCGGCATGGTCCTCGGGTCGTACCACAGGTGGGGGTTGGGGGTCGTGTCGGCGAGGCCGAGGACGTGCTGCACCACGATCACCCTGCGGGTCGGGCTGGGCGAGGCCGCTTCGATGGGCTCCATGAAGGTGTCGTAGCCGAGCCCGTTCTGCACGATCAGCTGGGCGTCCTTGACCTCCTGGGCGACCCGGGGGCTCGATTCGAAGGTGTGGGGGTCGGTGTTGGGGTTGTCGAGGATCGACTGCACGTGGACGTGGCGGCCCCCGATCTGAGCCAGGACGTCGGCGTACTCGTTCTCCGCTGCGATGGCGTCGACCACCCCGCGCCGGGGCGCCGCCGCCCCGGCCACCAACGGGGGACCGGCGGCGACGATCATCCCGACGAGGGCCAGGGCGCCGGCCCACCGTCCGGCGGTGCGGCCCCGTGGGCGGGCGGGGCCTGGGGGGGTCGAGGGTGTCATGCCGGAAATCATATAATGAGACTGGGTCTCATTACAAGTCCTGGCGTGCCGTCGGGGCCGGGGCCGGGCGGTCGGCGCGTCGAGGTGCCCGGAGAGGGGAAGATGGTGACCATGCCGGCGAAGGGGATGGCCGACGACCTCCACGACCAGGTGGCGACACGGCTCCGCCGGGTCGACCAGCGCTACACGCCGGGGCGGCGGGCCATCGTCGACCTGCTGGTCAACGCCGGCGGGCCGATGAGCATCGGGGACATCGCCGAGCTCCTCCCCGACCTCCCCCGCAGCTCCGCCTACCGGCACCTGGTCGACCTCCAAAGCGCCGGGCTGGTGCGCCGGGTCGCCGCCAACGACGAATTCGCCCGGTTCGAGCTGGCCGAGGACCTCACCGAGCACCACCACCACCTGCTCTGCGTTGCCTGCGGCCGGGTCACCGACGTGACGCCCTCCGCCGAGTTCGAGCGGGCCCTGGCCCAGGCGGTCGACGATCTCAGCGAGGCCGAGGGGTTCAGCCCCCAGGGCCACCGGCTCGACGTGCTCGGCCTCTGCGTCGACTGCCGGTAGCGGGGGCCCGCCCCGGCGCGACGGCGGCGGGCGGCTGCTGCTGCCCGCTGGCGCCGAGGTCCGTCCGGCCCGCCCTCGCCGCCACCAGGCCGGCGAAGCGCGCCAGCACCGCCTCCCTGTGGGGGGCGAGCGCGGCCAGGGTCGGCTCGGTGGCGGCCCTGATCCGCTCGGGCCCTCCCGGTGCCCGCTCGGCGTCGGCGCCGAACGCCGAGAGGAAGCCGTCGACCGCTGCGCCGGTGACCTCGAGATGGAACTGCACCCCCCAGGCGCTGTCGCCGACCCGGAACGCCTGATTTGGATACGCGGCGCTGCTCATGAGCCGGTGGCCGCCGGGCGGCAGCGCGAACGTGTCGCCGTGCCAGTGCAGCACGGTGAGGGCGCCGGGCAGGTCGCAGAAGAGCTCGTCGTCTCGGCAGGCGTCGGAGAGGGTGACCTCGCCCCACCCGATCTCCGGGCCGCGGTCGCCGGGGAACACCGAGCCCCCGGCGGCGAGTGCCAGCAGCTGCGCGCCGAGGCACACCCCGAGCGTCGGCAGGCCGGCACTGACCGCACCGGCCAGGAGCGAGAGCTCCGCCTGCCTGGAGGCGAACCCCTCGTCGGACGACGCGCCCATGGGACCGCCCATGACCACCAGGCCGTCCAGCCCGGCCACACGGGCGGGGACGGCGTCGCCGGCGAAGACGCGCCGCCTGTCGACGGTCACCCCGGCCTCGGAGAGTGCGGTTGCGATGGCGAAGGGCGATTCGGGCTCTGCGTGCTGGACCACCAGGCAGTTCGGCATACCGGGTCGTGGGGCGGGATCGCTCGGCGGTGCGCTCCCCGGGCCCTCCTCCTTTCCTGGCGAGGCGACGGCGACCGCCAGCTTAGGGCTGGGGTCCGGGGGCAGAAGAGGGACGGGGGCGCGCGAGATCGCCGCCGCCGACGCGTGCTGCCGACCCGGCCCTCGGATGTCCCATGTTCGAGAAACTGCTCCTCGCCGTCGACGACTCGCCGGCCAGTGAACTGGCCGTGGGCTTCGCCACCGCCGACGCGCGGGCGGCGGCGGCGGTCCACGTCGCCCACGTCAACCTCGGGGGTCGGGCCTCACCCTCTGGAGCGCGGAGGAAGCGACCTCGCTGGTCACCGACGCCGTTCGCCGGCTCCGAGAGGCAGGGGTGCGGGCCGGCGGGCCGGTGCTCAGGGCTCCCCACAGCCGGGTGCCCCGTCGGATCGTCGAGATGGGGCATCACCGCGGCGTCGACGCCATCGTCCTCGGGTCCAACCGGCGCCGCCTGGGCCGGCTGTTCTCGGGCCGGGTGCGCGCCCGGGTCACCCGGCGGACGCCGCTGCCCATCTTCACCGCACCGTCACCGCTCAAGCTCGGAGCCACTTCCCGCCGGGGGGCCGTCGCCGCCCTGCACTTGGCGCCCGGTCCCGGCCCGACGGCGAGCCCCTGACGCTCCGGGGCACCGGGGCCGCCAGGGCACCGGGGCCGCCAGGGCGACGGGCGGCGGCCCGCGACCCACCGTGTGCCCGCGACCCACCGTGTGCCCGCGACCCAACGTGTGGAGGCGGGCGCACCCGGGTCCGGTGAGGCGCAGGGCGGCGCGCCGCAGCCCGATCGGGCAAGCTGGGAGGATGGAACCGTTGCGCCGCGTGCTGGTGCTCGCCCCCATGACCAGCGAGCTGCGGCCGGTGGTCAGGTACGCCAAGGCCCGTCGCACGACGGTGGGGGACCTCACGGCGTACGCCGGTCACGTCGGCGAGGTCGACGTGACCGTGGTCAAGATCGGGGTCGGGCCGGCCTCCGCCCGGCGGGTCACCCAGCGGGCCCTCGAGTGCTTCGGGGCCGACCACGTGCTGGTCACCGGGATCGCCGGCGGACTCCACCGCGACCTCACGATCGGGACGGTGGTGGTGCCCGAGGCTGTCCTGGACGTGGGCAGCGGAGAGCGCTACGAGTCGTCGCCGATGGAGGGCGTCGAGCGAGGTGGCCTGGTCGCCTGCGCCGACCACCTGATCATGGACGAGCGACAGCTGGCCGACCTCCAGGCGCTGGGTGTGGTGGCGATGGAGATGGAGTCGTCGGGGGTGGCCGCGGCGTGCCGGGACGCCGGCGTCGGTTGGACGACCTTCCGGGTGGTGAGCGACCGGCCGGACGACGGGCTGACCGACGACTCGATCATGTCGCTGCTCAGGCCGGACGGGACCTCGGACGTGAGGGCCGCGCTCCGGCTCATGGCGCGCCACCCCGGCCGGATCCCGGGCATGGTCCGCCTGGGCAGGGACTCGTCGATGGCCGCCTCCAAGGCGGCGCGCACCGCGCTGCGGGCGATCGGCTGGACGCGCTGACCCGTCGGCACGACGGGGGCAGCGGGGCGCGGCGGGTGTGCCCACGGTCCTGGCCGACTCCCGCCGGGAGTCACCGACGCCGGTGGACCTCGAGCATCTGGCGGCGTCCCTGCTTGACCACCAAGGGCCAGATCTCGGGCTCGAAGACGGCGCCGCCCCCGAAGCTGAAGTGGACGCCGTCGGACTCGCGGACCTGCTGGCCGTCGATGTACTCCTCGTACCGGCCGCCGGGGCAGGCCATGGCGTTGAAGTTGATGAGCGAGGCGTCCGGCGACGAGGCGGCGACCTGGCGGACGAGGCGGTTGTAGACGGCCAGCCGGGCCCGGGAGTCCTCCGGCCAGGGCTGGCCGTCGGGCTGCTCCCCCGAGTCGTAGCAGGGGGCCGTCAGCAGCACCACCCTCGCCCCGCCCGACGAGGCCACCTTGACGGCCAGCTCGAGCTGGCGCTTCACGTAGGCGGCGTAGGCGGCGTGCTCGATGTCGGTCCACCGCCCCCGGTAGGTTCGGTTCACCACCTCCCAGCGCCCGGCCAGGATCATGACGACGTTGGGGTGCTGCCGGGCGATCTCGGCCCGCCAGACGGCGGGCCACTGCGTGTCCGCCGGCCCGCCGTCGCACTGGGTGGCCATCGGGGAGTCCACCCCTTGCAGCTGGTACTCCGACCCCTCGGCGACGCCGCAGCCCAGGATGCCGTCGTCGTAGACCTTCACGTCGTAGTCGCTCGACTCCCATGTCAGGCCGATGCCGAGGGTGAGGGCAGTGGAGTCGCCGGCCACCATCACCTTGACCGTCGGTCCCTCGAAGAGGTCCGAGCGCACCGGCAACCTGGGGACCGTGGGGCTCACGGCCACCGCCGGGACCGTCGTGGCCGCCACCACGGCGACCGCCACCGCGGCCATCGAGGCGGGCGCGAGCAGCCAGGCCCGCCAGCCGGTGAAGAGGGTGCCCTGGCGGATCGGCCGCTCGAACAGGTGGAAGGAACAGACGGCGACGGCCCCGGTGGCGGCGACCCGCACGGCGAACAACGGGTAGCCGGTGAGGCCGGTCCGGGCGTGGTCGAGGTAGATGAACAGCGGGAAGTGCCACAGGTAGAGGCCGTAGGAGATGCGCCCGACGTAGCGCAGCGGGGCCAGCGAGAGCAGCCGGGCGAGGGGCGCGCCGGGGGCGCAGACGACGCTCACGATGACGGCCGAGCTGGCCAGGGCGGCGAGCAGGAACCCGCCCCGGTAGGCGAAGGCGTCGTTGGAGGAGACCAGCGTCCACAAGAGGGCCGAACCGACCGCCCCGACCACCCCGGCCGCCACCGCGCCGGACCGTCCGAGCGAGGTCAACGGGGCCCAGCCCGCCCGGCCGTCGGCGGCGGGCACCGCCGCGCCCCGGCGCTCGGCCCACATCGCCAGGGCGGCCGCCAGCGCCGCGCCGACCAGGAGGGACTGGGCCCGGGTGTCGGTGCCGTAGTAGAGCCGGTTGACGTCGGCGGGGGAGTAGAGCAGCGCCATCTCGGCGGCCGAGGCCAGCGCACCGGCGACGCACGCGAACAGCAGCGTCCGCAGCCGCCCCCAGAGCTTCATCACCCCGAGGAAGACCAGCGGCCAGGCAAGGTAGAACTGCTCCTCCACCGCCAGCGACCAGGTGTGGGTCAGCGGTGAGGTGAGCCCGGTCTGGTTGAAGTAGTTCGAGCCGGCGACGATGTAGTGCCAGTTGGCGTAGTAGAAGAGCGCGGCGAAGCTGTCGCCGCGCAGCGTCGGGTACGTGCCCGCCGGCACCACGAAGGCGGCGTAGGCGGCGACGCCGAGCACCATGAGGGCCATGGCCGGCAGCAGCCGCCGGGCCCGCCGGGCCCAGAAGGTGCGCAGGCGCACCGTCGCCCCCCGCTGCCACTCGGCGATGAGGAGCGAGGTGATGAGAAACCCCGAGAGGGCGAAGAAGGTGTCGAGGGAGTAGAAGCCGCCCGACGTCAGAAAGACGCCGCCGTGGTACCCCATGATGACGACGATGGCCACCGCCCGGATCCCGTCGAGCGCCGGGAGGTAGCCGAGCCCCCGGGCCCGAGCGTCCCCGGCGGGCGCGGGGGCGTTCGCCCCGGCGGCGTCAGCGGTCACCGACGCTCCGGCTCCGATCGGCGTGCGGTCGCACCTGCCCTCTCCACCCGATCACCGGCGGGAAGGCTACCGGGGGGCGGGGAGGCCCCGGTGGCGGCCGCCCGCCCTAGCGCCCGGCGACCTCGGCCACCAGGCCCTCCCAGCCGCCGAGCCGCAGGGAGCCGTCGAACGGCGTGCCGTCCCGGCCCCGGTCGGTGGCGATCAGGATCCGGCCGGCCACCCCTTCGAGCACCGCCGTGTCGTCGGTGAGGTTGACCACGACGAGGTGGCGGTCGCCCCGGCGCCAGGCCCACAACCCGCCCTCCGCCTCGACCCGCAGGTAGGCGCCGGTCTGGAGGTCGGCGGTCCCCCGGCGCAGGGCGATCAGGTCGCGGGCCAAGGTGAGCATGGAGCCGGGGACGTCGCGCTGGTCCGCCACGTTGCACCCGGCCACGTCGCCCATCGGCAGCCACGGGGTGGCCCCGGGGCGGGTGAACCCCCCGCCCGGCCCGCCGTGCCAGGGCATGGGCGTGCGCATGGCGTCGCGCCCCTCGTAGTAGGGCCAGTAGCGCACACCCAGCGGGTCGCGCAGCGCCTCTTGGGGCACCGGACGGTTGGGGAGGCCGATCTCGTCGCCCTGGTACAAGACGGCGGTCCCCCGCAGCCCGAGCAGGAGGAGCAGGGCCACCCGGGCCCGCTGCGGGTCGTCCTTGGCCCAGCGGGTGGTGAAGCGGGACATGTCGTGGTTCGACCCGGTCCAGGCGGGCCAGGCGCCGTCGGGCAGCACGGCCTCGGTCTCCTCGACAACCCCGCGCATCGCCGGGGCCTCCAGGGGCGCGTCGATGAAGGGGAAGTTGAAGGCCAGGTGCAGCTCGTCGTGGCCGTCGCCGTAGTAGGCGGCCAGCTCGCCGATCTTGACCGGGGTCTCCCCGATGAGCACCCGCGGCGGGTCGTAGGAGTCGGCGATCCTCCGCCACCGCCGGATCACCTCGTGCACTTCGGGCCGGTTGGCGTTGTAGACGGACCGCTGGCCGAACATCTGGGCCTCGAAGTCGTCCTCCTCGGTGGCCGGGGGGTTGTCCCGCAGCTCGGCGTCCTTGATGATCACGCTGCACACGTCGATCCGGTAGCCGGCCACGCCCCGGTCGAGCCAGAAGCGCAGGATCCCGTCGAAGGCCCGCCGGACGTCCTCGTTCCACCAGTTGAGGTCGGGCTGCTCGACCAGGTGGTTGTGCAGGTAGTACTGGCCGGTCGCCTCGTCGAGCGTCCAGGCCGGCCCGCCGAAGCTGCTGACCCAGTTGTTGGGGGGCGAGCCGTCGGGCTTGGGGTCGGCCCACACGTACCAGTCCCGCCGGGGCGAGGTGCGCGACGAGCGCGACTCCACGAACCAGGGGTGCTGGTCGCTGGTGTGGTTGGGCACCACGTCCATGAGCACCTTCATCCCCCGGCGCCCGGCCTCTGCGATCAGCCGGTCGATGTCTGCCATCGTGCCGAGGTCCGGCTGGACGGCGCAGAAGTCGGTCACGTCGTAGCCCCAGTCGGCGTTGGGCGACGCGGTCACCGGGCTCAGCCAGATCCCCTCCACGCCGAGCCACGCCAGGTGGTCGAGGTGGTCGACGATGCCGGCCACGTCGCCGATGCCGTCCCCGTCCGAGTCGGCGAACGACCGGGGGTAGATCTGGTACAAGACGCCCGACCGCCACCAGGGGGCCGGTGACCGCTCAGCGGCCACCGCCGCCCCCCTCGAGCCCCTCCCGCCAGGGGGTCATGTCGACCCTGGGGTAGCGGGCCGACACGCCGGCCAGCGTCCGCTCGGTCCAGTAGGGGTGGCCCGGCTCGGGGAACCCGAGCAGCACCAGCTGGCGCAGGCTCGCCCGGTTCACGTAGCGGTGCCAGGCCAGCGCCTCGGCCGCCGCCGGCCATGACTGGTACCCGAGCCACTCGGTGCCCGCGGGCTTGAAGGCGACGTGGAGGACGAAGCGGGCCGCGGCCGGGGCGGCCATGCCCACGCCGCGGTGGTAGGTGTCGGGCCGGTAGCAGAGCACCGAGCCGGCCGGGCCCTCGGCGGGGACCTCGGCCTCGTAGAGGTGCCGGTAGTCGTCGAGACCGAGGTAGGTGCGCTCGACGGGGATGTCCGAGGTGAGGGAGAGCGGGACCATGCGGGTGGCGGCGGTGTCGGCCGTCACGTCGGTCAGGTACACGAACATGGTCATCTGCTGGTAGCCCACCTCGTGGCGGGGGACCACCACCGTGTGGTTGCCGTAGTCGGCGTGGAGGAGCTGCTCGTAGTCGGGCGCACCCTCGGAGTACTTGGCGGTGAGCAGTCCCTGGTACAGGCGGATGTCCCCGGTGCCGAGCAGCCGCTCGGCCAGCTCGACCAGGCGGTCGTGCATGACCAGGTGGTTCACGGCCCCGCTCTCGAAGGGGAAGCGGTGGACGACGGCGTCGCCCGAGGTCCGAAGCGGCCGGTTCCGCTCGGGGTCCCGGTCGGCGGCGAACTCCTCGGCGCTCGGGAAGAACCGCCCCAGGTCCGCCTGGGCCGCCGCCAGGTCGGCCGGGGGGATGACACCCTCGGCCACGCACCACCCTGTGCGATCCCACCGCTGGCGCCAGGCGGCCACGGCGGGATCGGCCAGGCGGCCGGCGCCGCCGGTCATGCGGGCGGCAGCTTCTGCCACCCCGACTTCACGATCCAGCAGACCTTCTCGGGGATGCGGTTCTTGGGCATCTTGCAAGCGGAGGTGGGCGGTGTGTTGTCGTGCAGCGCCACCACCCGGTACTCGGTCGGGCCGTAGAACTTGTCCGGCCCGAAGCTGAACACCGGGGAGTAGCCGCCGGGGAAGTTCTCGACCTTGGAGAGCGCTTCCACGAAGGTCCGGCGGTTGAGGTTGCGGCCGGCCGCCTTGGCGGCCGCCGTGAACAGCCGGATGTCCTGGCACCAGCCCTGCACCGGCCCCTGTTCCTCGATGAAGTCGCTCAGGTTCCCCGGGGGGGTCTGCGGGTAGGCCTTGTGCCAGACGTCCCAGCAGGCGCGCACCCCCGGGTCGTAGCCGCCTGTGGCGTAGGGCCGTGTGTCGTCGATCCCGCCGAGGGTCTCGGTGGTCACCCCCTCCTGGCCGTTCAGCACCTTGTTGTAGGGGGTGGGGATGAGGCCGAGCGCCGACTCGATGGACTCCTCGTAGTCCGAGAGCAGCAGCCGGGGGAAG